>Ga0207790_1000377_pt1 | contig 16272 bp, 11 predicted proteins | sample HigsolmetaGSP14D_FD_184842 | JGI IMG/M metagenome (GOLD analysis project Ga0207790, IMG submission 184842) | High solid enriched microbial communities from the Joint BioEnergy Institute, USA - SP1-4-D (SPAdes) | ecosystem: Engineered > Bioreactor > SSF (Solid state fermentation) > Aerobic >...
ACCGACCTGCGCCTGAACGAGCCGCGCTTCATCAAGCTGCCGGACATCATGAAGGCCAAGGCCAAGCCGCTGGAAACCCTGCCGCTGGCCGACCTCGGCGTTGAAGCCGCCGAAGGCCTCAACACCACCCACTACGCCGCCCCGGGCAAGCGCTCCAAGGGCGTGATGGTCAAGGACGCCGCCGAACTGGTGGCCGCACTCAAGCAGAAGGGGTTGCTGTAATGAGCAAGGTTCTCGTCATTGCCGAACACCACAACGGCGTCCTCAACGCCGCCACCGCGAAGACGGTCAGCGCAGCGGCCGCCATTGCCGGCGCACAGATCGACGTGCTGGTGCTGGCTGCTGATCCGGCTGCCGTCGCGGCCGACGCGGCGAAGATCGCCGGTGTGGCCAGGGTGCTCACCGTGAGCAACGCCGCCAACGCCCATCCGGTCGCCCAGGTGCTGGCCCCGCAGATTGCCCGGGCGGCGTCCGGCTACACCCATGTCTTCGGCCCCTCCACCACGTTCGGCAAGGACCTGATGCCGTGTGTGGCCGCCCTGCTGGGCGTGGCCCAGGTGTCTGACCTGATGGCGGTGGAAGGCAGCCATACCTTCAAGCGGCCGATCTACGCCGGCAACGCCATCATCACCGTGGAGGCACCGGCCGGCCAGACCGTGGTCGCCACCGTGCGCACCGCCTCCTGGCCGGAGGCCGCCCAGGGGGGCAGCGCCGCGGTGGAAGCGCTCAGCGTGGATGCCGCGCTGCCCACGCACACCCGCTTCGTCGGCCTGGCCGCCGCCAGCAGCGACCGCCCCGACCTGCAGAGCGCCAAGCGCGTGGTCTCCGGCGGCCGTGGCGTCGGCTCGGAAGAGAACTTCAAGATCATCTACCAGCTGGCCGACAAGCTCGGTGCGGCGGTGGGCGCCTCCCGCGCCGCGGTGGACGCGGGCTATGTGCCCAATGAACTGCAGGTCGGCCAGACCGGCAAGATCATTGCGCCGGAGCTGTATGTGGCCGTGGGCATCAGCGGTGCGATCCAGCACCTGACCGGTATCAAGGACGCCGGCACCATCGTGGCGATCAACAAGGATCCGGATTCGCCGATCTTCGAGATCGCCGATATCGGACTGGTAGGCGATCTGTTTACGCTTCTGCCAGAGCTGGAAGCGGCACTGTGAGTTAATCATCCGGACCTCCGCACGCGGCGTGCCTTTCCTGCCGGCCTCGGCCCGGGGGCGCCGCGTGATCCGGGGCACGACGCTGGCAGGCACTGCCCAAGCAGTGCAGAATTAGCGGTTGTTACCGTTTCAAGACAACAGTGATGAATAGTGGAAAGGAAGCGCGCCCGTCGCAGTCGACCGGGCGCCATCTACTAGCAGCAGGGATGTATGTACCTGCCAACGTCGCCCTGTGCGGCCTGCTCGCCTGGTTTTCCTCGTGGCATTACGGGTTCTCGTATTCGCTGGGCGCCGCCCTTGTCACGGGCGTGATGATGGGCCTGCTCGCGGCGGTGCTGGCTCCGTCGTTGCGTTCCCACGTGTGGGGTGCCGTCCTCTGCGTCGCGTTGGCCAGTCTGCTGCTGCTCGGTAATCCGATAAAGATCAGCATGCTGCGCGTGCCGATATCCGTGGCTGATGCGGAAGCACTCCCCGTGCTTTTCAGGACAATGGGCGGTATCCACCTCGCGCTGGGCATCGCCCTGGTTGCCGTGGTGGTGGTGCTGCTGCTGGGAATGCTGCGCCCGCACCCACGCAGCCTGCTGTCGGCAGCCCTCGCGGCAACCTGCATCGCGCTGCTTCCCACACTTGCGACACGACCGCTGTGGCACGACCTGCTGCCACTGCCGGTGGGCCCCAAGATAATGTTCAATGGAGAAGCCGCACCGGGAGATCATGTCGATGATCCGGTGGCCTACCTGAAGGCCCGGGGGCCGCTGCTGTTCCTTGCGGCGGACTGGAACTACCTCTACCGCGAGGGCACCGGGCCGTCGCTTGCAGAGGTGGAGGCGCTGGGCCTGCAGGCCTGGGTTCCGCTGCATCCCCGGCCTTCGCGGAACATCCATATCGTCCTGCTTGAAAGCCTCTGGGATGTCAGCGCATTGGCTCATCACCATCCCGACAGGGAACCGATGGACCCTCGCTTTGTCGCCATGTGGGATGCCGCAGGGCGTCCACATGCGTTGTCGCCGGTTTTCGGCGGAACCACGGCCAATGCAGAGTTTGAAGTCCTGTGCGGTTTTCCTGCACCGCGGACTGCGGTGGCCTTCGTCAACAATCTGCGCCGCTCCTCACCCTGCCTTCCCGCCGCACTCGGTTCGGCCGGCTATGTATCGGTCGCAAGCCACGCCCACCAGGCCAGCAACTGGAACCGGACGCGCGCGTACAAGGCCGTGGGTTTTCACAGCTACAGACCGGTCGATGCCTTCGATCTCGACGACATGGACGGCAGCTACCTGGCAGATGGGTCGTTTCTCGAACAGAATCTGGCATACCTGCGGCAACGCGACAGCTCGGCGCCTGTGTTCAATTACCAGGTTTCCCTTGCCTCGCACTGGGCGTATGCGCGGAACAGGGACGCACGGCCCGATCTGGTCCGCGTCGAGCCCGGAAACGTGGAGTATCTGAACGACTACGTCAACGCAGTCGCCTACACGACCCGGGCGTTCATGGATTGGGCCGAGCAGATACTCGCCGCTGATCCGGATGCGTTGATCGTGGGATTTGGTGACCACGCACCTGTTCTTGTCAGGAACGGCGTCGATGCGGATGTATATCAGGACGTCAACCGCGCTGACCCGGCGCACTTCGACCAGGACGAAACGCGCAGCATGCTCGGCATGTCAAGGACCCCGCTGCTGGTCATCGATGGAGAACGCGGCCCGGTCCGGCTTGATGACGATACACCGCTGTACGAGATTCCCCACGTCATCTCGCGCCTGCTCGGCAACGGCGAGCTTCTGCCGCAGTCAGCGCAGCGCGGAGACCTCACCGTACGCCCGTTCATCGGTCATCTGCTGACCGGCACCAGCGGCACGTGGCAGAACTGTGCCGAGAACTCCGCACTTTCCAACACCCCCATCTGTATCGAAGCCAGGGCGCAGTTCAACCGGTTGCGGACTCTTCGCCGCGACAGCATCCGAGGGGACAGTCATTATCTACGCTTGGTAAACGGCGAAGTGATGGTGCAGGCCCGCAAGGTGGAAATGCAGCTGGAACAGACATGGGATGCCTGCACGTTCGACGTCGATCAGTGGGGTCCACAACAGGGCCTCGTTGGACGTGGTTTCAACGTGCAGAGTGACGGCAGCAGTGCGGTATGGGTGAGCACCAGGTCACTCCGTGGCGAGCCGGTCATCCGTCTGGGTGGCGTGGAAGGAAGCAGTGTTTATTCCGGCAAGGTAATCACCACGCAATTCAACCAGGCGCAGTTGCACGCCACCGCGCGCGCACTGCCGTTGACTGCCCAGTGTGAAGGGAAACCCGAGGTCCTCATAGGCCAGATCGTCATAAACGGCCCAACCACGTCGGCGGCCACCAGCCGGTGATCGGGAAGATTATGGCCCCGGTGTACAATCCGCGATAAACCTATATGATGCGGCGTCGAACGCTGGTCTGGAATGGATCCCTGCCAGCTGATCGCATTGCCTTTCCACCACTCAACTGATCAGACCTCTATCATGAGCATCACCCGCAAGACGCATTGGATGTTCGCCGCCGCTGCCGCCGGCGCCCTGGCCCTGACCGCCTGCTCGCCTGCCGAAGCTCCGGCAACCGCCGATGCACAGGCTCCGGCCGATGCAGCGGCAATGGCTGACGCCGCCACTCCGGCACAGGCTGGCGCACCCTCGGTGGAAGCCCTCCAGGGTCTCACCATCGTCCAGTTCGGCCCGACCTCGGCCAAGGCAGGTGAGGCGTTCAACGAGCAGCCCGATGGCAGTTCCGCGATCTGGGCCAAGGCCGACCGCGAACTCTCCGGCTACGACGCAGCGCTGTGGCTCAATGGCGTCCGCCTGGGTCACCGCGCGGTCTCCGGCGCGACCGTGAGTGGCGCGATCCCGGCCGAGCTGCTGGCCAAGCCCGGCACCCTCGCACTGGAAATCCGCATCGGTGAGAACGGCACCGAGCTGACCAGCAGCAAGGTCGACTTCGTCGTCGAATGATCGCCGGATCATTGCAGGTCACTGGAAGGTGACCAGCAAAAAGGGGCCCACGGGCCCCTTTTTCGTGCGTGCCATGAAACAGGAGGCTCAGCGGTATACCCAGATGCGCGACAGGATGAAGCCCGCCACCGCCAGCAGTCCATCGATGAAGGGCTTGGCGATCCATGCGGCGCGCAGATCCATCCGCGTGGACAGCAGATCCAGCGCGGCCGTGCCGGCAACGGTCAACGCAACCCATACGACGCAGAAACGCAGCATGCGCGCGCCCTCACCGCGGCTACCGTCAACCGTCGACGCAAATGTGAAGTGGCGGTTGAGAAAATACCCCAGCGTCGCGCCACCTACCCGGCCGATCAGATTGGCAGGCACAACCGCCATGCCGGCGGCGGTCAGCGCGACGAAAATCGCGTAGTCCAGCAGCAGTTGCGCACCGCCCGCCAGACCGTACATGAGCAGCTGGCGCAGCAACGGCTGCGCGGCCATGCGTTCGCGGAGGGTACGTAACATGGTCCCTGTCATCCTTGCACTGCTCACGGTTTGCGCACGATGAGTTCCACCTTGCGCACCACGAACGCCGGACGCATTTTCGACTCGATGTAGGTTCTGCCAACGTACTCGCCGATAACGCCGATGGCCAGCAGCTGCACCCCCGAAAAGAACGCGATCATCGACGCCAGTGACGCATAGCCGGGCACTTCGACGCCGGATACCAATCGATGGAGCACGACGTACACGCCGAACAGGAACGCCGCCACGGCCACGCATGCGCCGCTGTAGGTCGCCAGGCGCAACGGCACCGTGGAGAAGGAGGTGATGCCTTCAATCGCAAGGTTGATCAGGCGCAGACCGTTGAACTTGGTCTGACCGCTGAACCGCTCCGGCCGCGCATACTCGACCACCGCGGTGCGGAAACCGGCCCATGCGAACAGGCCCTTCATGAAGCGGCGGCTCTCGGGCATCCTGCGGATGACATCCACCACCACCCGGTCCATCAGACGGAAGTCGCCGACGTTCTCTGGAATGGACACCTCGGAGATGCGGTTGATGGTCCGGTAGAACCACGCCGCGGTGAAGCGCTTCAGGAAGCCGTCGGCCGACCGGTCAGCGCGCTTGGCAATCACGACTTCCGAGCCGGCCCGCCAGAGATCCAGCATCTGGAAGATCACCTCCGGCGGATCCTGCAGATCGGCATCCATCGGGATCACCGCGTCGCCACGGGCGACATCCAGCCCGGCACTCAGAGCAGCCTCCTTGCCGAAGTTGCGCGACAGATCGACGACCTGCAGGTCGAATGCCCGGGGCTGCAATGCACTGACCGCAGCGAGGGTCCCGTCGCGGCTGCCGTCATTGACGAGCACCACTTCCCAACGGTACTCCACGTGCGCGTCGAGGAGGGCGTCGACCTGCCCAAGCACATCGGCAATCCCCTCTTCCTCGTTGTAGGCGGGAATGACGAGCGATATCAGTAGGCGGGGATCCAGTGCTTCCATCATGCGGGCTTCTGCGGTTGTTTTGTTTTGAATGACAAGGCCGGTTTTTCAACCAGGTGCCAGGAGAGGGCGGCGATGCAGAACACCACGACGGTCGAAAGAAGGGTGTTCATCAACGCACCCTGGCCCGGGAAGACCGCCACGAATACCTGCTGGACCGGCCAACCATACAGGTAGACGCCATAGGAGATATCGGTCCGCGTGATATGCAGCCAGTTGGGAAACCGCATGAAACCGATATAGAAGGTGATATAGACCAGCGCGGCGAAGAACGCGATGTGGAACTTGTCCGTGCCATGGAAGAGCATGCACAGCCCCAGTACGGCGATCACCAGCCACGGCGACAGCGGGATTTCGTCGCGACGGAGCCAGAACAGCGACCCGGCCATGAAGTACGCAGTGACGTTGACCCAGTTGGCGTACTGGGTGAACACCGGGTACTTCGGCACGATCACCAGGCCGGCCAGCAGTACCACGATCGCGAATGCGGTGAATCGGTTGCGGGTAAGCAGGCCAAGCAGCGCCAACAGCAGGAACACACCATACAGACGGAACTCGATCGGGAGCGACCACAGCGAGCCGTTCACTGCAGGATCCGGGTTTGCCTGGAACACGCCCGGCAGGAAATACTCGGTGCGCCACATGGTGACGTTGTGCCACCAGTAGGTCCACGTCTGCGGATTGCTCCAGTAGCCCGGATCGTTGCTGAACAGCGGGCCGAGCACGACGACCGACAGCGTTACGGCGACGATCAGGGCGGGGAAGATCCGCAGCACCCGTGCGCGGATGTAGTTCCATCCCCTGTTGCGCTCCAACGAGGCAGTGATCAGGAAACCACTGATGACGAAGAACACGTCGACGGCGACACCGCCGATGAACTTGAAACCCACCCATTGCAGGAACAGGTCGCCACCCGGTGTGGCGGTGACGGCGTAGGAATGTCCATAAATGACCGCCCACGCAGCCAGAAGGCGGATGACGTGGAAATTATTGCGCTTCTCTTCGAAAGCGGAACGGATCGTACGCGGCGTTGTAATCCCCATCATTTCCGCACCAGCCTGCACTGAAGGTCCATGGAGTAGGCGCGTTCACCAGGATGCAGCTCGACAGCCTCACCCTCGCGCACATCAACCGCCACGCCATCTTCTGCCGCATACGGATGGCGGCCGAAAATGCTGCGCCGGGCCACGTAACCCAGAGCACCCGGCTCCGGTACGACGATGATGGACTCCCCTGCTGCGCGCGCCGCCGGCAGATTGGCATCCAGCGAATTGAGGAACAGCATCTGGCACTTGCCGGCGTCGTACATGTTGCGCTGGATGAACACCGAATGCGTAACCGCCAGACCCAGTGCAGCGGCGAACAGCAGGTACATCAGGCCGTCAAGCCAACGGCGGGCGAACTCAGGCGGAGGCAGCAGCAAGGCGAGACCCAGCGAGAACGCGATGCCGGAGCCGTACAGATAATGTGCGCCAACGATGGAAACCGGCATGACCGGCAGAAGGAACAGGAAATAACCGGACACATAGAAGAAGCCGGCCCACAGACCGCGCCGCAGAACCAGCCCCGCCAGAACAACCAGGTGAACCACCGCCGCCGCAGCCCACGTCCATTTCGGCAACAGCGAAGCAGAAACCAGTTCGACCGCCGGCAGCAGGAACGGCTGCGCGAAGTACAGATACGCATTCTCCAGCATGCTGCCCTTGGCCGGATCGTAGGCACCCGCACGTCCTCCAAACGAGGCCTGGAGCGCGGGCAGGCGAATGGCAAGATAGACAGCAATCGGAATCGAGGCGATGACCAGGACCGCCATTGCGGTCTTGAAGTTCACACGACGCCGATCATGGATCAGCAACGCCGCCATGAGCAGGACCAGCCCACAAGGCAACATCACGGCGGTTTCCTTGCTCAGGATCGCCCCGACCGAACCGATGACCAACAGCAGGATCGGCACGGGCTTGAACCCGAGGGCCACCATGCGCAGCGTGCCGGTGGCGGCGATCAGAGCGAAAAGGACGTAGAGCCGGTCAAAGCTCGCGCCAACCCAGGCCGTGGAGAATGTTGCAAGGGGGGACACCGCGAAGACCAGAGACGCGACCAGAGCGGTGCGCCCGCGCAGCGGCGAAGACTGGATGCAGAACCACAGCGCCAGCGCACACACTGCATGGATCAGCACGTCCAGCGCATGCGCGCCGAAAGGAAACTTTTCCATCAGCAACGAGCTGAGCCCCTGCTGGATGAAGCCGATCGGACGCACGGGATAGCCGAAATCCGGACCCGCCTGTACCGCACCGTACTGGGTGATGAACGATCGCAGCCCGTGCAGCTGGATGTGATCCAACCGCTGCCATTCATCATGATTGAAGAATCCGGGATTACCCAACGTAAGCAGATTGGCGGCGACAGCCACCACGAAAATCAGCGCCAGCGTGCGCAGCACGCCAGAGGGCGGCAGTTTCGCCGTCGAATCTACAATCATAATGGGTTCCGTAACCGAAGAATGAGGCGTCGCACGCCCCCGCCACGGCAGGTACGTGACCAGGCGGCCCATTTTGCGCTGCGCACGGCTTGTCGTAAAGGGCGCGTTTTTGCCGCATTGATGGCAACCACGTCACGTGGATGCAGGTCGGACACGGGCTAGAATGGCGCCGGTCCTTGTATGAGTGAAGTAATTGCACATGAGCGAAACGCGTAAAAAGGTGCTGATAGCCTTCGGCACCCGCCCCGAGGCCATCAAAATGGCCCCTGTGGTGGAGGCATTCAAGAAAGATGGCGCCATGGACGTGGTCGTTGCTGTGACCGCGCAGCACCGTCAGATGCTTGACCAGGTACTGGATCTGTTCGGGATCGTGCCGGACGAGGACCTGGACGTGATGCAGCCGGGCCAGACCCTGCCTGGGTTGTTCGCACGGATTCTCACCGGGATGAGCGACGTCATCGCACGCCACGCACCCGACATCGTCCTTGTACATGGCGATACGTCGACCACGCTGGCGACCGCGCTGGCCGCGTTCTACAACAAGGTCAAGGTCGGTCACGTGGAAGCCGGCCTGCGCACGGGCGACATCTGGGCCCCCTGGCCGGAGGAAGCCAACCGCTGCCTCACCGCGCCGTTGAGCAGCCTGCATTTCGCGCCCACCGAACGGTCCCGCGCGAACCTGGCCCGGGAAGGCATCCACGAGGATGTCATCGAGATCACCGGCAACACGGTCATCGACGCCCTGCTGGACGTGGTGAAGCGCATCGAGAGTGACGAGGCCCTGGCCAGCCGTCTCGGCGAGCAGCTGCCTTTCCTGGATCCGACCCGCCGACTGGTGCTGGTGACTGGACACCGCCGCGAGAACTTCGGCGACGGATTCGAACAGATCTGCCACGCATTGAAGGCACTGGCCCAGCGCGGTGACGTCCAGGTTGTCTATCCTGTTCACCTGAATCCGAATGTGCAGGAGCCGGTCAATCGGATTCTGGCAGGCACCGAGAATGTCGTCCTCATCGAGCCGCAGGATTATCTGCCGTTCGTATACCTGATGTCCCGCGCAGACCTCATCATCACCGACTCGGGTGGCGTGCAGGAAGAGGCGCCCTCCCTGGGCAAGCCGGTCCTGGTGATGCGCGATACCACCGAGCGTCCGGAAGCCGTGGATGCCGGTACGGTACGGCTCGTCGGTACCGACGCACAGCGGATTGTCGCGGAGGCAACCCGCCTGCTCGACGATCCCGCCGCGTACGCGGAGATGTCCCGCGCACACAATCCCTACGGCGACGGCAAGGCCTCTGCCCGCATCGTCGAACGGGTACGTCGCGTGTGATACCGCCGATGCCCGCTCCGCTTCACGCCGGAGCGGGCATCGATTCAGGCGGACGCCTCAGTGGCGCACGCGTTCACGATACACGTGCGGCACCCACGGGCCCCACTTCGCCTCATAGATGGCCTTGTTCTTCTCGAACAGGACCTGCTTGGCATCGCTCTTGAGCTTGTTGAAGCTTGCCGACAGATGGTGGTGCACGAACACGTCATCGGCGCAGAGAATGCTGAAGCCTTCGAGCGACAGGCGACGGCAGTAGTCGTCATCCTCGAAGAAGCCAACGCCGAAGTTCTCGTCCATCGGCCCGACACGCTCATACGCCTCACGCGTCATCATCACGCAGAAGAATGCGGCCGTGGAGAGTTCGAAAGCCACGCCGGGATGCCGGCGGGTGTGCTCGCCTGCGCGCTCGATCATTTCATCCATCGTCGCGTAGTGGATCTCGATGCGCGCTTCATTGCCGATGTTGTTGGTCACCGGCCCGATCAAGCCCGCCCGCGGATTGCGCTTGAGGTGGCGCACCATGCCGCGGACCCAGCCCGGGGTGACATAGGTATCGTTGTTGAGCACCACGAGGTACTCGCCCGTGGCTGCCCTCAGGCCGACATTGTTGCCGGCCGAGAAGCCAAGGTTGGCATCGTTGCGGATGAAGATCCGGTTCTGCGCACCGGCTGCCCAGTCGGCCAGGTACTCCGGCGTACCGTCGCTGGAGGCGTTGTCGACCGCGATGATCTCCAGGTTCGGATAGTCGCTGTACAGGTCCAGGCTGTGCAGGCAGGCCTGGGTGAAGTCCAGATTGTTGTAGCAGAGCACGATGACGCTGACCTTCGGCTCCTCGATCTTCACCAGCGCCGCATCCAGGTCGACAGCGCGATGCGCCCATGTCTGCTGGCGTGCGAAGTGCTGCCGTGCCTGCACCGCATCGGCCTGCATGTCCGCGGGCTGCAGGGCCAGCGACACCTGCGCGGAGAAGTCGGCGGGCGCCGTTGCGAGCCGGACCAGGCCTTCGAACTGAGCCATCTCGGGCAGATCCACCGATACCGTCGGCTTGCCGGCGCTCAGGTACTCGTACACCTTCACCGGGTTGGTGGCCAGGGTCAGCGGGATCACCCGGAACGGCAACAGGCAGACATCGAACGCATGCAGCCAGTAGGGAAGTTCCTTGTACGGCACCTCGCCCACGAACTGCACGTTGGCAACGCCGGCGAGACGTTCCGCAGCGCCTGCGGTGTCACGCCCGACCAGCAGCACCAGGTCCTGCGGATGGTCCTCGGCAACACGACGCACCAGGTCCACGTCAAACCATTCGGCGATCGCACCGTAGTAGCCGATGATCCTGCGACCCGCCGCATCCACGTACACCTGCTCCGGACGCTCGCAGAAGTGTTCGTACTCGGTCGCGTTGCGGATCATGGCGATGTTGGACGACTTGTCCTGCATCTCGTCATACAACCACTCCGACGTGACGATCAGCAGGTCTGCGTTCTCCACCAGTGCGCGCTCGCCGGCCAGCACGCTCTCGGCGTTGTCCTCGAACCCACCGTGGTGATCCATGCAGTCATAGACCAGCCGCATGTTGGGCAGGCTCTGTGCAGGCTGCAGCCAGAACGGATGCTGCACTAGCGAGATCGAGCGCGTGCTTCCCGTCCAGCGCAGCAGCTCACCCATGCTGGCCTGGAGCGCCTGGACCTGCTCGCCGGTCGCAACATCGAAGTAGATCTGCGGTGAACCGGCGAGGTTGAGATTGACCTGGAACAATCGCCCGTCCGTATCCAGTGCCTCGACGGTGAAGCCGGGCTCGGCGGAGTCCGCGAAATTGTTGGAGATGTAGAAGACCCGGTGTCCCTTGCCAGCCATCGCAGCAGCCAGGTGCTGCGGACGCTGCATGCGGAAATGCCAGTCGATCACCGCCCACACGAACACGTCTTCCAGCACCGGCTCGGCGAGTGCAGGACGTGGCACCTCGATCTTCAGGGTGGTCAGCATCGTGTTGTAGTTGGACCGGATCATGCCCATCAGGCGCGCCTTGTCCGCCGGATCGATACGACCCGTCCGTGCGGAACGGCGGATGAAGTTCCACGCCCGGCGAGCGCGGCCGGCACGGCGCGCGGGCACGCCGGCCGCGTCCTCGGCACTCGGGTCGCTGCCCATGGCCTCGCGGATCAGACGCCACGTCGCCCGCGGCTCAAGGATCAGTCGCTTGAGCACACGGATGGGGCGCGTAAGCACCCACGACGAGCTGCCATAGACCTCGACGAGCTCCTGCTCCAGATCCAGCACGCGCTGATGCAGCTCGGCGATATCACGATTCATCGCCGCATGCAGGTCCATGCCCCCGGCGACATTGGCAAGATCCTGCCGGATGGAGGTTTCCATTCCCTTGATCGCTTGTTCCATGTTTACTTCAATACCCCTGATCGCTTCATTGAAAGCCAAGCGAGTCTCACGGCGGAATTCGCCCGTACTCGCAATTGTCTGCTGCCGAATGGCGTCGCGTATTGCCGACATCTCCCGGCCCACTAATTCGGTGTGTATCTGTGATTCGTGCCGGGCGGCCTGGCGCAGCGTCTCGAACTCGGCACGCAGCTCGGCCCGCAGATCGTTCGACACCTGGCTCTGATGACGGTGGATCGCCTCGATTTCGCCCACGATGTGCTCGCGCAGGCCGTCCATCAATCGGCCGGCACCGACGTGCATCGCTTCACGGATGCGCGCGGCCTCGTGCCGATGGTCCGTGGCCATTCTAGCGGCAACGTCATGCAACTGGCTGTTCATCTCGCGCATGTCCGGGCGCAGCACATCCACGGCGCGCTGGACCTCCACTTCGAGCGTCTGCCGGTGCGCGGCCGCCAGCCGGTTCTCCACGTCATGCAGTTGATCGGCAAGCCCTTCCACATCAGGCCGGAGCAAGTCGAGCGCACGCTGCATCTCGTGCCCCAGCGCCAGGCGAAGTGAAGCGTCGGCAGCGGTTCCTTCCTCGGCAAGCGTGCCAAGCCGTGCATCCAGCCGCGTCATCCAGTCCTGCATCTCGGCGACCAGCGCGTCGTCCCGTGCGATCTCGATGACGGGAGCCGGCATCTGTTCGACGCTGTTCCGCGTCGCGATGCCCTGCTGCTCGACGATGGAGCGCGTGAATGCCTGGGAAAAGATGGTGAACGCCGGGACGATGGGAGTGCCCATGACCAAGGGGGACGCCACGACGCGTGACATCGCGTCCATCACTTCGCGCGACCAGTAGGCGGATGCGTCCGATGCGGGATACATGGCCCGCAGCTGTGCCACATAGGCTTCCAGGATCACCGACCGGGCGGGCAGCAGCTCCGCCAGACTGCTGGCAAACCGCTCCCACAGCGCGACGGCATCGTGGTCGACAAGAACCTGGCGCGAGAAGGCTGCCGTCTCTTCGGCATCACGCTGCTGGAGCTGGGCAGCCAGCTCAGCCGAACTCACCGTTCCAAGCCCGCGACCGGAGAGATTGGTCTGCACGGCATCGGCATACAACGCCGGGCCGAGCAGCCCCTTCACCCCGTCATAGCCCACCAGCACCACCGGTACGCCTGCGGCCACGCCTTCCAGCGCCACCCGGCCCATGCCGGCAACACCGGCGTACGCCTGCATCATGACGGCGGCATCGGCTGAAGGCCCCAACAGCGTGACGTAGCCGTTCTCGATCAGATCGGCAAGCGCCTCTTTCACCCGGGCGGTGGACACGCCATCACCGCAGATATCAACACCCGGCAATCCAATCTCCGCGGCCGATCGTGCAAAGTGAATGACTCCCTCTGCCTTGGCCGGATCCAGGCGCGATACCGCCAGCCAACGATCCGTGCGTTCCCGGTTCGTGCCTGCCGTGGCGGGAGACACGGCATTGGGCAGGACGGACAGCCTTCCCGCCGCGACGTAGGGCTCGGCCAACGCGGCGACTTCACCCGATACCGCCGAGACCCGGCTGGCGGAAGGAAGTACCAGCGAAGCCAGCATGAAGTCATACGCGGCACCGTAGCTGCCCGACACGGAGCTGGGACCATGAAGTGTCGCCACGCACGGGATTCCCAGCACGGAGGCTGCCGCCATCGCCGGCACCAGCGACGTGAACGGGTGGGCGTGGATGGCGGCTACGCGCTCGCGCCGGGCCAGATCGACCAGCTGATCGACCGCGCCCAGGAAATCGCTGATGGAGGACTCCGGCCCGAGCGGCAGGTCGCTCGTTGCCGATGCAAGCCCCGACGGCAGCATCGCAGGAGAAAAGCGCCGTCCGCATGCGAAATGGACCCGCCAGCCCTGTCGAACCAGCTGCTCGATCTCGCAGCGGATGTAGGTTTCGACACCACCAAGCTCGAACGCCTCGGTGACAAGCAGCAATGACTTTTCCATTGGATCTCCGATGCGGACGGGGTGGGGCAGGCTGCGCATTCTCAGCCAAGCCGGGTGAAGCTCACATCCACCGGTAGTGCGGCAATGCCAGTGCCTTTCGCGCGCGGTGCCCGCACCTTCAGGATGATCACGTCGGTCTTTCGATCCAGATAGGCCATGTCGGCATGGCTGATCGCCTCGGCCAGTGCCAGGGTGACGAAGTACGTTCCCTCGCACAACGCAAGATCGATGGTGAAACGAACCTCACATGCTTCACCGGCACGCACCTGGATGAGATTGGCGTGGTGATACATGGTGCTGCTGCCGAATGCGGAAACACCTTCCACCGTGCGCAGCAGCAGGCCGAACTGCATCTCTTCGATGTCATCAAGCGCTTTGACACGGGCCACCAACGTGACCCGCTCACCGGTCATGAACACTTCGCAGCGCTCACCCGACGCATCGAGCGCCGCCCAGTTCTCGATGTAGGCGCGCAGCCTGCCCTCGCCTTCAGCGGTCTGCACGACAACCGGGGCGACCGGCGAGACGACCTCTGCCGGGCTGTCCGCCTCGACCGGCCCCGACTCCGCAGGCAGTGCGAGCCGATCCGGTTCGTCCACCGGCTCAGGTACCGGTTCGGGTGCCGTCTCCGGCTGCGCCGCAACCTCATTCACCGGTTCGACGATCTGAGGCAGGGCCACGCTCTGCGCTGCGGCGGCGGCCGCCTCGGCCGCCTCGGAGTTGACATAGCGCAGGTACGCTTTCTCATCCGAATACAGCAGGGCATGGTACTGGTCGATGATGGCAGCAGCCTCACCGATCCCGTGCAGGCGCCCCTTGTGCAGCAGTACGGCCCGCTGACAGAACTTTTCCACCGTGGACGTTGCATGCGTCACGATCAGGATCGCGCACCCGCGGGCGCGCAGTCCTTCGATGTAGTCGTAGCACTTGCGCTGGAACTTCTCGTCACCTACGGAGAGTGCTTCGTCGACGATGAGCACCTGGGGATCGACACAGGCCTGCACCGCGAACGCAAGCCGCACGTACATGCCGCTGGAGTAGGTGCGGACCGGCTGGTCCATGTGCTCGCCGATATCGGCGAATTCCTCGATGGCGGCGAACCGGCGGGTCATCTCTTCGCGGGTGAAGCCGAGCACCGCACCATTCAGGAATACATTCTCCCGACCGGTGAAATCAGGATTGAAGCCGGACCCGAGTTCAAGCAGCGCCGCCAGCAGGCCGTTGACCCGGACCTCGCCGGCAGTGGGCGACAGCGTGCCCGCGATGATCTGCAGCAGGGTACTCTTGCCACCGCCGTTGCGACCCAGGATACCGATGGTCTCGCCCGGGGCGACATCGAAGGAAATGTCGTTGAGCGCCCAGAACTCGCGGTAGTACTTGCGACCCCTGGGAGCGAAGAACTGCCGCAGACGATCCCGCGGCGTGTCGTACATTTCAAAACACTTGGAAACGTTGCGGATCGAGATCGCCGGTTCACAGGACATCGGCAAACCCCCGACGCGTCTTCTGGAACCAGGCAAACCCGAGCCACGCCACTGCCAGGGCGATGGCCATCGACACCGACCACGAGGACCAGTCCAGTCCCTTGCCCCACATCAACACATCGCGCGTCTGCTCGACGGTGGAGGTGAGCGGACTGATGCTCATGAAGGGACGGTACTGCTCTGGCATGATCGAAACCGGGTAGAAAATGGGTGACAGGTACATCAGCACCAGGGTGACCACGCCGATGACCTGGGCCACGTCACGCAGGTACACGCCAAGGGAGGCGAGGATCCACGAGAAGCCCAACGTCATGAGAATCAGCGGCAGGACAGCCAAGGGCATCAACGCGGCAGTCACCGGAGGCACCCCGACGAAGACACCGTAGAACACCAGCCAGACGATGAAGCTGACGAGCAGGTGGAACAGGCTGGATCCCAGTGACACCATGGGCAGGATTTCCAGCGGGAACACCACTTTCTTGACATAGCCGACGTTGCCGGTCACCAGCAGCGGGGCCCGGTTGCAGCACTCGGCGAACATGTTGAACACCATCAGCCCCGCAAACAGCACCAGAGCGAACTCGGTCTTGGAACCGTCACCGCCGCTCCAGCGCGCCTTGAATACATAGCTGAACACGAACGTGTAGACCGCCAGCATCAGGATCGGGTTGAAGAACGACCACAGCAGGCCCATCACCGAGCCGCGGTAGCGGCCGATCACCTCGCGAACGACCAGCCCCTTCAGCAGATCACGGTTCTGCAGAACCACCCGGCCCAGCGCGAGGGGCGATACCGAACTTCTCGACCTGTTGTTCAACGATCCGTCCCCGCCGCGACATGATCGGCACCACCGGCCAGCAGCGCCCTTTCCAGATCCTTCTGCAGATCCCCCAGTTCCTCCACGCCCACGCTCAGCCGCACCAGCGCGTCGCTGATGCCCAACTGCTCGCGGCGCTCCACCGGAATGGACGCGTGCG
>Ga0207790_1000381_pt1 | contig 16222 bp, 10 predicted proteins | sample HigsolmetaGSP14D_FD_184842 | JGI IMG/M metagenome (GOLD analysis project Ga0207790, IMG submission 184842) | High solid enriched microbial communities from the Joint BioEnergy Institute, USA - SP1-4-D (SPAdes) | ecosystem: Engineered > Bioreactor > SSF (Solid state fermentation) > Aerobic >...
TCAGAACGGAATATCGTCGTCCGCGAAATCATCCATCGGCGGCGCCGACTGCTGCGGCTGCTGCTGCGGGCGCTGCTGGCCGTAGCCGCCGCCCTGGTTGCCGCCCTGGCGCTGCCCGCCACCGCCACCGCCGCCGTACTCCTGGCGCGGGGCCTGCTGACGCTGCGGACGGTCACCGCCGTAATTGCCGCCACCACCACCACCGCCGCCGCCTTCACCACGGCCGCCGAGCATCTGCATTTCATCGGCCACGATGTCGGTGGAGTACTTCTCAACGCCGTCCTGGCCGGTGTACTTGTCGTAGCGCAGGCTGCCTTCCACGTAGACCGAGCTGCCCTTGCGCAGGTACTCGCCGGCGATCTCGCCGAGCTTGCCGAAGAACACCACGCGGTGCCATTCGGTACGTTCCTGCTGGTTGCCATCCTTGTCCTTGCGCACGCTGGTGGTCGCCAGGCTGATGCGGGTGATGGCCATACCACTCTGGGTGTACTTCACGTCCGGGTCGTTGCCGAGGTTGCCGACCAGGATGACTTTGTTGATGCCGCGCGCCATAGGTGAGTTCGTCCGTTGTTCGGGGGCTGGCGCCAGTGATAGCACGTCCTCCTCGCAGGAGGCAGTGTCCGCTGGGCAGTCCCCGGGAATCTGGGGGATGCGTTGACAGACCATCTTAACATCGCCGCCCGCCACCGCCCGGTCAGCCGCCCCACCCGCGGACCGCCAAGGGTGCGGCCCCTTGCCGCGCAATGCCTGCACCCGCCCCCGGCAGGGCCGCTGGCGCAGCCCGCAGCGCCGGCCACGTCGCGCGGATGCGCCGCCGTGCCGACCGGCACGGCGCCCCGCACCGCGCTGGGCCGCCTGCCCATGGCATCATGCGGGCCTGCCCCTTCCCGTACCGCGCCGCACGCTGCCGCCATGACCATCAAAGGCAAAGCCACCTCGCTGGACATCGCCCACCTGGCCGGGGTCTCCCAGCCCACGGTGTCGCGCGCCCTGCGCGGCAGTCCCATGGTGAATGCGGACACCCGCGCGCGCATCCTGCGCATCGCCCGCGAGCTGAACTACAAGGTGGACAAGAACGCCTCCAGCCTGCGCCTGCGCAACGCCGGCACGCTGGCCCTGCTGTTCTTCGAAGACCCCACCAACGACGATTCGATGATCAACCCGTTCTTCCACGCCATGCTCGGGTCGATCACCCGTGCCTGTGCGCTGCACGGGCGTGACCTGCTGGTGTCGTTCCAGCAGCTGTCCACCGACTGGCAGGCCGATTACGAGGACAGCAACAAGGCCGACGGCATCATCCTGCTCGGCTATGGCGATTACCACGAATCCCGCGACCGGCTGCAGCGGCTGGTCGAACAGGGAACCCATTTCGTGCGCTGGGGCGCGGCCCTGCCCGACCAGCCCGGGGTATCGATCGGCAGCGACAACTTCCAGGGCGGGTTCGACATCACCGCGCACCTGCTGGACCAGGGCTGCCGGCGGGTGGCCTTCATCGGCCATGCCTCCAGCCATTACCCGGAGTTCGAGCAGCGCTACCGGGGCCATGTGGCGGCGATGGCCGCGCGCGGCATCGCGGTGGACCCGGCGCTGCAGCACGACGCCATCACCACCGAGCAGGACGGCTTCGATGCCTGCCAGGCCTTGCTGGCCCAGGGCGCGCCGCCGGATGGACTGTTCGCGGCCAGCGACCTGATCGCCATCGGCGCGCTGCGTGCGCTGCGCGAGCACGGGCTGCGCGTTCCGCAGGACGTGGCCGTGGTCGGCTTCGATGACATCCCGCTGGCGGCCTCCGTGTCCCCCACGCTGACCACCGTGCAGCAGGACACCAAGCAGGCCGGGCAGCTGCTGGTGGAAAAACTGCTGGCGCTGATCAACGGCGAGCCCGTGCAGAGCCAGACCATCGCGGTGAAGCAGGTACTGCGCGACTCCTCGCGCCGCGGCTGAACGGTCGGCGTATGCCAGCGCCGCGGCGGCCTCAGCCGCCGAAATCCTTCAGCAATTCACCGATCCCGCTGGCGGAGATCTCAAAGCCCAGCGACGTGCCCGGGTTCACCACCACGCCGTAGCCACCGGGCACCCGGTGCAGCACATCCCGCATCAGCCAGCGCACCTGGTGGGCTGCCTGTTGGCTGTGCACGCCCACGCGCGCCGGGTCGGTGAACACCGCCACGTGCAGCGTGCCCTGTTTGTCGAACAGCAGCGGGTCGAAGCCGCTGCCGTCCGGGGTGACCAGGCTGCCGGTGAGCAGCAGCACCTCGGAGGCCACGAAGGCTTCCATGAACGCACGGATCGGCACGGTGCCGTCCATGGCCGCCTTGAGCAGCGTTTCAAGCGGGGTCTGCGGGGCGAGCTCGGTCATGGCGGAAGGGCAGCGTGGGGGGCTGCCCATTGTAGGGCCGTGGCCGCTGGCCTACGACCGCTGCAGGCGGCGGTCGCGCGCCTGCTGGTCGGCCATCGCCTTGTCCAGCTCGGCCTGCAGCGCCGGCTGCCGCACCGGGGCATCGAGCACGAACACTTTCACACCGTGCGCCGGCACGGCCACGTCGAGCTGGTTCCGTACCTGCACGGTGCCCCCACCCAGCGCATCGCGCCAGGTGCCGGCCTGCAGGTAACGGCGCACCGGGACAGTGGCCGCCGCATCGCCCTTGTTCAGCACCACCAGCGCGGTCTGTGCCACGCCGCCATGCTGCAGCACGCGGAAGAACACCGCCGTATCACCCTGCAGGTGCTCGTTCACCTGCAGGCCGCGCTGCAGCGCCGGGGTGGCCTGGCGCAGGGTGGCGATGCGCTGCAACGGTGCGAAGATCGGACTGCGCGGCGCCTCGTCGATGCGCTTCTGGCCGAAGTAGGCGCGGTTGCCGGCATGCTCGGCGCGGCCGCGCATGAAGCCGGTTTCCGAGCCGTAATAGAGCACCGGGATGCCACGCGCGGTGAACAGCCAGTTGTGTGCGTCGATGAAGCCGGTGTCACTGGCCTGCAGGCGCGGCATGTCGTGGTTGTCGTAGAAGCTCATCAGCTCGTACGGGTTGGCATACGGCCCGCCGCTCAGGTGCAGCGGCTCGGCCAGCGTCTCGAATCCCTTGCCGGCCGTACCGAAGGCCTGCTCCAGCGCGCCGCGCAGCGGGAAGTCCAGCACGCTCACGTTCGCGTTGGCCGGCCAGGTGTGCTGGGCGATGGTGGCGGCGTTGTAATCGAAGGCTTCGCCGAACATGAACATGCCGGGGTGCTCGGCGCGGATGCGCGTGACGAACGCGTGCCACCACGCGTGCGGCATCCACCCGATGGTGTCGATCCGCAGCGCGTCCACGCCCTGCCCGGCCCACTGCAGGTAGGCGCCGACCAGGTAATCCATCACCGCCGGATTGTGCTCGTTGAAGTCGGACAGCTCGGCCAGGTTGCCATCGAAGATGGAGCCGTCCTTGCCGTCAATCGGGCCACGGTTGTTGTAGAACGCATGCAGCGGGTTGTGCGACGGATCCAGCTGCTGCGGCGGCAGGTTCTGGTGGTCGGCCAGCAGGGTGCCGTCCTTGTCGAAGATCTGCCCGAACTGCGGCTGGCGGGTGGGCATGGTCCAGGCCGGCGAGCCGTGGTTGCCCACGATATCCAGCACCACCTTCAGTCCGGCCTGATGCAGGCCGCTGTTGAGCGCGGCGAAATCCAGGTCGGCGCTGGGCAGGTGCTCGTCGACCCTGTAGAAGTTGATGCCCCAGTAGCCGTGGTAGCCGGTCTTGCCGCGGTCGGTCAGGGTGCTGGTGCAGCTGATCGCCTTGCTGCCGGTGAAGGCCTGGTCCGGGTTGTCCACGATGGGCGTGATCCACACCGCGCCGAAGCCCAGCTGGCGGATGTACGCGGCATTGTCCAGCACGCCGCGGAAGTCACCGCCGAGGTAGCCGATGTTGCCATCCACCTTGTCCGGGCACGGCACCGGAATGTCGAAGGTGCGGTGGGCGCCACCCTGGTCGCGGTGGTCGTTGGAGGGATCACCGTTGACGAACCGGTCGGTCACCACGAAGTACACCGCATTGCTGGCGAACGGCTCGGTGGTGCCCACATAGTCGGGCAACGGCGCCGCCGCCGCCGAGGCGGCCACCAGCAGGGAAACAGCGACGGACAGAACGGTACGCATCACACCACCTCCGGGCGGGACGGAACCCGCAGTACGCACAACCCGGCAATGAACAGGCTCACCCCGCCCAGAACCAGCACATGGATGGGCTGGCCACCCAGCCAGGCACGCAGGGCAAAACCCAGCGCGCTGGCGGCCACCAGCTGCGGAATCACGATGAAGAAATTGAAGATGCCCATGTACACGCCCATCTTGCGGGCCGGCACGCTGTCCGACAGCAGCGCATACGGCAGCGACAGGATCGAGGCCCAGGCAAACCCCACGCCCACCATCGACAGCAGCAGCCACTGCGGATCGCGGATGAACATCATCGAGATCAGCCCGGCCCCGCCCAGCCACAGATTGACCAGATGGCTCCAGCGCAGGCCGATGGCGCGGACCATCAGCGGGATCAGCAGCGCCGCCAGTGCAGCAAAGCCGTTGTAGGCGCCGAACAGGACGCCGACCCAGTTGGCACCTTCGTTGTAGGCCGCCGACGCCGGATCGGTCGAGCCGAAATGCACCCCGGCCACTGCCCGGGTGGTGAAGATCCACATGGCGAACAGCGCGAACCAGGAGAAGAACTGCACCCACGCCAGCCGGCGCATGGTCCGCGGCATGCTGCGCAGATCACCCACGATCGCCGCCAGCATGTGCGTGGCCGGCAGCGTGCGCGCAAGCGCCAGCAGCAGCGCGTAGCCCATGCACAGCCCGGCCAGCACGTACAGCATCCTGTCGCCCTGGCGCCAGGTGATCAGCACGGCCAGCACCAGGCCCAGCCCGGCCCACAGCGCGACCTGCGCCCACGGCGCAGGTCCGTGGACGGCCGCTGCGGCATGGTGTGCGGGTGGCTCGGCGTCGGCAAAGCCGGCCAGCTCCTCGGGGGCGTATTCGCGGGTGCTCACCACCGTCCAGGTGATGGCCGCCAGCAGCACCACGGCGCCGGCGTAGAACGCATAGCGCACCGTGTCCGGGACCTCCCCGGCAGCGGCGGTGTTGGCCACCCCGAAGTGCGCCAGGATGAACGGCAGGAAGCTGGCCACGATCGCGCCGACGCCGATGAAGAAGCTCTGCATCGCATAGCCGGTGGGCCGCTGGCGTGGCGCCAGCTGGTCGCCGACGAACGCACGGAACGGCTCCATGGACACGTTGATCGAGGCATCCAGCACCCACAGCGTGCCGGCGGCAATCCACAACGTGGGCGAGTTCGGCATCACCAGCAGGGCCAGTGTGGTCAGCACCGCGCCAACCATGAAGAACGGGCGGCGCCGACCCCAGCGGGTCCAGGTGCGGTCCGACAGATAGCCCACCACCGGCTGCACCAGAAGGCCGGTCAACGGGGCGGCGATCCACAGCCCCGGCACCGCGTCCATGTCCGCGCCCAGCGTTTCGAAGATGCGGCTGGCGTTGGCGTTCTGCAGCGCGAAACCGAACTGGATGCCCAGGAACCCGAAACACATGTTCCAGATCTGCCAGAACGACAGCTGCGGCTTGTCCGGCCGTGCCACCGCACCCGTCATGGCTGCACCTCCGCAGCCACCGGGGCCACGCTAAGGGAGAGCACCTGCGCCTGGTTGAGCACGCCCTCGCGCCCTCCCTTGCCACCGGTGTAATGGGCGAAATGCTGCAACGCGCTCATGTTGAAACCTTCTTCCAGGGTCACGCGGCAGGCACCGGGGCCCACGGTGACGGTAGCGGCGGTCGAATCCTGCACGGCCACGCTGTGTGGCATCGCCACGGTGCGCACCTGCTGCGGCTGGCCCTCGCACTGCACGGCCAGCTGTTTCACCGCGGCGGTCACCCCGGTGTTGATCGGTCCGTGGTCGTTGCGGTACTGCAGGCGCAGACGCACCGCGCCGGCGGTGGGCGCGGTGAAGCGCCACTGCTGCGCGCCCCGCAGTACCTGCTGCGGCCCCACGCAGACGGTGGGGCTGTGCAGCGATTCCAGTCCCTGCCCTCGGGCGGTCAGGCTCAGGCAGTGCTGGCGGCCATCATCGTCCACCCGGGCGCTGCCCGCAGCGTGCGCCAGCCGCCGGCCGTCCTGCCACAGCACCTGCCCGGCCGCGACCGGCACCTGCCAGCCGGCACCCTTGCGGGTGGCGATGGGCGCGGACGGCGTGGCGGGCGCGCGCGCGTTGGCGTCGGCGTCGGCGTGTACAGCGGGCGCCGGCGATGCCGCCGAAGAGGCCACCAGCTGCACCGTGGTGGTGCTGCCCTGCGTGGTCACCGTCCCTGCGGTGAGCAGGCCCTGACCGGCCTGCCGCGGGCGCTGCAGGATGTAGCGGTGATCGCCGGTGTCGAGCGAAATCGACGCGCGCGTGCCGAACAGCTCCGGCACCAGCTCCGCCGGCAGCAGCGGCTGCACGCGGCCATCGGCCTGCACGCCGAACACGCCCTCCAGCACCATGGCGAGGTAGCCGGCCACCGACCACAGCTGGCGCTCGGAATTGACCACCGGTCCACTCAGCGCGCCCTCCTCCACGTGCACGGCCTGGCTGACCAGCTCGTAGTTCTCCATGTTCGAACCGGCCAGCGCCGCGCCCTGCATCAGCGAGCGGATCTCCGCCGCGATACGCGGCCCGTCTCCCAACGCGCGCGCTGCGCGCAGCGAATAGGCACTGACGAACGGCCAGATTGCCCGGTTGTGATAGATCGGCTGCTGCGCTTCCTGCGGCCATACCACCGGGCTGCCGGCGGGGCCCATCGGATAGCTGGCCAGCGCGCGGCGCGCGCGCCCGGCGGGCAGCACCTCGGCCAGGATGCCCAGCGACAGGCCGAGCAGGTCGATCTTGGCGTACGGCACCGGGTGCGCCGCTTCCCCGATGTAGCTCATGTACTGGCCGGTGTCCTCGCGCCAGAAGCGGGCATCGATCTGCCGCGCCAGCGCATCGGCCCAGGCCTGGTACTGCGTGCTGCGGGCATCGCCGCGCTGTGCGGCCAGCTGCTGGCCCAGGCGCAGCGCCTGGTAATGCAGCACGTTGGTGGACAGTGCGTAGGCGTCGCCGATGAAGCGCACATCCTCGCGCGTCCAGTCCGGATACGTCTGCTCGCGCCAGTCCAGGAACGAGGTCTCGCCGCGGTACAGCCCCATGTCCGCATCGAACGCGCTGGCGCGGTCCTGTGCCAGGGTGGCCTGCAGCGCCTGCCAGGTCTGCCCGGCGAAAGCGGCATCGTCGAGCAGGTGGCGCGCCGCCAGGAACCACACCACGCGATCGCTGCTGATCGGCCAGCTGCCGCCGGAACCGGTGTCCTGGGCGACGAACAGCCCGGGGGTGTGGCCATCGCGCGCGGTGGAGAGCTTGAACTGCAGCGACTGCCGGGTGCGCACGGGATCCAGCCGCGCCAGCGCCAGGTCGGCGGCGAAGCTCACATCGCGGGTCCACACATACGGCCAGCGCGCGCCGGTCTGGAAGCAGGCGCACGGCACCGGCCGGCCTTCGTCGAAGGACGGATCACGGATGGCGTCCACCCGGTCCTGGTCCATCTCCTGCTGGGCCAGTGCGAACAGCGCATCGAACAGCACGCTGCCGCTCTGGCTGCGCATCGGCGCGGCCGCGATGCGCACCTCGCGCTCCGGCGTGTGCAGCACAAAGCCGCCCCCGGTCGTGGTTTCGGCGCGCGCGCTGCGGCCGGCATATGTCAGGTCGGCCGCATGCGCGGTCGTTCCCAGCGCTGCCCCGAGGGCAGCGGTCAGGCAAATGATCTTCAGCATCGAAGCGGCAGACCGGCTTGCGCCTGTCGACCTCCCTCCCTCTCCGCAGCGTTGGCAGGTCCGCGCCGCCGAAGCCGGGGCGCGGGCGTGGCACCTCCCTCAAGGCACCGTGGCCCATGGTAGTCGCCGCTCCACCGGCTGGGTCCAGCTGCATACGTATTCATGCCGTTGCCGGGCGATGCGCGCATGCGGCTGGCTTAAGGTCCGGGTCTGCCAACGGCACCTTGGGAGGGGATAGGCCGATGCTTGTAATCAATGTACCCGCACTGCGCGCTGCGGCCGTGGTCCTGCTGATGGCCGCCGCCGGACTGGCCCGGGCGGCCGCGCCGCAGGTGGTCAGCGTGCAGTCGCCGGGAAAGGTGCTCAGCGTAAGCCTGGTGCTCGACGGCGGCACCGCGCGTTACCGCGTGGCGCGCTTCGGCGAGCCGGTGGTGGCCGATTCGCTGCTCGGCTTCGCTCTGCGCGATGGCCGCCTGGACCGCGATTTCACCCTGGTCGGCGAGCAGCGCCGCAGCGAGGATGAGCGCTGGGAACAGCCGTGGGGCGAGCGCCGCCTCAGCCGCAACCACTTCAATGAACTGACCGTGCAGCTGGCCGAGACCACGGGCAAACGCCGCCGGCTGGACGTCGTGTTCCGCGCCTACGACGATGGCATCGGCTTCCGCTACGTGTTCCCCGAACAACCCGGGCTGCGCGAGGCGATCATCGATGATGAACTGACCGAATTCGCCATCGCCCCCGATGCCACCGCGTGGTGGATTCCCGCCGGCGAACCGATCCATTACGAATACCTGTACCAGCGCACGCCGCTGCGCGAAGTGCCGATGGTGCATACACCGCTGACACTGCGCAGCCATGATGGACTGCACGTGGCCATCCACGAGGCGGCGCTGGTGGACTACGCCGGCATGTGGCTGCGGCGTACCGAGGGCCAGCGCCTGCGCGCGCAGCTCTCGCCCTCGGCCGAGGGCTGGAAGGTGCGGCGCACGCTGCCGTTCTCCACGCCGTGGCGTACGCTGCAGATCAGCGACCGCGCCGGCGGTCTGGTGGAATCGGACCTGATCCTCAACCTCAACGAGCCCAACGCCCTGGGCGATGTGAGCTGGGTGAAGCCGGGCAAGTACCTGGGCGTGTGGTGGTCGATGCACCTGGACCAGGAAAGCTGGGCCACCGGGCCGCGCCATGCCGCCACCACCGCCAAGACCCGCAAGGTGATCGACTTCGCTGCCGCCCATGGGTTCCGCGGGGTGCTGGTGGAAGGCTGGAATCCCGGCTGGGATGGCAACTGGGTCGGCAACGGCTACGACTTCGACTTCACCCGCCCCACCGACGATTTCGACATCCAGGCGCTGGCGGCCTATGGCCGGAACAAGGGCGTGCGGCTGGTGGGGCACCACGAAACCGGCTGTGCCATCGAACATTACGAAGACCAGCTGGACGCGGCGCTGGACCTGTACGCACGGCTGGGCATCGACCAGTTCAAGACCGGCTACGTCTGTGACGATGGCCAGGTGGACCGGCGCAATCCGTCCGGCGGTCCGCTCTGGCGAGAATGGCATGACGGTCAGTTCATGGCCCGCCATCACCTGAAGGTGGTGCGCGAAGCGGCGCGCCGCCACTTGTCGGTGAACCCGCACGAGCCGATCAAGGACACCGGCCTGCGCCGCACCTATCCGAACTGGATCTCCCGCGAGGGCGCCCGCGGCATGGAGTACAACGCCTGGGGCCAGCCGCCGAACCCGCCCGAGCATGAGGTCAATCTGGTATTCACCCGCCTGCTTGCCGGACCGATGGATTACACGCCCGGCATCCTCAGCCTGAAGGGCCGCCACGGCCAGCCGATTCCCAGCACCCTGGCACGCCAGCTGGCGCTGTATGTGGTGCTGTACAGCCCGATCCAGATGGCGGCTGATCTGCCGGAGCATTACCTGCAGCACCGTGAGGCGTTCCGCTTCATCGAAGACGTGGCCGTGGACTGGGAAACCACGCAGGTACTCGACGGCGAAGTCGGTGACTACGTCACCGTGGTACGCCGCGACCGCAACAGCCGCGACTGGTTCCTCGGCAGCATCACCGACGAGCACGGCCGCCAGCTGCCGGTCCCGCTGGGCTTCCTGGAGCCGGGCGTGCGCTACCGCGCCGAGATCTACCGTGATGGCGACGGCGCGGACTACCGCAGCAACCCGTTCGCGTTCCAGCGCGAAACCCGCGAGGTGACCAGCGCCGACCGCCTCACCCTGCTGCTTGCACCGGGCGGCGGCCAGGCGATCCGCTTCACGCCGCTGTAATCGCTTACAACGCGTCACCCTGCATTGAATACGTATGCAGGGTGATTCCGCTGCCGGGCCGACTGCCTACCATAGCGGCGACGACAGCGGCCACCGCGTCGCACGTCCACGGCCACGCCGGGACGATCACGAATCGCACTACAACAAGTACCTGGGAGGGGAAAATGTTGAACCACAAGCGCAACGCGCTGAGCATCGCGCTGGCCGTCGTTCTGGCACCGTCACTGGCAGCAGCCCAGTCCGCGCAGACCGCACCGACCGACGGCGAACAGACCGCCGACACCGCCCAGGCCAAAGAGCTGGAGACCGTGCAGGTCACCGGCATCCGCCGCGGCATCGAGAGCGCCATCTCGGTCAAGCGTGATTCCACCTCGATCGTTGAAGCGATCTCGGCCGAAGACATCGGCAAGCTGCCGGATGTGAGCATCGCCGAATCCATCGCCCGCCTGCCGGGCCTGGCCGCCCAGCGCGTGGCCGGCCGTGCCCAGGTGATCAGCGTGCGCGGCCTGTCGCCGGACTTCGCCACCACCCTGCTCAACGGCCGGGAAATGGTCAGCACCGGTGACAACCGCAGCGTGGAGTTCGACCAGTACCCGTCGGAGCTGATCAGCGGCGTCACCGTGTACAAGACGCCCGATGCCGGCCTGGTCGGCCAGGGCCTGTCCGGCACGCTGGACATGCAGACCGTGCGCCCGCTGAGCTACGGCGACCGCGTCATCTCGCTCAGCGGCCGCTACCAGCGCAACTCGCTGGGCAAGGCCGCCGGCGAAGATCCGTATGGCAACCGGATCAACTTCAGCTACGTGGACAAGTTCGCCGATGACACCTGGGGTGTGGCGTTCGGCTTCTCCCATTCGGACATGTCCAAGCAGGAAAACCAGGTCGGCCTGTACGAGCCGTGGCAGCAGCTGGGCGACAACTGGCGTCCGGGCGTGCCGGCCGGCACGTTCTACTCCGACGGCATCAAGGCCCTGCGCCGCACCGGCAACGCCAAGCGTGATGGCGCCATGGCGACCATCCAGTTCCGCCCGAACAACGCCTGGACCAGCACGCTGGACGCGTTCTACACCAAGGCCGAGGAATACGACACCGCCAACCAGCTGGAAATCCATCTGGGCGGTTTCAACGGCGGTTACGATCCGCTGTTCCTGACCAACGTGGTCACCAATGCCAACGGCAGCATCGTCAGCGGCGTGGCCAACAACGTGTACCCGCTGGTACGCGGCATGTACAACACCCGCGAAGACAGCATCAAGGCGCTGGGCTGGAACAACGAGTTCACCTTCGGCGACGTGCGCCTGGTGGCCGACGTGAGCTGGTCCAAGGCCGAGCGCGACGAGATCAACCTGGAAAACAACCTGCAGCTGCTGCCGGCACCGCAGCTGGATTCGGTGGCCTTCAACTTCGCCGGCGGCAACTTCCCGCGCTTCACCCCGGGCCGTGATTACTCCGATGCCAGCCAGCTGTTCCTGGCCAACACCATCTACGGCTCGGGCTACGGCAAGACCCCGCACGTGGACGACGAGCTGAAGGGCTTCAAGCTGGCCGCCACGGTTCCGGCACCGGAAGGGCTGACCTGGTTCTCCGACGTGGACCTGGGCGTGAACTACGCCGACCGCAGCAAGAACAAGCGCCAGGCCGAAGGCAACATCACCCTGGGCGCACAGGGCGTCACCAGCATCGCCAGCGACCTGCAGTACGCCCCGGTGAACCTGGGCTTTGCCGGCGCCGGCACCATCCCGGCATGGAACGTGCCGGCGGCGGTCGCGCGTTACATGGTGTTCAACCCCACCTACACCGAAAGCTACCTGATTCCCAAGCAGTGGACGGTGGACGAGGCGATCACCACCAGCTGGCTGCGCTTCAACATCAACAGCGAGATCGGCTCGGTGCCGGTGCGCGGCAACATCGGCATCCAGGCCCAGCACGTGGACCAGTCCTCGCGCTCCAACTACTGGGACGGCACCCAGCCGGTCGGCAGCCAGGTCATTCCGATCCAGGCCGGCAAGACCTACATCGACTTCCTGCCGAGCATGAACCTGGCCTTCGAGCTGCCGGCCGAGAACACCATCCGCTTCGCCGTGGCCCGCCAGGTGGCGCGTCCGCGCGTGGACGAGCTGCGTGCCTCGATGGAGTTCGGCGTGGACACCAGCACCGGTATTCCCGGCGCCAGTGGCGGCAACCCGAACCTGGACCCGTGGCTGGCCAACGCGGTCGACCTGTCCTGGGAAAAGTACTTCGGCAACAAGGCCTATGTGTCCGCGGCACTGTTCTACAAGGACCTGAAGACCTACGTCTATACCGAAAAGCGTGACGGCTACGACTTCACCCAGCAGGTGGACGCGTGGCTGCTGGCCAACCAGATCACCCTGCCCCCGGGCCTGGTGGTGAACAAGACCGGCACCTACACCGCGCCGTTCAACGGCAAGGGCGGCGTGCTGCGCGGCGCCGAGCTGACCGCTTCGCTGCCGCTGGACCTGTTCGTGGACGCCCTGCGCGGCTTCGGCGTGGTCGCCAGTGCCGGCTTCAACGACAGCGACATCACCATTCCGCCGGACCCGGCCACCACCTCCAGCGTGGGCACCGGCCCGATCATGCTGCCGGGCCTGTCCAAGCGCGTGTACAACTTCACCGTGTACTACGAGAACAGCGGCTTTGAAGTGCGTCTGAACCAGCGCAAGCGCTCGGACTTCATCGGCGAGATCGGCAACTTCAACGGCGCGCGCACCCTGCGCTACGTGAAGGGTGAGGATGTGCTGGATGCGCAGATCGGCTACACCTTCGGCAGCGACACCTCCATGGCCGGGCTGAGCCTGTTCCTGCAGGGCAGCAACCTCACCAACTCCAAGTACGAAACCTACGCCGGCACCAAGGATCGTCCGCTGGAGACGGTGGAATGGGGCCGCTCGTTCCAGGTGGGCGTGAACTACAAGTTCTGAGCCCGCTGCCCGCACCGCCCCGGCGGGTGATCTGACCGCAGCGCCGCGATTCCCGACGGAATCGCGGCGCTTCTTTTTGTGCGGCATCGGCTCACGGTTCACGGCCCATGCTGCAGGGGTGCGCGGCTGCACCACTGACGGGTTGGGGGGCAGGACTGCGGGGCTGCAGGGCTGCGACGTGGCGGCGCACGCAACGCAGGCGACGGTGCGGGCACAAAAAAAGGGACGGAGCCTGCGCTCCGTCCCTGAACTACCGCCCGGAAATCGTCGATCAGCCGCGCCGCGCGCAGAACACCGCGTGTGCCGGCAGTACAACCAGGTCCCCTTCCACATGGCCGGCGTCCGGCCCCGGTACCGCCAGCGGCTGCCAGGCACCCGGCGGCAGCGCACACTGCGCCGGGCTGGCGGAAAGATTGAAGGCCATCAGCACGGTCTGCTGGTCATCGAAGCGCTCCAGCAGCAGCACCGGCTCGGCACTGTCCAGGAAGCGGATGGCGCCGTGCTGCAGCACCGGCATCTGCCGGCGCCACGCCAGGAACGCGCGGAACGCGGACAGCACGGAACCGGCATCGTGTTCCTGCACCGCCACGGCCTGCGCCTGGTGCTCCGGCGGAATCGGCAGCCACGGCTTTACCGTGCTGAAGCCTGCCAGCGGTGCATCCACCCACGGCATCGGCGTGCGGCACCCATCGCGCCCCTTGAAGTTCGGCCAGAAGGTGATGCCATACGGATCCTGCAGTGCCTCGAACGGCACCGCCGCTTCGCCCAGGCCCAGCTCCTCGCCCTGGTACAGGCAGATGGAGCCGCGCAGCGAGCACAGCATCGCCACCAGCATGCGCGCCAGGCGCGGGTTGGCCGGGTGGCCGCCCCAGCGGGTCACCGCACGCTCCACATCGTGGTTGGAGATCGCCCAGCACGGCCAGCCTTCGGTCATCGCCGCTTCCAGCCGCGAGACGGTATCGCGGATGTAGGCCGCGCTGTAATCGTTGACCAGCAGCTCGAAGCTGTAGCCCATGTGCAGGCGGTTGCCGCGGGTGTACTCGGCCGTGGTGGCCAGCGAATCTTCCGAGGAAATCTCACCCAGGCTCACCGCACCCGGGTAGAGGTCCAGCAGCGCGCGCAGCTGCTCCAGGAACGGCAGGTTTTCCGGCTGCGTGTTGTTGAAGTAATGGTACTGGTACGCGTACGGGTTGTCCGGACTGAAGCCCCGGCCGACACGCTTGGCCGCCGGCTTGGGCGGGTTGTCGCGCAGCTGGGCGTCGTGGAAGCAGAAATTGATCGCATCCAGGCGGAAGCCGTCCACGCCGCGGTCCAGCCAGAAACGCACGTTGTCCAGCGTGGCCTGCTGCACCTGCGGGTTGTGGAAATTCAGGTCCGGCTGGTCGGCCAGGAAGTTGTGCAGGAAGTACTGCTCCCGGCGCGGCTCCCACTGCCAGGCCACGCCGCCGAACAGGGACATCCAGTTGTTCGGCGGGGTACCGTCTTCGCGCGGGTCCGCCCACACGTACCAGTCCGCCTTGGGATTGGTGCGGTCCTGACGGCTTTCGCGGAACCAGGCGTGCTCGATGGAGGTATGGCTGAGCACCTGGTCGATCATCACCTTCAGGCCCAGGCCGTGGGCCTTGGCCAGCAGCCGGTCGAAGTCGTCCAGCGTGCCGAACAGCGGATCGACATCGCGGTAATCGGCGATGTCATAGCCGAAATCGGCCATGGGCGAACGGAAGAACGGCGACACCCAGATGGCGTCCACGCCGAGCGAGGCGATGTAGTCCAGCCGCTCGATGATGCCCGGCAGGTCGCCGACCCCATCGCCGCTGGCATCGCGGAAGCTGCGCGGATATATCTGGTAGATGACGGCACCCTGCCACCATGCAATGTTGGACATCGAGCCCCCCTCCGGGCTTTCAGGGCCCTGCACAGACAGGACCGGAACGATCCGCACAAGCTTAAAGGCGGGCCTTGGGTGATGGCGCCGCCTGCATACGTATTCACGGCCGGCCCGGCCCAGCGGGCCCGTCCCGGCGCCGGGCGTCCGCAGCGCCCACGCAGCGCCTATAATCGGTCCCGAGCCTGAAAGCCAGATCGCATGACCATCACCGAAGACACCCGCCCCGCCCTGGGCCTGCCCCAGATCCAGTCGCTTGCCGCCACCGACATGGCCGCAGTCGATGCCCTGATCCGGCGCCGGCTGTCTTCGGACGTGGTGCTGATCAACCAGATCGCCGACCACATCATCTCCGCCGGCGGCAAGCGCCTGCGGCCGATGCTGGTGATGCTGGCCGGCCATGCCGTGGGCGGCACCGGTGCCACCGCCGAGCACCACCAGCTGGCGGCCATCATCGAGTTCATCCACACCTCCACGCTGCTGCACGACGACGTGGTGGACGAATCCAGCCTGCGCCGGGGCCGCAGCACCGCCAATGCGCTGTGGGGCAATGCGCCCAGCGTGCTGGTCGGTGACTTCCTGTATTCACGCAGTTTCCAGCTGATGGTGGAACTGGACCGCATGGCGGTGATGCAGATCCTGGCCGACACCACCAACCGCATCGCCGAAGGCGAGGTGCTGCAGCTGCTGCACGTGCACAACCCGGACACCGATGAAGCGGCCTACCTGCGCGTGATCGAGCGCAAGACCGCAGTGCTGTTCGCCGCCGGTACCCGCCTGGGCGCACTGGCCAGCGGCGTGGACGAAGCCACCCAGCAGGCGCTGTACGACTACGGCATGAACCTGGGCTACGCCTTCCAGATCGCCGATGACGTGCTGGACTACTCGGCCAACGCCGAGGAACTGGGCAAGAACCTGGGCGACGACCTGGCCGAAGGCAAGGCCACCCTGCCGCTGATCCATGCCATGGCGCACTCCGACGCCGCCACCCGCGAGCGCCTGCGCGGCATCGTGCAGGACGGCGACGCCTCGGCCATGCCGGTGGTGCTGGAGGCGATCCGCGCCACCGGTGGACTGGACTACAGCCGGCAGTGCGCCGAAGCGTACGCCGAACGCGCCGAGCGGGCTTTGGATGGGCTGGCCGACAACGATGCGGTGGCGGCGCTGCGCGGCCTGGCCCGCTACGCGGTACAGCGCTCGCACTGAGACCGGGCCGGTGGCCAGTGCCACCGCCCCAGCGACGCTCAGCCGATGCCCAGGCCGGGGATCGCGCTGATGCGGTCCGGATCGAAC
>Ga0207790_1000384_pt1 | contig 16179 bp, 10 predicted proteins | sample HigsolmetaGSP14D_FD_184842 | JGI IMG/M metagenome (GOLD analysis project Ga0207790, IMG submission 184842) | High solid enriched microbial communities from the Joint BioEnergy Institute, USA - SP1-4-D (SPAdes) | ecosystem: Engineered > Bioreactor > SSF (Solid state fermentation) > Aerobic >...
GATCTCGTTGTCGAAGTGGCCGATGTTGCAGACGATGGCCTGGTCCTTCATCGCGCTCAGGTGCTCGATGCGGATGATGTCCTTGTTGCCGGTGGTGGTCACATACAGATCGGCACGGCCCAGGGTGGACTCCAGCGTGGTGACCTCGAAGCCTTCCATCGCCGCCTGCAGCGCGCAGATCGGATCGATCTCGGTGACGATCACGCGGGCACCGTAGGCACGCAGCGAGGCTGCGCAGCCCTTGCCCACATCGCCGTACCCGCAGACCACGGCGACCTTGCCGGCCAGCATCACGTCCATGGCGCGCTTGAGGCCGTCGGCCAGCGACTCGCGGCAGCCGTACAGGTTGTCGAACTTGCTCTTGGTCACCGAGTCATTGACGTTGACCGCCGGGACCAGCAGCGTGCCGGCCTGGGCCAGCTGGTACAGGCGGTGCACGCCGGTGGTGGTTTCTTCCGAAACACCCTTCCAGTCCTTGACCACGCGGCCCCAGTAACCCGGGCGCTCCACGGCCACGCGCTTGAGCAGGTTCTTGATCACCTGCTCTTCGTGCGAGCCCGAGGCGGTGTTGACCCAGTCGCTGCCGTTTTCCAGCTCGTAGCCCTTGTGGATCAGCAGGGTCACATCGCCGCCGTCATCCACCACCAGCTCCGGGCCGGTCAGGGTGCCGTCGGGCAGGGTGAAGGTGAGCGCATCGAGCGTGCAGTCCCAGTATTCCTCCAGGGTTTCGCCCTTCCAGGCGAACACCGGGGTGCCGCCGGCGGCGATCGCCGCTGCCGCATGGTCCTGGGTGGAGAAGATGTTGCACGAGGCCCAGCGCACGTCGGCGCCGATGTCCTTGAGCGTTTCGATCAGCACCGCGGTCTGGATGGTCATGTGCAGCGAACCAGTCACGCGCACACCCTTCAGCGGCAGGCTGGCAGCGTGCTTGCGGCGGATCGACATCAGGCCGGGCATCTCGTGCTCGGCGATGTCCAGTTCCTTGCGGCCCCAGTCGGCCAGGGTGATGTCGCGGATCTTGTAATCGCCTTCGGTGGAGAAGGACGTGGCAACAGCATTCATGCAGTAGCTCCGGTAGTGGGCGAGCGGATGCTCGCGTCTGGCCGGGCGCCGTTGTTGCAAGGCCGCCTGCCGAGCCTGGCCGTCCTCAGGGGTCCGGTCGCAGCGCCCCTCGGCAGGGGAAGGCGCCCATTATATCGCGCCACCGGCGTGACGGATCGATGACCCAACCATCGGCAGGGGGGCCGCCGTGCATGGCCTGTTAAGGTCGGGGTTTGACCGTGGCGGAAGGTGGACTGATGAACGTTGGAGTGCGCGCGTGGCGCGTGAGGACCGTGCTGCTGTCGGTGGCCCTGCTGGCGGTGGCGCCGGTGACGATCGCGGCCCCGACCCCGGCCCCGCCTGCTGCAGCCGACGGCGCGACCGGCTACGAACTGCCGTCGGCGGCGTTGCAGGCGGTGGTGGACGCCCCGCGCGCCCCGTCGCTGTATCTCTCACCCCGCCGCGATGTGGCCGCGCTGATGCAGATGCCGCCGCTGCCGTCCATCGCGGTGGTGGCGCAGCCGGAGCTGAAGCTGGCGGGGCTGCGGATCAACCCGCGCACCTATGCCGACAGCCGCTTCAGCTTCGGCAGCAGGCTGTGGCTGATGCAGGTGGCCGATGGCAGCGAGCGCCAGATCAGCGGTCTGCCCGCCACGCTGTCCATCGCCAGCCTGGCCTGGTCGCCTGACCAGAAGTGGCTGGCCTTCAACCAGGTGGACGCCGCCGCCGGCAGCAATGAACTGTGGCTGGTGGACGTGGCCGCCGGCAGCGCCCGCCGCCTGGCCACCGGGCTGAACACGGTGATCGGCAGCGGTTACCAGTGGCTGCCGGACAGCCGTGGGCTGGTCGTGCTCACGCGCCCGGCCGGCCAGGGCCCGGCTCCGGCCGACGACGGGGTGCCGACCGGTCCGGCCGTGCAGCAGACCACCCAGGGCGGCGGCGTGGTGTCCCTGCGGACCTACCAGGATCTGCTGAAGAACGAGGCCGATGCGCAGCAGTTCGACCACTACGCCACCAGCCAGCCGATGCGGATCGGTCTGGATGGAGAGCGCCGCGCCATCGGCGGGCCGGGCATCTTCCTGGGCTTTGCGGTGTCGCCGGATGGCCGTTACGTACTCAGCCAGCCGGTGCAGCGCCCGTATTCCTATGTGGTGCCGGTCAGCAGTTTCGCGCGCCGCATCGAGGTGCTGGAACTGGCCACCGGCAAGCTGGCGCATACCGTAGCGGTGCGCCCGCTGGTGGAGGGCCTGCCCACCGGCAACGATGCCGAAGTGACCGGCGTGCGTGACATCAGCTGGCGTGGCGATGCCGACGCCACCCTGGTCTGGGCCGAGGCCCAGGACGGCGGTGACCCCAACCGCGAGGCGGCCATCCGCGATGCGGTGTTCATGCAGGCCGCACCGTTCAACAGCCCGCCCATCACGCTGGCCCGGCTGGGCAGCCGCTACGCCGGCATCAGCTGGGGGCGGGGCGATCTGGCCCTGCTCACTGAATCGTGGTGGAAGACACGCCGCAGCAAGACCTGGCTGATCGCCCCGGAAACGGGCGGGGCCGAGCCGCGCCTGCTGTTCGACCGCGATGCGCAGGACCGTTACGCCGACCCGGGTCGGCCGATGCTGGTCAGCGACGAGCGCGGCCGCACGCTGCTGCAGACCAGTGCCGATGGCCGCAGCCTGTTCCTGGCCGGTGCCGGCGCCTCGCCCGAGGGCGACCGCCCGTTCGTGGACCGCTTCGACGTGGCCACCGGCGCCACCACGCGGCTGTTCCACTCGCAGGCGCCGACCTACGCCGCACCGGTGGCGCTGCTCGATGCCGAGGCCAGCGCGCTGCTGATCAGCCGGGAAAGCCCGGACGAGCCGACCAACTTCTACGTGCAGCCGCTGCGCGATGACGGCGCCGCGCCGCGTGCGCTGACCCGTTTCGCCCACCCCCTGCCGCAGCTGAAGGGCGTGCACAAGGAGCAGATCCGCTACAAGCGCGCCGATGGCGTGGACCTGACCGCCACGCTGCTGCTGCCGCCCGGCTACGACCCCGCGCGCGATGGCCCGCGGCCGCTGCTGATGTGGGCCTACCCGGGCGAGTACAAGAGCGCTGCCGCCGCCAGCCAGGTCACCGATTCGCCCTACCGCTTCAACGCCATCAGCTACTGGGGGCCGCAGGCGTTCCTGGCCAAGGGCTACGTGGTGCTGGCCAGTCCGTCCATGCCGATCATCGGTGAGGGCAGCAAGGAACCCAACGACACGTATGTCCAACAGCTGGTGGCCAATGCACAGGCTGCGGTGGACGAGGTGGTGCGCCGTGGGGTGACCGACCGTGACCATATCGCCATCGGCGGCCATTCCTACGGTGCGTTCATGACCGCCAACCTGCTGGCCCACACCCGCCTGTTCAAGGCGGGCATCGCCCGCAGCGGTGCGTACAACCGTTCGCTCACCCCGTTCGGTTTCCAGGCCGAGGAGCGCAATTACTGGCAGGCGCAGGACGTGTACCAGGCGATGTCGCCGTTCAATCACGCCGACCGGATCAAGGATCCGATCCTGTTCATCCATGGGGTGGATGACAACAATTCCGGCACGTTCCCGATGCAGAGCGAACGCATGTTCGCCGCGGTGAAGGGGCTGGGCGGCACCGCGCGGCTGGTGATGCTGCCGAACGAATCGCATGCCTACCGTGCGCGCGAATCGATCATGACGATGCTGGCCGAGAGCGAGCGCTGGCTCGAGCAGACGCTGGGCCCGGTGAAGCCGCGTACCGCGCGGTAAGACGCGGGGAAACCCCGCCGGTTGAACACCCGGCGGACACACCGCCGTGGCGGCGCCGGGTGACGCCCGGCGCCGTCGGGCGGGCCAGCGCGGCCCCGCCCGCAGACGCCTGCAGATGAAACCATTTCCACCACGCAGCGGCGATGCCGTTCCGGGTTAGGCTTCAGGGACCACTTCGTTGACCAGGGTCCGTGTCCCGCCGATGAACGAGTACCGCAGCAGCATCGAGTTCGCTTCCCCCGATCTTCCCCTCCGCGACGATGTGCGCCGGCTCGGCACGCTGGTGGGCGACATGCTGGCCGAACAGGTCTCGGCCGCCTTCCTCGAGGATGTGGAAGCCGTACGCACCCGCGCGATCGCACGACGCGAGAACCAGGCGCCGCTGTCGGCGCTGTCCGGCGAGCTGGCCGGGCGCACGCCGGTACAGGCCGAAACGATGGTGCGTGCGTTCAGTGCCTACTTCCAGGTGGTCAACATCGCCGAACGCGTGCACCGCATCCGCCGTCGCCGCGAGTACCAGCGTGCGGGTACCGCCGCGGCACAGCCGGACAGCCTGCAGGACGCATTGCAGCACCTCAAGGCGCAGGGCGTGGGCCTGGACGAGCTGGCGCAGTGGCTGCCGCGCATCGATATCGAACCGGTGTTCACCGCCCACCCCACCGAAGCGGTGCGGCGCGCGCTGCTGGAAAAAGAGCAGCTCATGGTGGCCAGCCTGGTGGACAACCTGGATGGCCAGCGCACACCCGGCGAGGCCGCCGCCGATGCGGCGCGCTTCCGCATGGCCCTGACCGCCTCCTGGCAGACCACCGATTCCTCGCCGGTGCGTCCCACCGTGGACGACGAACGCGAGCACGTGGGCTTCTACCTGGTGCAGGTGCTGTACCGGGTGATTCCGGTGCTGTACGAATCCCTGCAGCAGGCGCTGCGCGAGACCTACGGCAGCGGGCTGCCGTTGCCGCGGCTGCTGCGCTTCGGCACCTGGGTCGGTGGCGATATGGACGGCAATCCCAACGTCGACGCCGCGACCGTGCGCAGCACGCTGGACGCCCAGCGCCAGGCGGTACTCGGACGCTACCTGAAGGAACTGCTGCAGCTGGCCAGCCTGCTGAGCCAGTCCACCGAACGGGTCGGGGTCAGCGACGCGCTGCAGGCGCGCCTTGCGCAGTACCAGCAACGGCTGCCGCAGGTGCGCTCGCGCCCGCGCCATGCGGACATGCCGTACCGGCTGCTCAACGACCGCATGCGCGCACGCCTGCAGGCCACGCTGGAGGATGGGGACGGTGCGTATGCCGGCCCGGAGGCGTTCATCGAGGACCTGCAGCTGATCCTGGACAGCCTGCGCGCCCATCGCGGCGAGCACGCCGGCGGGTTTGCCGTGCAGCGGCTGCTGTGGCGGGTGAAGACCTTCGGCTTCCACCTGGCCCGGCTGGATGTGCGGCAGGAGTCGAGCGTGCATGCGCGTGCGCTGGCCGCGGTGCTGGGGGGGGAGGCGGCGTGGGATGCGCTGGATGCGGTGGGCCGCGCCCGCCTGCTGGCTCCGTATGCCAGTGGGGAGGCGGCACTGCCGCAGGCGCACGACGAGGGCAGCCAGCGCATCGATGCGGTGTTCGCCGCCCTGGGCGATGCACGCACGCGCCACGGCGCCGATGCACTGGGCAACTACATCATTTCCATGGCGCATGACCGCAGCGATGTACTGGCGGTGCTGGCGCTCGCCCGCCGCGGTGGCCTGGTGGACGGTGACGGCGCGGTGCCGCTGGATATCGCACCGCTGTTTGAAACGGTGGATGACCTCACCCGCGGCACCGCCACCCTGCGCGATCTGCTGGAGGACCCGGTGTACCGCGCCCACCTGCGGGCCCGGGGCGACGTGCAGATGGTCATGCTCGGCTATTCCGACAGCAGCAAGGACGGCGGCATCGCGGCCTCGCGCTGGGGCCTGCAGCGGGCGCAGGTGGAACTGCTGGAGGTCGCGGCCGAGGCGGGCATCGGCCTGACCTTCTTCCACGGCCGCGGCGGGTCGATCAGCCGCGGCGGCGGCAAGACCACCCATGCCGTGGAGGCATCGCCGCGCGGCAGCATTGATGGTCGCCTGCGGGTGACCGAGCAGGGGGAGGTGATCCACCGCAAGTACGGCATCCGCGCGCTGGCGCTGCGCTCGCTGGAACAGGCCACCGGCGCGGTGCTGCGCGCCAGCCTGCGCCCGCGTGCGGCCGAGCCGCGCGAGCAGGACTGGCGCCCGGTGATGGACACGGTGGCGGCGGCGAGCAGCACGGTGTATCGCGCGTTCGTCGGCCAGGAGGGCTTCATGGATTATTTCCGCCAGGCCACGCCGATCGATGTGATCGAACGGATGACGCTGGGTTCGCGTCCCTCGCGCCGGCTGGGCCAGGATGCCGCACTCTCCAATCTGCGCGCCATCCCCTGGGTGTTTGCCTGGAGCCAGGCCCGTGCGGTCATTCCCGGCTGGTACGGCGTCGGCAGCGGCCTGCAGGCCGCGGTGGATGCCGGGCACGAACCGACGCTGCGCACGATGGCGCGCGACTGGCCGTTCTTCCGCACGTTCCTGGATGACATCGCGATGGTGCTGTCCAAGGGCGATATCACCATTGCCGAGCAGTTCTCCCAGCTGTCTGGTGACCTGCACGGGCGCTTCTTCCCGCAGGTACAGGCCGAGCTGGCGCTGACCCGGCAGTGGCTGCTGGCGCTGCTGGACCAGCAGACGCTGCTGCAGCACGACCCGCGGCTGGCGCGGTCGATCCGCCTGCGCAATCCCTACGTGGACCCGATCAGCGTGCTGCAGGTGGACCTGCTGCAGCGCTGGCGCGCCAGTGGGCGCGAGGATGACGACCTGCTGCGCGCGCTGGTGGCGTGCGTGAACGGCGTCTCGCAGGGGGTGCAGAACACCGGGTGACCGGTATCGGTTGCGCCGCGCGGTTCGGAGCGCGGGGGATCCGGTAGCGCCGAGCCATGCTCGGCGTGCAGCGCGGTTCAGGGCGCAGGGGATCGGGCAGCGCCGAGCCATGCTCGGCGTGCAGCACGGTTCAGGGCGCATCGGATCCGGTAGCGCCGAGCCATGCTCGGCATGCAGCACGGCTCAGTTCGCGGGGGATCGGGTAGCGCCGAGCCATGCTCGGCGTGCGCGCAGCGCGCGGAGCTATCAGGCCCTCAGCCCTGCGCCGCGGGCGGGTTGGAGGCCAGCAGCTCCCGATGCCGCTGTTCCATTTCCTCGCGCAACTGGCGGCGCAGCAGCGCGGCCGCCTGCCGTCGCCTCTCGTCCGGGGTGCCCGGTTCCAGCGGTGGCACCGGCGTAGGCCGGCCGTCCTCGTCCACGGCCACCATGGTGAAGAAACAGCTGTTGGCGTGGCGGACACTGCGTTCAAGGATGTCCTCGGCCACCACCTTGACGCCGATCTCCATCGACGAGGTGCCGGTGTGGTTCACCGAGGCCAGGAACGTGACCAGCTCGCCCACGGCGATGGGCTGCCGGAACATGACCTGGTCCACCGACAGGGTGACCACATAGCGCCCGGCATAGCGGCTGGCACAGGCGTAGGCGACCTGGTCGAGCAGGCGCAGCACGGCACCGCCGTGGACCTTGCCGGAGAAATTGGCCATGTCCGGTGTCATCAGCACGGTCATGGTCAGCTGGTGGGATTTGAGTTCGTTGGACATGGGCCGAGTGTAGCGGCCTGGCGAAGCCCCGGTAGCGCCGAGCCATGCTCGGCGTGCGCGCGCAGCGCGTCGTGTCGGGCGCAAGGCAGCCGAGCATGGCTCGGCTCTACAGGGCGCACGCGCAGCGCGGTTTCGGGCGCGGGGGATCGGGTAGCGCCGAGCCATGCTCGGCGCTACAGAAAGCGGAAGGGCCGCTTGCGCGGCCCTTCGTCTGTCTTACTTCAGCTTGGCGTCGGCGCGCAGGGCGGCGGCGCGGTCGGTCTTCTCCCAGGAGAAGGCCGTTGCGGTGACCGATTCACCGGCACCGTTGAGGTAGCTGAACTCCTTCGGCTTGCGGCCGAAGTGGCCGTAGGCCGCCGTCTGCTGGTACATCGGATGCACCAGGTCGAGCATCTTGATGATGCCGTACGGGCGCAGGTCGAAGTGCTTGCGGATCAGCTTCTCGATCTTGTCGTCACTGATCTTGCCGGTGCCGAAGGTGGTGACCGAGATCGAGGTCGGCTCGGCCACGCCGATGGCGTAGGAAACCTGCACTTCGCAACGGTCGGCCAGGCCGGCCGCGACCACGTTCTTGGCCACGTAGCGTGCCGCGTAGGCTGCCGAACGGTCGACCTTGGACGGATCCTTGCCGGAGAACGCACCGCCACCGTGACGGGCCCAGCCGCCGTAGGTGTCCACGATGATCTTGCGGCCGGTGAGGCCGCAGTCACCCACCGGGCCGCCGATCTCGAACTTGCCGGTCGGGTTGATGTGGAACTTGGTGCCCTTGTGCAGCCACTTGGCCGGCAACACCGGCTTGATGATCTCTTCGCGGACGGCCTCGATCAGGTCCTTCTGCTTGATGCCCGGGGCGTGCTGGGTCGACAGCACCACCGCATCGATGGCACTGGCCTGGCCCTGGTCGTCATAGCGCAGGGTGACCTGGCTCTTGGCGTCCGGGCGCAGCCAGGACAGCGGCGAGTTGCGCTTCTTGCGCACCTTGGCCTGCTGCTCGACCAGGCGGTGCGAGAGGTGGATCGCCGCCGGCATGAAGCTGTCGGTCTCGTTGGTGGCATAGCCGAACATCAGGCCCTGGTCGCCGGCGCCCATTTCCTCGGGCTTCTTGCGGTCCACGCCCTGCGCGATATGCGGCGACTGCTTGCCGATCAGGTTCAGCACGCCGCAGGTGGCGCCGTCGAAACCGACGTCGGAGCTGTCATAGCCGATGTCCAGGATGACCTTGCGGGTCAGGGCTTCCAGATCGATCCAGGCGCTGGTGGTGATTTCACCGGCGACGATGGCGACACCGGTCTTGACCATGGTTTCGCAGGCCACGCGGGCGCGCTGGTCCTGGGTCAGGATCGCGTCCAGCACCGCATCGGAGATCTGGTCGGCAATCTTGTCCGGATGGCCTTCGGAGACCGATTCGGAGGTGAACAGGTAGCTGGACATCAGGCGTAATATCCTTTGATTCGGATGGAAAGATGGGCGCGAATGATACACGGCGCGCGGCGCTTGTGCATTGTGAACCGGTAAGAGTTGGCGGTGGTTAAGGCGGTGTGCCCGCCGTGGCACGAGCGGGTGGGGCCCCGGGCCCGCTGCACAGGCGAGCGACAAGCCGCTAGCATCGGCGGATGGATTCACTGACCCAGATCGTTCTCGGCGGCGCCGTTGCCGCTGCCATCGCCCCGCCCGCACATCGCCGCGCCGCCCTGCTGGCAGGCGCCGCGCTGGGCACGCTGCCCGACCTGGACGCGCTGTGGCTGGGTTTCACCGCCGCCGACCCGGTGGCGGCCATGACCGACCACCGCAGCGCCAGCCACTCGCTGCTGGTGCTGCCGTGGGTGGCCGCGCTGATCTGGGCGCTGTTCCGGCGCTTCGGCAGCGGGCGGGTGGCGCAGGCGCCACGGCGCTGGTTCTGGGCGATCCAGCTGGCGCTGGTCACCCATCCGCTGCTGGACGCCTTCACCGTGTACGGCACCCAGCTGTGGTGGCCGCTGCGGCCGCATCCGACCATGGGCTCGAGCGTGTTCATCATCGATCCGGCCTACACGGTCTGGCTGCTGCTGGCCTGTATCGGCGCCTGGTGGGGGCGGGCGCGGCGCTGGGCCGGCATCGTGCTGGCCGTGGGGCTGGTGGTCAGCAGTGCCTACCTGGGCTGGAGCCTGGTGGCCAAGGCGCAGGTGGACCGCGCCGCGCAGCAGAGCCTGACTGCGATGGGGCTGGGCGACGCGCCCCGCTTCTCGGTACCGATGCCGTTCAACACGCTGCTGTGGCGGGTGGTGGCGATGACGCCCAGCGGTTATGTCATCGGCGACCGCTCGCTGGTGGCCGATGACGGCCCGATGCGGTTTACCGGCCATCCGTCCAACGTGCAGGCGCTGCGTGAGGCCGGCGCCGTGCCGGCGGTGCAGCGGCTGCAGTGGTTCAACCGCGGCTTCATGCGCGCGCGGGAGGTGGACGGCACGCTGGAGCTGAGCGACCTGCGCATGGGGCTGGAGCCGGACTACACGTTCACCTTCGCGGTGGCCGCCCGGCGCGACGGCCAGTGGCAGGCGATCCGGCCCGAACAGCGGCGCACCGACTACGGCAGCGCGCAGGCACGCGCCGAGGCCGGCCAGCGGCTGGCAGCGATGTGGCGGCGGATCTGGAACGCGCCGCCAGCTGCGCCGCCGCCGGCTCAGTAGACGCTGGCGCGCGCCTGCACGAAGGAGAAGAAGAACACCGCGTTGGGATCGTTCTGCACCATGCGGAACTCCCGGCGCATGCCGTCCACGGTCTCCTGGTCCACGCTGCCGGCCTGCAGCAGCTGGTCGGCGGCCGACAGCAGCAGCTGTTCCCAGAAGGCGATGGTGGTCTTGCGCCGGGCCGGCTCGCGGTTGTCCAGATGGATCGTCTTGATCTCGGTGTGCACGTCGCGGAAGCCGCCGGCCAGCAGCAGGTTGCCCAGCTTGGCGCCCACGAACGGGTCGCCGCCGTGGTCGTACTGGAAATCGTTGAAGGCCATCCAGTAGCGCCAGATATGCGGCGAATACGGATCGAGCAGGAACGAGGCGTTCATCACCTCGGTGATGTACACCGGCGAGCCCGGCGCCAGCACGCGGCGCACCTCGCTGAGCACCCGGGCCGGGGAGGGCACGTGCTCGAGCACCCAGCACAGGAAGGCCGAATCGAAGCTGCGCGCCTCGAACGGCAGCTCGCCGGCATCGGCCTGCTGCAGGGTGTAGCGGTCACTGCACCAGGGTGTGCGGGCCAGGTTTTCGCGCGCGGCCTGCAGCTGGGTCTCGCTCAGGTCCACCCCGGTCACGTGCAGGTCGGGGAAGCGCCGCAGCAGGATCTCGGTCTGCGCGCCCACGCCACTGCCCACTTCCAGCAGGCGTCGTGCGCTGCCGTAGTCGATCTGGCCGAACAGCGTGGATTCGAGCAGGCGGGCCTGGGTCATCAGCCGCTGCTGTTCGGTGCCGGAAAAGCCGTGCAGGTACGTCGGGGAAGAAATGGGCGGGGTCATCGGGGCATCACGCAGCGGAAGGGAAGGCCGGTTCCCCGGCAATCAGGCGGTTGAAGTAGTCGGTGGTCAGGGCGATCTGGCTGGCGGGGTCTTCGGCGCGGTTGACCACGGCACGGAAGGCGGCGTTCTCCGGCCGGTCCCTGGCGTACCAGCCCAGGTGCTTGCGCGCGATGCGCACGCCCTGCGGCTCGCCGTAGAAGGCATGCAGCGCCTGCAGGTGGCCCAGCAGGATGTCGCGGATCTCGGCCAGCGAGGGCGGCGCGCGCTCTTCCCCGGTGGCCAGGTAGTGGGCGATCTCGCCGAACACCCACGGGCGGCCCTGTGCGGCGCGGCCGATCATCACCGCATCCACGCCGGTCTGCTGCAGCACGAAGGCGGCCTTGCGCGGCGAATCGATGTCGCCGTTGGCGATCACCGGAATGCGCAGCGCGGCCTTGATCTCGCCGATGGTCGCGTACTCGGCCTGACCGGTGTAGTGCTGGTCGCGGGTACGGCCATGCACGGCCAGCGCGGCGATGCCGCAGTCCTCGGCGATGCGGGCGATGGCCGGCCCATTGCGGTGGTCGCAGTCCCAGCCGGTGCGGATCTTCAGCGTGACCGGTACCGGCACGGCCGCCACCACGGCCTGCAGGATGCGCGCCACCAGCGCCTCGTCGCGCATCAGTGCCGAACCCGCCCAGGCGTTGCAGACCTTCTTGGCCGGGCAGCCCATGTTGATGTCGATGATCTGCGCGCCGTGGTCCACGTTGTAGCGGGCGGCCTCGGCCAGCTGCTGCGGCTCGGTGCCGGCGATCTGCACGCTGATCGGGTCCGGTTCGCCGGCATGGTCCATGCGGTGGATCGACTTGCGCGTGGTCCAGAAGCGCGGGTCGCTGATCGTCATTTCCGACGCGGCCAACCCGGCGCCCAGCCGTTTGCACAGCAGGCGGAAGGGCTTGTCGGTGACACCGGCCATGGGGGCCAGCACGACGTTGGGGGCGATGGTGTAGGGGCCGATCTGCATGCGGCCATTGTAAGCCGCGGCCGGGTGCTGCACGGGGCGGTCCGGCCAGCCCGGTCAGGCCGATCCGGATGGGCCTGATGCCGTACCGGAATCAGCAGATGCTTGACGCTTTCTTCCGGCGCGGCGCGGGCCGGGCCATGGTGGGCGGCTGCCCGGCCGGTGCGCCGCCGCGGCAGGGCACGGGCCCCGCGCGGCAGCGGCTGGACTCAGGCGTCGGCCGGGGTGAAGTGCGGCATCGCCTCGGCGGCGCCTTCCTTTTCGGTCGAGCGGCCGGCGAACTGGTTGGCAAAACGCACGTGGCGCGCGAACGGTGCGTCCGGCGTCTGCGCCATCGAAGCGACCAGCGCCCCGTTGAAGGCATCACCGGCACCGGTGGTGTCGATCGCCTGCACCTGCTCGGCGCCCACGCGGTAGTACGGCTGGGTATCACCGCGCAGCGCATCCTCGGCGTGCGAGACGAACACGCCCACCGCACCCAGGGTCACCACCACGGTGCCGTTGCCCACCAGCTTGCGGCACAGCGCGTGCAGGCTGGCGCCGTCCAGCGCGGCCACATCGTCGGCATCCACGCGCTCGCCCACATGGCGGTTGAGCAGGGCGGCGAACTCGGTCTCGTTGGGCGTGATGACATCGGCCAGCTTGAGCAGCCCGATGCTCGAAGGCGCATCGGCCGGCGCGGCATTGAGGACGGTGGTCACCCCGGCATCGCGGGCGATCGCCAGGGCGGCCTCGATCGTTTCAACCGGCGATTCCAGCTGGGCCAGCACCACCCGGGCGCCGGCCAGCAGCGCCTGCTGCGCGCCGACGAACCCGGTGCTCAGCGCCGCGTTGGCCCCCGGACCGATGACGATGGTGTTGCGGCCGCGCGCATCGACATAGATGCCACCCGTTCCGGTGGGTTCGCTGCTCGCTTCGGCCGCCAGGGTGAAACCGTCGCGCTCCGCCAGGCTCCGTGCCATCGCACCGCCGGCGTCATCGCCCAGCGCGCAGACGAACGTGGTCTGCGCACCGGCGCGGCGGGCGGCCACGGCCTGGTTGAAACCCTTGCCGCCGGGGCCGGTGCTGTAGCGCCCGGCAATGGTCGCACCCGGTGCCGGCAGGGCTTCGCACCGCCACACATGATCGACATTGAAGGAACCGACGACAACGACATTGCTGCTCATAGGAAACGTAGTCTCAGTGAAACGTGGCGGAGCCGGGAAGGCTCAGCCGAAATGGGTCAACACACCCGCGATGGTCGCGGTCATGAACGTGGCGATGGTACCGCCGAGCACGGCGCGCAGGCCAAACCGGGCCAGGTCCTGGCGCCGCTCGGGGGCCAGCCCGCCGATGCCGCCGATCTGGATCGCGATCGAGCTGAAGTTGGCAAACCCGCACAGCGCATAGGTGGCGATCAGGCGGCCTTCTTCCGACAGGCTCACGCCCGGGACCTGGCCGTTGATGATCCGGGACAGCTCGGTGTAAGCGACAAACTCGTTGATCACGACTTTCTGCCCGATCAGCGAGCCGACCGTGCTGGCATCGGCCCACGGCGTGCCGATGATCCAGGCGATGGGCGCCAGCAGGTAGCCGAAGAGGGTGGACAGGTTGGTCGGGCGACCGATCGCGGTGGCCAGGCCGGTCACTTCACCGAACCAGGTCAGCGGGGCGTTCAGCAGCGCGATCAGGGCGATGAAGGCCAGCAGCATCGCGCCGATGTTCAGCGCCAGGCGCAGGCCGTCGGCGGCGCCACCGGCGGCGGCATCGATGATGTTGCTGGAGGTCTTTTCCACTTCCATCTTCACCGTGCCGCGGGTCAGCGGGGTGCCGGTTTCCGGAATGAGCAGCTTGGCCACCACCAGCGTGGCCGGAGCGGCCATGATGCTGGCCGCCAGCAGGTGCTTGGCGTAGAACGCCTGGGCTTCCGGGTCGCCGCCGCCGAGCATGCCGACGTACGCCGCCAGCACGCCACCGGCGATGTGCGCCATGCCGCCGATCATCATCGTCAGCAGTTCGGACTGGGTCATGCGCGAGATGTACGGGCGCACCGTCAGCGGGGCCTCGGTCTGGCCGATGAACACGCTGGCGCACACGCTGGTGGTTTCCGCGCCGGACACACGCATCACCTTGGTGATGGCCAGCGCCATCACCCGCACGATGGCCTGCATCACGTTGAGGTGGTACAGCACGCCCATCAGCGCCGAGAAGAAGATGATCGTCGGCAGCACCTGGAAGGCGAAGATGAAGCCGTAGGTGTTCACATCCATCAGCGAGCCGAAGATGAACCCCGAGCCCTCGTTGACGAAGCTGAGCACCCGCACGAAGCCGTGCCCCAGCGCATCGAACACATCGCGGCCACCGGGCACCAGCAGCACCACCGCGGCGAAGGCGATCTGCAGCACGATGCCGGTGGTGACCAGCTTCCAGTCCACCGCACGCTTGTTGCTGGAGAACAACCAGGTGATGCCGATCAGCACCGCCAACCCGAACAGGCCGAAGCCGATCCTGCCCAAACCTTCGACCATGAGATTCCCCTGAGGGCGCGCAAAAACGGGAAGCCTAGTGCAGGGGAGGGGTTGGAGCAAGGAAAAGCGCGCCCTCGGGGGCGATCGGCAGCGATCGAGCCTGTATCGGCAAGGCCTGCGCGCGGTGTCCGGCAGGTAGAATGAGGGCCCCTCGGGCCGGTTTGCGGTCCTGCAGCAGGAGAATCGCATGCTCTACCGTCGCCTCGGGCATACCGGGCTGAAGCTTTCCGCGCTGTCCTTCGGCGCCTGGGTCACCTTCGGCGAGCAGATCGCCCGCGACCAGGCGCGCAACCTGGTCGCCGCCGCGTGGGACCACGGGATCAACTTCTTCGACAACGCCGAGGGCTATGCCAACGGTCGCGCCGAGCAGGTGATGGGCGATGTGATCGCCGACCTGCGCCTGCCCCGCGACGGGGTCTGCGTCTCCAGCAAGGTGTTCTTCGGCAGTGCCGCCGACCCGGCACCGACGCAGAAGGGGCTGTCGCGCAAGCACGTGACCGACGCCTGCCATGCCGCGCTCAAGCGCCTGCGGGTGGACTACCTGGACCTGTACTACTGTCACCGGCCGGACCCGGAGACGCCCATCGCCGAAACGGTCCACGCGATGGACACCTTGGTACGCCAGGGCAAGGTGCTCTACTGGGGCACCTCGGAGTGGTCCGCCGCGCAGATCCAGCAGGCGCTGGACATCGCCGCCCGGCACCACCTGCAGGGCCCCTCGATGGAGCAGCCGCAGTACAACCTGCTGCACCGCCAGCGCGTGGAGCAGGAATATGCGCCGTTGTACGACGCCGGCCTGGGCACCACGATCTTCTCGCCGTTGGCCTCCGGCCTGCTCACGGGCAAGTACAACGACGGCTTCCCGGCCGACTCGCGGCTGGGCCTGGCCTCGATGGGATGGCTGCAGTCGCTCGTGCTGGGCGAGGATGCGCCCGCGCGGCTGGCCCAGGTGCGGCGCTATACCGCCGTGGCCGAGGCGCTGGGCGTGGCACCGGCCACGCTGGCCATCGCCTGGTGTCTGCGCAACCCGCACGTCTCCAGCGTGATTCTCGGCGCCAGCCGGGTGGAGCAGCTGCTGCAGAACCTGCAGGCCCTTGCGGTACTGGAGCAGGTGGATGCGGCAGGCTGGGCACAGGTGGATGCCGTGTTCGCCTGACCGGCCCGCGCGCTCCCCGACACGCCAGGTAGTGCCGACCCATGGTCGGCACCCGCACCGCCGGTGCGGCTCGAATTGGCCGCGAGCGGCGGAGTTCGTCGTGGCGCGCTGGGTTGTTGAAGCAACAGCCTCATGGCCTGGGCGGCCTGGGCGGCCTGGGCGGACGCGTGGGGGACGGCAACACCTGCATCCTGCGTGCCTCGGCGAGCGCCGTCCTGGCGCTCGACGCCCCCACGCCCGCACCCCGACCGCCCCCGACACGTTCCGGGCGCCGCCCCAAATGCCATTCACAGGTAGTGCCGACCCATGGTCGGCACACCCACCGCCGATACGTTCCGGGTGCCGCTCGCCACGTTGAATCGATAAAAGAGCGACGGCAGGTGTCGCAATCCGGAAGCTGCCAGTGCTGCTGCGTGCCGACCATGGGTCGGCACCACCGCTTTTGATCTTCTTTTTTTCTTCTACGTGGCTGGCCCACACGGAACCTGTCGGGGCCGGGTGGCAGGGCCGTGCGGGGGCGTCGAGTGCCACGGATGGCACTCGCCGAGGCA
>Ga0207790_1000385_pt1 | contig 16111 bp, 15 predicted proteins | sample HigsolmetaGSP14D_FD_184842 | JGI IMG/M metagenome (GOLD analysis project Ga0207790, IMG submission 184842) | High solid enriched microbial communities from the Joint BioEnergy Institute, USA - SP1-4-D (SPAdes) | ecosystem: Engineered > Bioreactor > SSF (Solid state fermentation) > Aerobic >...
GTCTAGTTTTTCGGGCCGTTAGCTCAGTTGGTAGAGCAGTTGACTCTTAATCAATAGGTCCAAGGTTCGAATCCTTGACGGCCCACCAGACGAAAGCCATCCGCGCAAGCGGGTGGCTTTTTTCTTGCCTGTTCGTAAGCGATGGGCTGACGCATCGCCCTCTACATCGACGTGGGCAGCGCGCGGCCCGCAGGCCGCGCGCTGACTCAGAACGCGCCGGCGATCCGCGGTTCCAGCTGCAGGTGCGGGCCCGGCAGGGTCGGCTCCAACGGCTGCCCGGCCACCATCAGGGCCTGCTCGTAGGCCTTGCGGGTGGCATCGTTGTACGCCACCAGCACGATGCGTCGCGGCTGGCTGTGGCTGCGCTGCCATGCCAGCACTTCGGTGGCGGCCACGCGCGCCGCCTGGTGCAGCGGGTAGCCGAACACGCCACAGCTGATCGCCGGGAAGGCGATCGACTGCACCCCCAGCTTCTCGGCCAGCTGCAGCGATTTCCAGTAGCAGTTCGCCAGCAGCGCCGGCTCGTCGCGGTGGCCGTCATGCCAGACCGGGCCCACGGTATGGAACACGTGCCGCGCCTGCAGGCCATGGCCGGCCGTGGCCACCACTTCACCGGTGGGGCAGCGCACCCCGGTGCGCAGTTCCGGCAGGCTGCGGCATTCGTCCAGCAGCCCCGGGCCGGCGGCGCGGTGGATGGCGCCATCGACGCCGCCGCCGCCGAGCAGCGTCTCATTGGCCGCATTGACGATCGCATCCACCGCCAGGGTCGTGATGTCGCCCTGCCACACTTCGATCTTCATGCGTCCGTCTCCAGGCTGTAGTGGTTCTGCAACGCCCTTGCGTTGATGGCGCCACCGTACCCGGTGGCGCATGCATGCTGCGTCATGGTCGTCTCACACCCTGCGAAAGCGTTCATCGGCCAGCAGGCCGGTACCCGCAGATGCGCAACGCCCGCGACAGGCGCGGGCGTTGGCGTCTACCGGTCACAACGGGACGGTCAGGGAAGTCCGGCCAGCCACTCGTCGTCCGAGCCGTCGTTCACATCGGCGAACAGCGGGGTGGAGAAGTAACGCTCGCCGGTGTCCGGCAGCATCGCCAGCACCACCGCGCCCGGTGCGGCGCGGCCGGCCACGTCCAGCGCGCTGGCCAGCGTGCCGCCGCCGGAGATGCCGACGAAGATGCCTTCCTCGGCCGCGAGCCGGCGCGCCGTGGCCAGGGCGCGCTCGTCCTGCACGGTCACCAGTTCATCCACCACGCTGCGGTTGAGGACCTCGGGCACGAAATCCGGGGTCCAGCCCTGGATCTTGTGCGGGGTCCAGTCCGCGCCGGCCAGCAGCGCCGCGCCGGCCGGTTCGGTGGCGATGATGCGGGTGTCCGGCCGTGCCAGCTTGAGCACTTCGCCCACGCCGGTGAGCGTGCCGCCGGTGCCCCAGCCGCTGACGAAATAGTCCAGCCGCCTGCCGGCGAAATCACGCAGGATCTCCGCCGCGGTGGTGCTGCGGTGGAAGGCCGGGTTGGCCGGGTTGGTGAACTGGCTGGCCAGGAACCAGCCGTGCTCCTCGGCCAGCTCGCGGGCCCGCCGCACCATGCCCGAGCCGCGCTCGGCGGCCGGCGTCAGGATCACCTTGGCGCCGTAGGCGCGCATCAGCTTTCGCCGTTCCACCGAGAAGGTTTCCACCATGGTGGCGACGAACTTGTAGCCGCGCGCGGCGGCGACCATCGCCAGGGCCACGCCGGTATTGCCCGAGGTGGCCTCCACAATGGTGTCACCGGGCTTGAGCACGCCCCGTGCCTCGGCGTCCAGGATGATCGCCAGCGCCAGCCGGTCCTTGACCGAACCGCCGGGGTTGAAGGATTCCACCTTGGCATAGACCGTCACGCCTTCCGGCGCCAGGCGCTGCAGCTTGACGATGGGGGTATTGCCGATGGTGTCCAGAATGGAGTCGTACAGGGCCATGGAAGCACTCCGGTTGGCAGGCCACGGCAGACGCGCGCCGGGCGGAAAAGGGGGGCTGGCCGGGGCGGCCGGCGCAGAGGTTCCCGGCTGACCGTAGCGCCGGCATATAAGTGCCGGAAATGACCAGATACCCTTCATAGACAACATTTGGTTATAAGCTGGTGAGGGCATTTGACCTAGAGTGGACCTCCGCCCCCACGCGCCCGCCTGCCATGACGCTGACCCAGCTGCGCTACCTGGTTGCCATCGCCGACGCCGAGCTGAACATCACGCTGGCGGCCTCGCGGGTGCATGCCACCCAGCCGGGGCTGTCCAAGCAGCTCAAGCAGCTGGAAGACGAACTGGGTTTCCTGCTGTTCGTGCGCAAGGGCCGCAGCCTGGAAACGGTGACCCCGGCCGGGGTGGAGGTGATCAGCCGCGCGCGGGCCGTGCTGGCCGAGGCCAACAACATCCGCACCTATGCGGCCAACCAGCGCCGTGAAAGCCAGGGCCAGCTGGTGCTGACCACCACCCATACGCAGGCGCGCTTCGTGCTGCCGCCGGCGGTGGCCCGCATCAAGCAGACCTATCCGCAGGTGAGCGTGCACCTGCAGCAGGCCGCTGAAAGCGACGCACTGGATCTGCTCAGCCAAGGCGATGCCGACATCGCGGTGATCAGCACCGCGGGGGCCGAGCCCAGCGCCGGCATCGCCGTGCCGCTGTTCCGCTGGCGCCGGCTGGTGCTGGTACCCAAGGGCCACCCGCTGGACCGCGCCGGCCGCGCGCCGGACCTGGCGGCGCTGGCCGGGCAGCCGCTGGTCAGCTACGAATCCTCCACCCGTCCCGGCTCGTCGCTGCAGCGGGCGTTCGCCGCCGCCGGGCAGGTGCCGGACATCGCGCTGACCGCGCTGGATGCCGATCTGATCAAGACCTATGTGCGCACCGGGCTGGGCGTGGGGCTGCTGGCCGAAATGGCGGTCAGTGCCGCCGACCATGACCTGCGGGCATGGGTCGCGCCGGAACCGATCGCCGAATGCATCGCCTGGGCGGTGCTGCCGCGCGACCGCGTCCTGCGCGACTATGCGCTGGAACTGGTCCACGTGCTGGCCCCGCAGATCGACCCGCGCGACCTGCGGCGGGTGCTGGACGGCAACCAGGCGCCGGACTGGCCGCAGCCGCCCACCTGGGAATCGCTGACCCAGACCATCACCTCCTGAGTGACGGCCGCGCAGCCGCCGGTGCCAGCGGCCGCGCCGATACACAGCGATACAACTTGATACCGCGCGCGAAGCCTTGCACACAAAGGCTTGCCGCTGCCACCGCGCGCTCCGGCGGGGGTGGTAAACGCTTGGCACATACCGGCTTCACGGGCGCCGCCTACACTCGCCGGTCATGCAGCAAGCAGGATCTCCCATGTTCGGACGTTTCGCCGCCGCCGGTTGTGCCGGTCTGGCTCTGGTGCTGTTGTCGGCGTGCAGCAAGGCACCGCCGCAGGAGCGCGCATCCGGAGCCGATGTCCCGGTCACCAGCCAGGTGGTCACGCCCTCGGCATGGAGCGACACCCTGCTGGCGCTGGGCACGGCCAAGGCGCGCGAATCGATCACGGTGACCGCCAAGGTCAGCGAGATCATCGAGCGGGTGCATTTCGACAGTGGCGACCAGGTCGCCGCGGGCGCGCCGCTGGTGACCCTGCGTGGCCAGGCGCAGGAGGCGGCGCTGTCGCAGGCGCAGGCCACCTTTGCCGAGGCCGACCAGCTGTACCGCCGGCAGCGCGAGCTGGCCCGCCAGCGGCTGGTCTCCAGTGCCACGCTGGACAGCCAGAAGGCCATCCGCGACGCCGCCGAAGCGCGCGTGGCGGAGATGCAGTCGGAGATCGGCGACCGCCGCGTGCGCGCGCCGTTCGCCGGCATGCTGGGCATCCGCCAGGTCAGCCCGGGCTCGCTGGTGACGCCGACCACGGCCATCGCCACGCTGGATGACATCGAACGCATGTACGTGGACTTCCAGGTACCGGAAGCCGAGCTGGCCGCGCTGTCGGTCGGCAACAAGGTCGATGCCACCAGTGTGGCGTGGCCCGGCCGCACCTTCGCCGGCACGGTGAGCACCATCGATGCGCGCATCGACCCGATGTCGCGCGCGGTCACCGTGCGCGCCGATTTCGACAACCGCGACCATGCACTGCGTCCGGGCATGCTGCTGGAGGTGCGCCTGTTCCGCCCCGAGCGCCAGGCGCTGGTGGTGCCGGAGATCGCCGTGGTGCAGGTCGGCCGGGAATCGTTCGTGTACCGGTTGAAGGCCGACAGCACGGTGGAGCGGGTGGACGTGGTGACCGGCGCGCGCCGCGCCGGGGCGGTGGAGATCCGCCAGGGCCTGGAAAGCGGTGAGCGCATCATCGTGGACGGCACCGGCAAGCTGCGCCCGGGGCTGAAGGTCGCCGCGCGCGAGGTCCCGGCGGTCAAGGCGCCGCAGCCGGAAGCGCAGCCGCTGCCGGGTGCCGGGGGCAGCGCCGGATGAAGCTGTCCGACATCTCCATCCAGCGGCCGGTACTGGCCGTGGTCATGAGCCTGCTGCTGCTGGTGCTGGGGGTGATGTCCTTCAGCCGGCTGACCCTGCGCGAGCTGCCGGCGATCGATCCGCCGGTGGTGTCGGTGTCGGTGGACTACCCGGGCGCCTCGGCGGCGGTCATCGAAAGCCGCATCACCCAGGTGCTGGAGGACTCGCTGTCCGGCATCGAGGGCATCGACATGATCAACGCGCGCAGCACCAACGGCCGCGCCCAGATCAGTCTGGAATTCACCAGCAACCGCGACATCGAGGCGGCCGCCAACGATGTGCGCGATGCCGTCAGCGGCGTGGCCGACCGCATGCCCGACGAGGCGCGTGCGCCGGAAATCGAGAAAGCCAACAGCGATGACGAGGCGATCATCTGGTTCAACATGTCCTCCTCCACGATGGACACGCTGGAACTGAGCGATTACGCCGAGCGCTACGTGGTGGACCGCTTCTCCAGCCTGGACGGCGTCTCCCAGGTGCGCATCGGTGGCCGCCAGCGCTACGCCATGCGGATCTGGCTGGACCGCGACCAGCTGGCCGCGCGTGGGCTGACCACCGGCGATGTGGAAACCGCGCTGCGCAACGAGAACGTGGAGCTGCCGGCCGGCCGCATCGAATCGGCCGACCGCGATTTCACCCTGCGCGTGGAGCGCAACTACGTGGCCCCGGAAGACTTCGCCACCATTCCGCTGGCCAAGGGCGCCGACGGCTACGTGGTGCGCATGGGCGACGTGGCGCGCATCGAGCTGGCCTCGGCCGAGCGCCGGGCCTACTTCCGCAGCAATGGCGAGCCGGGCATCGGCCTGGGCATCGTCAAGACCTCCACCGCCAATGCGCTGGACGTGGCGCGCACCGCCCGGGCCGAAGCCGAGCGGATTGCCGGCACGCTGCCGGAAGGCACGCATATCTTCGTGACCTTCGACAACACCACCTTCATCGAAGCGGCGGTGGACCGGGTCTATGCCACGCTGGTGGAAGCGATGCTGCTGGTGCTGCTGGTCATCTGGCTGTTCCTGGGCAGCTTCCGCGCCGCGCTGATCCCGGCGGTGACGGTGCCGGTGTGCCTGGTGGCCGCGTTCATCGCCCTGTATGCGTTTGATTTCTCCATCAACCTGCTGACCCTGCTGGCGCTGGTGCTGTGCATCGGCCTGGTGGTGGACGATGCGATCGTGGTGGTGGAGAACGTGCAGCGCCGCATCGACCTGGGCGAGCCGCCGCTGGTGGCCTCCAAGCGCGGCACCACCCAGGTGGCGTTCGCGGTGATCGCCACCACCGCGGTGCTGGTGGCGGTGTTCCTGCCGGTGGGCTTCCTGGAAGGCAACACCGGGCGCCTGTTCCGCGAACTGGCCGTGGCGCTGGCCGCGGCGGTGGCGCTGTCGGCCTTCGTGGCGCTCACGCTGACGCCGATGATGGCCTCCAAGCTGCTCAAGCCGCACAGCGGCCAGGCGCCGCGCGGGCTGCATGGCTTCATCAACCGCAACCTGGACCGGGTGGCGGCCCGCTACGCCCGTGTGCTGGACCGCCATGTCGACCGCACCTGGATCTACCTGCTGGTGATGGTGCTGACCGTGCTGGCCAGCTGGCTGCTGCTGCGCGTGCTGCCCTCCGAGCTGGCACCGGCCGAAGACCGCGGCTCGTTCCAGATCATGATCGATGGCCCGGAAGGTGCCGGCTACGACTACACCGTGCAGCAGGTGCAGCAGGTGGAGGCGCTGCTGGCCCCGCACGTGGGTGAGGACAAGCCGATTGTGCGGGCCAACCCGCGCGTGCCCGGCGGCTGGGGTGCCAGCGAGGAGATGCACACCGGGCGGGTGAGCGTGTTCCTGCAGCCCTGGCGCCAGCGTACGCAGAGCACTCCGGACGTGGCGGCCGAACTGCAGAAGGAACTCAACACGATCAGTGGCGTGCGCGTACGCACGCAGGTCGGCGGCGGGCTGGTGCGCGGTGGCGGCCAGCCGTTCCAGATCGTGCTGGGCGGGCCGGAGTACAAGGAGATCGCCCAGTGGCGCGACCGCGTGCTGCTGCGCATGGCCGACAACCCGGGCCTGGTCGGCGCGGATTCGGACTACAAGGAAACCCGGCCGCAGATGCGGGTGAACATCGACCGCCAGCGTGCGGCCGACCTCGGCGTACCGGTCACCGCGATCGGCTCGGCGCTGGAAACCATGATGGGCTCCCGGCGGGTGACCACCTTCGTGGACAACGGCGAGGAGTACGACGTGCTGGTGCAGGCCGGCCGCGATGGCCGCGCCACCCCGGCCGACCTGGCGGCGATCCGCGTGCGCGCCGCATCCGGCGAACTGGTGCCGCTGTCGAACCTGGTCACGCTCAGCGAAGTGGCCGAGGCCGGCTCGCTGAACCGCTTCAACCGGCTGCGCTCGATCACCATCAGTGCCGGCCTGGCGCCGGGCTATCCGCTGGGCGAGGCGATCGCCTGGGCGCAGCAGGTGGTGCGTGAAGAGCTGCCGCAGCAGGCACAGGTGAACTGGAAGGGCGAATCGCGCGAGTACCAGAGTTCGGGCAGCGCGGTGCTGCTGACCTTCGCGATGGCGCTGCTGGTGGTCTACCTGGTGCTGGCCGCGCAGTTCGAGAGTTTCATCCACCCGTTCACGATCATGCTCACCGTGCCGCTGGGCGTGCTGGGGGCATTGGTGGGCCTGTGGGTCAGTGGCGGTACGGTGAATCTGTTCAGTCAGATCGGCATCGTGATGCTGGTCGGCCTGGCGGCCAAGAACGGCATCCTGATCGTGGAGTTCGCCAACCAGCTGCGCGATGACGGCCGCAGCGTGCGCGCGGCGATCATCGAGTCGGCGCAGGTGCGCCTGCGGCCGATCCTGATGACCTCCATCGCCACCGTGGTCGGTGCCATTCCGCTGGTGCTTGCCGGCGGCCCGGGCTCGGCCAGCCGGGGCACGATCGGCGTGGTGGTGATCTTCGGCGTGACGCTTTCCACATTCCTTTCGCTGTTCGTGGTGCCCGCGTTCTACGCGCGGCTGGCGCCGTATACGCGCTCGCCGGAAGCGGTCGCACGCGAACTGGAAAAGCAGGAAGCGGATACCCCGTCCGTGGGCGGCCATGCCTGACGGGCACGTGGGGCACTGCACACGCCGGCGATCGGCCGTGTGCAGTGCCTCCACCGCATGTTGAAGCAAGGGAATCGTTGAACGCGCTGTGGGAATGACCCTACCCGCTGGGGCCGCGATGGGGGAGAATCGACCGGTCCCCTCCAGCCGACGGGACGCCCCTTATTTTCCGCCGACTGGAGAGAGCGCGTGGAAGCAGCGGTAGAGTTCATCAACAGCATCATCTGGAGCAAGGCACTGATCTTCCTGTGCCTGGCCGCCGGCCTGTACTTCAGTGCGCGCACCCGCTTCATGCAGGTGCGTGGGTTCCTGGAAATGTGTCGCCTGACGGTCAGGGGCGAAAAGTCCGACGCCGGCGTGTCTTCGTTCCAGGCCCTGGCCATGTCCATGGCCGGCCGCATGGGCATCGGCAACATCGCCGGTGTGGCCACCGCCATCGCCTTCGGTGGCCCGGGTGCCATCTTCTGGATGTGGATCATGGGCTTCCTCGGCGCGTCCACCTCGTATGTGGAATGCACCCTGGCGCAGATCTACAAGACCAAGGATGCCGAAGGCCGCTATCGCGGTGGCCCGGCGTACTACATTGAAAAGGCCATGGGCCTGAAGTGGTATGCGATGGCCTTCGCCATGGCCACCATCGTCGCCGCCGGCCTGCTGATGCCCGGTGTGCAGGCCAACGCGATCGCCGACAGCGTGATCAACGCCTGCCGCGGCACCAGCGTGTGCGGCACGCTGGACGGCCAGATGCTGGGCATGGAGACGGTACAGGCGCTCAAGCTGGGCATCGGCATCGTGGTGGCACTGCTGCTGGGCGTGGTCATCTTCGGCGGCGTCAAGCGCATCGCCAGCTTCGCCGAAGTGGTGGTGCCGTTCATGGCGGCCGGTTTCATCCTGATGGCCATCACCATCATGCTGATCAACTACCAGCGCGTACCGGAGATGTTCAACATCATCTTCAGCAGCGCGTTCGGTGCACACGCCGCGTTTGGCGCGATGATGGGCCTGGCGGTGGAGTGGGGTGTCAAGCGCGGCATCTATGCCAACGAGTCGGGGCAGGGTACCGGTCCGCACGCCGCGGCCGCCTCGGAGGTTTCGCACCCGGCCAAGCAGGGTTACGTGCAGGCGTTCGCGGTGTACTTCGACACCATGATGGTGTGCACCTCCACCGCGTTCCTGATCCTGGCCGCCGGCACCTACAACGTGTATTCGCCGGTGGCCGGTGAGGCGCCGGTGTTCGCCGGCCTGGCCGGGGTCGCCGAAGGCGCCGGTTACGCACAGGCGGCGGTGGAATCGGTACTGCCGGGCTTCGGCTCCATCTTCGTGTCCCTGGCGATCTTCTTCTTCGCCTTCACCACGATCATGGCGTATTACTACATGGCCGAAACCAACCTGGCCTACATCAACCACAATGCCAAGCGTCCGCTGACGGTGCTGCTGCTGCGGCTGGGCATCATCGGCATGGTCGTCTTCGGCGCCTTCCATAATGCGAAAATGGCCTGGGCGCTCGGTGACATTGGCGTGGGCCTGATGGCCTGGCTGAACATCATCGCCATCCTGATCGTGCAGAAGCCGGCCTTGCTGGCCCTGCGCGATTACGAACGACAGAAGAAGCTGGGCCTGGACCCGGTGTTCGACCCGGATGCACTGGGTATCCGCAATGCCGATTTCTGGCGCCAGCGCAAGCAGGAGACGCTGTAAGTGAACAACCCCTGGAACAACCGCCGTCCGTCCGCGCGCCCGCCACGCGCTACCCCGGCCCCGCGGCCGGTGCACGGCGGCGGTGGCGGTGACGGCGGGCCGTCCGGCCCGGGTCGCAGCGGCGACGAGCTGCGCCTGTACGGCATGAACGCCGTGCAGGCCGCCTTCAAGGCGCGGCCCGAAGCGCTGCGCAAGCTGTATCTGCTGGAGGCGCGCCTGGCGCGCCTGCAGCCGTTGCTGAAATGGTGCGTGGCCAACCGCGTGGGTTACCGCGTGGTGGAAGAGGGTGACCTGAACAAGCTCGCCGGCACCACCCACCACGAAGGCGTGGTGGCCGACGTGCTGCGCGCGCCGACGCTGCCGCTGGCCGACTGGCTGCAGCAGCTGGGCGACGCACCGGCCCTGGCACTGTGGCTGGATGGCGTGGGCAACCCGCACAACCTGGGCGCGATCCTGCGTTCGGCGGCGCATTTCGGCGCCAAGGCGCTGCTGCTGTCGGCCGACAGCACGCTGGCGCTGTCCGGCGCGGCGGCCCGCGTGGCCGAAGGCGGCGCCGAAGCGTTGCCGCTGGTCCGCCTGCCGGAGACCGCACAGGCCATGGCGCAGCTGCGCGCGGCCGGGTTCGGACTGGCGGCGACGCTGGTGGACGGCGGCGCGGATGTCTTTGCCGCCACGTTGCCGGCGCGGCTGGTCTACGTGATGGGCGCCGAAGGCGAGGGCATGGACCGCGCGCTGGCCGCCCAGTGCGACCTGCAGGTCTCCATCCCCGGCAGCGGCGCGGTGGAAAGTCTGAACGTGGCCTCGGCCACCGCGGTGCTGCTGGCGCAGTGGGCACGCCTGCATCCGCGCTGAGGCGGATTTTTCGTGATTGCCTGATGGCCTGACGCGGGCCGCGCATTCACAGTAGGCCGCGTGCTCCCGGTTCCGTACGGAAGCGGGGGCGCGTTGGCCGGCATGCACTGCATGTCACCCACCGCGTGGGATGGGTGTTGAGGCAGCCCGGCCGCATTGCGGCCGGGCTTTTTACTGTGCCGGGTTTACTGTGCCGGATTTACTGTGACCGATCACTCCGACGGCGGTTCCGTGGCCTTCGCCTCGCTGCCGAAGCTGCCCTCGGCCTCGGCGGCCAGATAGGCGAACACCGTATAGGCGGCCACGTTCTGCGCCAGTGCGGCCGGGTCGATCTTGTCCAGGGTGTCGTCGGCGGTGTGGTGCAGGTCGAAGTAGTCGCTGCCGTCCTGCGCCAGCCACGCCCATGCACCGCCCTTGGCGGCCAGCGGACCGACGTCCGGCCCCGGGCCGCCCTTGTCCGGCGCGTACGCGATGCCCAGCGGCTTGAGCACCTCGGCAATCTGTGCGGTGGCCGCGCGCGAGCCCTGCGGGTTGGGCGAGCCGGTGTTGAAGGCGTAGATGCGGCCGGCACCGAAGTCACTTTCGGCGGCCAGCTGGTGCAGCACGATGTCCTTGGCATGCGCCTCGGCATAGGCCTTGCCGCCGTACAGGCCCTGTTCCTCGTTGGCGAAGGCCACCACCCGGATGCTGCGCTTGGGCGCCTGGGCGAGCTGGCCGATCAGGTGGCCGGCGGCCATGGTGATGCCGATCCCTGCGCCGTCATCCACCGCGCCGGTACCCAGGTCCCACGAATCCAGGTGGCCGCCGATCACCACCACTTCCTTGGGCAGGCTGCGTCCGGTGATCTCGCCGATCACGTTGTAGGAGGTCGCCGTACCGTCCCAGCCGCAGTCCAGCGCCAGCCGCACCGAGGTGGCGCCCCGCGCCACCAGCCGGGCCAGCTGGTCGGCATCGGGCACGGACAGTGCCGCCGACGGGACCGGGGTCAGGCCGTCGTCATAGCGGGTGATGCCGGTGTGCGGCACGCGGTGCGAATCGGTACCGGCCGAGCGCATCAGGAAGCCCACCGCGCCCTTGCGGATCGCCTCGGACGGTCCTTTGCTGCGGATGGCGCCGCCGCGGCCGTAGTCGCGGCCATCGCGGAACGGCAGCATCTGGTAATCCACGAAGGCGATCTTGCCCTGCAGCGAGCCGGCCGGGGCCGCCTGCAGCGCGGCCAGGTCGGCAAAGCGCACCACCGGCGCTTCCACCGTGCCGCCGGGGCTGCCGCCCAGGGCGGTCACGTGCAGCGGCTGGGCATGCGCGCCGACCACGGCGGCCTGCTCACTGCGGCGCTCCCACTTGGGGAAGGTCACCGGCTCTTTCCAGACCCGGTCAAAGCCCAGCGCCTTGAAGCGCGCCTCGGCCCAGGCCACGGCGCGGGCATCGGCTTCGCTGCCGGCAATGCGCGGGCCGATCTCGGTGGTCAGCGATTCCACCACCTGCCAGCCGGTCGTATCGGCCAGCGCCTGCTCGCGCAGCTGTGCGGCCGTGGCCAGCGAGGCCGGGGGCAGCGCGGTGGTGACCGCCGGGGCGGCGAACGCTGGCGCAGCCAGCAGCGCAAGCGAGGAGGCAAGGGCAAGGACGCGGCGACGCATGGGTGACTCCGGCAGGGGCATAAGCGTCCGAGCTTAGCAGCGCTGTCCGCCGGCGCATGGGCCTGAGGTCACCTGTGCGGAAAACGCTGCATTCCGCCACGGCCGGCAAAGTGCCCGCCGTGGCGCCCTGCGCTTACTGCTTGAGGTTGTCGCGGATCTCGCGCAGCAGCAGCACTTCCTCGCTGGGGCCGGCCGGTGCGGCTTCCTTCTTGCGCGAGACGCGGTTGATCGCCTTGATCACCAGGAAGATGGCGAACGCCACGATCACGAACTGCACCACCGTGTTGAGGAAATCGCCGTAGCCGATCACCACGGCAGGAATCTCGGTGCCGTCAGCGGCCACGCGCGCCGGTGCCAGGGTCCACGCCAGCTCGGAGAAGTCGACCCGGCCAATCACCCACCCCAGCGGCGGCATGATGATCTTTTCGACCAGCGCGGTGACGATCTTGCCGAACGCCGCGCCGATGACCACACCGACCGCCAGGTCGATGACATTGCCGCGGGTGGCGAATTCCTTGAATTCAGTGATGAAGCCCATCGGGGTCTCCTGCAGAAGAGGGTAGCGGCCGGCAGCGTAACGCAGCCGGTGTCATCCAGCGATGATGCCGTGGCGCTCGCCAACGTTTTCCAGGCGTGCGCTGAAACGGTCACCGGGCTTGAGCGCGGCCACGCCGGAGGGCGTGCCCATGAAGACCAGGTCGCCGGCGCGCAGCTGCCACAGCCGCGACAGTTCATGCAGGATCTCCGGCACGCTCCAGATCATCTGGTCCAGCAGTGCCTGCTGGCGGACTTCGCCGTTGACTTCCAGCGACAGGCTCAGGGCCTCCAGGTCGCCCACTTCACCGGCGTGCACGATCTCACTCACCGGCGCGGACGCATCAAAGCCCTTGGCGGTATCCCACGGGTGGCCCTTCTGCTTGGCGGCCGCCTGCAGGTCGCGGCGGGTCAGGTCCAGCCCCACGGCGTAGCCGTAGACCAGCGCCTGCGCCTGCTCCACGCTCAGTTCGCCCAGCGGTGCGTCCACGCCGATGGCTACCACCAGCTCCACTTCATGGTGCAGGTCCTGGGTGGACGGCGGGTAGGGAATGGCATCGTCATGGCCGACCACGATCGCATCGGCCGGCTTGGTGAAGAACATCGGCCGGCCGCGGTCGGCCGCATCCGGGACCGCCGCCCCCATCTCACGGGCGTGGTCGGCGAAATTGCGGCCGACACAGTAAACGCGGTGCACCGGGAAGGTGCCGCCGCCCACCACGGGAATACGGGGCACGGGCAGGGCGGGAATGACATCGGACATGCGCGGGAAATCCGGTTACGGGGTCCCGCGCAGTCTAGTGCGGAAGCGGTGCGCGCGTCAGCGACCTGACGGCGCAGCGCGCACTCAACGCGACAACGGCAACTGCGGGCGTCGCACCACGCGGTACTCGCCTTCCACCACGGACGCGTGCCCGGTGCCGCCGCGCGCGGCGGACACGCCCTTGCGCGAGGCCAGCAGCTTCCACGCCAGGCCGGCCAGGATCATTGCCGCGCCCACGAACACGCCCACGAACACCATGGCGGCCAGGATCGCCAGGCCCAGCACCCCCACGGCCACACGCACCAGCGGGTGGCGCGGCTTGCGCGGCTCGAACAGGCTGCGGAACTGTGCGGATTGGAACGTGCGATTGATCATGGGCAACTCGATGGGCTGTGAACAGCAGACCCCAGTATCGGGATGCCTCTCTGTCATTGAGTGAAAAACTCGTTAATTGATGCCCCCGCGCGTTGTATTTCAAGGGGTTGCGTTCATGCCGCAGCCAGCGATGTGGGCCCACGTGCGATACTGCACGCCAGCCAGTCCGTGCGAGCCCCCGATGTCCGATCCCCAGCGCCTGATTGCGTTCGATGCCCTGACCGACGGCGGCTTTGCCGAGATGGAGGTGGTCATCGACGGCGATGCCGAATCCCTGCTGCTGTACCGCGACGGCGCCCAGGTGCGCGGCTTCCTGAACATCTGTCCGCACGCCGGGCGGCGGCTGGACTGGGCGCCGGGACAGTTCCTGAAGAGCCGCGAGGGGCATCTGGTCTGCGCCGCCCATGGCGCCTCGTTCGCATTGGACAGCGGCGACTGCGTTGCCGGGCCGTGCAAGGGCGACCGCCTGCGCGCGGTGGCGGTGCGGGTGCACGACGGCCACGTCGAGCTGGCGTGAACAACGCGCGGCACGCGTGAGCGCGCCGCGCGCGCCCGCTCAGTCGTTGGCCGCGGACAGTTCGCGCCCGCGCTGCTGCGCGGCTGCCAGCGCCGACGCCACCAGGGCCTCGAAGCCGCCGGCCTGGAACCGCTCGATGGCGGCCTGGGTGGTGCCGTTGGGCGAGGTGACCCGGCGGCGCAGCTCGGCGGGCGCCTCACCGCTCTGCTCCAGCATGCGCGCCGCGCCCAACAGGGTCTGCACGACCAGCGTGCGTGCCGCATCGGCCGGCAGGCCCTGGGCCACGCCGGCCGCCTCCATCGCTTCGGCGAGCAGGAACACATAGGCCGGGCCACTGCCGGACACCGCCGTGACCGAATCCATCAGCGCCTCATCATCGACCCAGACGGTCTGCCCGGCGCTGGCCAGCAGGGCCTCGGCCTGCACGCGCTGCGCGGCGGTCACATCGGCGGTGGCGTACAGCCCGGTGACCCCGGCGCCCAGCAGCGCCGGCGTATTGGGCATGCTGCGCACCACCGGCAGCCCGCCGCCCAGCCAGCGCTGCAGCTGGTCACTGCGGATGCCTGCGGCGATGGACACCACCAGCGGCTGCTGCGCCTGCGCCAGCGCCTGCAGCGAGCCACAGAGCTCGCGCAGCACCTGCGGTTTCACCGCCAGCACCCAGTGCCGGCCGTGCGCGGCCGCCTCGTGGGCGGTCGGCCAGGGGGTCACGCCGAAGTCCGCCTGCAACTGCGCGCGGACCTCGGCGACGGGCTCGGCCACGTGCACCTGCGCGGCGGGCAGCCCCGCGCGCAGCAGCCCGGCGATCAGGCTGCGGGCCATGTTGCCGCCGCCCATGAAAACAACCGGCTCTGCGGTCATGTCGTGCTCCTTCTGTCAGGCCGGTCGCGCGCGGGCGCCGAACAGGGCGGTGCCGATGCGGACCAGGGTTGCGCCTTCGGCGATGGCTTCACGGTAGTCCGCGCTCATGCCCATCGACAAGGTGTCCACGCCGGCGTGCAGCGCGGCCAGACGCTCGAACAACGCACGCATGCGCGCAAAGGACTGCTGCCGGCGCGGCGCGTCCGGCCACGGCGTGGGAATGGCCATCAGCCCGCGCAGGCGCAGGGTCGGCTCGGCGGCGATCAGCGCGGCCAGCGCCGGCACGTCCTCCGGGGCGCAGCCCTGCTTGCTGGCTTCATCGTCGATGTTGACCTGGATCAGCACATTCAGCGGCGGCCCATCGGCCGGCCGGTGGCGGGCCAACGCATGCACCAGCTTGGTGCGGTCCACGCTCTGCACCCAGTCGAAATGCCGTGCGGCCAGCTCGGCCTTGTTCGACTGCAGATGCCCGATCAGGTGCCATTCCAGGTTCAGCGCGCGCAGTTGGTCGATCTTGTCCAGCCCTTCGCGCACGTAGTTCTCGCCGAAGGCGCGCTGCCCCGCTGCGGCCAGTGCGGCCACCGCGGCGGCCGACTGGGTCTTGGAGACCGCCAGCAGCGCCGGATCTGGCCGCCCGGCACTGGCGGCGGCGTTATGCAGGTGGCTCAGGATCTCGGTCAGGGAGCTGGACACGTGGCGCGTTCCGTTCAATTGGAAGGCTATACTGCCGGCCGGGGAAAGATCCTTCCAGTCGAAGCCGTTATTGGGGAGTAGCCGCTCATGGATATCGCCGAACTGCTGGCGTTTTCCGTAAAGAACAAAGCGTCCGACCTGCATCTGTCCGCAGGCCTGCCGCCGATGATCCGCGTGGATGGCGACGTGCGCCGGATCAACATTCCAGCCCTGGACCACAAGCAGGTCCACGCGCTGGTCTACGACATCATGTCCGACAAGCAGCGCCGCGATTACGAGGAGTTCCTCGAAGTCGATTTCTCGTTCGAGATTCCGTCGCTGGCGCGCTTCCGCGTCAATGCGTTCAACCAGAACCGCGGCGCCGGGGCGGTGTTCCGTACCATTCCCTCCGAAGTGCTCACCCTGGAAGACCTGGCCTGCCCGCCGCTGTTCCGCGAGGTGATCCAGCAGCCGCAGGGCCTGATCCTGGTGACCGGCCCGACCGGTTCGGGCAAGTCGACCACGCTGGCAGCGATGATCGACTACATCAACAAGAACGAATACGGCCACATCCTCACCGTCGAGGATCCGATCGAATTCGTGCACACCTCGCAGAAGTGCCTGATCAAC
>Ga0207790_1000387_pt1 | contig 16087 bp, 16 predicted proteins | sample HigsolmetaGSP14D_FD_184842 | JGI IMG/M metagenome (GOLD analysis project Ga0207790, IMG submission 184842) | High solid enriched microbial communities from the Joint BioEnergy Institute, USA - SP1-4-D (SPAdes) | ecosystem: Engineered > Bioreactor > SSF (Solid state fermentation) > Aerobic >...
TAGATTTCTAGGAGTCCGCATCGTGATCGATCCGGACGGCTATCGACCGAACGTCGGCATCGTGCTGATGCGGCAGGACGGGCAGGTGTTCTGGGCACGTAGAGTGCGCCGGGATGGCTGGCAGTTCCCGCAGGGTGGCATGAACACCGACGAGACGCCTGTCGAGGCCATGTATCGTGAATTGCAGGAAGAAACCGGGTTGCTGCCCGAGCACGTCGAAGTGCTTGGCGCCACCCCGGGCTGGTTGCGTTACAAGCTGCCCGCGCGTGCCATACGGCGCAATGAGCGGCAGGTGTGCATCGGCCAGAAGCAGGTCTGGTTCCTGCTGCGCCTGACCGGCGACGAATCGCACGTGAAGCTCGATGACACCGACAGCCCGGAGTTCGACCACTGGCGCTGGGTGGATTTCTGGTATCCGGTGGAGCACGTGGTGATGTTCAAGCGGGGGGTGTACGCCCGGGCACTGCGCCACCTGGCGCCGTTGGCGCGGGGCATTGCCGGCCCGGGCGTCACGCACATGCCCAAGAGCGCGCAGGAAGCGTGGATGCCGGGCCATGCCGCCGGCCACGACCGTCCGCGCAAGCGGCCACGGCAGCGCGGCTACTGGCCGCGCAAGGCCAACAGCGACCCGGCACCGACCTGAGCGACGCCGGCGGCGCGCCAGCGCCGGTGTCGTCCTGAACCGTGACGAGAATGATTCAGGGTTCTGATTGACAACCATTCTCGTTTCGATTGGAATAGCGGCAGGCCGATGTCGGCCTGTCAGCCTGACCTATCGCCGTGTACGTCTGCATCTGCAACGGAGTCACCGACCACCAGATCCGCGAAGCCGCCCACCAGGGCGTCAGCACGGTGGCCGAACTGACCATGCGCACCGGCTGCGGCTCCACCTGCGGTTCCTGCCTGGACATGGCCGGCGACCTGCTGGCCAAGGCGCGCGCCACCCATCCGGTCCCGCTGCCGGTGCTGGGCCTCAACGCCGCCTGATATCGGCCCCGTGGGGCTGCCGCTGCGCCGCAGCGGCCAATGAGCACGATTCGCGTTCCTTCATGCACGGCCACAAGCGGCTACAGTGCGCGCGTTCCCGTGTGCAGGAGTCAGACCCATGAAAGGCGATCCGAAAGTCATCGAGTTCCTCAACAAGGTGCTCTACAACGAACTGACGGCCATCAACCAGTATTTCCTGCACGCCAAGATGCTCAAGAACTGGGGCATCAAGGAGCTGGCCGAGCACGAGTACAAGGAATCGATCGACGAGATGAAGCATGCCGACATGCTCTCCGACCGCATCCTGTTCCTTGAAGGCCTGCCCAATTTCCAGGCGTTGGGCAAGCTGCGCATCGGCGAGAACCCCACCGAGATCCTGCAGTGCGACCTGGCCCTGGAGCGCGATGCGGTGGTGTTGCTGCGCGATGCGGTCGCTCACGCCGATTCGGTGGGCGACTATGTCAGCCGCCAGCTGTTCGTGAAGATCCTCGACTCCGAAGAAGAGCACATCGACTGGCTTGAAACCCAGCTGGAACTGATCGAACGCATCGGCGAACCGAAGTACCTGCTCAGCAAGCTCGACGACTGAACCGACGGACCGCGGCCCGCCCGCACCGTCAGCGCGGCTGCGTGCCGCGCCAGTTCAGCAGGGCCACCCGCGCACGCGCGGCTTCGGCCACCAGCAGGGCCACGGCCACGGCAGGCCGCTGCAGCACACCCTGACGCGCCGGAAGCTCGATCCGCAGCGCGGCCGCTGAAAGGGCCATGGCGCCGAGATTGGCGCTGGCCGATTTCAGGCTGTGCGCGACCGCCCGCAGGCGCTCGGTGTCGCCGTCCTGTGCGGCCTGCTGCAGCCTGCGGACCTGCAGCGGGGTGTCCTGCAGGAAGGTGTCGATGATGCGCTGCACGTCGTCGCCGATGATCTCCTGCAGTTCCCGCAGCACGTCGCCGTCCAGTACCGGGGGCGGCGGTATGGGCGCCTCGGCGGTGCCGGCATCGGCAGGGGTATCAGCAGGGACAGGGTCAGGGCGGGCTGGCGCGGTCGCCGGCGGGGCGGCCGCGGTCACCGGTGGGCATGCCGCCCGCTCGCCTGCGCGTGCCGCGGTCAGCCGCTGCAGCGTGCTGCGCAGGGCGGCCGGATCGATCGGCTTGGACAGATAATCGTCCATCCCTGCGGCCAGGCAGCGCTCGCGGTCACCGGCCATGGCGTTGGCGGTGATCGCCAGCACCGGTGTGCGCCCGCGCGCGTGCTGCGCTTCGTGCGCGCGCCATTGCCGGGTGGCGGCGTAACCATCCAGCACCGGCATCTGGCAATCCATCAGCACCACATCGAAGGCGCTCTCCTGCAGCCGCTGCAGCGCCTGCTGGCCGTCTTCCACCGCGTCCACGCGGCAGCCCAGCGCCTGCAGCAGCCGATCGGCCACCTGGCGGTTCACCGGGTTGTCCTCGGCCAGCAGCACGTGCAGGTGCAGCGGTGTGGCCTCGGCAGGCGTGGTCGCGGTCGGCTCGGCCAGCAGGGCACGCGGCCGTACGCTGGCGGTCGCCACCGGCGCGAGCAGGGCGTGCAGTTCACTGTCGCTGGGCAGGCCGGCGACGGCCTGCTGGTGCGGTCCCTGCGCGGCGTCGCCGGCGTGCAGCCACAGGACCCGCGGCTGCGGGTCGGCAGCGCTTTCGTACAGGGCACGCTGGATCGCGGCGGTGCCGGTGCGCAGCACGCGGCCATCCACCACCAGCCAGACCAGCGGCGCGTGTCCACTGCGCGGCGGCGCCCGCACGGCCTCCAGCAGCAGCGCCAGCGAATCCACCGGCTGCAGCGCCAGCCCATGCTGTGCGCCAACGCGCTGCAGCCGTTGCAGCAGCGCCGGGTCGGTCGCCAGCACGAGCATCCGCTGCACCGCCGCCGCGCGGTGGGCGGCCAGGTCACCCGGAATCTTCAGCAGCGGAATCTCGAACCAGAACGTGGAGCCGCGGCCCGGGACCGAGTCCACGCCGATGCGGCCCCGCATCAGTTCGATGATGCGCCGGCAGATCGCCAGGCCCAGCCCGCTGCCGCCGTACACGCGGGTGGTGGAGGCATCGGCCTGGCTGAAGGACTGGAACAGCCGCTGCTGCTGCTCCGGCTCGATGCCGATGCCGGTGTCGTGCACTTCCCAGCGCAGCTGGTGGTGGGCCGGGCCTTCGCCCAGCCGGCTCACGCGTACCTGTACCTGTCCCTGCGCGGTGAACTTGATCGCGTTGGCCAGCAGGTTGCTGAGCACCTGCCGCAGCCGTACCGGGTCGCCGCGCACCGACAGGCGCACCGACGGGTCGATCTCCAGCAGCACGCGCAGGCCCTTGCTCTCGGCCGGGCGCTGCATCAGCTGGACCACGCCTTCCAGCAGCGTGCGCAGATTGAACGCGGTGCTCTCCAGCACGAGCGCCTGGGCTTCCAGCCGCGAGTAATCCAGGATGTCATCGACGATGCGCAGCAGCTGCTGCGAACTGCTGGCGGCGGTGGCCAGCATCTGGCGCTGGTCGTCCAGCAGGGGGCCGGCCCCGATCAGGTCCAGCATCGGAATGATGCCGTTGAGCGGGGTGCGGATCTCGTGGCTCATGGTGGCCAGGAACTCCCCCTTGGCCAGGGCGGCGGTTTCGGCGGCCTGTTTGGCCTGCGTCAGCTGCGCCTGCAGCTGCCCCTGCTGTGCGCGTTCGCGCAGCAGCCGTTCGCAGTCTGCCTGCACCTCACGCAGATGCCGTTCGGTGTGCTCAAGGCGTGCGCTGTGCTCGCGCAGCAGCGTGTGCAGCCGCCAGGCGGCCGCCGCGGCCAGCACCGCGCCGGCGGCGGCCAGCAGCGGCCACGGCGTCACCGGTTGCAGCGCCAGACCGGCAGCGGTGGCCGCCAGTACCAGCAGCAGCGCCGCCCACGCTGCGATGCGCGCGGCGCGGCCGGGCACGGTCAGAGCGCCGCGTTGTCGAAATCGAAGTCCAGGTCGCTGCCGGCCGACTGCACCATGTTGCCCTGGATGAAGTCCACCCCACCGCCCCACATCGCCGCTGCCGCCTGCGGGTCTTCAATCTGCTGGGCGATCAGCTGCACCTTGGCCTGCGCGGCCAGGGCGATCGTCCGCCGCAGCTCCTCGCGGCCCTCGGCACCGTTCTGGCCCTGGCTGAAGCGCGCCGCCAGGCGCACGAACGACAACGGCAGCTGCCGCAGCAGTGCATCGGCGTCCGCGCCGGGTTCGAACTGGCTCAGGCAGAAGCGCACGCCGGCCGCACCGGCGCGGCTGAAGAACTGCTGCAACGGCACCGCGTGGATCAGCGCATCCTGCAGGCGCACATCGATGACCAGCGCGTGCCCGGCGATGTCGCGCTGCTGCAGCGAGGCCAGCAGCCAGTCGGCGAAGGCCTCGCGGGCCAGGGTGATCGGCGATTGCGAAACGAACAGGTGCAGCGGCGGGGTGGCGTGCCGGTACAGGTCCAGCAGGCCCAGTGCGTGCTCCACCACCTGCTGGTCCAGGTCGGCGATGCGCCCGGCGGCCTCGGCGGCCGGAATCACCTGGCCGGCGGTCAGCAGGCTGCCATCGGCCTTGCGCAGGCGCAGCAGCAGCTGGTACTGCGCGTTACCGCCACCGGCCACGGCGACAATCGGCTGGTAGGCCAGCTCCAGCTGACCCTCCAGCATCGCCAGGTGCTCCTGTGCGGTGGTATCGGCGGCGTGCGTGTGGCCGGCGACGCCCGTGCTGGCCAGGCGTGCCTGCAGGGCGGTGCGCTCGACGGCTTCCAGCGCCTGCGCGGCATCCTCGAATCCAGGCGACAGCGGCGCATGACCGATCACCCCGCGCAGGTGCACGGGGGCGTCGTCGCGGATCACGAACGGCCGCTGCGACAACTGCTCGCGCAGCGCGTGCGCCATCGCCTCGAGGGTGCTTTCGTCGGCAGTGCGGGCCAGCAGCAGGAAGCTGTTGTCGTTCAGACGCGCCAGCAGGTGCGGCTGGGCGGCCTCGGCCAGCCGCTGCCCGGCCTGCACCATCAGGCGTTCAAAGGCGGCGTAGCCGTAGCGTTCGCGCAGACCCAGCGCGCTGGAAACTTCAATGAACAGCAGGCCACCGGCATCGCGGTGCTGGATCGCCGCGCTCAGCTGGTCCAGCACGTACTGGCGCGTGGGCAGGCCGGTCTCCGGGTTGTTCACCTGCGGGCCTGCGGCGTGATGGCTGCCGGCCACCGCCTGCGCGCGGGCGCGGCGGATCCGGTTGGATACCGCGGCGACCAGATGGCGGGGGCGGATCGGCTTGCTCAGGTAATCGTCGGCGCCGCTGTCGAGCACCTCGAACTGCCGCTCCGGGTCGGGATCGCCGCTGAGAAACACGATGGGCAGCAGCTGCATGCCGGGCAGCTGGCGGATCATCGCGGTCAGCCGCATGCCGTCCAGCCCGGGCAGGTGCAGGTCCATCAGGATCAGGTCCGGCCGCTGCTGCTGCAGGGACGCCAGCACGCCTTCGGCATCGGCCAGGACCTCGGCCTGCATGCCGGCGCCGTGCAGCACGCTCTGCGCGAACAGTGCCTGGGCGCGGTCATCCTCCACCACCAGGATGCGGTAGGGCGCATCGGCGCTGAGCAGCCCATCCGCATTGGCTGCCGTACCGGCGTCGCCGATCCGTGCAGGCACCGGCGCGGTCACCGCGGCCGGAACGTCGGCCACGGCCAGTGGCGCCGGCGCGGCAGCGGCAGTGCTGCCGCGAGACAGGTCCGGGGCCCAGCGCTGCCAGTAGCCGGCAGGGGGCGTTTCGGCGCGGGCGGTGCGTGGCGGTAGCTCGTTCACGGTCGGGTCTGCGTCGAGGGAAACGGGATTATGCGACAGGGTCCGCGCCGGCTGCGCGCCGCGTGCTGGCCGACAGCCAGCGCACGCCCTTCCACAGCGCACGCCAGACCAGCCAGACCACCAGCGCACCGGCCAGGCTGCAGGCCAGCACCGCTGCCAGCGCCAGCCACGGATGCGCCAGGGCCAGGGCCAGCCCGCCTACCACCACGGTATCTTCGGCGGCCGAGGCCACCCAGTTGCTGGCCGGTTCCGGCGAGGTGTTGAGCAGCGCCCGCGTGCCGGCCTTCAGTCCGTGGCTGGCCAGCGCCACGCCGGCGCCGGCCAGCAGCGTGCCGGTGCCCAGCTCGCCATCGGGCGAGAGTGTGGCGGCGGCCAGGAACGCGCCGGCCGGTACCCGCGCCAGTGTCTGCAGCAGGTCCCAGGCCGAATCCACCCCGGGAATCTTGTCGGCGAAGAACTCGGCCACCGCCAGCACGGCCGAGGTGCCCAGCACCCACGCCGATTCGGTGGCCTGCAGGGCCGGCGGCAGGTCGACCCAGCCCAGCAGGCCGGCCAGCCCCACGCCGAACACGGTCAGGTACACACGGATGCCCGCCAGCCAGGCCAGCAGGATGCCGATGACGAACAGATGGGCTTCACTCATGCCGCGTGCTCCGGCCGAAAACCGTGCCAAGGGTGCACTATCGGACAATGCGCGCCTGAACGCCACACGCCGGGCCCGGCGGCGCCGTTGTACCCGCCTGCACTACACTACCCGGCGACGTTCGCAGCACGGCCGCACCGGCACCGCCCCACGCTGGCCAGGAGACCCGCCATGAACCCCCGCTCCCCTTCGCGCGTGCAGATCCGTCTGCCGGGCACCGCCCCCACCCCCGGCGACCGCCGCCGCCTGTATGTGCTGGCCGGGGTCTGGCTGCTCAGCCTGGTGCTGGCCGGCCTGCTCGGTGCCTGGCTGGGCCGCCCCGGTGGGGATGTCGGCAGCCAGCTGCAGGCCGCCGAAAAGCAGGTGGATGCCTTGCAGCAGCAGTTGACCGAACTGCGCCAGAAGCAGGCCACGCTGGAAGCATCGGACCGCATCAGCCGCGCCGCCAACAGTGGCGTGCAGACCACGCTGGCCGAACGAGACGAGGAAATTGCCGGCCTGCGCGCCGATGTGGCGTTCTATGAACGGCTGGTGGGCGCCACCAGCCAGCGCAAGGGCCTCAATACCCATGCCATCGAGTTCCGCCAGGAAGCGGCGGGGACCTGGCACTACACCGCGGTGCTGACCCAGAACCTCAATCGTGGCGCAATCAGCCAGGGACAGATGCGCTTCGCGGTGGAGGGCGTGACCGATGGAAAGCTCACCACGGTGACCTGGGACCAGCTGCACCAGCGCGAGAAAGTGCCGGGGCAGGACTACTCTTTCCGCTATTTTCAACAACTTGACGGCAGCGTGATGCTGCCGGCGGGCTTCACTCCGCAGCGCGTGCGGGTTACCTTGGGCAGCGGTACGGGGGGTACCACGCAGGTATTTGACTGGAAACTGGCCGGCCAACCGGTCATCGGGGAGTAGCAGATGTTTGGAAGCAGCAAAACCAGCCGTGAAGGCCAGCTTGTCGTCGATGCGCTCATCGGCAGCCAGGTGGTGATCCGCGGCGATGTGGAATTCAGTGGCGGCCTGTACGTGGAAGGACGCATCCATGGCAAGGTCACCGCCGCGCCCGGCGAGCAGCCGGCCACCCTGACACTGGCCGAGAACGGCCTCATCGAAGGCGAAGTACGCGCCCAGGTGGTAGTGATCAGCGGGCGCATGGATGGCGACGTGCATGCCAGCGAGCGGGTGGAACTCACCCCCAGCGCACGGGTCAACGGCAACGTGCACTACCAGGTGGTGGAAATGAGCGCCGGTGCGCAGCTGAACGGCCGCCTGGTCCATGCCAGCAGCCCGGTGGCGGCGCTGCCCGCACCGGAACAGGCGCCCGCCGCCGGCAAGGACACCAGCGCCCGGCGCAAGCTGGCCGAGGCGATGGGTTGAAAGGTGGGGCCGCCGGCCCCATCCTGCTCGCATGAGCACGCTTGTTTCCCTGCCCGGCGCCCCGGCGCCCGCGCCTGATTACCAGTCCCTGGACCGTCCGCTGAACTTCACCGAGGCCGCCGCGGCCAAGGTGGGCGAGCTGATCCGGGAAGAAGGCAATGCCGCCCTGGCCCTGCGCGTGTACATCGAGGGCGGTGGCTGTTCCGGCTTCCAGTACGGCTTCGAGTTCGACGAGAACCGCGCCGAGGATGATCTGGCCGTGCAGACCGCGGGCGTGACCCTGCTGGTGGATCCGCTCAGCCTGCAGTACCTGATGGGCGCGGAAGTGGACTACACCGAAAGCCTGACCGGGGCGCAGTTCGTCATCCGCAATCCGAACGCGAAGACCACCTGCGGCTGCGGCAGCAGCTTCAGCATGTAAGCGCGGCGCGCTGGCTTGCCAGCGCGACCCGATGCCGTCACGCTTGGCGGATGTCCAGCCTGATCACGCCGCTTTCCGGTTTCGCCTTTGTGAGCGAACCGCTCGAACGCGCAGATGCCCTGCGCGATGACCCGACCACACTGGCCGCGCTCTGGCCCCAGGCCCGTATTCTGGTGCTGGACCAGGACGGCACCGCGTACGCCGATGCGCAGCAGCAGCCGTGGCCGCTGACCGGCGCTGAACTGGGCGGCGGGCCGGGCACGGCGGTATTCCTGGGGCTGCGCGGTGAACAGGCCTGGTTCTGCGTGGAGGCCGCCACCGTTGCGGTCAGCGCGCCTTCGCGCATCGATCTGCGCCAGGCCGCGGTGAGCTGGCCGGTGGCCGACGCCACCGCGTTCTGCTTTGCCCGTGGCATGTCCTACTGGCACACGCGCAACCGTTTCTGTGGCGTGTGCGGCGGTGCGGTGCAGTTCCAGCGCGGTGGCTTCGTCGGCCGCTGCCAGCAGTGCGCCACCGAACATTATCCGCGCGTGGACCCGGCGGTGATCGTGGCCGTGGAGAACCGCGGCCGTCTGCTGCTGGGCCGGCAGGCCAACTGGGCGCCGCGCCGCTATTCGGTGCTGGCCGGCTTTGTCGAGCCGGGCGAAGCGCTGGAACAGACCGTGGTGCGAGAGGTCTACGAGGAAGCCAAGGTACGCGTGCGCGCCTGCCAGTACCTGGGAACCCAGCCGTGGCCGTTCCCCGGTGCGCTGATGGTCGGTTTCAGCGCACAGGCCGAGGACGGTGAGCCGCAGGTGGATGGCGAACTGGAAGATGCGCGCTGGGTCAGCCGCGAGGAGGTGGCCGCGGCCATCGCCCGGGATGTCCATGATGACGGCGAAGGCATGCGCCTGCCGCCGCCGATCTCCATCTCGCGCAGCCTCATCGAGCACTGGTACCGCCAGCAGGGCTGAACGAGGGTATCCCCGCCGGCCCGCCGCAAGGCTACCATGCGCCATGCGCGCGCCGTCCCGGCGCCCGGATGTTCGCCACCGCCCTGCAGGAGATGCCCCATGTTCACCACGCTGGTTGCCGTCCTGGTGGCGTTGGCCCTGGGCCACGTGGCGCCGGCTGCCGCCGCCGCGCTGCGCCGCTTCGATGGCCTGCGCGCCTGGCTGGGCTGGCTGGATGCGCATGGCGGCGGTGCCTGGCGCAGTCCGTTCGGCGGGCTGCTGGCGGTGCTGCCGCCGGTGCTGCTGCTGGCGGTGCTGGCCTGGGCGCTCTCGGACGTGCTGTTCGGGTTGCCCTCCCTGCTGCTGGGGGTGGCGGTGCTGGCCGTGTGCTGGGGGCCGCGCGATCTGGACCGCGATGTGGAGGCCATCATCGATGCCGACGATGCGCCCACCCGACAGGCCGCGCTGCGTCACCTGCAGGCCGCCGGGGGCAGCCTGGAGGAGGATCTGCCTTCGCTGGTGGAAGCGACGATGTTCAACGCCCTGCGGCGCTGGTTCGCGGTGCTGTTCTGGTTCCTGCTGCTCGGCCCGGCCGGTGCGCTGGGCTATCGGCTGCTGGCGCTGATGAGCGTCAGCCCGATGCGTGCCCGTGTGCCTCTGGAAACGCTGCAGTCCGCGCGCCGCGTGCTGGGCTGGCTGGAATGGCCGGTGGCACAGCTGATGGCACTGTCGATGGCGCTGGTGGGCAACTTCGATACCGCGTGGAAGGCGTGGCGGCACGCACACGGCGAGCGCTGGATGGCCGGCATCGCCTTCCTCGGCGCAGTGGCCCGGGCCAGTGTGGGCGCCGAACTGCGCGAGCAGGCCCACGATTACACCGACGCGGGCATGATGCCGGTGTGGCAGCGGCTGCCGGAACTGCGCGATGTCATGAGCCTGGTCTGGCGGATGCTGCTGCTGTGGCTGTGTGTGCTGGCGCTGCTGGTCATTGCCGGCTGGGTCAGCTGATACGACGCCCGCGGCTCAGCTGAGCGGGGCCAGCGCGGTGAACGGTGGCCACGGCAGGTTGCGCAGCAGCGCATAGCCGGGCAGCAGCACCAGCCACAGCATCGGGTTGGCCAGCGTGCGCAGCAGCGCCTGCGTGCCGGGAACGCGCACGCCGGCGTTGTGCAGCAGCATCAGCAGCAGCAGCGGCAGGCACACCACCAGCAGCGGATTCATCGCCCAGGCGCCGGCCAGGTCGGCGTGCAGCAGCGAGTACAGGCAGCGCGTGCTGCCGCAGCCGGGACAGTACAGGCCGGTCAGCGCGTACAGCGGGCAGCCGGGCAGGACACTGCCCGGGGCGTAGGGATTGGCATGGCGCAGCACCACGGCCGCGCCAAGCGCCAGTGTGCCGGCCGCGGCGAGCGGCCAGCCACGGCGAAGCACGCGGACACGGGAAGACGGAGAGGCCATGGGCAGGGTGCGGCAGAACCGGTGCGTGACCGGCCCTGCCGGTGCCGGACTCAGTAGCTGCCGCTGTTGCTCAGCGCGCCGATGCCACCGAGCACGACGAAGAACAGCACGTACAGCGCGATCATGACCAGCGCCGCGATGGCCGACCACATCGCCCACTTCTTGGCCTTGTCCGAGGAGTCCTGCGCGCCGGCGATGTCACCTGCGGCGAGCTTGCCGTTGACCTGTGCGGCAAACACGATCGAGACGATGCCCAGCGGCATGCAGCAGCACACAGTGGACAGGATGGCCCAGACCAGGTGATTCGGAATCGGCGGGGTAGCGGTGTTCATCGACAAGCTCCTTGCAGTGGTGGTGGATCAGTGACCGGACAGGGCGCCCAGCGCGGCCAGGCCGCCGAACAGGCCAAGCCACAGCACCACCAGCACCGGCAGCGCGAGCGCCGAGGCCGCCGCCCACCACGCCGCCTTGCGCGAGGCCTGCTGTGCACCGGCGACGTCGCCGGCCGCACGCCGGCCATCAACCTGCGCTGCGTAGACGATCGACACCACACCCATCGGCAGGCAGCAGAACAGCGTGGTCAAAATGGCCCAGACCAGATGGTTGGGCACATAGACGGTCGATGCGGCCAGTGGTGGTGGCTGAGTCACGTGCAGAACCCGATCCCTGGTGGCTGGTGGTACGGGCATGACGCTTTCGCCCCCCTCTGGGTGCGTAATCTACCTCAACTCGTCGCGCATGTATGCGGTTACATGCCTGTGCTGCAACGCAATGACCGCTGCGCCTCGGGCGGCGCAGCGGTTCCGGACCTCAGGCGCTGTCGCCGCGCAGGGCGCGCACCTGGGCTTCCAGTCCTGCCGCGGTGGCCTGCCCGGCCGGCACCGGGGCTGCGGCCACCACCTCCACATGCGCGCGCACGCGGCGCGGCACGCGCATGCGTCCCAGCCGGCTGTCGCGGCGGCTCCACATGCTGCTCCACATGCCACGCAGCGCCATCGGCACCACCGGCACCGCACGGCGCTGCAGGATCTTCTCCACGCCGGACTTGAAGGCACTGATCTCCCCATCGCGGGTGAGCGCGCCTTCGGGGAAGATGCAGACCAGCTCGCCCTCGGCCAGCGCCGCATCGATCGCATCGAACGCGCGCTGCATCAGCGCGGGATCCTCGCGCGCCCCGGCGATGGGAATGGCCTTGGCGGTGCGGAAGATCCAGCGCATGACCGGGATGTTGAAGATCCGGTAGTACATGACGAACCGCACCGGGCGCGGCACGCTCGCCGACAGGATCAGCGCGTCCATGTAACTCACATGGTTGCACACCAGCAACGCCGCGCCCTCGTCCGGCACATGCGCTTCGATGCCGTGCGGCCGCAGCCGGTACAGCGTGCGCACCATCAGCCAGCTGAGGAACCGCATCAGGAACTCGGGCACGATGGTGAAGATGTAGATCGCCACCAGCGCATTGGCGATCCCCAGTGCCAGGAACAGCTGCGGAATGGTCACGCCGGCCTTGTGTGCGGCCAGCCCGACCCCCGCGGCCGCCACGATGAAGGCCGAATTCTGGATGTTCAGCGCGGCGAACGTGCGCGACATTTCCGACCGCGGCGTGCGGCTCTGGATCAACGCGAACAGCGGCACCACGAAGAAGCCGGTGAACAGGCCGATGCCGATCAGGTCGATGATGATGCGGGTGCTGCCGGCCTCGGCAATGAAGGCCGACAGTGAAAGCCCCTGCGCGGTGGCCTCGCCGGCACGGGCGAAGTACAGGTCGATCATGAAGGCGGTCATGCCGAACGCGCCCAGTGGCACCAGGCCGATCTCCACCGTGCGCCCGGACAGCTTTTCGCACATCAGCGAGCCTACGCCGGTACCGACCGAGAACAGCGCCAGGGCGAAGATGTACAGGGGGGGCTCACCGCCCAGGTTGACCACCGCATAGGTGGGCAGCTGCGAGGTGAGCACGGTGCCGACGAACCAGAACCACGACACGCCGAGGATGCTGTTGCGCACGGCCTTCTGCCGCCGTGCCATGCGCAGCACCGCCAGTGATTCCGGCAGCGGGTTCCACTGGATCTTCAGCGCCGGCGCGCCGGCGTCCACGGTGGGAATCATGCGCGCGGCGATGTTGCCGCACACCGCCAGCGCGATCACCGCCGTGGCGGCCACCACCGGGCCATGCCCGGCGGCGAGCAGGAAAATGCCACCCCCGACGATCATGCCGGTGAGGATGGACAACGACGTGCCCATTTCCACCAGGCCATTGCCCCCGGTGAGTTCTTCCGGCTTGAGCACCGACGGCAGCACCGAATACTTCACCGGGCCGAACAGCGTGGACTGCAGCCCGGTGCAGAACAGCGCCACCAGCAGCACGGGCATGCTGGCGGTGAGGAAGCCGACGGCTGCCAGCGACATGATCGCGATCTCCATGGTGGTGGTGATCACGATCAGGCGGGATTTCTCCAGCTTCTCGGCGATCTGCCCGGCCAGCGCGGAGAACAGGAAGTACGGCAGGATGAAGATGGCCGGCGCCAGGGTGGTGTACAGCGACCGTTCCTCGTCGGAGACCCCCAGGAAGAACAGCAGCCCGATGATGGCCTGCCGGTAGACGTTGTCATTGAACGCGCCAAGCGACTGCACGATGAAGAACGGCAGGAAACGACGCTGCCGCAGCAGGGCGAACTGATTGTGGCCGGACATGGAATCTCCTTGCGGACCGCGGAAGGCTAGCACGGCGTATCGGCGCCCTGGGTCATGGCTCGGCGCTACGGAGGAGCGACGCGCCCCGGGTAGAGCCGAGCCATGCTCGGCTGGCTGCTGGAGCTGTCCGTACGCGCGGCTGTCTCTTGCGGCTGTCCGCACGCGCGACGCGCGCACGCCGAGCATGGCTCGGCGCTACGGAGGAGCGACGCGCCCTGGGTAGAGCCGAGCCATGCTCGGCTGGCTCCTGGGGCTGTCCGTACGCGCGATGCGCGCACGCCGAGCACGGCTCGGCGCTACAGGGGAGGGTACGCGCGACGCGCGCACGCCGGGCATGGCTCGGCGCTACCGGGGGCTGGCGGCGGGTTTGATCGCCTCCGCGGCGGCGGTGCGCAGGCGCGGCAGCAGCCGCAGGGCCCAGGCCATCTGGGTGCGGATCAGCTGCAGCTTGGGAGACATGTCCTCATCGCCCTGCTCCAGCTGCACGGCCATGGCGCGCTCGCCATCGGTGTCGCCCTCGGCGATCGGCTGGTGCTGCTCCAACGCTTGCGCCAGCGCCTGCAGGCCTTCCTGCACCCGCTCACCTGCGGCCAACGCCAACGGATCCTGGGCATAGCTGTCCAGCTGCGTACGGTGCGCACCCAGTGCGGACAGGTGCCCCAGCAGCGTGTTCGACAACGCGAGAAAACGGAATCCGGCATCCAGGTTGCGGCGCACGTGGCCTGGCTCGCGCAACATGTTGGACAACGCCGTGGACAGCGCCGCGTCGGCGTTGTGCATGTCGCGGCGGGCGATGCGGTAGGCCAGATCGTCGACCATCCCGCTGCGGTACTGGCCGAGCACCGCCTGCAGGTAGCGGCTGCTGCTGTCGATCACCCGCGACAGCACGGTATTGAGCTGCCGGCCCTGCCAGTCGGGCAGGATCAGGAACGCAGCGGCCGCTGCGATCGCACAGCCCAGCAGGGTATCGACCATGCGCGGAACGATCAGCACGAAGCCGTTGCCGATCAGGTTGAAACAGGTCAGTGCCATCACGGTGATGGCCGCCGAAGCGATCAGGTAGCGGTCGGTGCGGGTGAAGAAGAACACCAGCGCGGACAACAGCGCGATGCTCAGCTGGATCTCCAGCGGCTGGAACAGCTGCAGCAGCGCCCATGTCACCACCAGTCCGGCCACGGTGCCCACGATGCGCTGGGCAAGCCGTTGGCGCGTGGCACCGAAGTTCGGCCGGCAGACGAACACGATGGTCAGCAGCACCCACGAGCCGTTCTGGAACTCGAACAGCGAGATCGCCACGAATCCGACCACCAGCGCGATGGCCATGCGCAGGCCATGGCGGAACAGCACCGAGCCACGGGTCAGCTGCTGCCGCAGCCGCACCCCCATCTCGCGGAGCGTGTGCGGGTTGTTGTCGCGCAGCCGCGTATCCACGTTGTCCAGGCTGGCATCGGAGCGCTCGGCGTCCAGCAGGCGCCGTTCGATGCTCTGCAGGTTGTGCACCAGCAGGTCCAGCGAGCCCAGCAGGCGCTGCCACTGCGGACGCTGCTGGCCGCGCAGGTAGGACAGCGAATCGACCAGGTCGCGCCCGGCCTGCAGGTTGTCCTGGCCATACGTGAACGGGTGGCGCAGCCGGATGGCCTCGCCGAGTCGGGCGCACGCCTGACCCTGCAGATCGAGCAGGCGCTGGCACCGGTAGAGCACATCGCTGTGGAAGAAGGCATCCACCAGCGCGGCGTACGGGTAATGCGACGAACTGGCGCGCTCGTGGAAATCCTGCGCGGTGTAGTACAGGCGCAGGTACAGGCCGGAGTTGACCCCGGGCCGCCCGGAGCGGCCGAAACGCGCCAGGATGGCGGACTTGGCGACATTCAGCGCATCCACCACGCGCCGGTTCTGCTCGGCGAGCGCCAGCTGGCGCCGCTGCAGGTCCGCCTCGCGTACCGGCTCGAACAGGGTGGCTTTCAACTGCAGGTAGCGGCCCAGTTCGATGTACAGCCGCGCCACCCGCTCGCGCACCGGCCGGTTGGCGAACAGGGCCGCCCACAGGATGGACAGCAGGCCATACCAGGCCGCACCCATCAGCAGGTGGCTGCTGGCCTCCAGCGCGCTGTGCCAGTCGTCTGCGCCGTGCTGCTCCAGCCCGATCATCGTGTAGATGGCCAGCGTGACCGTGGCCTGGGCGATGGAGGCGTAGCGTTCGCCCAGCCCGCCCAGCAGGGTCAGTGCGAAGGTGGACAGCGCCAGCGCGGTGATGAACAGCCAGGGCCAGGGGAACAGCCAGATCACCGAGACCGCGGCCAGGCAGAAGCACAGCAGCGACAGCAGCACGGCCTTGGTGCGGCCCCAGGCGTTGTCGTCGGTTTCGGCAATGGCACTGGCGATGATGCCGAGGAACACGCCGGGTAGTGCAGGAAGCGACTGCAGATGCCAGCACAGCGCCATGGCCGCGGCGAGGGCGATGAACACCCGCAGGCCATAGCTGGCCTTTTCATGGGCCCACAGGCGGGTGAGGCGGGATTCGCGGCGGGACATGCAGACTCGGCGGACGGGGTCGCCGCATTGTGCCATGCCGCATCGTGGTGACCAGGTAGAGCCGAGCCATGCTCGGCTGCGCTTCGCCCGAGGCGCGCGGTCGGCTGGTCCTGGCGTGATACGCGGCCGGCTGCTCTGGGGTGACGCGCGCGGCGCGCGCGCGCCGAGCATGGCTCGGCGCTACCGGGTGGGTCGGCGGCGGGGTGTGGGTAGAGCCGAGCCATGCTCGGCTGGGGCCTTTGGCGCGG
>Ga0207790_1000388_pt1 | contig 16035 bp, 11 predicted proteins | sample HigsolmetaGSP14D_FD_184842 | JGI IMG/M metagenome (GOLD analysis project Ga0207790, IMG submission 184842) | High solid enriched microbial communities from the Joint BioEnergy Institute, USA - SP1-4-D (SPAdes) | ecosystem: Engineered > Bioreactor > SSF (Solid state fermentation) > Aerobic >...
CCGCGAACCGGCTGCGGCGCGGCCGTCGCACGGCCCTTGAAGTGTGCGGCCAGCTCCACCAGTACGGCCAGGCTCAGGCTCTCTTGATGCAGGCGTTCCAAGGCGCCGTGATAGGGCGATTGGTAAAGCCGTTGCAGCAGCCCGCCGAGTGCCTTGCAGCGCTGCAGCTCGGTAAAACGAATGCCGTCGTCGAGCAGGCCGAGCAGCGGTTGCAGATCAGGGTCTGCTTCGGCCAGTTCATGCAGGTAGTCGCCGGCGATGCGCAGCCCGGCCATGCGCGCGTGGCTGCCGGCCGGCAACTGATCGACCGCCTCCATGCATTCGCTGACGCCCAGCACCCGGGGTGTGCCGGGCGTGTAGCGGTGCAGTTGCCCGTCGACCCGATGCTCCCATTTGCCGTCGAGCACCTGCACGATGCACAGGCTGCCGGGCAGCACCTTGTGAATGCGCAGCGGCTCGGGGAACTGCAGGTCGCAGTCGAAATACTGCAGGTGCGGGCGCACGGTGCGCGCGCGGTAGTGACCGATGGCACTGCCCATCACCCGCGGGGTGCTGGGGTCGAACACCCCTGCCTTGGCCAGCGCGGAGGGATGGTCGAAGCAGAACTGCGTGTCCAGGTAAGGGGTCCAGCGTTGCATCGGGAAGGGCGCATCCATGGGTGGCGGTCGACACACTTTGACATATTACTGCGATCGACCTTCGACCGTCAGTCATTGTGATCGAGCGCTTTATTGTTGTGGGCCGCGGCTGTGCTGCTAGGCACGCTGCGTCACGTTGATTTCAATGGTCGATTTCAACGGGAGTAGATGCATGATGATTTTCGCGAGAAGTACCGCGTTGCTGGCCATGCTGCTGGCGCTTGCCAGCGGTTTTGTACAGGCCGAAGAACGTCCGGAGGTAGCGCCCAAGGTGGTGGCCTTCTCCGGCGAGCAGGGCGTGAAGGTGTGGACCTTGCGCATCGGCGCACGGAGCGAGAACCGGGCTCTGGTGCAGGTCGAAGGTGTGGACCACGACTGGGACATGCGCATCCAGCGTATGGATGTGGAAAAGAATGCCGAGGACACGCGTTACAGCACCCAGGTCGATGGCAACAAGTTCGTGGTGCTGCTGGTGCGCAACGGCTGGGGTGAGCTGTACCTGCCGGGTGAGGCGAAGCCGTTGATGGTCGGTTATGACAACAGCCTCTCGGAGCAGGGCAACGCCCAGGCCTTTCTTACCGACTACCTGCAGAGTCAGTGACACGCTTGGCGCGGCCGACAGAGTTTCGAGCGGGCGGCTGATTGTTGTGAGTAGCAGCCGCTGCGCTGCCCAGGCTGTGCGGCGAATCGGATAATCCTCGCATCATGTCTATGCGAGGATTTTTTCCGATGAGCCAGCCCCAGTCGTCCAACTTCTCCGGTGAAGGCACTGCCTACCCGCGTGGTGCCCAGCGCGACGCCGTGATCGCCGAACTCACCCAGGTCATCGAGCGGGTGCCGGAGCAGATGGAGTTCACCAACACCAAGCGCTACTGGGTACTCGGTCCGGTGCTGACCCTCGGCGCGCTGGGCATCCTGTGGGGCGGCTTCAGTATCGGCAAGACCGGCCTGATGATTTGCGGTGGCTTCTTGACGCTGTTCTTCCTGTTGCTGACCTGGCAGCACCGCAACGCCGGCCGCGAGGTGTTCATGCGCCTGACCCGCCGCGAACTGCAGCACAGCGCACTCAGCGGGCCCATCGACCTGACCGATGTGGTCGACGTATTCGTCAAGGACGAAGGCCTGGTAACCCTGCAGAAGCTGACCCTGAGCGAAACCGCTGTGCTGCCCACCCATCGCCCGGTATCGGTGCTGTTCGGCAACCAGGCGATGGTGCTGAAAAAGCCTCGGCCGCATGTGCGCATCAACTCCGCCGGCGTGGCCAGCGGCGGCAACAAGCTCGCTATCGATGACCTGGCCGCGCTGCTGACCGCCTACGTGCAAGCAGCCCTGGCCCAGCAGCAGCTCGATGCCCTGCAACAACATGGATGATGCCCGCCGCCAGGCGCTGCTGAGCGACTTGCAGGCCCACGCCGACGGCCCGCAGCAGCGTTGCGAAATCCACGAGCGGGCCTCCGGGCAAGCGCTCTTCAGCGCCTTTGCGGCCGCGCTGCTGCTGTTCGTCGGCGGCTGGCTGGTCAGCCTGCCGAGCCTGATCCATATGCGTTCCGCGCAGTGGCTGTGCTGGGTGCCCGGCGCCTTGTTGCTCGCGGCGGGTCTGCTGCTGCTCGCCTGTGCCGAGGCGTTCAGCCGCCGCAACGGCCGTTGCGTGATGGTGCTGAGCGCCGACAGCGTGCAGTTCGCCAACGCCCGCGAGCCCACGCCTTGGGCGTGCTTCGATGGGTTCGAGATCGACCAGCGCCCGTTGCGCATGGCGCTGGTGTTCTCGCTGATGGCCGGGCAGCGCGGGCAAGGGCTTGCGCCGCCGTGCTTCAAGTCGCTGGCCGCGCCGGATGCGCGCCCGGTCGCCGCTGGCATGCGCCTGCGGCTGTGGCTGTTCAATCCGATGCTGGACGGTAGACGCCTGGATTTCGAGGAGCTGGCAGGGCTGCTCGACGAGTACCTGCAGGCGGCCCAGGCGCGCCGCACCCTGGGCAAGCTGTTCCCGGAGGTTCAGCGTTTCTCGGCAGTGCGCCACAGCACCGGCCAGTAGGCCGAATCCAGGCCGATACAGGTGCCCAGCATGCTGGCGTGGATCGGCGCGAAGCCCTTGCCGTCGTAACGCCAGCGCTGGGTGAAGCCGCAGCCACCCATGCCCATGGCCAATGTGAAACTGCTCAGGTCACCACTGGCCGGGTCGAACCCGACGCTGCCATTGGGTGGCAGATCCTCGAAGACGGGTATTTCGGCGATGCTCGCCTTGCGCGCCTGCTGCGGATGGTCGAGCGGCGCCTGGTACAGACTGTAGTTGCAGTTGTAGGCGCCGCAGCCGGTCTTGAGGATGACCAGTGCCTCGCGCTCACTGAGGGCGAAGGCCTGGCCTTCTGGCAGCCCGTCCTCATACATCTCGGGCTGCCAGTCGCTGCGCATCGCCTCGCGCACCGCGGCCAGCACGCGCTTGCTGTCGGCATCGCTCAGCGGCTTGGGTGCCTGCCAGGTTGGTGCAGGAGGCGCGGCCGGGGCAGCCGGTACGCTGCTCACCGGGTTGCTGCCCTTGCGCAGCAGCGCCGTGGTGGTGCCCAGGCGGCCCTGTACCGAATCCATCAGCAGCAGCGCCGCGCTCATGCCGTTGAGCGAGGTCACGGCATCGCCATGGGCGGTGGGCAGCAGCAGGCGCTGACCATTGCGCAGCTCGGCGATCAGCGCTTCGGCGTCGGCTCCCTGGGCGCTGTACACCTCGGGCACCGCGCCCTCGGTCAACTGGCCTGGCTGCAGCTTCACCTGCAGCGGCTTGCCATCGAGCAGCGGCTGGCCGCTGGCTTCGTTGTAGCTGAATAACCCGACGCGCACCGCGCCCTCGGGGCCCGCCTCGCGGGAAACGCTCAGGCTCCACGTCGGTGTGGCGTCGGCTTGGTTCTCGGCCGCGTTGGATATCGCCGTGCACTGGCGGGTGTTGTCGCACGCCACCAGCCAGTCCTTGAGGTTGCTGTACAGCGGCACCTGTTCGGCGGCGCTGGCGCTGCTCGCGGCCAGGGCAACGAGCAGGGCAAGGGTGCTACGGGTCATGGCTGATCCTGGGCGATGAAAACCGCCATTAGGGCAGGTTTTCCCACCGCTGCCTATCGGCTGGCCGCTGCGCACAACAGACTGGGCGTGGCGCACATCTGCGGCTCAGAACGAGGCGATGATCCGTCCCAGGGTTGCCATGGCCTGTTCGCTCCCGGCGTTCCACGGGTGGCCGTGGTTGAGCCGCGCGCAATGGCCGAAGCCGCGAGTGGCCGAGAAGATCGGCCCCGGCGCCAGGCTGATGCCCTGGGCCAGCGCCAGGCGGAACAGCTGCAGGGCGTCGACGCGCTCGGAAAACTCGAACCACAGAAAGTAGCCCCCACTGGGCCGCGTCACCCGGGTGTCCGCCGGGAAGTGCCGCGCGGCCGAGGCGAGCATCGAGCCCTGCTGGCTTTCCAGCTGGTGGCGCAGCTTGCGCAAGTGGCGGTCGTAACCGCCGTGCAGCAGGTAGTCGGCCAGCGCCGCCTGGGCGGGTACCGAAGGCGAGATGGTGGTCATCAGCTTGAGCCGCGCGATGCGCTGGGCGTAGCGCCCGCCGGCCACCCAGCCAACCCGGTAACCGGGCGCCAGGCATTTGGAAAACGAGCCGCAGTGCATCACCAGCCCTTCGCGGTCGAAGCTCTTTACCGGCTTTGGCGGCTGGGCGCCGTAATGCAGTTCGGCGTACACGTCGTCTTCGATCAGCGGCACCTGATGGCGGTGCAGCAGTTCATAGAGCCCTGCCTTCTTGGCGTCGCTCATGCTCGCGCCGAGCGGGTTCTGCAGGCTGCTCATGAACCAGCAGGCCTTGATCGGCAGGCGCTGCAGGCTGTCGGCCAGGCTGTCCAGGTCGATGCCTTCGCGCGGGTGCACGGGGATTTCCACGGCCTTGAGCTTGAGCCGCTCCAGCACCTGCAACGTGGCGTAGAACGCCGGGCTCTCGATGGCCACCAGGTCGCCGGGTTCGGTCACCGACTGCAGGCACAGGTTGAGCGCTTCCATGGCGCCAGTGGTGATCACCAACTCCTCGAGCGGCAGGCGTACGCCGCTGAGCATATAGCGCAGGGCGATTTGCCGGCGCAGATCAGGGTTGCCCTCGGTCATGTCGGCGATCACCGCGTGGCTGGGCATGTCGCGCACGCTCTGTGCCATGGAGCGGGCCAGGCGCGGCAGCGGGAACAGCTCCGGACTGGGGAACGCCGAGCCGAATGGCACGGTGTGCGGATCCTTCAGCGAACCGAGCACCGAGAACACCAGTTCGCTGACGTCCACGTCGGTCGCCTGCGCGGCGCCGGTGCGCTGCTGCGGTTCGTGCAGCGGGCGCTTGGCGTGCTCGCGCACGAAATAGCCGGAGCGCGCACGCGCCTGGATCAGACCGCGATCCTCGAGCAGGTAATAAGCCTGGAATACGGTGGAAGCGCTGACGCCGTAGGTGCGGCTGGCGTGGCGCACCGAGGGTACTTTCTCGCCGGGCGCCAACAGGCCCGAGCGGATCAGGGCGGCGATCTCGTCGGCGAGTTTTTCGTAGCGTTTCATGGCGTACCCGATGCGCAATGAGTGGGGTGGTGCAGCGACAGTGCGCTGGGCGAGAGATGTTACAGAAGATATCAGATATAGGGATCGATGATTTTTGCATATCAGATAGAGGCGCCTGTCACCTGGCGCTTTCCCGCGAATAAATCCAAGTAGATAGCGCTGGATACGATCTCAATAAATACATCTGATATGGTTTTTTCTGAATTATCTGAGGCTGTTTTGATTTGGCCCGCTTGCCCATAGTGGCGGCCCTGTCTGCCGCGCTCCACGGCGCAAGGGGCCTCTCATGTATTACTACGACGAATACGACCATGCGCTGGTGCGCGAACGGGTCGCGCAGTTTCGCGACCAGGTGCAACGGCGCCTCAGCGGCGAGCTGAGCGAGGAGGAATTCCTGCCGCTGCGCCTGCACAACGGCCTGTACCTGCAGAAGCACGCCTACATGCTGCGCGTGGCGATTCCCTACGGCACCCTGTCGGCACGCCAGTTGCGCACCCTGGCCAGCATCGCGCGGGACTACGACCGCGACTACGGCCACTTCACCACGCGGCAGAACATCCAGTTCAACTGGATCGAACTGGAGCAGGTGCCGGACATTCTCGAGCGCCTGGCCGAGGTCGAGATGCACGCTATCCAGACCTCCGGCAACTGTGTACGCAACATCACCACCGAAGCCTTCGCCGGGGTGGCGGCCGACGAGTTGCTCGACCCGCGGCCGCTGGCCGAGATTCTCCGGCAGTGGTCGACGGTCAACCCGGAATTCCTGTTCCTGCCGCGCAAATTCAAGATCGCCCTGTGCGCCGCCGAGCAGGATCGCGCCGCGGTGCCGATGCACGATGTCGGCCTGTACCTGTACCGCGATGCGGCCGGTGAGCTGCTGGCGCGGGTGATGGTCGGCGGCGGGCTGGGGCGCACACCGATCCTCAGCCAGGTGATTCGCGACGGCCTGCCGTGGCAGCACCTGTTGTCCTACGTCGAGGCGATCCTGCGGGTGTACAACCGCCACGGCCGGCGCGACAACAAGTACAAGGCGCGCATCAAGATTCTGGTCAAGGCGCTCGGTATCGAGGCCTTCGCCGCTGAAGTCGAAGCCGAGTGGCAGCACATCAAGGATGGCCCTGCCGAGCTGACCGACGCCGAGTACCAGCGCGTCGCGGCAGCCTTCGCGCCGCCGCCTTATGCGGCGCTTGCGGATACCGATCTGGATTTCGGCACTGCCCTGGCCGGCGATGCCGCCTTCGCCCGCTGGGTGTCGCGCAACGTGCAGCCGCACAAGGTGCCGGGCTACGCCAGCGTGGTGCTGTCGACCAAACCTGGCGCCAGCCTGCCGCCGGGTGACGTGACCTCGGCGCAGATGGACGCCGTGGCCGGGCTGGCCGAGCGCTATGGTTTCGGCGAAATCCGCGTGGCCCACGAGCAGAACCTGGTGCTGCCCGATGTGCGCAAGGCCGACCTGCACCCGCTCTGGCAGCAGGCCGTCAGCGTAGGCCTGGGCAGCGCCAATATCGGCCTGCTCACCGACGTGATCGCCTGCCCCGGTGGCGATTACTGCGCCCTGGCCAACGCCAAGTCGATCCCCATCGCCCAGGCCATCCAGCAGCGTTTCGAGGATGCCGAAGCGCTGCACGCCCTGGGCGACATCAGCCTGAACATCTCCGGCTGCATGAACGCCTGCGGCCATCACCACATCGGCAATATCGGCATCCTTGGCGTCGATAAGAACGGCAGCGAGTGGTACCAGGTGACCATCGGTGGCGCCCAGGGCAAGGCCAGCGCGCTGGGCAAGGTGATCGGCCCGTCGTTCAGCGCCGCCGAAGTGCCGGAGGTGATCGAGCGGCTGGTCGAGACCTTCGACGAGCAGCGCCAGGGCGACGAACGCTTTATCGACACCGTGCAGCGCGTGGGCATCGAGCCCTTCAAGGCGCGGGTGTACCGCAAGGCGGAGGCGCCGGCATGAACAACCTGATCAGCCTGCGCGATGGTGCGGCACAGGTCGTCACCGATGATCCCTGGATTGTTCTGCGCGAAGACCATGCGCCCGCAGACAGCCCGCTGATTCTGCCCCTTGCGCGCTGGCGCGAACGCCAGGCCCCGGCGGTGCTGCAGGGCGCGGCAGTCAGCCGCGACGGCCTGCTGCTGGGCGCCGATGACGACCCCATGGAACTGCAGCCCTGGCTTGGCGTGCTGCCGCTGATCGCCATCGACTTCCCGAGTTTTCGCGATGGCCGCGGCTACAGCCAGGCCTACCTGCTGCGCACCCGCCTGGGCTGGCGCGGTGAGCTGCGGGCGGTCGGCGATGTGCTGCGTGACCAGCTCAGCCACATGCGCCAGTGCGGCTTCGACAGCTTTGCGGTGCGCGAGGACAAGCACGTGCACGACGCCCTCAAGGGCCTCGCCGGCATGAGCGTGCAGTACGGCCGCTCGGTCATCGAGCCGCGCCCGCTGTTTCGCCGCCGCAGCCAATCCTGATTCCCACTGACCCAAGGAGCCCGCGCGCCGCCAGCCGGCGCCGTATCGACAGATGCTCGGAAAACTGACTCTCGACGCCATACCCCTGCACGAGCCCATCCTCGTCGTCACCATGATCATGGTGGCGCTCGGCGGCCTGGGCCTGTTCGCTGCGCTGACCTACTTCAGGAAGTGGGGCTGGCTGTGGCACGAATGGCTGACCTCGGTCGACCACAAGAAGATCGGCGTGATGTACGTGATCGTCGCCCTGATCATGCTGCTGCGCGGCTTCGCCGACGCCATCATGATGCGCACCCAGCTGGCCGTGGCCACCGGCGGTGCGGAGGGCTACCTGCCGCCCCATCACTACGACCAGATCTTCACCGCCCACGGCGTGATCATGATCTTCTTCGTCGCCACGCCCCTGGTGGTCGGCCTGATGAATATCGTCACGCCGCTGCAGATCGGCGCCCGCGACGTGGCCTTCCCGCTGCTCAACTCGCTGAGCTTCTGGCTGTTCGTCGGTGGCGTGCTGCTGACCAACATCTCGCTGTTCGTCGGCGAGTTCGCCATGACCGGCTGGGTGGCCTATCCACCGCTGTCGGGCATCGAGTACAGCCCGGGTGTCGGCGTCGACTACTTCATCTGGAGCCTGCAGCTTTCCGGCCTCGGCACGCTGCTCACCGGGGTCAACTTCCTGGTCACCATCCTCAAGATGCGCGCACCGGGCATGGGCCTGTTCCAGATGCCGATCTTCACCTGGACCATCCTCTGCACCAGCGTGATCATCTGCGCGGCGTTCCCGATCCTCACCGTGGCCCTGGCGATGCTGACCCTGGACCGCTACCTGGATTTCCACCTGTTCACCAACACCGCCGGCGGCAGCCCGATGATGTACGTGAACCTGGTGTGGGCCTGGGGCCACCCCGAGGTGTACCTGCTGATATTGCCGGCCTTCGGGGTGTTTTCCGAGGTGACCGCGACCTTCGCCCGCAAGCGCCTGTTCGGCTACCACTCGATGGTCTGGGCGACCGTGGCGATCACCCTGCTGTCGTTCGTGGTGTGGCTGCACCACTTCTTCACCATGGGCTCGGGGGCGAGCGTCAACGCCTTCTTCGGCATCATGACCATGGTCATCGCGGTACCCACCGGGGTGAAGATCTTCACCTGGCTGTTCACCATGTACCGCGGCCGGCTGGAGTTCACCACGCCGGTGCTGTGGACCCTGGGCTTCATCATCACCTTTTCCATCGGCGGCATGACCGGCGTGCTGCTGGCCGTGCCAGGCGCGGATTTCCTGCTGCACAACAGCCTGTTCCTGGTCGCCCACTTCCATAACGTGATCATCGGCGGCGCGGTGTTCGGCTACATGGCGGGCATCGCCTACTGGTTCCCGAAGGTGTTCGGCTTCCGGCTGCACGAGGGCTGGGGCAAGGCCTCGTTCTGGTGCTGGATCGTCGGTTTCTACCTGGCCTTCATGCCACTTTATATCTTGGGCTTTATGGGCATGACCCGGCGCCTGAACAGCAGCACCAATCCCGAGTGGGAACCCTACCTGTACGTGGCCGTGGTCGGCGCCGTGCTGATCGGCCTGGGCATTCTCTGCACGCTGATCCAGTTCGCGGTATCGATCATCAAGCGCCAGGAACTCGCCGACCACACCGGCGACCCGTGGAATGCCCGCACCCTGGAATGGTCGACCTCGTCGCCACCGCCGTTCTACAACTTCGCCGTCACCCCGCGCGGCGACCGCATCGACGAATTCCACGAGCAGAAGCGCGACGGCCTCAAGCCTGCGGCAACGAAGTTCCGCCCCATCCATATGCCGCGCAACACCGGCATCGGCCTGATCGCCTCGGCATTCATGACCCTGATGTGCTTCGCGCTGATCTGGCATATCTGGTGGCTGGTGGGCGTGACCTTGGTGGCCAGCATCGCCTGCTTCATCGTGCGCAGCTATGACGAGGACACCGACTACTACGTGCAGCCGGAGGAGATTGCACGGATCGAGGCAGCGCGCAGCGCCTGACCCTATCGCTGATCACGGACACCCCTTGCCCGATGGGCACGGGGTGTTTTCGTTTATGGACCGGCAACGCCTTGAATAGGAATGTAAACGCATTGCAAATGTCATGAAATGCTATTTACAGTTGATACTCACTCGCATAGTCTCACGCGGATTTTGCCGATGTCATCCCGATATCGGTTCATTGCCAGCGTGAGTCCAGATCGTTCCGGCATGGAGTTGCCGGGTGTGGAGTGCCCAGGGGAGCTTGTGCGGGGGCACTCGCAGGTGTTCAGGGAATAGAGCGGTGACGTACGGCACGCTGTTGTCGGAGCCTTCATGTCCCATAACAAAACCACTCTGCAGCCCGATGCCGTTGTCGCGGCGCCGCGTCTGAATGTCTGTTCGCTGGCCGTTGCCGTGCGCCTGGTGGCCGCCGGCGCGCTGTTCGCCGTACCGACCGCCCATGCCCAGCAAGCGGCCCAGGGCGGCGCGCTGGAGCTCGACGCCACGGCGATCACCGAAACCGTCACGCCTGCTGACGATGCCGTCACCGAAGGCACCCAGTCCTACACCACCCGCTCGGCACGCACCGCCACGCCGCTGAACATGTCGCTGCGTGAAACCCCGCAGTCGGTGAGTGTGGTGACGCGCCAGCGTATCGAAGACCAGAACCTGCAGACCCTCACTGACCTGGTCAACAACGCGGTTGGCGTATCGATGAACCGTTATGAGACCGATCGTGGGCAGATCAATGCACGGGGTTTCAAGCTCAACTCGCTGATGATCGACGGTGTACCCACAATCTGGGAGCAGCCTTGGAGCTCGGGTGAGATATTCGGCAGTCTGGCCATGTACGACCGCGTCGAAGTGGTACGTGGCGCCAATGGTTTGATGACCGGCGCGGGCGACCCCTCTGCATCACTGAACATGGTGCGCAAGCGCGCCAGTAGCCGTGAGCTGACCGGCTCGGTGGAGGCCAGTGCTGGTAGCTGGGATACCTATGGCACCATGGGCGACATCTCCATGCCACTGAACCAGGCGGGCACCGTGCGTGCGCGCCTGGTGGGTGAGGTGGAAGACGGCAATAGCTGGATAGACATGAAGGGCAACAACCGCCAGACCTTCTACGCCACCATGGACGTCGACCTGACTCCCGATACCACCCTGTGGTTCGGCCTCAGCCAGCAGGATAACGAGGCCAAGTCGCCAGCCTGGGGCTTGTTACCCGTGTGGTACTCCGATGGTGGCCGCACCAACTGGAGCCGCTCCAAGTCCATTTCGGCGGACTGGAGCAAGTGGGACACCAGCACCGATACCTATTTCGCCAACCTGGAACACACCTTCGCCAACGACTGGCGCGCCAAGGTCGGCTACAGCTACAGCGAGCGCAATTCCGACTCCTACTTGATGTATCCCAATGGCTTTCCTGACCGGGCTTCCGGTGGGCTTTCGCTTCCGGGAACTCAAGCGCCATTCGCGGGTTACTACGGTGGTTCTTACAAGGTCAAAACCACCCAGTACGACTACTTTGCTCAGGTTGATGGCCCGTTCCAGGCTTTCGGGCGCAGCCATGATCTAGCCTTCGGCTACAGCTACAGCAAGCAGAAATTCGACGCCGACACCCGAGGCTATATCGGGCTGGGCGCGGGCTTCGACTTCAACAGTAATTTCGGCCATTCGATTCCCGAACCCGCTTGGGGCGGTTTGACCGACAGCGACGCCAGCAAGACGACTCAAGAAGGTCTCTACGCGGCAACCCGACTCAATGTGGCCGACGATTTGAAAGTGATCCTTGGTGCGCGCAACAGCAACTACAAGAAGGATCGGATGGGCTCCAAGTTGGAGGCCAAGAATGAGGTCACCCCGTATGCGGGCGTGGTCTATGACCTGACTGACAATCTGTCCGCCTACGTCAGCTACACGGAAATCTTCCTGCCCCAATCGGAGCGTGACTTGAGCCGCAAGCAGCTCGAGCCCATCGTGGGTGAAAGCTACGAGACTGGTCTGAAGGCCGAGTTTCTTGACGGCCGTCTGAACACATCCGCAGCCATCTTCAGGATCAAGCAGGACAACCTGGCGCAAAGTACGGGCGTTTTCATTCCAAACGTAGCGCCTCAGGAGTTCGGGTATGAAGGAACGGACGTGATCAGTGAAGGCTTCGAGCTGGAAGTATCTGGCGAACTGGCCGAAGGCTGGAACGCTTCCGCCGGATATACCCAGTTCAAGGTGCGCGACGCCGACGGTCATGCGGCCAACACGATCTACCCGACCAAGCTGCTGCGCACGTTCACCACCTACCGTTTGCCGGGCGCGCTCAACAAGTTGACTATCGGTGGCGGAGTGAACTGGCAGGATTCGATCTACACCTATGCCGTCAACCCGCAGGGCGGCAGCGAGAAGGTCAGCCAGGATGCCTACGCCCTGGTCAACCTGATGGCGCGTTATGACATCACCGACAACCTGTCGGCGCAGCTCAATGCCGATAACCTGACCGACGAAAAATACTTCGATATGTCCGATTCGTTTGGTGGCATCACCTACGGCGCACCCCGCAGCCTGACCGCCTCGGCGAAATACCGCTTCTGACCTGCCACGGCTGCGCGACCTGACGGTCGCGCAGCTCGCTTCACATCGATAACGCCTTTCAGCCCAGAAAGCCGGGCAATGGCTTGCCCAAGGCAGGCGGCCGCCTCTTCGGGATCGAGTGCTGGCCCCGGGCAAGCAGCCCCGGCATGCCATTCCTGGCTCGCCCCATCGGTTATCCGACTCGCCAGCCAGCGCGCAAGCGGTCACTGCGGCTATGCTTGTAGCACCATCATCTGCCGCTCCGGCACCGCCACGAATCCAGGCCCCTTGTGAAGCCCTTTCGACTGCCCCTTGCGCTGTTCTGCCTGCTGATCGGCGCCTTCGCCCGGGCCGAGCCCTATCAGATCCTCACCGAGGAGTGGGCGCCCTACAACTACCAGCAGGGCGACCAGCTGACCGGCATGGCCACCGAAGTCGTGCGCGCCATCATGACGTTGACCGGCGACGGTTTCGAGATCGTGGTGGTGCCGAGCATGCGTGCCACCCATGGGCTGATGAACCGCCCCAGAACCATCATGTATTCGCTGTTCCGCACGCCGGAGCGCGAGCCGCTGTTCAAATGGGTGGGGCCCATCGCCGAGGAGTCGATCTATCCCTACCAGTTGGCCGGGACGCCGCCTGTGGATTCCCTCGAGCAGCTGCGACAGGCGCCGAAACTCACCACCCGGCACGCCGGGCTCATCCCGCAGGTGCTCGAGTCGCGGGGCTTCGACAACCTGGAGAAGAGTGCCACCAGCAGTCAGCAGCTCTATCGCATGCTGCTGGCCGGGCGCACCGACATCATCGTCGGCGATACCGATGCCGGGGTGGCTTACTACAGTGCCCAGTTGGGCATCGTCCCCGGTACCCTGCGCCGGGTGCCGGTGGCGCTCTATCATTCTTCGCTGTATATCGCCTTCAGCAAGGACAGCGACGACAAGCGTGTTGCCGCCTGGGCCGATGCGCTCGAACAGCTGCGCCTCAGTGGCGAGCTGGCGCGTATTCAGCAGCGGTACCGGCGGCCGATGACCTATGGCCCTGCACCTTGAAGCTGGCCCTGCCTGGCGAGGCGTATCGATATAGTCGGAACTGCGCGCCGCCTGGCGCACTCTGTATCCGGCATCACCTGCCTGTTGGCCAAGGCCGCAGCTGTCTTCATCCCTGAGCGTCGTCGTTCAACTGCACTGGATATGAATGCGGGTCCCATGGAACAACGAGCGTTTCTGATCGGCGGCGGCGAGACCGGTGCCCTGATCCGTGATCACGACTGGTCGACATCCCCGCTGGGCGCCCCCACGGCATGGCCGCGTTCGCTGTGCAGCGCGCTGGAGCTGATGCTCGGCTCCCCGGAAAGCATGTACCTGGTCTGGGGGCCGGAGCTGACCTTCTTCTACAACGATGCTTATCGGCCGATGCTCGGGCCGCGTTTACCCAATGCCCTCGGGCAGCCGCTGCCCGTGCTGTGGGCCGATGCCTGGGAGGCCGTGCGCGTGCCCCTCGAGCAGGCCCTGCAGGGCCAGGCCGCACGCTTCATCGATGTGCCCATCGAGATGGCGCGGCGTGGCGAACCTGAGCAGACTTGGTGGAGCTACTCGTTTTCGCCGTTGCGTGACGATGCCGGGGAGATCGCCGGCGCACTGTGCTTTACCCGGGAAACCACCGAGCATGTCAACGCTGCGCAGGCACTGCGTGACAGCGAGCAACGCCTGGATGCGTTGATCCGCTCATCCTCCGAGGTGCGCTTTCACATCAGCGCCGACTGGAGTCAGTTGCACGAGCTCAATGGCGGCAACTTCATCCCCGACACGCAAAGCACCAACAGCAATTGGCTGGACGAGTACATTCCGGCGCACGCCCGGGACATGGTGCGCGCGGAAATCGCCCGGGCCCTCGAAACGGGCAGCTACCACATCGAACATCCGGTCAACCGTGTCGACGGCACCATCGGCTGGGCTCACGTGCGCGCCGTGCCGTTGTTCGCTGCCGATGGCACCGTTACCAGCTGGCTGGGCGCGGCCTCCGACATCAGTTCGCGCAAGGAGGCCGAAGCAGCGCTCAAGGCGCGGGAGGCGCAACTGCGCGAACTCAACGCCACCCTGGAGCAGCAGGTGGCGGAACGCACCACCAAGCTGCGGTTGTTCCGCGACGTGATCGAGGCCAACGCGGTGCCCATCTGCATCTTCGATACCGAGTGCCGGCAGATCGCCTTCAACCAGGCCCATGCCCGCGCCATGCGGGAGCTCTACGGCGTGGTGGTTCAGGGCGGCGAAGTGCTGCCCGAACTGGTCACCGCCGAGCAGGGCCAGGGCCTGCGCGCCTGCATGCAGCGCGCCTTGCGCGGCGAAACCTTCCGCGTGGCGGCCGAATATGGTCAGCCCAGCGGCGAGCGGCGCAGCTACGAACTTGCCTACACGCCGCTGCACGATGCCGACGGGCAGGTCATCGGCGCCTTTTATTTCGCCCACGACATCACCGAGCAGATCCGCTCGCAGCTGGAACTGGAACGCACCCAGTCGGCCCTGCGCCAGGCGCAGAAGCTCGAGGCGGTCGGCCAGCTCACCGGTGGCGTGGCCCACGACTTCAACAACCTGCTCACGGTCATCAGGTCGTCCAGCGACCTGCTCAAGCGCCCCGGGCTGCCGGACGAGAAGCGGCTGCGCTACATCGAGGCGATTTCCGATACGGTCGACCGTGCTTCGCGGCTGACCGGGCAGCTGCTGTCCTTCGCCAGGCGCCAGACCCTGCGGCCGGAAGTGTTCGCGGTGGGCGAAAGCCTGCGCGCGTTGACCGACATGCTGGAAACCCTCAACGGCACGCGCATCGAGCTTGCCCTGCAGATGCCCAGCCAGCCGTGCCACGTCTATGCCGATGCCAACCAGTTCGACACGGCCATCGTCAACCTGGCGCTCAACGCCCGCGACTCGCTCAACGGCGTGGGGCGCATCCAGATTCGGGTCAAGCCCTGCACGCAGATTCCGGCAGGCCGTATGGGGGTGGCGGTCAACGGTGATTTCGTTGCCGTGTCCATTACCGACACCGGTACGGGCATCGAGCCGGAGCACCTGGAAGCGATCTTCGAGCCGTTCTTCACCACCAAGGAGCTGGGCAAGGGCACCGGTCTGGGCCTGTCCCAGGTATTCGGTTTCGCCAAGCAGTCTGGCGGCGAGATCATGGTCGACAGCGTGGTAGGCGAGGGCACCACCTTCACGCTGTATCTGCCACGGGTCGCGGCACGTCCCTCGCCTCGCGCCAGGGTGGATGACCCGCAACCGCTGGCCGGCGCCCATGGCACCCGGGTGCTGGTCGTCGAGGACAATCCCGACGTTGGCAGCTTCTGCGTCAGCGCGCTGCTCGAACTTGGTTACCAACCCACGCTGGCCACTAACGCCGAGCAGGCGCTGACCTGCCTGAGCGATGCGGCGCACGGCTTCGACGTGGTGTTTTCCGACGTGGTGATGCCGGGCATGAACGGCATCGACCTGGCCAAGGCGATCCACCGCAGCCACCCCTTGCTGCCGGTGATTCTCACCTCCGGCTACAGCGAGGTGCTGGCGCAGCAAGGCAGCCATGGCTTCGAGCTGCTGCACAAGCCGTATTCGGTGGAGCAGCTGTCACGCATCCTGGCCGGGACGATGCAGCGCGCCGTGGCCCGCGACTGAGAGCCTGTTCACGACCTTTCGGCTCGACTTCAGCGCTTTGACTGCAAAGTGGCGATACGACATCGTGGGAGGGGCTTTAGCCCCGAGCTCTTTACGCCTAGCCAAACCTGTAGGGTGGATGACGCTTTTTCCATCCACCGTTGCGGTCGGGATGATG
>Ga0207790_1000391_pt1 | contig 15912 bp, 10 predicted proteins | sample HigsolmetaGSP14D_FD_184842 | JGI IMG/M metagenome (GOLD analysis project Ga0207790, IMG submission 184842) | High solid enriched microbial communities from the Joint BioEnergy Institute, USA - SP1-4-D (SPAdes) | ecosystem: Engineered > Bioreactor > SSF (Solid state fermentation) > Aerobic >...
ACCAAAAGCAGGTTTCTATGAAGGGGTCCAAAAATGGATTGAAAACGGTGGCGGCCACCATACAGTATTCTCCTTTGCCGTAACAGCGGAACAAATTGAAGATTTTGCAAAAATGGCCGGGATTGAAGTTGTGAAAATTTGAATTTTATTTCAGATGGCACAGGCCATAACATCTCAACCCCAGCGGAAAAATATTATAGGGACGTACATGTAAAGATTGGGTTGTCAATAAGATTATGGCTCAATGCAGATACCCAAGGGAATGATAATTGAACCACCTTTCCCTTACCCAAACTCCCTACAGGTTGTTTGGGTAAGGGAACTCCTAAATACAGAAACATTGGATGAGGCGATCTCCACAGTTTCTTAGGTTAGAGCAGTAGCAAGAACAAAGCTGACTTGGTGGAAAGTTGTTCGTCCTTGTTACGACTTGCTTTCCTTTGTAATCAATCATGATTTTAACTTGATAACATGATTCTTCACTAATGGTCTTTGCTAAACTGTCGGGCAATCGAGATGGCAAATAGCCATCCCTTGTACTGAAGCGATTCATCCTTTTCCTATTGTGCGTTTAAAGAGGATGAATCGCCTTTTTTGATGAAAAATTTATGGCCATTATTTTTCTGGATTTACAGCACCCTATCGAAATGTGTCCCTTTTCACCCAGCCGTAAAATAAACGGAGAGGTTGACTCATTTTCATCCTTTTGCTGGTGCCACGAAACCGGTATGAATGTCTAAATTGGGAAAATAAGTGTCTATTTCCGACTTTAAAAAGCTCCCTTTATTTTTTATATATAAAAGCGGAGATGTCCCTGAGGTATCTCCGCTCTCTTTGTTTTTATTCACTCTGTTTTTTTATCCATACCTGCATCTCACCCGGTTCCCGGTTTACCCAAGCATAATATGGGATGAAGCGGATGTTTGCCGGCTTCCATACAGTTGGTCTGTAATCCCGGTAAAGTATGCCATCCGAGGGGTCTACTTCACGCCTTTGCGCCGTTGCGTCAATAATACCTGCACCTTCAAGTAAGTCCGGCTGATACGTAAAATCAAATTTAGGATTTGCTGGAAGACGATATAAACTGAGTGGCGCCGAATTATCCGCTTCTTCCATACAGTAAACAACCGGTCCACGCTGGATGGCGATTTTGTCCAAATTATTCTTGACCCGGTTATTTGCCTGAATTTCATGAACACTCATATCCAGATTAAGCTCAATTTCAAACTGTTCACGGTCAACTTTAAAATAAAGGAAACCATCCTTTAGCTTCGGCTTTAACTCCTTATCGGAGACGCTAAGTGTATAATGTTGTGCTGACCAAGATGGTATTCTCACCGCAAATTTGAACGATTTTTGTTGCGGATTTTCGATTTTAAATGTAATTGTACCATCCCACGGAAAGTTACTGTTCTGTTCAATAGAAATGCCGTTCCCGAATTGAGCCGTGTTGGCAATAAACTGATGGGCATAAATCGTTTGTTGGTCATCATCTGTTGTATAAATATACTGATCAACGGAGGCAATTAAACGGGCAAGGTTTGGTGGGCAACAAGCGCAACCGAACCAGTTTTGCCGTTCATACATGACATGGCTTTTGGCCGGATCTTTTTTGTGTGCCTCAATTGAAACTTCTAATGGATTGACATAAAAGAAGTGTTCCCCATCCAATGACACGCCGCTGATCGTTGAATTATATAATTCTTTTTCCAAAATATCAGCATACTCACCTTTAGGCTCATTTTCTAGCATTCTGCGTGCAAAAAATGCCATCGCAACAGAAGCACAAGTTTCACAGTACATTGTATCGTTTGGTAAATCATAATCATAAGTGAAAGATTCACCGATTGAAGTGGAACCAATCCCACCTGTGACATACATTCTTTTGTTAACAATACTGTCCCACAAACGACGGCACGCTGAAAGCAGATTTTCATCATGTGTCAGGTTGGCCACGTGCGCCATTCCCGTGCATAAATAAACAATTCGCACGGCATGACCCTCCGCCGTTTTCTGGTCGAATACGGTTTTATCTGCTTGATAGTAGCTGAGGGGAAAAGCTTCCATTCCGGCGATAATATCACGCTCTTTTCCGTCCGCTTCTATCTGACGATCAAAAAATTGCGGATCTTTTCCACGCTGTGTGATAAAGTACCGGGCCAGATCGAGGTAACGTTTTTCATTTGTTACTTCATATAGTTTAGCGAGAGCAAGTTCTATTTCGGGATGCCCATCATAACCGGGGATTTTTCCTTCCTCCAGCCCAAAGTTTTTTTCAATGCAATCGCCCATGCGTCTTGCGATCTCCAGTGCTTTTACATTTCCTGTTGCTCCATAATAGGCAACTCCCGCTTCAATATAATGGCCCATACTATACAGCTCATGACTTTGTTTTAACCGTGCGAATTTCCTTTCCGGTGCTTCAATCATAAAATATGTCACAAGATAGCCGTCCGTTTCCTGCGTATCCGCAATCAGTTCAATTAATTGGTCTGCAACGGTCTGAAGATCCGGATCCGGTGCATAGTTTAATGTGTATGCGACTGCTTCCAGCCATTTATATACATCTGTGTCTTGAAAAACATAGCCGTAATGATGTCCTTCCATCCGTTTTGCGGCAATAAGGAAATTTGCGACTGCATGGCTTTTTTCGGATGGAATCCGGCTATCCCCACGTTCTTTGGTAATCTGAATATTGGCGTTATCATTCATGACCGACCATTGGTAAGGAATCATTTTCTTTTTAACCAAGTTCCGGTAACGCTTCCAAAATGCATCAGTAATGGTAAGATGACGAAGAGAAAAGCTATTTATATTTCGGTAGTCTGTACTCATTTTTACATCTCCTCCTGTGAATTTTTGTTCATTAAATCACGAATTACAATAGGTTCATGTTCTTCGTATTTTTTATACATGTACAATGGGATAATGTTCAGTGCAAAGATGACGATTGGCATCCATATAAATGAAAACTTGATAGCACTGAGTGCACTTGCAGATTGTACATGATTTGGAACATAATGAAATGTCTTCATAATGACGGACGGGATAAAAGAGCCAAGGCCTGCCCCCATTTTAATGCAAAAAGAACTGCCAATTGCTGTTAAAAAACCGCTGGCCCGAACGCCATTTTTCCATTCGCCATAATCGACAGTATCGCCGACCATGGCAAAGAACATGGAACAAGCAATCCCACTCCCAATACAGGCAATACACCAGGAGATAAGCAAAGGGATCAGATGGCTGCCCGAGACTACCATCATTAGCTGGCCAATAATTGCAGCAGCAAGTCCGAAAACCGTCGTTCCCCACTTATTGAATTTTTTCACAATGAATGGTATGGATGCCATCCCGACGACCTGGATAATGGAGAAACCGTTGAATAACGAAATGTAGCCTGAATTATGCATATTGTACTGGAAGTAATAAGCCAGAGTTGAGCTTCGGGCTGTTAAGCCTATCCAGAAAATAATATTAGCCGCGACAATCAAAAACCAAGGCCAATTACGTTTTGCCGCTTTAAAACTTTGTTTAATAGGGATCGATTTCGTGCGCTGAATATTTTTCTCACGCATATCTGCAAAAGCAACAAGTAGTAAGACGACAGCAACGATGGCATAGAGCAGAACCGCCAGCGACCAGCCTCTTTGTGCATTGTTTCCGCCCAAAAATGCTGCGAGCGGTAGAATGAACGTCACTGCAAAGAAGTTCCCAATATTTCCGCCGACCATCCGGAATGAATTTGCAACCGTCCAACCGTCCGTTCATCCGAATTTGATGATAAGTTCGGCAGGGCAGAAGTGATTGGGGTAGAAACACCTGTGTAAGAAATACCAGCTAAAATATACATAATACCGGCATATAGCACTTTTGCGGTTCCTTCTATGGGAGGGGTCGTAAACAGCAGCCAGACAAAGATAGCAAAAGGAAACGCCATCCATAAGAACCATGGGCGGCTTTGCCCGTATTTGCTGTGTGTATGGTCAATGATAATACCCCAAATTGGCGCATCAAGGGCATCAAAAAATCTCGCAACCAATAGAAGTGTTCCCGCGATCCCGACAGACAGGCCGTAAACATCTGTAAAGAAATACAAAATATAACTGCTCATAATACAGTAAAGCAAATTGCCAGCCATGTCCGTAAAAGAATACGTAATTTTACGGTGAAACGGCAACTCGGTTCCAAGCTTTTTTCCAGAACTTGTTTCCGATTCCAGAATGGCTGTGTTTCGAAAATTTTCGGCCATCACCTATTCATCCTTTCCGAAAGATTATGATGTTTTCACGAAAAATTGTAAACCCTTGCATTTCGCAATGTAATCCCTTATATTGAAAAAAAGGTGTTCATTTCCGACTGTTTAAACTCCAAACGTGGTAGGGGAGTGGTACGATTATGAATTATTCTTTTAATCTTGTTCAGCCCTTTTTGTATTATAAATGCGGGGAATTTTCAGCTGATATACCATGGAAGCATAAGGAAATGTACCATCAGGGAGACTATGAAATTATTATTTGTACGAAAGGTCCGGTTTATATCCAGGTCGGTCCCGTGCAATATGAGCTGAATGAAAATGATGTATTGCTGGTTCCGCCGTATATAAAAATGTACGGCTATAAATTGTCCAGCCAGCCTGTTAATTTTTATTGGCTCCATTTTTTTACAAAGCAAAAACCTTCATTTGTTGAAGATGAAGCGCTTACCAGCTATTTATCTGGGATTGCTTCCGGAAGTTTTGTTTCATCCATTAATGACAAAGTAATTTTGCCGGATTTTTTTCACATTAACGAGGCTGGAAAAATCCTAATTTTTATGAATCAGGTGCTCGATGTTGCAAACAGCTATCACTATAGCGAACAAGAAAACGATTATTTAACTACTGCTTTTTTAATTGAACTGAGTCATACTTATCTCACACAGCTATCGGTAAACCGGCATTTTCAGAATAGCAGGGTCAGTAAGATTAAAGAATGGATTCGTGCCAATCTATCTGAAGAATTGTCTGTTGAAGATGTGGCCAGAGCCTTTCAAATTCATCCGGATTATTTAACACGCCTATTTAAGCGCAATACCCATCGCACAACATTGCAATTTATAAACGAATTAAAGATAGAAACCGCAAAGATGCTGTTGTTGCGTACCAACCTGACAGTCAGCCAGATTGCAAGTCGCGCCTATTTTATAGATGAGAAAAATTTTATGCGCCGTTTTAAAAAAATGACAGGATTGACACCTACTGAGTATCGGAACGCTTATACGCACACGCATTTGAATAATCCCCGTATTGATCCGACAATACCACTTCCAAAACAATTGGAAAACAGAATAAATATCACCAAAAAGGTTTAGTCTACGGGATATACAGGTATTTCAGGATAAATCAGAAATTATTCCAGTTTATTGTGTGATGGATACATACCGTCCGGCCGTTTCAGATCATGCTTTTTAATTATAGTGGAGGCAGATGTAGTAGAGAAAGAAGTCTCCTTCGTTGATCGGGAGAAGGGACATCCAGCTGAATCGTCTGGAACTTGGATCAGTTCTTTCTATAACTACAGTATCATCGCTGCGTTAAATTTGTATGCCAGTTCCGGTGGTGAAATAGCCGAGATGTTAGCTGTGTCACGGCAAGGACAACGGGGTGCACTAAATAAAATTAAAATAAGCTGATTCCCATTTACAGGTTCTTTGAACAATGAAAAAACATCCTCCAAATTAATTCAGTTGAAGGATGCTTTTTTTCTTTCTATGAGATTACTGCTATTTTTGACCCCGAATGTCCATTGATTTTTGATCGTTTTTTCCTTTTCTCGGCGAATGTCCGTAAATTTTTTTGTAGGCCCTTGAAAAAGAAAGCGGGTTTTCGTAGCCCACAGCTTTTGAAATAGCTGAAATTTTGTAATCGGAATTTTCAATCATAAATTTTGCTTTAAGCATTCGATATTTTATCAAATATTCCAATGTGCTTTCCCCAAACTTCCTTGATATGATTCTCGATAAATAAGAGCTGTTTAAACCTAAATCGTCAGCAATTTTTTGAACAGTTAAATCTGTTCTCCAATAATTCTGTCTGATATATAAGCAAAATTGTTCGATGTGTTTTTGATGGGAACTCATATTGGAATTTAATGAGATATTTGTGCCGTCTAAACTTAACAATGATAAAATGGTAATTAATTTTCCCTGAATTGTTAAAGAACTGGATTGTGAAAGGAAGTTTGTTGTAATGAGCTCTTGAATATGTTGGCCAATTAGATCCTGATTCAGTACATGTCCAACGTTATTTTCCCCATTATAACCCAATTCTAATAATACTTCTTCAGCTTTAGTACCTTCAAATCCTAACCATATGTATTCCCATGGGGATTCATTGTCTGCTTGATAGACAGGATCCTGGTCAGCAGGTGAAATGAGAAAAAAATCTCCCTTTTTCAAATGGTAGCGATTATTCCTGTAGTTAAAAACGCCTTTGCCATCTAAAATGTAGTGAATAATATAGTATTCTCTTACTTGTGGCCCAAAACTATGTTCAGGGAGACATTTTTCATGGCCAAAATTAATAATGCTGAGTTCTGTTAGAATACAATCATTAAAGAAGAACTCTACTCGTTCGTCACTCTCCAAAAACATCAGATCATTCTCCTTTTCGTTTTTTTAGTTCAGGGTGTTGGCTCATTCATGTTCCAAACTTGCATTCACAATTTACAACATTTAACATTAAAAAATCTTATTTTGTTAAACAAAAAAGTCAGAAATTGTATACCTTTATACGGAATAGGTTATTTAATATTCAAAATACTCCTTTATAATAAAAATTGCAAGCGATACCATGGAGAGGAGTAATTGAGATGAAAAAACGAAAAGGTATAGTATGGCTAGTTGTTTCATTTTTATTGTTGAGTATGAGTTTAGCTGGCTGTGGCAACAACGCAAAAAAAAGCAGTGGTAGTGACAACGGGAAAGTTAAGTTAGTTTTTTGGTCAGGTGCTACGAAAGGTAATAAAGATCAGGTGCACGAGGAAAAACTCATCAAAGAATACGCAAACAAAAATAATATTGACATTGATTATCAACTATTTAATTGGGACCAGTTAAAAGATAAAATCGTTACTTCTGTTACGGCAAATGATGCCCCCTCCATCACTTGGGGACTGGGAGAATGGTACGGTGAATTCAGGGATATGGGAGCTTTGGCCGACTTAACAAGCCTTTGGAATTCGTATGAAGACAAAGATAATTTTTATCCAAATGTTATGCAAGCGTTAAAGACAGACGGAAAATTATATGCGTTACCAAACTATATTGCTCCTCGCGCCTTGGTTTATCATCAGGATTTATTAACAAAAGCAGGTTACAATGCACCACCGAAAACGTGGGATGAATTGATTAAAATGTCAAAAACCATTAAAGAGAAAACGGGTAAATATGCTTTCGGAATTGCTGGAACAGGAGAAAGAGCCCCCCAAGAGCTGGCATCATTTTTATTCCAAAATGATTTAAATATTGCAGATGCAAAAGGAAAAGGTAAATTTAAAAACACTTGGCAAGATAGTCCGGAAACTTTAAAGAAGGCAACTGAAGTTTTTCAATTTTATAAAGACTTGAAAGACAGTGGAGTGATTGATAAAAACTCAATCGTTGGTGGCTGGGAAGAAGAAGATACCAACTTTTCACTCGGAAAATATGCAATGGTGAACAATGGTTCATGGATGCAAAATTATGAAGAAAAAAATCCGAAAGAAATGAAAGATGCAGCTGTCGGATTGCCGCCGTATCATTCTACACCAGCAACATTCTTGGAAATCAATACTTATTATATCTATAACAAGGACAAAAAAGAAGTAAAAGAAGCAATCAAATTAGCTGAGTTTCTGTTAAGCAAAGAGAACCAACAATCCGGTAGGCCAGAAGGATCGCCGAGAACGGATATGGAGATTGACCAAAATAATAAATGGGCAAAAGGTTTTGCTAATCCTCAACTAATTAAAGAAGCAAAACCTCTTCCTCCAATTTCAATGGCTGAAATTACCCAACCAATGCAGGATGCAATTGCGATGGTTCTTCAAAATGGGGATAGCCCAAAAAAAGCGGCAAAATTCCTTTCAGACAAAATTAATGAAGCTTTAAAAAAACAGGGGGTTTATGCTGATTGAATTCAGTGTTTAAATAAATTGTAAATTACGGAAAGAGGCTAAGCTGATTATAAAAAAACGGGAGAGTTAGTTAATTTTACTTTAGAGGAAATGACACGGGGATAAATGAAGATGGTAGGATAACATTTTAATTTATCCCTTATTTTCAAATACCATTTCATTCGTATGGTTGAACAAAAAAAGAAAACATGAAGTGGAGCGTGAATTATATAAATGTAGGAATTCAGGTTGGCTCTAAGAAGGGAGGATTGAAATGGGATATTTAAGGAAATTGAAAGGCGAAACCGCCAATCGGATAAGCTCTTTAGTGTATATGGGACCCGCGATTATATTTATGATTTTTTTAATAGGGATTCCATTTATTCAGGTTATTTGGGACAGCTTTCACACAAAAAGTTTAACAAATCCGACATTGAAGGGCTTTGCAGGATTGGAAAATTTTAAACAAGTATTATCGGATCCATTGTTTATGAACAATCTGAAGAATACGGTGGTCTGGACCGTTTTATCGGTTTTAGGAGAATTGATTTTAGGATTGATAGTGGGGATTGCTTTAAACCAAAGAATTAAAGGCAGAGTTGTATTTAGAAGCCTGATTATTGTTCCCTGGATCGTTCCAATAGCAGTTGCCGGTCTTACGTGGACATGGATGTTAAATCCGGATTATGGGATTGTGAATTATTTGCTTGTAAAAACCGGCTTAATTGACCATTCTGTTTATTGGTTAGGTAAAACGACAACTTCATTATTAGCAGTAACCTTTATCAATATTTGGCGTACATTCCCTTATTGGGTGATTAGTATTTTGGCAGGACTCCAATCTATTCCGGAAGATTTAAACGAGGCGTCAGTGATAGACGGGGCTAACATTTTTCAAAGATTCTGCCATGTTACCCTTCCAGGATTGAAAAATGTATTAACAACCCTGATTTTCATGCATATTATTTGGACCTCGGTTAATTTTGATTTTATCTGGATTACAACAGAGGGCGGACCAAATTATTCCTCTGAAACATTGCCAATTATGATTTATCGATTTGCAATGAAAAATTATGATATTGGGAAATCCTCTGCCTTATCAGTCATTATCATTGCTATTTTGTTGCTCTTATTTGCGATTGTTCCATTAGCAAAATTTGCAACTCGAAAGATAAAGGAGGTTGCGTAGATGGTTAGAAGTAGAGGGGAAATTTTATTTTCAAAAATTGCAACATACCTTGTGTTAATTTTTGGTTCGATATTTTCCATTTTTCCTTTCTTATGGATGATATCAACTGCTTTAAAACCTGATTCAGAGATTTATAGTACAAAGCCTTCCTTTTTTTCAAGTCACTTTTCACTAAAAAATTTTGTTGAGGTACTACAGGAGTCAGATTTCTTAACCTTTTTCAAAAACAGCTTTCTGGTTTCCGTTGTAACGACAATTATTGGCCTGATTATTGCTGTATTAGCGGGTTATGCTTTAAGTCGGTTTGGGCGTTTCAAATCTATAAAAATAGCCGGTTTATCTTTGACGATCAGTCAAATGGTCCCAGGTGTGCTGCTACTTATCCCAATATATATGATATTTAAAAATTTGAATTTAATCAACACATATACAGCTTTGATTTTAGCATATTCAACATTTGTGATTCCGCTAAGTACTTTCATGATGAAAGGTTTTTTTGACAGCATTCCCATCTCTTTAGAAGAATCAGCAGCATTGGATGGTGCTTCCAGATCTAGAACGCTTGTTCAAATTATTCTTCCTGTCTCGATTCCAAGTCTAGTATCAACAGGATTATATACATTTGTAACAGCATGGAATGAATATATGTTTGGGTACGTTTTAATCAGTGATGTGGCACATCGTACTTTGACGCCAGGGATTACTTTATTCAGGGGGCAGTTTACCACGGACTGGGGGAATTTAATGGCTGCAAGTGTATTGGCTGTTATTCCGGTAACCATTATTTTCGCCTTTTTACAACGTTATTTGATTTCGGGATTAATGTCAGGTGCAGTGAAAGGATAATGATAATGAATATAAAACAAGTGTACAAATATAAATTAGGTTCTACAAATATTGTTTTTGTCTTAACAGAGGAAAACCGACTTCGTTTGGTTCAATTTTCTCCTTTTCCATGTACAGATATTGACAGACTGGATCCCCATTTAGTGGAGGCTAGCAATCTGGTGGAAATTCAAATAACCGGAATGAATCAGCCGGATCATAAAGGGAATAAACTGGGGTATACACTTTTAGGCAGTGTGCTAGAATTGGAAGAACTGAAAAAGGAAGATCAAACTTTAATCATTTCACAAAAATATGAGTACCAGGAAATTCGAATACGGGTAACAACCATGATCGAGTATGTTTCAGATACAGATGTTTTTCGCTGGAAAAATATTGTTCAGAATTTAGGGGAACAAATCGGCCTTGAATATATTTCTTCAATTAATATTACAAATTTAAATCAAGGAAATGTCTTTCAAAAATATATAGACAATATTCTTTATTTGCCTCACAACTCTTGGACCGGGGAGTTGCAATGGCAACAGGACAACTTAAAACATTATGGTTTGGATTTTCAATTGGACGGTGAAAAGCAACAGGATTCCACTAAAGTAATTTCAATCACAAATAACAGTTCCTGGTCATGCTCACAATACAGCCCTTTGGCAGTACTGTATAATCCGTTATTAGAAGTATCCACTTTTTGGCAAATAGAAAATAACGGGGAATGGCATTGGGAGTTGACAGACTGTGGCTTAGGAAAATATCTGGCATTTCGTGGATTCGGACCAACAGAACCAAATCATCATTGGTGGAAATTGCTGCCAAAAGGAGAACAATTTGAAACTGTGACAATTGCCTACGGAACAATAAATGGGGGATTTAATGAAGCTATAACGGCATTGACCAAGTATCGTCGTGCCATACGAAGAGAAAACCAAGATAACAAAAAGTGCCCGGTCATCTTTAATGATTATATGAATTGTTTAATGGGTGATCCTACAACGGAAAAAGAAATTCCGTTAATAGATAAAGCTGCTGAAATTGGGTGCGAGTACTATGTAATCGATTGTGGATGGTACTCGGATGGATATTGGTGGGATACAGTAGGAGAATGGCTTCCTTCAAAAAAACGCTTTCCTGAAGGTATAGAATTCCTGACGAAATATATCCGCAATAAAGGAATGACGCCCGGTCTATGGTTAGAAATTGAAGTAATGGGAATCAATAGCAAATTTGCGAATGCACTGCCGGATGAGTGGTTTATCTGCCGACATGGAAAACGGGTGAAGGATCATAGCAGATATCATTTGGATTTTCGCAATCCTGAAGTAAGAGAATATGCTACATCCATAATCGACCGGCTCATTAAAGATTATGATATTGGCTATATAAAAATGGATTATAACACACCAACTATTGGCAGCGATATGAACGCTGACAGCTTTAGCGATTCATTACTTCAGCATAACCGGGCTTATATCAAATGGCTGGATGGAATATTCCAAACCTATCCTGATCTTATTATTGAAAATTGCGGAAGCGGTGGAATGAGACATGACTATATGATGTTAGCCCGGCACAGCATTCAATCGGTAACGGATCAGACAAATTATTTGAAAAATGGTGCGATCGCAGCCATTTGTTCATCTGCGGTTTCTCCGGAACAAGCCGCCATATGGTCTTATCCTTTAAAGAATGGGGATGTAGAAGAAGTAATTTTTAATATGGTAAATTCAATGCTCTTACGGATTCATCAGAGCGGACATTTGGCCGAACTAAGTACTGACCAGTTCAATCTAGTAAAAGAAGGAATAGAAGTTTATAAGGAAATTCGCAAAAAGATTCCTATTTCGATTCCCCAATGGTATACAGGAATTCCAAAAATAGATGATGAATGGTTCAGCTTTTCATTAAAATGCGAAAACGAAATTTATCTATCCATATGGAAAACCAACAGTCAAAAGGACCAATTTAGTGTAAAAATCCCTTATGAAATTAAAAAAGTGCAACAAATTTATCCAAAAGCACATAGTCCGGAAGCGTTGTTTGATCACACAAAGAATGCCATAAGATTCAACTATAAGCAAAACAAAACAGCTCGATTGTATAAAATTTTGATTTAGTTTTTGGTGGGTTGGAAACTTTAACAATTTATTTAAAGGTGGTGATGCTTATCAATAAAATGAAATCTATCTGATTGTATGGAAATCGGGGGGAGTAATGCACTTATCAAAATTTAAAAGGAGAAGTTATATGTTAATGAAAAGGAAAACGAAGAAAAGTTTATTGACCTATGTCCTTGCAGGTTCGTTGATCACATCCATGACTTCGACTATTTCACCAGCTGTTAAAGCAAAAACACCTACAGCTAAAATAATTGCTCCTGCATCAAAAGCAGTAATGACTGTTGATTTGGCAGATCGTTCACTTGGTAAAATTTACCACGGTGCAAGCGCCGCACTTTATGGCTTAAGCGAACCCAATGTGCCGGATATTAATACACTTATACCGATAAAACCTTCACATGTTTTACAAAAAGCTCCAAATGGAGTACAACATCCTTCTGGCGATGGATTGCGAGTAGCAGATTATTTCTTTGAGGCCGGAGGAAATAATATTCAGATTTACATGCAGGATTACTATGGAAGATGGTATTATCCATCAAGGACTCCGGAACAATATATCAAAGAAGCTGTTAATCCGGTTACTACGGAAATAAAGGCTTATAAAGATGCCTGGGCAAAAAAGAATTCCGGCCGGAATCCTGATGATAAATTCACATATGTGCCTTACAACGAACCAGAGCAAAATGAAACCCGATACCCGCAAATCAATGAGAAAACCCTTCAAGGAGAACAATCAAGAGCCACATTTAATAATGATTGGTTAGCTGTTTATCAGGCAATTAAGAAGATTGATCCGGGTGCTAAAATTTCAGGTCCTAATTTTCTAATGTATGAGGAAAATGCTTTTGATTCTTTTATTCAATTCTGCGTGGAACATAATTGCTTGCCAGATACAATTTCTTGGCATTTATTGTCAAATAAATCATACAACAATGCTAGAAATAATTTAACCCAATATCGGGCACTTGAGCAAAAATATGCTCCCTTTTTTGCGGATAAATACCCGAATCAAAAGAGTCCGTTCCCAATTCCTGTTGACATAAATGAATACGCTTCACCGGCAGAAATTGCAAACGGAGGCTCGCTCATTCAGTATATAGCACGTTATGATACGTTAAAAATAACAGGTGCTCTTCCTTATTGGAATACGGCAAATTCTTATGGGTCCTTATTAGCGGGTCAGAACGAGCCTAATGGTGCATGGTGGCTATATAAATGGTACGCTGATATGGAAGGCGATATGGCTAAAGTAACTGTTGTAAAAAGCAATGCAGAGGGTGATTCTTTTGGTCCTGGATTATATGGGCTTTCAACGATTGATAACAGAAAAAAACAAGTAAACATACTATTTGGCGGGACAACTGGTGAAAGCAATATCGTTTTTAAAAATATATCACACGGCAAAAATAGCCCTGATTTTCTGGCAAAAGCGAAAAAAGTACATGTGACGGTTTGGCGTGCAGGCTACACAGGCCTGACGGGATTTTTAGCAGAGCCGACTCAAATCATAGACGGTAATTATAAAGTGGAAAATGGGAATCTTACTTTGCCAGTTCAAACAGATAATTTGGAAGGCTATTTTGCTGTTATAACGGGAGCAGTTGACTCGGCTTCTAACACTACATGGTATAAGAGATACGAAGCGGAAAATGCTGAAGTACAAAATCATGTTCAAAACCCAAAGAGCTTATATCCTAGAGTAAATAGTGATCGTACCGCTTCCAATGGCAAACTAATTGGAGGGATTGACTTCAAGGATAGCGTAGTCAAGTTCACTAGTGTGAATGTTCCCAAAAAAGGAAATTACAAATTGGATATTGTTGAAGGAAGTGGTTCAACAGCAAATCTGCCGGCACAATCTGGAAACGCCTCTTCCACGCAAAGACAAAATTCGGAATTTTTCATTAAAATTGATAACCATCCATCCTTTAAAATTATTTTAAGAGCTGATTATAGTTGGGAGCAGTTAGGCATGGCTACACAGTTTGTTAATTTAAATAAAGGCCAACATACAATTATGATTAGCAAATACAACCAGGATACGGGGGAAATGGGGCAGGGAGCAGCGACTCTGGATGCCATTGAGCTTAAATATAATGGGAAGATTGGTGAAAAGCCGAATTATCGTGTACAGGCAGAGTTTGCAGATTATGACGGTGAATTAAGGAGAGGGGACAGTCAATCAGGATTTGAGGGGGCAGGTTATGTCACTGGTTATCACGATTATTCCCGCCGAAATTCAAATCGCTCATCTGATCCAAAAACGCGTTTTGTGATGAGTGTTCAAAAAGATGGAATGTATGATGTTACCATTAGATACTTTGCTCAAAATACAGGTAAGCTTTCTGTCGACCATGATCGAAAGAATGTGTTAAATCTACCAGTAAAACAAAGCCGTGGAAAGTGGCAGAAAATCAAACTAAGAATGTTTCTGCGTGAAGGCATTAACTTAATCGATATCAAATCAACTGCTAAATTAAACTTAGATTATTTGAATGCTCAATACGTCAATGATGATCCAATTTATTTTGTGGAAGCTGAAAATGCCCGTTTAGTTGGTAAACCTGCCGATGGAGATCCTCCATTCATTCGCAGTGATGTGTATGCAAAATATACTTCGGGCGGCAAATATGTAAATGGGATTACTTCCTATGATGGAAAGAAAAGATACTTGGAGCTGCCAAATGTTAAAGTGCCAAAGTCAGGACGTTATAAACTGGTCATCAGATATGCAAATGGCGAGTACTCGGGAACACATTCATATAACAATAATGTTGTAGAAAGATACGCGCAAATATCCGTAAATGGCGGTAAACCGGAAACAATTTATTTTAAAAATACTATTTCTTGGCAGCAATTTAATTCGGTTACGGTTGATGTTAACCTTCATAAGGGGAAAAACAGCATAAAATTGTATAATAATAACACATATAATGGTGGCGCCAATCCTTACGGAGGAAGCGATGCATCCGGGACTACACCATTTGTTGATACTGTTATGGTGCCTAAACAATATACACCAGCATTTGATAAATTTGAAATATATGGACAGCCGGTTGTACTAAATAAATAATTTTAAATAATGTGCACTTTGCTTATATCATTATCGTTCCTGAGATTTTTTGACCTATAAGCATAAATTGAAAACAGAGCGCCCAAGACGCCGGTAATCCGGCAAGGGACGCTCTGCTTTTTGTAAGCCTTTTTATCGTTAATTGCCATAATGCTAATTTCCCTCTTGTTTTCGAACAGCCCGCCTTTCTGCTCTTATTCCCTATGGATCACTGTTATCTTTATAAACAAAAAATGAGCTTCTTTTAGATGAGTGGGGCTATTCTATTTATCTTGATGGTGCGAAGGAGTTATGATTATTGCTTAATTTATATTTGTTTTCTCAGCGTCTTTTTCTTGCAGGGTAGAATTTCTGACAATTAAAACTGGTTCATAAATGATGGAGTTATGGCTTTTTTCATAATGGTTTTCTACTTTTTCAACTGCTGCGACGATCCATTTTGCAGCATCGATCCCCATCTGAGTTTTAGGATGTGTAACGGTAGTTAGTTTAATTTCCGAGGCAACCGCAAGATTAGAGTCATCAAACCCTGTGATAGAAATATCTTGCGGAATTTTGATG
>Ga0207790_1000394_pt1 | contig 15886 bp, 16 predicted proteins | sample HigsolmetaGSP14D_FD_184842 | JGI IMG/M metagenome (GOLD analysis project Ga0207790, IMG submission 184842) | High solid enriched microbial communities from the Joint BioEnergy Institute, USA - SP1-4-D (SPAdes) | ecosystem: Engineered > Bioreactor > SSF (Solid state fermentation) > Aerobic >...
GTGGGCGCGTGGGGGCGTCGAGCGCCAGGACGGCGCTCGCCGAGGCACGCAAGGATGCAGTTTTTGCCGTCCCCCACGCGCCCACCCCGGCCGCCCAGGCCATGAGGTCGTTGCTTCAGAACCCAGACCGCCACGACGGGCTCCGCCGTTTGCTGTCAGCCCGCGCGCATCCGCCGGGCTGCCGCACTGCAGCCGGCAATCACCAGCGTCAGGCCCACCATCGACAGGAACTGCACGCGGGTCTGTGCCCCGCTCAGCAACAGCGCGAAGATCACCGCCAGGATCGCCAGCGCCAGACCGGTCAGCCACGGGAAGCCGGCCATGCGGAACGGCAGCCGCGTGCCCAGCCGCTCGGCCCGCCGGCGCAACACCAGCTGCGAAAGCAGCGACAGCGTCCACACCAGCAGGCAGGTGGACCCGACGATGTTCAGCAGCACCGGCAGCACCTTGTCCGGGAACAGCAGCTCCATCACCGTGGCGGCAAAACCGAACAGCACACTGGCCAGCACCGCCACGATCGGCACCTGGCGGCCATCGGCCCAGCCGAGCACCGCCGGCGCTTCACGGCGCTGCGCCAGCGAATACATCATGCGCGAGGCGCCATACAGATTCGCGTTGAGCGCCGACAGCAGCGCGATCACCGCGATCAGCGTGATGGCCGTCGCCGCGCCCGGAATGTTCGCCACTTCCAGCACGGCGGCAAACGGCGACTTCAGTGCCTCACTGGTCCACGGCACCACGGCGATGATCACGCTGAGCGAGCCGATGTAGAACACCAGGATGCGCCAGGCCACCGTACGGATGGCACGGGCGATGCTGCGTTCCGGGTCTTCGGTTTCCGCCGCCGCCACCGCCACGATCTCGGTACCGCCAAAGGCGAACACCACCACCAGCAGCGCGGCGCCGACGCCGGCCATACCGGTCGGGGCGAATCCGCCATGGGCAGTGAAATTGCTCAGCCCCGGCGAGGTCACCTGCGGCAGCCAGCCCAGCAGCAGCGCGACACCAATGGCGATGAACGCCAGGATCGCGATGACCTTCAGGATGGCGAACCAGAACTCGAACTCCCCGAAGTTCTTCACCCCCAGCAGGTTGATCGCGGTGAAGAACACCATGAAGGCCAGCGCCACCATCGGCACCGGCAGGCTCGGCCACACCGTAGCCAGCAACCCGGCCGCCCCGACCGCTTCAGCCGCGATCACGATCACCAGCTGCACCCACCACAGCCAGCCCACCGTGGCCCCCGCGGTGGGGCCCAATGCGTCAGCGGCGTAGACCGAAAACGCGCCGCTGGTGGGCTTGGCCGAGGCCATTTCACCCAGCGCGTTCATCACGATGATCACCAGCGCACCGGCCAGCAGGTAGGACAGCAGCACGGCCGGCCCGGCGGCCTGCACGCCCACACCGGAGCCCAGGAACAGGCCGGCGCCGATCGCGCTGCCCAGCCCCATCATGATCAGCTGGCGTGGTTTCATGGCGTGCCCCAGGCGGGCGGGCGACGGGGTTCCAGACGGGTTCGGGGTAGCGGGCATCGGCGGACACGGTCGGCGGCAACAAGTGCGTCACATTACCTTGTCCTGCGCCGGTTCGGCATAGGACGAACGACCCGTCCGCTCAGCCGCCGGGCCGTTCGCTGATCCGCAGCCGGTACGCGCGCGGTGACATGCCGGTTTCGGCTTTGAACTTGCGGGTGAAGGCGCTCTGGTCGGTGAACCCGCAGGCCTGGCCGATGCTGGCGATGCTGTCCGGGCTGTGCAGCAGGTGCATGGCCATCTGGATGCGCAGGCGGGTCAGCACCTGCTGCGGGGTCATCTGGAATACCTTGCGGAAGCTGCGCTCCAGCTTGGACAGCGAGAAGCCGGTGATGTCCAGCAGCGTCTGCATGCGCACGTTTTCCGCGTAGTGCGCATTCAGGTGCGCCAGCGCCAGCCTGAGCTGCTCATATTGCGCCCCCAGGCTGTGCTTCTGCCCGAGGTCGCGCGAGATGCCGATCAGCCCCTGGATGCGGTCGTCCACCCGCAGCGGTCGCTTGCAGGTCAGGCACCAGCCCGGCTCACGGTTGGCGAACAGGTGCAGCTCCATCAGGTTCTCGATGACCCCGCCGGCCAGCACGCGGGCGTCCTGCTCGGCGTAATCGGCGCTGAGCCCGGTGGGATAGATCTCGGCCGCGGTACGACCGATCACGTCCTTGCGCGATTTCAGCCCCAGCCGCCGCAGCATGGTCTGGTTGACGTGCGTGTAGCGCCCGTCGCAGTCCTTCATGAAGAACAGCACATCGGGAATGGCGTCGAACAACGCTTCGATGTCGGCAGGTTCCACTCGCATGCGCGCAAGCATAACCGAGCGTGCCTTTGCCTGTGCGTTCACTCCAGGCGGACCCGGTGTTAACACTGTCGGCTGCACTGTCCAAGGCTACCCACCCACTGCCAGGAGACTCCGATGGCCGCCAGCAAGCCCACCGGCAAGCGCGCTTCCGCCCCCCGCACCCCCACCGGCGCTGCGCCACGTCGCGGCGAAGGCGGCGAACTGCACCAGCAGGCCTCCGGCGGCCACCCGGTGTTGACCACCAATCAGGGCATCGCGGTGTCCGACAACCAGAACTCGCTGACCCAGGGCCCGCGCGGGCCGACCCTGCTCGAAGACTTCGTGCTGCGCGAGAAGATCACCCACTTCGACCACGAGCGCATTCCCGAGCGCATCGTGCACGCCCGCGGCAGCGCCGCGCACGGCTATTTCGAACTCACCGCCTCGCTGGCCGAGTACACCCGGGCCAAGATACTCACCGAAGTGGGCAAGCGCACCGAGGTCTTCACCCGCTTCTCCACCGTGGCCGGTGGCGCCGGGTCGGTGGATACCCCGCGCGACGTGCGCGGCTTCGCGGTGAAGTTCTACACCGGCGAAGGCAACTGGGATCTGGTCGGCAACAACATCCCGGTGTTCTTCATCCAGGACGCCATGAAGTTCCCCGACCTGGTGCACGCGGTGAAGATGGAGCCGGACCGCGGCTATCCGCAGGCGGGCAGTGCGCATGACACGTTCTGGGATTTCATCTCGCTGATGCCCGAATCGATGCACATGATCATGTGGGCGATGAGCGACCGCACCCTGCCGCGCTCGCTGCGCACCATGGAAGGCTTCGGCGTGCACAGCTTCCGCCTGCTCAACGAGGCCGGCGAGTCCACGTTCGTGAAGTTCCACTGGCGGCCCGCGCAGGGCGTGCAGTCCACGGTGTGGGACGAGGCGCTGAAGCTGCAGTCGGCCGACAACGATTTCCATCGCCGCGACCTGTTCGAGGCGATCCAGCGCGGCGACTTCCCCGAGTGGGAACTGGCCGTGCAGCTGTTCACCGAAGAAGAGGCCGAGGCCTTCCCGTTCGACCACCTGGACCCGACCAAGATCGTGCCCGAATCGCTGGTGCCGCTGAAGGTGATCGGGCGCATGGTGCTGGACCGCTGGCCGGACAACTTCTTCGCCGAGACCGAGCAGGTGGCGTTCTGTCCGGCCAACGTGCCGCCGGGCATCGATTTCAGCAACGACCCGCTGCTGCAGGGCCGCCTGTTCTCCTACCTGGATACGCAGCTGAGCCGGCTGGGGGGACCGAACTTCCACCAGATCCCGGTGAATGCGCCCAAGTGCCCGTTCGCCAACCACCAGCGCGATGGTCACATGCAGATGCAGGTGCCCAAGGGCCGGGTAGCGTACGAACCGAGCTCGCTGCAGGATGACAGCCCGCGCGAAACGCCGGCCGGCTTCCGCAGCCATGCCAGCGCCGCCGACGATGGCCGCAAGGGCCGCACCCGCCCGCAGAGCTTCGCCGATCACTTCAGCCAGGCGCGCATGTTCTTCCGCAGCCTGGAGGCGCCGGAGCAGGCCCATCTGGCCTCGGCGCTGGTGTTCGAGCTGTCCAAGGTGGAAACCGCGCCGGTGCGCGAACGGGTGGTCAGCCAGCTGCGCAACATCGACGAGAGCCTGGCCAAGCGCGTGGCCGACGGCATGGGCATGGCGAGCCTGCCCGAGGCGGCGCCGGCCGCCGTGCCCGCACAGGCGATGCCTGCGGCCCCGGAAGTGCGCGTGATCGGCCGCACCCGCGACCTGCTCAAAGGCCGCAGCATCGGCATCCTGTTCGACGACGGCTCCGATGCGGCGCTGATCGCCAACCTGCGCAAGGCCGCTGACAAGGCGGGCGCCAGTGTGAAGCTGGTGGCGCCGAGGATCGGCGGCGCCACCCTCAGTGACGGCAAGCGGCTGCCGGCGGATGGCCAACTGGCAGGCACCCCGTCGGTGATCTTCGACGCGGTCGCGGTGGTGCTCAGCAAGGACGCGGCCAAGAAGCTGAGCAACGAATCGGCCGCAGTCGACTACGTCAGCGATGCCTGGGCCCATCTGAAGGCCATCGCGGCAGACGACGGCGCACAGGCGCTGCTGAAGCGTGCCGGCGTGGGCAACGATGCCGGCGTGGTCGAGGCGGAGGATGCCAAGGCGTTCCTCGCCGCGGCGGCCACCCGCCAGTGGGCCCGTGAACCGAAGGTACGCACGCTCGCCTGAGCCATGTGCGAGGCGCCGCGCTGGGGACAGCGCGGCGCTCACCTCATCGGCTTGCGGTCGCCGGGATGATGGTTCGATCGGCGCATAGGTGCGAAAATCCCTGCTCCACCCGAGCAGGCCCCTCGCCAGCCGATGTCCGAGACAACGTGAAGACTCCCCAAGGCCTGCAGGCGCTGATTGACGACGGCGTGATCGATGAAGTGCTGCGCCCGCTCAAGAGCGGCAAGGAAGCAGCGGTATACGTGGTGCGCAGCGGCGATGATGTGCGCTGCGCCAAGGTCTACAAGGACATGGCCCAGCGCAGCTTCCAGCAGCGCGTGCAGTACCAGGAAGGCCGCAAGGTCCGTGGAAGCCGCGAAGCGCGTGCCGTGGGCAAGGCCAGCAATTACGGCCGCAGGCAGCAGGAAGCGGCCTGGAAGAACACCGAGGTCGATGCGTTGTACCAGCTGCGCGACGCCGGGGTGCGTGTGCCCGAGCCGTATGGCTACTTCCACGGTGTGCTGGTGATGGAGCTGGTCACCGATGCCGATGGCTATTCCGCCATGCGCCTGGGTGAGGCCGAACTCAGTCCGGAGCAGGCGCGCAGCTTCCACCGGATCCTGTTGCGCCAGGTGGTGCGCATGCTCTGCTGTGGCCTGATCCACGGCGATCTGTCGCCGTACAACGTGCTGGTCGGCGCCGACGGCCCGGTAGTGATCGATTTCCCCCAGGTGGTCAGTGCGGCGGGCAACAACGCGGCGCGCACGATGCTGCTGCGCGACGTCAACAACCTCACCGCCTACCTGGGACGCTGGGCACCGGAACTGCTGGAGACCTGGTACGGCGAGGAGATGTGGGCGCTGTTCGAAGCCGGCGAGCTGCTGCCGGACAGCGTACTGACCGGTGAATTCGCGCACGATGCGAGCGCCATCGATCTGGATGGCGTGCGCCACGCGATCAATGACGCGCGCGAGCAGGCGCTGATCCGCCAGCAGGGCCGGGAAGCGGCGGAAGAGAACGAGGACTGAGTGCCGGATGCCGGCCTTCGGTCGGCTCCGCCTGTGCCGAGGCGCCCTTGCGCGCGGCTGGCGGCCATCCGCTCAGCCCGCTGTCAGCATTTTCACGCGGGCTGCTCGTGTCACTCGCGCATGGTGTCGACATGTCCTGTTGGAGCCACCCATGCCCGCACCCCGCCTCGCCACGCTTGCCCTGCCGCTGCTGATCGTCCCCGGCGTCGTCTTCGCCCAGGGCGCCCCCGTCCGCAACGCCACGGCGCCCCTGCCCCCCGCCATCGCCGAGACGGCTGAAGCCGCCGGACCGGACACCGGTGAACGCTCACCGCTGCATGCGCAGGTGCTGCTGGACCGGGCGAACTTCTCGCCGGGCCAGATCGATGGCGAGGTCGGCAGCAACCAGCGCCGCGCAGTGTCGGGTTTCCAGGCGGCCAACGGACTCGCGGTCACCGGCGAGCTGGACGAGGCCACCTGGAAGGCGCTGCAGGCCGACAGCGTGACCCCACTGGCCACCCACACGTTGACGGCAGACGATGTGGCCGGGCCGTTCCGCCCGGTGCCGAAAACGCCGGCGGAGCAGGCTCGCATGCCGGCATTGGGCTTTTCCAGCGTGGAGGAAGCGCTGGGTGAGCGCTTCCACGCCTCCCCGGCGCTGCTCAAGGCCCTCAATCCCGGCGTGGACCTGGGCCGGGCCGGCGGCCAGATCAACGTCCCCAACATCGCCCCGCAGGCGTTGCCGAAGGCGGCCAGGATCGTGGTCGACAAATCCGACTCCACCCTGCAGCTGCTGGATGCGCAGGGCAAGGTGATCGCGCAGGTTCCCGTGTCTTCAGGCAGCGAGCACGACCCGTTGCCCATTGGCGAGTGGAAGATCCTGGGTATTTCGCGCGAACCGACCTTCCACTACAACCCGGATCTGTTCTGGGACGCGAAGAAGGGTGACCGCAAGGCGACGATTCCGGCCGGTCCGAACAATCCCGTCGGCAGTGTCTGGATCGATCTGTCCAAACCGCATTACGGCCTGCATGGCACCCCGGAACCGGGCCATGTGGGCAAGACCGAGTCGCACGGCTGCGTGCGCATGACCAACTGGGATGCGCTGCGCGTGGCTGCGGCAGTGGACAGCACCGTACCGGTGCGGATGCAGGAGTAAGCCGATGCGCCTGACGCACCTGGTCGTGTTGGGGCTGGTACTCGGCGCAGGCGCCGGCTGGTGGCTGCGCCGCGATGCGCCGCCGCAGGGGACGATGACGGTCCCGCCGGCCGTGCAGGGCACCGTGGCCACAGCCAGCGCTGGCCACCCGCCGGCGCCCCACGCCGTAGCCCCGGCGACCGCCGCGGGTGCCGTGGCGTCCGCCCCGCCCGCAGTGCCGCAGCAGAACGCGGCTCAGCCGGCGCAAGCGCCGATGACCTCGCCCACGGCCGACGCGCCGGCGGGGCTGCTACTGCCGGTGCAGGGCGTGTCCCGCAGCGACCTGCGTGACACCTTCACCGATGCACGCAGCGAAGGCCGCGTGCATGATGCGATCGACATCATGGCCGCCACCGGCACGCCGGTGCTGGCGGTGGCTGATGGACCGGTGGAGAAGCTGTTCGACAGCGAGCGCGGCGGCCTGACGATCTATCAGTTCGACCCCAGCGGCCGCTGGTGCTACTACTACGCGCATCTGGACCGCTATGCGGACGGGCTGGCGGAAAAGAAGATGCTCACGCGCGGCGAGGTCATCGGCTATGTCGGTGCCACCGGCAACGCCCGTGCCGATGCCCCCCACCTGCATTTCGAGGTGCACGTGCTGGGACCGGAAAAACAGTGGTGGAAGGGCGAATCGATCAACCCGTACCCGCTGCTCAGGTGAGGCGACGCCGGGCCCCGCCCGGCGCTCCTCCCCAGGCGATCAGGGCAGCAGTTCGCCCTGGTCTTCGCCATCCCACCAGGTGATGCGCGCGGCACGTACCTGCAGCAGCACCAGTCCCGGTGTATCCACGCCCTGCTCGAACCAGCGTTCCAGGTCTTTCACCCAGTGCTCGGCGAACAGCGCGCGGTCGCGATGCAGCTGGCATCGACCCTGCACAGCCACAAACAGCGGGGGTTTGCCCAGCAGCGACTTGGCGCCGGTGAACGACAGCAGCACCGCGTCGTCCTGCTGTATGTCCGCCACCATCCGCGTGTTCTCGAACGTGAAGAACCAGCTGTCGCCGCGGTAATCCACGTCGCCGTTGTTGCTCATCGGCCGTCCCGCCAGCTGACCGCCGCGGGTGCGGGTCTGCAGCATCACGAAGTCGATGTCGGCCATCTTCCTGGCCAGGTCGTTGAGGGAGTGGATGCTCATCGGGACAGCTCGCAGCGGGTGGATCCCTACCCTGCGCCGCGCCCCGTCAGGGGTCTGTGCAGGCGGCGTCAGTGCCGCGCAGGCAAGGCCACACCCTCTGCCGGACCCGCATACGGAAACGCCGCGATCCCGGGCGGGATCGCGGCGTTCGTGCCAGCCGGACGGCATCCTCTACAGACATGCGGCCCGGCCTTCACTTCACCCCACGCCGGCAGACACCGGCATGCGCCCTGGCCTCAGGCGAACGGGTCCTGCAGCACCATGGTGTGGTCGCGGTCCGGGCCGGTGGACACGATGCTGATCGGGCAACCCGCCAGTTCTTCCAGCGCGCGCAGGTAGGCGCGTGCCGCCGGCGGCAGCGCATCCCACTCGGTGATGCCGTGGGTGTTCTCGCTCCAGCCCGGGAACTCCAGGTACACCGGCGTGCAGTCTTCCCAGCCCTGCGCGTCCAGCGGCGCGTATTCGGTCCGCTTGCCGTTGTATTCGTAGGCGATGCAGACCTTCAGCTTCTCCATGCCGTCGAGCACGTCCAGCTTGGTGATGCACAGGCCGCTGATGCCGTTGATGGCCACGGCGCGCTTGAGCGCCACGATGTCCATCCAGCCGCAGCGACGCGGGCGGCCGGTGGACGCACCGTATTCGGCGCCCCGGTCACGGATGCCCTGGCCGACCTCGTCATCCAGCTCGGTCGGGAACGGACCGCCGCCAACGCGGGTGGCGTACGCCTTGGCGATGCCCAGCACGTAGTCGATCGCATCGGCGCCGACACCGGCACCGGCCAGCGCACCGCCCACCGTGGTGTTGGAGCTGGTCACGTACGGGTAGGTGCCGTGGTCGATGTCCAGCAGCGCACCCTGCGCGCCTTCGAACATCACCCGCTTGCCCTGCTTGCGCAGGTCATGCAGGATCCCGGCCACGTCGGACTTCATCGGCTGCACGTACTCGCCGAAGGCCAGCGCCTCGTCGAAGGTCTTCTGGAAATCGACGGCGTCGGTGTTCAGGTACTTCGTCAGCACGAAGTTGTGGTAATCCAGCGCCGTGCGCAGCAGTTCTTCCAGCTGCTTCGGGTAATGCAGGTCGGCGATGCGGATGCCGCGGCGCGCCACCTTGTCTTCGTAGGCCGGGCCGATGCCACGGCCGGTGGTGCCGATCGCCTTGCCGCCGGCAGCGCGTTCGCGCGCCTGGTCCAGGGCGATGTGGTACGGCATGATCAGCGGCGCGGCCGGGGAGATCTTCAGGCGCGAACGCACTTCCACGCCGGAGGCTTCCAGCTCGGCGATTTCCTTCTGCAGCGCGGCCGGCGAGATCACCACGCCGTTGCCGATCAGGCACAGCGCATCGTCACGCAGGATGCCCGACGGGATCAGGTGCAGGACGGTCTTCTTGCCGTTGATGACCAGGGTGTGGCCGGCATTGTGGCCGCCCTGGAAGCGCACGACGGCGCCGATTTCCTCAGTGAGCAGATCGACGATCTTGCCCTTGCCTTCATCGCCCCACTGGGCACCCAACACTACGACAGACTGACCCATGACGGGCTCCTCGATTTGTTGCGGCCATCGGGGCCGCGGACGGGTAAACCGTGGCGGGGCGGGCCAGCGCCTTGAAGGCGGCTCCAGACGGGGAGCGGCCGGCGATGGAAGGCCCAGACACGGAAAAAGCCGAACGGGGAGGCCCGTCCGGCTTTTGTGCATTATCCGGGTTTCCGGGGTCCGCTGCCACCCTGGCGGTGGCGCGCCTTCACCGCCGGCTCAGCCGCGCGGCTCAGCCCTGCCGGACCCACCACAGCAGGCTCAGCCCGGCCAGCAGCACCAGCGCCCCGAAGCCGCGCAGCACGGTCCCGGGCAGCTCCAGCAGGCGCTCGGCCATGCGCTTCCACGCCAGCGGGGCCACGAACAGCAGCAGCCCTTCCAGCACCGCCACCAGGCACAGGGCGGCAAACAGATCGTTCATCAGCGTACTCCACACAAACGCAGGGCCCGGCGTTTGGCCGGGCCCTGCGGTTTACACCTGTGACCTCAGCGGTCGCTCTTGAGGTACTGCAGGAACGGATCGTCCTTGTCCAGCACGATCACGCCATTGCCGTCGGTCAGCGAGTTCCGGTAGGCCTCCAGGCTGCGATAGAACGCGTAGAACGAGGGATCCGTCGAGCCGGCCCGGCCGTAGATGCGGGTCGCCTCGGCATCGCCCTCACCACGCACGCGCTGGGCATCGCGCTCGGCTTCGGCCACCAGCACGGTGCTTTCGCGGTCGGCCTGGGCGCGGATGGTCAGCGACTGCTCCTCGCCCTCCGCCCGCAGCTTGGCCGCTTCCTGCTTGCGCTGCGCGCGCATGCGCTCGTAGACATCGTTGATCACCTGGCTGTCGGTCGGCAGGTCGATCTGCTTGATGCGCAGGTCGATGATCTGCATGCCCAGTCCCTTGACCGCCTCGTTGATGCCGGTGAGCTGGTCGGCGATCAGCTCGCTGCGGTCACCGGAGACCAGCTCCTGCAGCGAACGCGAGTTGATCTGGTTGCGCAGCGAATCGGTGATGATCGGGGCCAGGCGCGCGTTGGCCAGGCGGGAATCGCCGCCGGTGGCACGGAAGTACTCGCCCACGTCGGAGATGTAGCCGATGGCGAAGAAGTCGACGCTGACATCCTTCTGCTCGGCGGTGAAGTAGCGTGCCGGGGTGGTGTCGAGTACCTGGAAGCGGCGATCGAACACGCGCACGGTTTCCACCAGCGGCAGCTTGAAGTGCAGGCCGGGCTTGATGTCCGCACGGACCACGCGGCCCAGGTTGAGCACCATGCCGGTCTGGTCTTCACGCACCACGTAGACCGAACCGAGCAGGCCCAGCAGCACGGCGACGGCCAGGCCGATGAACAGTGAATTCCTCATGGCGTAGCCTCCCCACGACCGGACGGACGTCCGCTGGGCCGGCCAGCCGGCCGCCCTGCGTCACGCGATTCGACAGCACTGCCCGTGCCCACGGTGGGCAGGGCCAGCTCCGGATTGACCACCGGCGAGGGCGCCGCACCACTGCCGCGGGCATCGCCCGGCAGCGGCACGTAGAGCACCTGGCGGCCATCGCCGCCGATGATCTTGCGGTTCTCCGACAGCACCTGCTGCACCGTTTCCAGCCACAGCCGCTTGCGGGTTACCTCCGGCGCGTTCTTGTACTGTTCCTGCAGCAGGGTGAAGCGCTGCGCGTCACCGTCGGCACGGGCCACCACGGCCTGCTTGTAGCCTTCGGCGGTGGTGCGCGTACGCGCCGCCTGGCCGCGGGCCTCCGGAACCACCTTGGCCGCGTAGGCCTGGGCCTCGTTGATCAGGCGTTCCTTGACCTGCTGGGCACCGTTGACCTCATCGAAGGCCGGCTTGACCTCTTCCGGCGGACGCGCGTCGGGCAGGGTCAGCCCGGTCACCGTGACACCGGTGCGGTACGCGCCCAGCAGCGCCTGCAGGCGGGTCTCGGCGGCCGTGGCCAGCGGGCCGCGGTTGTTCAGCACCGCGTTGAGGTCGGCACGGCCGACTTCCTCGCGCACCGCGCTCTGCGCCGACTGCTCCAGCACCTGGTTGGCATCGAACGTACCGAACAGATACAGGCGCGGATCATCCACGCGGTACTGCACGTTCATCGAGACGTTGACGATGTTCTCGTCGCGGGTCAGCACCGGCACCGAGATGGAGAAGGTCTTGATCTCGGTGGCGTTGACCTTGGTCACCGACTCGATCGGCCACGGCAGCTTGAAGTTCGGGCCCGGCTGCAGGATGCGCGAGAACTGGCCGAAGCGCAGCACCACGCCGCGCTGCTGTTCGCCCACCAGCTGGAAGCTGGAGAACAGCAGCAGCAGGACCACCGCAATGGCCACCCATTTGAGGATGCCGCCGTCGAACAGGTCCTTCAGCGGCCCGGGGAACCCGCCCCAGCCACCGCCAGATCCGCCGCCGCGGGGCCTGGAGGGCCCCCGCCGGGTGTCGTCGGGGTTTTGTCCGCCCCTGTTGCCGCCGGGTGTATTCCAGGCCATGCACGCTCCATCAATAAAGGGCCGCGCCACGGGCCCTTCCCGTGACACCAGCCGTCAAACATTCACCGATTCTACAAGATGGGGCGTGCCAGCAGGATTGGAAGGGGCGACCGCGCACGCCATGCGGTTCACCTGCGCGCAGGGCACCGCCTTTGCCTGGCCGTACGCCGGCGGTATGGTGGCCTTCCCCCCTCTCGGCGAGCCTGCGCATGTCCGTCCCCGCGTCCTTCACCGCCTTCCGCATCCACCAGGACCAGGGGGTGCATCGCGCCGGGCTGGAGCAGCTGCCGCTGGCCGCGCTGTCCGAGGGCGAGGTGGTGATCCGCGCGCAATGGTCCTCGGTGAACTACAAGGACGCGCTGGCCGGCACCGGCAAAGGCCGCATCCTGCGCCGCTTTCCGCTGGTGGGGGGCATCGACGTGGCCGGCACGGTGGTGGCCTCGCGCGACCCGGCGTTCGGCGAGGGCGATGCCGTGCTGGCCACCGGCTGCGGTCTCAGTGAAACCCGCGACGGGGGCTACAGCCAGTACGTGCGGCTGCCGGCCAGTGCGGTGATCGCGCAACCGGCCGGGCTGAGCGCCCGCGAGGCGATGGTGATCGGCACCGCCGGGTTCACCGCCGCGCTGGGCCTGCTGCGGCTGCGGGACAACCGTCTGGACCCGCAGCACGGGCCGGTGCTGGTCACCGGCGCCAGCGGCGGGGTCGGCAGTCTGGCGGTGGACATCTTCACCCGCGCCGGCTTCTGCGTGCACGCGGTCAGCGGCAAGCCGGAGCAGGCCGGATGGCTGCGTGCCCTGGGCGCGGCCGAGGTCCTGCCGCGGCAGACCCTGGCCGACACCGGCCCACTGCAGTCGGCACGCTTCGGCGGCGGCCTGGACACGGTCGGCGGACCGATGCTGGCCAGCCTGCTGGCACAGACCCATCCCTATGGCAGCGTGGTCAGCACCGGGCTGGCGGCCAGCGCGGCGCTGGAGATGACCGTGATGCCCTTCATCCTGCGCGGCGTGTCCCTGCTCGGCGTGTCCTCGGCCAATGCACCGCGCGGCCTGCGCGAACAGGTCTGGGAGCAGCTGGGCGGCCCCTGGAAGCCGGCCCACCTGGACCGCATCTGCACCGCTGAAGTCGGGCTGGAGGAGCTGCCGGCGGTGTTCGCGCGCATGCTCGACGGCGCCGCGCAGGGCCGCACCGTGGTGCGGATCGACTGAGCGCGCCACCACGGCGACAGACGGCAGCAGCGGTGCTTCACCTGCGTGCGATGGCCGCACTACACTGCTGCCATCACATGGGGAACAACATGGCACGCATTCTGATCGTCGACGATTCGCCGTCGCAGCTGCTGGGGATTCAGCGCATCGTCGAAAAGCTGGGTCACCAGATCCTGACCGCCACCGACGGCGCCGCCGGGGTGGAGGTGGCCAAAGCCGAGCTGCCCGATCTGGTGCTGATGGACGTGGTGATGCCCAACCTCAACGGATTCCAGGCCACCCGCACGCTGGCCCGTGATGCCTCGACCCGGCATATCCCGGTGATCCTGGTCACCACCAAGGACCAGGACACCGACCGCATGTGGGGGATGCGCCAGGGCGCGAAGGCGTACATCACCAAGCCGTTCTCCGAAGATGAACTGGCCGAGGTGCTCGAACGCGTGTTCGCCGCCCCGCGCTGAGCCCGGCGCTACACGGTTTCGCCGAACGCCTTGGCCAGCGCGCGGTAGGCCGCCTTCTGCGCCTCATCGGTGGCTGCCGGCGCGATGATTTCCAGCTCCACGATCTGGTCACCGTCCGGGCTGCCCGGCAGCCCCCGGCCGCGCAGGCGCAGCTTGCGCCCGGCTTCCGAATCGGCCGGCACCTTCAGCTCCACCGACCCGCCCAGCGTGGGCACGCTGATGGTGGTACCCAGCGCGGCCTGCCATGGCGTCACCTGCAGCGTGTACAGAATGTTGCGGCCGTCCACCTCGAAGCGCGGGTGCGCGGCATATTCCACTTCCAGCAGCAGGTTGCCGCCATCGTTGCCCTGCCCGCCCAGGCGGATCACCTGGCCTGGGCGGATGCCCTTGGGCACGCGCACATCCAGCTGCCGACCGTTGACGGTGATGCGCAGCGTATCGCCGCCATGCACGGCTTCCAGCGGCACCGACAACTTGGCCCGGGTATCGCGGCTGGGAGCCGGCCCGCCGCCCTGGAAACCGGGCCCGCGGCCTGCACCGCCCGCGCCACGCTGACGGGCGAACAGGCTTTCGAAGAAGTCGCTGAAGCCACCGCCCGCACCGCCACCGCCGCCGAATACCTCTTCGAAATTGAAGCCGCCACCGCCGCCGAAGTTCGGCGGCACGTTGAACTCCTCGCCCGGCCGGTAACCCTGCGCGCGCAGCTGGTCATAGGCCGCGCGCTTCTGCGGATCGCGCAGCGCCTCGTAGGCCTCGTTGACCGCCTTGAACCGCTCCTCCGCGCCGGTTTCCTTGCTGACATCGGGATGGTATTTGCGCGCCAGCCGCCGGTACGCGGTCTTGATCTCCGCATCGCCCGCACCCGGTTCCACCCCCAGGGTGGCGTAGTAATCCTTGAATTCCATCCAGCTACCTCGTTCGATTTGCCGCCGCCGTCGGCGCCGGCCCGGGGTCATTCTAGCGCCGACCGGCCGGTCCACCGTGTTGCCGGCAACGATGGGTCTGCCGCCGCGCTTTTCAACACGTTGACGCCGCCATCCCATTCCCCTGCCTACCCTGAGCGGAACCAAGGAGCCTCCATGACCATCGCCGTCGGCCAGACCCTTCCAGAGATCACCCTCAAACGCATCCGCGAGGGCATCGAGACACTCGACACGCAGACCCTGTTCGGCGGCCGCAAGGTGGTGCTGTTCGGCCTGCCCGGCGCATTCACTCCGACCTGCTCGGCGCGCCACCTGCCCGGCTACGTGGAGCGGTTCGCGGACTTCCGCAGCCGTGGCGTGGAGGTGTACTGCGTGGCGGTCAACGACCCGTTCGTGATGAAGGCCTGGGCCGAGTCGCAGCAGGTGCCGGAGGGACTGGCGATGCTGTCCGATGGCAACGGCGAACTGACCCGCGCGCTCGGCCTGGACATGGATGCCAGCGCATCCGGCATGGGGACCCGCTGCCGCCGCTTCGCCCTGTATGCCGACAACGCCATCGTGCGCGCGGTGTGGGTGGAAACGCCCGGCGAGTTCGAGGTGTCCTCGGCCGACTACGTGCTCCAGCATCTTCCCTGATCCCCTTCCCCACCCCACCCACCAGGAGACGGCCCGCCATGTCAAAGCCAGCCAAGAAAAGCCCTGCCCCGCCTGCCGGCAAGAAGCGCAGCGCCGCAGCAGATACCGCCCGCCCCGCCGGCCTGAGCGATACCGCCACGCTGCGCGCCAATGCGCGCCGCAATCTGGACGACGGCGCCATCACCACCAGCTACAGCGCCGACCGCGAGGCGGTGATCAAGCTGCTCAACGATGCGCTGGCGACTGAATACGTCTGCGTGCTGCGTTACTACCGGCACTACTTCATGGCCAAGGGCATGCTCGCCGATGCGGTGAAGGCCGAATTCCTGGAGCACGCGCAGCAGGAGCAGGCGCACGCCGGCCGGTTGGCCGAGCGCATCGTGCAGCTGGGTGGCGAGCCCGACCTGAACCCGGACACCCTGACCGCGCGCTCGCATGCCGAATACAAGGAAGGCAGCGATCTGCGCGACATGGTCCGTGAAAATCTGGTGGCCGAACGCATCGCCATCGACAGCTACCGCGAGATGATCAACTTCATCGGCGACAAGGACACCACCACCAAGCGCATCCTGGAAGACATCCTGGCGCAGGAGGAGGAACACGCTGACGAATTCGCCGACCTGCTGGAAGGCTGGATCGGGGAGTAACCCGCTGTAAGGCCGCGCCATGCCCGGCTGCGGCCTGACCTGCAGAGCCGAGCCATGCCCGGCTGCGGTTCGACCTGTAGAGCCGAGCCATGCTCGGCTGCGGTTCGACCTGTAGAGCCGAGCCATGCTCGGCCGCGG
>Ga0207790_1000401_pt1 | contig 15740 bp, 12 predicted proteins | sample HigsolmetaGSP14D_FD_184842 | JGI IMG/M metagenome (GOLD analysis project Ga0207790, IMG submission 184842) | High solid enriched microbial communities from the Joint BioEnergy Institute, USA - SP1-4-D (SPAdes) | ecosystem: Engineered > Bioreactor > SSF (Solid state fermentation) > Aerobic >...
GTGCCGGTGGTCAGCACCACGGAGTCGGCGAAGAACCGCAGCCCCATCTGGGTGACCACGCCCTTGACCTCGTCCTGCTCGACGATCAGGTCATCGGCGGCCTGCTGGAATATCCACAGGTTGGGCTGGTTCTCGAGAATCTCGCGCACCGCTGCCTTGTAGAGGATGCGGTCTGCCTGGGCGCGGGTTGCCCGCACGGCAGGGCCCTTGCGGCTGTTGAGCACGCGGAACTGGATGCCGCCCAGGTCGGTAGCGGTGGCCATGGCGCCACCCAGGGCGTCGATTTCCTTGACCAGGTGGCTCTTGCCGATTCCGCCGATGGCCGGGTTGCAGCTCATCTGCCCGAGGGTTTCCACGTTATGGGTCAGCAACAGGGTTTTCACCCCCATGCGCGCCGCTGCAAGCGCAGCCTCGGTACCGGCATGACCGCCGCCGATGACGATCACTTGAAAACGGGAAGGGAAATCCACCACGCACCTCGTGCCTGTTGAGAAAGGGAGCTTCTAGGAAAGGGCGGCAAGTATAGGGATTTAGCCCGGCTGAAAGAAGCCTTTTGCACAAAAAATAGCCAACCACTGGTGCGTCTGATGGCCGAGTGTTCACTCGCCCCTCACTTCCATGCCGAGGTGTCGTTCGGGGCTGGTACATAAATAAAGAAAAAGAATGATTTTTTTAAAAGGCTTGTTTTTATGTTTATAAATGGTTGCACCATTATCTGTGGATAGATGGCTACAGCCCTTTATTCACGGTATGTATAGCGATGTATGAAAGCGCGGTTATCCTGGGCGGCGGGTGTGCGGCAGCGGTGATCAGCCTGTGTGTAAAAGGGCAGGTTATACACAGGGCGGTTTATCCCTCGGTTAGTCACCGGCTTATGGGCAGGCCTCAAGTGGGGTTTTCCACAGGGTTTATCTGGCCTGTGGATGCAGGGCTGAACAGGCTCATGGCGGCACATTTTCATCTGAGCACTGCCCCTGGCCAGCAGCCTTACGCGAGGGGATCCGTGGGTAAATCAGCCAGGCTCGAGTTTTTTAGCGTCGTATGGGCACTATCAAGCGGCCAGGTAACGCTCGCCGATGGAGGCACAGCTGGTTTGGCTGCTCTGAAGAGGCTGGGATGCAGGTGAGATTCAGGCCGAGCCTGGCGGTGCGTTGAGCAATGCCCTCGCCGCTATCGAGCCCCGATAGCGGCGAAAAGGTTATCCACAGCGAAGGGCAGAGAGACTATTTGCCGATGCAGAAACTGGAAAAGATGCGGCCCAGCAGGTCGTCGGAGCTGAATGCGCCGGTGATTTCGCCCAGGGCTTGCTGCGCCTGGCGCAGGTCTTCGGCAAGCAGTTCGCCGGCGCCGGCCAGGGTCAATTGGGCGTGACCATGGTCGAGATGAGCTTGCGCCTGATGCAGCGCGTCGAGGTGGCGGCGGCGCGCGCTGAAGCCGCTCTCCGCGGTTTGCTGGAAGCCCATGCAGGCCTTCAGGTGCTCACGCAGCAGCTCCAGGCCTTCGCTGGACTTGGCCGAGAGCGCCAGGGTGGCCTGGCCATCGGCGGCGCTGTGCAGGGCCACCGGCTCGGCGGATAGATCCGCCTTGTTGCGAATCAGCGTGACCCGGGCCGGATCCGGCCGCTGCTGCAGGAATTCGGGCCACAGCGCGAAGGGGTCGGCGGCTTCCGGCGCCGTCGAGTCGACGACCAGCAATACGCGATCGGCTTCGTTTATCGCCTTCAATGCGCGCTCCACGCCAATTCGCTCGACCTGGTCGTCGGTGTCGCGCAGGCCGGCGGTATCGACCACATGCAGGGGCATGCCGTCGATGTGGATATGTTCGCGCAGCACGTCGCGGGTGGTGCCGGCGATGTCGGTGACGATGGCCGCCTCGCGCCCGGCCAGGGCATTGAGCAGGCTGGATTTGCCGGCGTTCGGCCGGCCGGCGATGACCACCGTCATGCCGTCGCGCAGCAAGGCACCCTGCCCGGCTTCGCGCAACACTGTGGATAACTGCGCGCGCACGCCTTCGAGCAGGCTCAGTACATGGCCATCGGCAAGGAAGTCGATTTCCTCTTCGGGGAAGTCGATGGCCGCCTCGACGTAGATGCGCAAGGCAATCAGCTGTTCGGTCAGCTCGTGCACCCGTCGCGAGAACTCGCCCTGTAGCGAGCGCACGGCATTGCGCGCCGCCTCGGCGGAACTGGCTTCGATCAGGTCGGCAATCGCCTCGGCCTGGGCCAGGTCGAGCTTGTCGTTGAGGAACGCCCGCTCGCTGAATTCGCCCGGCCGGGCCTGACGTGCGCCCAGCTCCAGGCAGCGCTGCAGGAGCATGTCCAGCACCACCGGGCCACCGTGGCCCTGCAGCTCGAGCACGTCTTCGCCGGTGAACGAATGGGGGCCGGGAAAGAACAGCAGCAGGCCTTCGTCGATCACCTCCCCCGCATCATCGTGCCAGGCGCCGTGGTGAGCGTGGCGCGGCTTGGGTTCGATACCGCTCAGGGTGATGGCGATCATCCGTGCACGTGGCCCTGAGACCCGCACGATGCCCACGCCACCACGACCCTGGGCGGTAGCAACGGCGGCGATGGTTTCTCGGGATACGGACATAAGGTTCTCCAAACGCTGGATAGCAGAACGCCCCACGAGGGGGCGTTCTGTGTAGCTGTGGAAGCGTGTCGGATCAGGCCGCGGAGGCCTTGGTCTGCGCTTCGATCTTGCGGGTAATGTACCACTGCTGAGCGATGGACAGGACGTTGTTGACCACCCAGTACAGCACCAGGCCCGCCGGGAACCACAGGAAGAAGAAGGTGAAGATGATCGGCATCATCTTCATCACGCGTGCCTGCATGGGGTCCGGCGGTGTCGGGTTGAGCTGCTGCTGGATGAACATGGTGGCGCCCATGATGATCGGCAGGATGAAGTACGGATCCTTGATCGACAGGTCGGTGATCCACAGGATCCACGGTGCCTGACGCATTTCCACGGATTCCAGCAGGGTCCAGTACAGGGCCAGGAACACCGGCATCTGCACCAGGATCGGCAAACAGCCGCCCAGCGGGTTGATCTTCTCTTTCTTGTACAGCTCCATCATCGCCTGGGACATCTTCTGGCGATCGTCACCGAACTGCTCTTTCAGCGCTTGCAGACGCGGCGATACGGCACGCATGCGCGCCATGGAACGGTAGCTGGCAGCCGACAGCGGGAAGAACGCCAGCTTGATGATCAGCGTCAGCACGATGATCGAGAAGCCCCAGTTACCCAGCAGGTTGTGGATATGTTCCAGCAGCCAGAAGATCGGCTCGGCGAGGAACCACAGGATGCCGTAGTCGACGGTCTTGTCCAGACCAGGCGACAGCGCGGCGAGATCCTTCTGGATCTTCGGGCCGGCATACAGCGTGGTGCTGGCCTGGCCTTCGGCACCGGCAGGTACGTTCAGTGCAGGGCCGGTGTAACCGATGATGTAGTTACCCTGGCTGTCCTTGCGGGTCTGCACCACGTTGGTGTCGTCTTTGGCCGGCACCCAGGCGGTCACGAAATAGTGCTGCAGCCAGGCAACCCAGCCGCCCTGCACGGTTTCCTTGAGGCTCTGCTTGTCGATGTCTTTCATCGACACCTTGGTGTACGGCTTCTCCGGGGTCCACAGCGCAGCACCCAGGTAGGTGGCGGTGCCGGTGGCGGTGCTGGAGGACGGGTCACCGCTATTGTCGCGCTTGAGCTGGGCGAACAGGTTGCCCGTCCAGGCATTGGCGCTCTGGTTGTCGATCAGGTAGGTGACGCCGATCTGGTAACCATTGCCGGTGATGCAGCCGGTTTTCTTCTGTTCCACTTCCTTGGCCGAGCAGCTGGTGTCCAGGCCGCGGTTGAAGGTGAAACGCTTGGTGTAGTTGACGCCAGCCTCGCTGAACTTCAGGTCGACCACCAGCTGGTCCTGGCCGTCAGCCAGCTGGTAGACGCGTTGCTCGCTGCTGTACAGCGGGCGACCATTGGCGCGCGCATCCGGGCCATTGGCACCGGTCAGGCCGCTCTGGGCCAGGTACAGGTGCTCGTTGCCATTGTCGAACAGCTGGAACGGAACGTCCGGGCGGTCCTGGCGGCGTGGGTAGTGCGGCAGGCTCAGGCGAACCACGTCACCACCACGCGGATCGATGGCCAGATCCAGTACGTCGGTCTTGACCTGAATCAGCTCGTCGCTGACCGCAACGGTTTCCACCGGGCTTGGCTCGGTGCCGCCGGCATTGGCCGTGGGCACATCGTCATTGCTGCCCACCGAAGCGGTTTCCGGCAGACTCGGTGCGGGTTTGCTGGTCGAAGCGGTCTGATTCGGCAGAGCGGCCTGGCCGTAGTCCTGGTTCCATTGAAGAACCATCATGTAGGACACGACTGCCAGGGCGACGATCAGGATCGAACGTTTGATATCCATGATTATTCGGCCATCGAAGAGGAACGGGAGTGTTTCGCGAGGGGCACCGGATCGTAGCCTCCGGGATGCCAGGGGTGGCAGCGTCCCAGACGACGAACGGTCAGCCAGCCACCACGCAGGACGCCATGGGTTTCGATGGCTTCAAGCGCGTAGCAGGAACAAGAGGGGTAGAAACGACAATGACTGGCCATCATCGGACTGATGGCGTACTGGTAAAACCGGATTGGAGCTTGAACCAGTTTACGCATGGGGATTGTCGTTCACCCCGGTCTGGGCATTGGCCGGTTGGCTGGGCTTGCTGCGTGCCAGGCGTTTCCACAGCTTGCCGAACTGTTGAGCCAGCTCGGCGTTCTGTAGATCACCCAGGCCTTTACGCGCAACTACCACGATGTCCCAGCCCACCAGGTTGTCCTGGTTGAGGCGGAACGATTCGCGGATTTGGCGTTTCAGGCGGTTGCGCTCAACAGAAAGCTTGACGCTCTTCTTGCCGATCACCAGACCGAGGCGAGAATGATCAAGCTCATTGTTGCGCGCAAGCAGCAGGACACTCTTGCCCGGCGCTTTGCCGCTTGGAGAGTCGAAGACTGCCTTGAATTGCCGGGGAGTGAGCAGGCGCTTCTCCCGGCCGAAGCCTCGACTCACCACAAGACTGGAAAATCAGACTGCGAGACGAGCACGGCCCTTGGCGCGACGACGCGACAGGACGGCACGGCCGTTCTTGGTAGCCATGCGAGCACGGAAGCCGTGGGTACGAGCGCGTTTGATGGTGCTGGGTTGGAAAGTGCGTTTCATGATGCGGTTACCTGGTTGTCGACAACGGACCGGAATGGTCCCCGTTTTAAGAGACCGGCGATTCTAGAGAAAGCCGCAGGCCAGGTCAATTTCCAACCAGTTGTTTTGCAGATAGAGAAATATAAAGGAAAGAATCTTTTTAGAAAGGCTTGTTATGTTTCTTATAAATGCGTGCTCCCGTTTCTGTGGATAAGTTCCTGGAGGGCAATACCCATGATGCTTTCAGCGCGGCAAAAGCCTGTCAGAAAGCGGTGCTGCGCATGTTCGCTTGCTGGGCATCGCCTGGGGATCGATTGGCTAGTTACCCACAGGGCAGATATCCCATGGCTTTTCCCCTGGCTTTTACACGCTGCCCAAGTGGCGTTATCCACAGACTTTAAATGCGCCTTATCCGACGTGTGGCAAATTGCCTAACACCTTGATTTGTCTTGTACTGATTGGCTTTCCTATGTGGATAACTCCAGTTCTTGAAGCTACAATAGCCACTGTTTTTGCCTCAGCGTTTTCAAACAGGGGATGTCCGTGTCCGTGGAACTTTGGCAGCAGTGCGTGGAACTCCTGCGCGATGAACTGCCTGCCCAGCAATTCAACACCTGGATCCGTCCACTACAGGTAGAAGCCGAAGGCGATGAGCTGCGTGTCTACGCACCCAATCGTTTCGTTCTCGACTGGGTCAATGAAAAGTACATGGGCCGTATGCTCGAGTTGCTTGGCGAACGGGCGGCCGGTCTGGTGCCGGCCATTTCGCTGCTGATCGGCAGCCGCCGCAGCTCAGCGCCACGCGCCGTGCTGACCCCCTCGCCGTCGGTTTCCAGCTATAACAGCCCGCCATCATCCGCGCCCGCCCCGGCCCCTGCGCCTCAAGTCAGTGCGCCGCCGCCCAAGCTGCCGGTGCAGGCCGAGCCGTCGCGGGCCAGCTTCGATTCCATGGCCGGCGCTACGCCCATTGCGGCGCCCGCGCGTACCGAGCGCAACGTGCAGGTAGAAGGTGGCCTCAAGCACACCAGTTACCTGAACCGGACCTTTACCTTCGACAACTTCGTCGAGGGCAAGTCGAACCAGCTCGCTCGCGCTGCAGCCTGGCAGGTCGCCGACAACCCCAAGCACGGTTACAACCCGTTGTTCCTTTATGGGGGCGTCGGCCTCGGCAAGACGCACCTGATGCACGCGGTGGGTAACCACCTGCTGGCCAAGAATCCGAATGCCAAGGTGGTCTACCTGCACTCCGAGCGGTTCGTGGCCGACATGGTCAAGGCGCTGCAGCTCAATGCCATCAACGAATTCAAGCGCTTCTACCGCTCGGTGGATGCACTGCTGATCGATGACATTCAGTTCTTCGCCAAGAAGGAGCGTTCCCAGGAAGAGTTCTTCCACACCTTCAACGCATTGCTCGAAGGTGGCCAGCAGGTGATTCTCACCAGCGACCGCTACCCGAAGGAAATCGAAGGCCTGGAAGAGCGCTTGAAGTCGCGCTTTGGCTGGGGCCTGACGGTGGCAGTCGAGCCGCCCGAGCTGGAAACCCGTGTGGCGATCCTGATGAAGAAGGCCGACCAGGCCAAGGTCGATCTGCCCCATGATGCAGCCTTCTTCATCGCCCAGCGTATTCGCTCCAACGTGCGCGAGCTGGAAGGTGCCCTGAAGCGGGTGATCGCCCACTCGCACTTCATGGGCCGTGATATCACCATCGAGCTGATTCGCGAGTCTCTCAAGGACCTGCTGGCCCTGCAGGACAAGCTGGTCAGCATCGACAATATCCAGCGCACCACGGCCGAGTACTACAAGATCAAGATCACCGATCTGTTGTCCAAACGGCGTTCGCGTTCCATCGCCAGGCCGCGTCAGGTGGCCATGGCGTTGTCCAAGGAACTCACCAACCACAGCCTGCCGGAAATCGGTGTGGCGTTCGGCGGTCGTGATCACACCACTGTGTTGCACGCCTGTCGTAAGATTGCTGAACTTAGGGGATCCGACGCGGACATCCGCGAGGATTACAAGAACCTGCTGCGTACACTGACCACTTGATACGCAACTCCATGCACGAGGCAAGGGACTAGACCATGCACTTCACCATTCAACGCGAAGCCCTGTTGAAACCCCTGCAACTGGTCGCCGGCGTCGTGGAACGCCGCCAGACCTTGCCGGTTCTGTCCAACGTACTGCTGGTCGTCGAAGGCCAGCAACTGTCGCTGACCGGTACCGACCTGGAGGTCGAGCTGGTTGGTCGCGTGGCACTGGAAGACGCCGCCGAGCCGGGTGAAATCACCGTGCCGGCGCGCAAGCTGATGGACATCTGCAAGAGCCTGCCCAGTGATGCACTGATCGACATTCGCGTCGACGAGCAGAAGCTGCTGGTCAAGGCCGGGCGTAGCCGTTTCACCCTGTCCACCCTGCCCGCCAACGACTTCCCTACCGTCGAGGAAGGCCCGGGTTCGCTGACCTTCAACCTGGTGCAAAGCAAACTGCGCCGCTTGATCGAACGCACCAGCTTCGCCATGGCCCAGCAGGACGTGCGCTACTACCTCAACGGCATGCTGATCGAAGTGCAGACCGGCATCCTGCGTGCGGTCGCCACCGATGGCCACCGCCTGGCCATGTGCTCCATGGAGGCTGCCATCGAGCATGAAGGCAAGCACCAGGTCATCGTGCCGCGTAAGGGGATTCTCGAGCTGGCGCGCCTGCTGACCGAACAGGATGGTGAAGTGTCCATCGTGCTCGGCCAACACCACATCCGCGCCACTACCGGCGAATTCACCTTCACCTCGAAACTGGTCGACGGCAAGTTCCCGGATTACGAGCGTGTGCTGCCACGCGGCGGTGACAAGCTGGTGGTCGCCGACCGTCAGGGCCTGCGTGAAGCCTTCAGCCGTACTGCCATTCTGTCGAATGAAAAGTACCGCGGTATTCGCCTGCAACTGGCCGCTGGCCTGCTGAAAATCCAGGCCAACAACCCGGAGCAGGAAGAAGCCGAAGAAGAGATCGCGGTCGATTACAACGGCAGCGCGCTGGAAATCGGTTTCAACGTCAGTTACCTGCTCGACGTGCTGGGCGTGATGACCACCGAGCAGGTGCGTCTGATCCTCTCCGATTCCAACAGCAGTGCGCTGGTACAGGAAGCCGACAATGATGACTCCGCTTACGTCGTCATGCCGATGCGCCTGTAATTTCAGCTGCTGATCAAGGCAGCTAACCAGCGTCAGATAATCAGCCTTGGTATGTTCGGATGCAGTTCCAATCCGTAACATCCAAGGCTGATTTCGTTTAAGGCAGTGGATACTTCTGCCCTCTTCTCCGGCCAGTTCATGTCTCTGACTCGCATCAATTTCACTGCCGTCCGTAACCTTCAGCCGTCGACGCTGCTGCCTTCGCCACGCATCAATATTCTCTATGGTGCGAATGGCAGCGGCAAAACCAGCGTGCTCGAGGGTATTCATCTGCTCGGTCTCGCCCGTTCGTTTCGTAGCGCGCGCTTGCTGCCGGTCATCCAGTACGAGCAGCAGACCTGCACCCTGTTCGGCCAGGTGAGCCTGGCGGATGGCCGGCAGAGCAATCTCGGTGTGTCACGCGATCGCCAGGGCGATTTCCAGATTCGCATCGACGGGCAGAATGCGCGCAGTGCGGCGCAGCTTGCCGAAACCCTGCCGTTGCAGCTGATCAATCCGGACAGCTTCCGCCTGCTGGAAGGCTCGCCGAAGATTCGCCGGCAGTTTCTCGATTGGGGTGTGTTCCACGTGGAACCTCGTTTCTTGCCGGCCTGGCAGCGCCTGCAGAAGGCCCTCAAGCAGCGGAACTCGTGGCTGCGCCGTGGTACACTTGATGCCGTTTCTCAAGCGGCCTGGGATCGTGAGTTGTGCCTGGCCAGCGATGAAATTGATGGTTATCGGCGGTCCTACATACAGCAGCTCAAGCCGGTATTCGAGCAGACGCTGAGCGAGCTGGTGGCGCTCGAAGGGCTGACGCTGAGCTACTACCGGGGCTGGGATAAAGAGCGCCCCCTCAGTGAAGTGCTCACGTCATCGTTGTTGCGTGATCAGCAGATCGGGCATACCCAGTCTGGCCCGCAACGAGCGGACCTCAGGCTGAGGCTTGGCGCCCACAACGCGGCGGACATCTTGTCCCGCGGCCAACAGAAGTTGGTGGTGTGCGCCCTGCGGATCGCCCAGGGGCATTTGGTTGATCAGGCCAAGCGTGGCCAATGCATCTATCTGGTGGATGACTTGCCGTCAGAACTGGATGAGCAGCATCGCCGCGCATTGTGCCGGTTGTTGGAAGATTTGAACTGCCAGGTATTCATCACCTGTGTAGACCATGAATTGTTGAGCGATGGCTGGCAAACGGATACGCCGGTTTCCATGTTCCACGTGGAACATGGACGTATCACCCAGACCTCGACCACCAGGAGTGAAGCATGAGCGAAAACCAAACGTACGACTCCAATAACATTAAGGTCCTCAAGGGCCTGGATGCCGTACGCAAGCGGCCTGGTATGTACATCGGCGATACCGATGACGGCAGCGGTCTGCACCATATGGTCTTCGAGGTGGTCGATAACTCCATCGACGAAGCGTTGGCAGGGCATTGCAGCGAAATCACCATCACCATCCACCCGGATGAGTCGATCAGTGTTCGCGACAATGGCCGTGGTATTCCGGTCGATATCCACAAGGAAGAAGGCGTCTCCGCGGCAGAGGTCATCATGACCGTGCTGCACGCCGGCGGTAAGTTCGACGACAACAGCTACAAGGTGTCTGGCGGCCTGCACGGCGTGGGTGTTTCGGTGGTCAACGCACTCTCCAAGGAGCTGGTGCTGACCATCCGCCGTAGCGGCAAGATCTGGGAACAGACCTACGTGCACGGTGTGCCGCAAGCGCCGATCGCAGCGGTGGGTGACAGCGATACCACCGGTACGCAGATCCACTTCAAGCCGTCCGAAGAAACCTTCGCCAACATTCACTTCAGCTGGGACATCCTGGCCAAGCGCCTGCGCGAACTGTCGTTCCTCAACTCCGGCGTCGGCATCCTCCTGAAGGACGAGCGCACCGCCAAGGAAGAACTGTTCAAGTACGAGGGCGGCCTGCGCGCATTCGTCGAATACCTGAACGTCAACAAGACCGCCGTGAACCAGGTGTTCCACTTCTCCGTACAGCGTGATGACGGCGTGGGTGTGGAAGTGGCGCTGCAGTGGAACGACAGCTTCAACGAGAACCTGCTGTGCTTCACCAACAACATTCCTCAGCGTGACGGTGGTACCCACCTGGCGGGCTTCCGTTCGGCGCTGACGCGCAACCTGAACAACTACATCGAGCAGGAAGGTCTGGCCAAGAAGCACAAGGTCGCGACCACCGGCGACGACGCCCGCGAAGGCTTGACCGCGATCATTTCGGTGAAGGTGCCAGACCCCAAGTTCAGCTCGCAGACCAAGGACAAGCTGGTCTCCTCCGAAGTGAAAACCGCGGTCGAGCAAGAGATGGGCAAGTTCTTCTCTGACTTCCTGCTCGAGCACCCGAACGAAGCCAAACTGATCGTCGGCAAGATGATCGACGCCGCCCGCGCCCGTGAAGCGGCGCGTAAAGCCCGTGAGATGACCCGCCGTAAAGGTGCGCTGGATATCGCAGGCCTGCCGGGCAAACTGGCCGACTGCCAGGAGAAGGACCCTGCCCTCTCCGAACTGTACATCGTGGAGGGTGACTCCGCGGGCGGTTCTGCCAAGCAGGGCCGTAACCGCAAGACCCAGGCGATCCTGCCGCTCAAGGGCAAGATCCTCAACGTCGAGCGTGCGCGTTTCGATCGCATGATTTCCTCCCAGGAAGTCGGCACGCTGATCACCGCCCTGGGCTGTGGCATCGGCCGCGAGGAATACAACATCGACAAGCTGCGCTACCACAACATCATCATCATGACCGATGCTGACGTCGACGGTTCGCACATCCGCACCCTGCTGCTGACCTTCTTCTTCCGTCAGTTGCCGGAGCTGGTCGAGCGCGGCTACATCTACATTGCCCAGCCGCCGCTGTACAAGGTCAAGAAGGGCAAGCAGGAGCAGTACATCAAGGACGACGAGGCCATGGAGGAATACATGACCCAATCGGCCCTGGAAGATGCCAGCCTGCACGTCAACGAAGCGGCTCCAGGTCTGTCCGGCGCTTCCCTGCAGGCGCTGGTCGGTGATTACCGTACCGTGATGAAGACCCTCAAGCGTCTGTCGCGCCTGTACCCGGAAGAAATCACCGAGCACTTCGTTTATCTCGAAGGCGTGACCCAGGACATGCTGGCCGACCATGATGTCATGGAAGCCTGGCGCCTGAAGTTCGATGCCCGTCTGAAGACCATGGATCGCTCCGGCCTGGCCTACAAGACCAGCCTGCGCGAAGACACCGAGCGTCACCTGTGGCTGCCCGAGGTCGAGCTGATCTCCCACGGCAACTCCAGCTACATCACCTTCAACCGTGATTTCTTCACCAGCAACGACTACAAGACCGTCACCAGCCTGGGCGACCAGCTGAACAGTCTGCTCGAAGAAGGTGCCTACGTGCAGCGTGGCGAGCGCAAGAAGCCGGTCACCACCTTCAAGGAGGCGCTGAGCTGGCTGATGACCGAGAGCACCAAGCGCCACAGCATCCAGCGCTACAAGGGCCTTGGCGAGATGAACCCGGATCAGCTGTGGGAAACCACCATGGACCCGGAAGTGCGCCGCATGCTCAAGGTGCGCATCGAAGACGCCATCGCTGCCGATCAGATCTTCAACACCCTGATGGGCGACGAAGTAGAACCGCGCCGCGACTTCATCGAGACCAACGCCCTGGCGGTGTCCAACCTCGACGTCTGACAGTTCAAGGTGCAAAAAAAACCCGGCCTGGTGCCGGGTTTTTTATTGCCGATCGATTGCTTAAAGGCCGATCACGCCCACCAGTAGCGCACCATATGGAAGAACACCGGGGCGGCGAAGCACACCGAGTCGAGGCGGTCGAGCATGCCACCGTGGCCTTCGATCATGTGGCCCCAGTCCTTCACGCCGCGGTCGCGTTTGATCGCCGACATCACCAGGCCGCCGGCAAAGCCGAGCAGGCACACCAGCAGGGCGAACAGGCCGGCCTGCCAGAAAGCGAATGGGGTGATCCAGTACAGCGAGGCGCCGATCAGGGTGGCCAGGGCCACGCCACCAAAGAAGCCTTCGACGGTTTTCGAGGGCGACAGGTTGGGGGCGATCTTGTGCTTGCCGGCCAGCTTGCCGCACACGTACTGCAGCACGTCGGAGATCTGCACGACGATCACCAGCCAGGCGATCAGCAGCAGGTTGCGGCCCTCGTAGCCGGCGATCTCCAGGGTCAGCAGTGCCGGTACGGTGGAGATGCAGTACACCGCGATCATCAGCCCCCACTGCACCTTCGAGGTACGTTCCAGGAAGCGCGTGGTATCGCCGCCCAGGGACGACAGGATCGGCAGCAGCAGGAACACATAAACCGGAATGAAGATGGCGAACAGGCCGTACCAGCCGATGCCGATCAGCAGGTACTGCATGGGCAGCGCGAAGTAGAACGCGGCCACCAGCGCCGGGTAATCACTGCGCCGGGTTGGCGTCAGCGTCATGAACTCGCGCAGGGCGTAGAACGATACGCAGTAGAACAGCACCACCACGCCGGTATTGCCGAACAGGAAGGCGAAGCCGATCACCAGCACCATCACCCACCAGGCATTGATGCGCGCGTTGAGGTTGTCGATCACCGCGTGTTGGCCAGGGCCGGCGCGCAGTTTCAGCAGCCAGCCGATCAGGCTGGCGAGGAGCAGAATGCCGCCAATGCCGGCGAACAACAGCAAGGTATTGCGATCCATCTCAAACCTCCTCGGGGGCCAGGGCCAGCAGGGTGCTGCGGGCGCGTTCGAGGAAGGCCTCTTTGCCCTCCTCCTCGCCCATGCCCAGTGGCGCGCCGAAATTCAGGGTGCACAGCAGCGGCAGCGGCAGCGCTCGGCCCTTGGGCATCACCCGGTTGAGGTTGGCGATCCACACCGGGATCACCTCCACATCCGGGCGCGCCTTGGCCAGGTGATAGAGGCCTGCCTTGAACGGCAGCAGGCCGTCTTCCAAATTGCGTGTGCCTTCCGGGAAGACGATCAGCGAGTCGCCCTCGCCCAGCGCATCGAGCATCGCCTGCAGCGGATTGGCGTTGGGATCGCTGCGCTGGCGGTCGACCAGCACGCCGTTGAACACCCGCTGGATCAGGAAGCTGCGCAGCGCGCCCTTCATCCAGTAATCGGCGCCGGCCACCGGGCGGGTGCGCTTGCGCAGCTCCGCGGGCAGCGATGCCCAGAGCAGCACGAAGTCGCCGTGGCTGCTGTGGTTGGCGTAGTAGATGCGTTGTACCGGCTGCGCGGTGCTACCGAGCCACAGGGCCCGGGCACCGGTGAGCAGCCGCGCACCGGAGGTGATGAAAAAAGCGACCAGGGACGCGAGCATGGACAGTTCCTTATCCGAATCGAATGTGTGAGAGCCACGGCATCAGCACGATGGCCACCAGGGCGACCAGCAGTTGCAGGACCAGCCACAGCCCCTGCAGACGCAGCAGGTGCAGGGCGCCCTGGCTGCGTTGTTCCCAGGAACGCGCTGGCCCGGCTTTGCGGCCCAGCGACAGCAAGGCCTGATCGAGCTCGGCGGTGCGCCGCTCGAGCTGTTCGGGGGCGGCGGCCAGGGTGGCGAACAGCTCGGCATCGAGGGCGACGCGCAGGGCGTAGTACTTCTGGATCAGGCCGCAGAGCAGCAGCGCGATGCACACGGCGGCGCCAGTGCTGAGCGCCATGAAGCCGAGCAATGGCCCCAGGCCGATGACCAAGGCGAGCAAGCTCAGCGCGCCCGACAGGCGATCGAGGCACTTGCCACGGCGCAGCAGCCCGGCGACCAGCTGCAGCTGCATTTCACTGGCCATGTAATGTGCCTCCCACGGTGACTATCGAGTGGCTTAAAACGCCTTCCAGGGCCTGCAGATGCGCTTCTCCCAGCACCACCTGTGGGCGAGCCTGGCGCAGTAGCGAAACCGCCTCTGCGACGCTCCTGCAGCGGCCGCTGTGCAGCAGCCAGGCGGCGATGGCGGTAGCGCTGCGCGAATAGCCCAGGGCACAGCACACCAGCACCGGCCCGTGGCGCCGCAGGTCTTCGATGGCCACGGCCGCCTGCAGGCACTGTTGGCTGCTCGGCGCGATCAGATCGAGGCTCGCCAGTTCGCGGTAGACCTTGCCTTCCACCCGGCATGGCAGCTCGGCACACAGGTCGGCGATGGCTGCGAAAGCCTGCCCTTTTGCTTTGCCGGGAATGCGACCGAGCCAGACGCCATCCGCTACTGCATCAGGCTGTGGATGTTTGCGGGTCCAGGCCCGCGAGTTGATCCAGGCGCCCAGCAGATAGGGCGCCAACAGCCAGCTGCTGGCAGCGCTGAGGCGGCCGTCGGCGCGCTTCTGAAAACCCTTGGCACCGAACAGTGCGTAGTTCAGCGCGACCATCAGCAGCGACCAGGCCGGCCACAACAGCCACAACGCGAAGCCGCCGAAATGGATCGCCAGGGCGCTGCACAAGGCTGCGCCTAAGCTGTAGCGCAGGGCCAGCCGCCAGCGCTGCGGGTCGCGGGCCAGGCGCCAGGTAAATAGTGGGCTGCGCCCTTCGCTGGGCCACAGCCACAGGCACAGGAAGCCAGCCAGCATGCCGGTCGGTACGTCGATGAAATGGTGCTGCCAGGTGGTCAGCACCGACAGGCCGATCAGCCAGAACCAGATATGCACGACTGCACGCCACAGGCCGCTGGCGTGCTGGGCAAAGCACGCCCAGAGCACCACCAGCAGGGTGATATGCAGCGATGGCGCCTGGTTGAAGGGTTTGTCGAAGCCCATCAGCACGTCGAACATCATCCCGAACAGCCCATCCAGCGCGGGCCGGTCGAAGGTGAAACGCAGCGGCCAGAGCAGGAAGCAGCTGATGCAGATCACCTGGGCGGTGAGCAGCCGCAGGCCGAGCCGATCCACCGCCGCACGGGTGGCCGGCAGCAGGAAGGCCAGGCCGTAGAGCAGGTCGATCGACCAGTAGGGAATGATCGTCCATGGCCACAGGGGAATCTGTCGCTCCCAGCCGAACACCAGGCTGCCGACGTCGTCACGCTGGCCGGTGAACCAGTTGGCGAAGCCATAGGTGCCGAAGAACAGCGGCGCGAGCAGCAGCAGCCAGAGGATGCCGCGCTTCCATAATCCGCTTTCGCGGACGACCGCGGCGGGCGCCATCAGGACACCCGCTGCGCCAGGGACACGCTGAAGATGCCCCACTCATCGACGCGCTGGGTCAGCTTGCGAAAGCCTGCCGCCTCGACCAGCTGATCCATCTCCGCCTGGCTGCGCCGGCGCATCACCCAGGCCTCGCCGCCCCGGTGGCTGGTCAGCGCACGGGCGATCAGTTCCAACTGCGGGTGCCACGGTTGACCGGTGTAGATCAGGTAACCGCCCTCTTCCACCGCTGCCGCCAGGCCTGCCAGGGAGTCGCCGACCATCTGGTTGCTGCCGAACAACTCATAGAG
>Ga0207790_1000403_pt1 | contig 15711 bp, 15 predicted proteins | sample HigsolmetaGSP14D_FD_184842 | JGI IMG/M metagenome (GOLD analysis project Ga0207790, IMG submission 184842) | High solid enriched microbial communities from the Joint BioEnergy Institute, USA - SP1-4-D (SPAdes) | ecosystem: Engineered > Bioreactor > SSF (Solid state fermentation) > Aerobic >...
GGGCCCCAAGGCATTTTCCGCGTTGCGCTGCCTGCCGGAGTTCTGCCATGAACCGGGGGTATTGCTGCAGGCGTTGCAGATGCTGATGTGGGCCGGATACGCACACCCCATGCGGGCCGAGAAAACCGCCGCGCAGGCAGCTGGCAGGCTCGATGCGTGGCTGGCGGCCAAGGCAATAGCGCTGAGCCTGGTGCCCGAGTGCGGAACGGCAGCCATGCACGATGTCAGCGGTACGCCGCTCATCGCCGGCCCCACGCAGCGTTAGATGAATCGGTTATCAGCTTAGATCGGCTGGTTCGCATGCGTGCAGCTGTCACCTGGGAGCGCCGCTAACCGCGGGCTTCGGCTGGCCATGCTGGGATCCCGGGGGCCATTCGGTGCCCGTAGCGGGGAGTAGGGGTTGTGCTGATTTGCCGGTATCATGGCCGCCCCCTGCAGCCGTCTGGACCCGATCGACGCCATGACCCAGCAATACCCCACGATCGCCGAATGCGTCGGCAACACGCCCCTGGTTCGCCTGCAACGCCTGCCCGGCACCACCAGCAACACCCTGCTGGTCAAGCTCGAAGGCAACAACCCGGCCGGTTCGGTAAAGGACCGCCCGGCGCTGTCGATGATCACCCGTGCCGAGCTGCGCGGTGATATCCAGCCCGGCGACACGCTGATCGAGGCCACCTCGGGCAATACCGGCATCGCCCTGGCCATGGCCGCGGCGATCAAGGGTTACCAGATGATCCTGATCATGCCGGACAACTCCAGCGCCGAGCGCAAGGCGGCGATGACCGCCTACGGCGCCGAGTTGATCCTGGTCAGCAAGGAAGAGGGCATGGAAGGCGCCCGTGACCTGGCGCTGGCCATGCAGGCCGAGGGCCGCGGCAAGGTGCTCGACCAGTTCGCCAACGGCGACAACCCGGTCGCCCACTACACCGGCACCGGCCCGGAGATCTGGCGCCAGACCGGTGGGCAGATCACCCATTTCATCAGCTCCATGGGCACCACCGGCACCATCATGGGCGTGTCGCGCTACCTCAAGGAGCAGAACCCGGCCGTGCAGATCGTCGGCCTGCAGCCGATGGAAGGCGCGGCGATTCCGGGCATCCGTCGCTGGCCGCAGGAATACCTGCCGAAGATCTTCGAATCCGAGCGGGTCGATCGCATCGTCGACATGGCCCAGGCCGAGGCCGAGGACGTGATGCGCCGCATGGCCCGCGAAGAGGGCATCTTCTGTGGCGTGTCGTCCGGCGGCTCGGTGGCGGCCATGCTGCGCCTGTCCCGTGAGCTGGAAAACGCCGTGCTGGTCGCCATCGTCTGCGATCGTGGCGACCGATACCTGTCCACCGGCGTGTACGACGCCGTGGCGCGCTGATGGCCCGCAAGAACGGCGGCCTGCGCTTTCAACCCAGTGGTGGTACCCGGGCCGCCCAGGTGCCGGTGGGCAAGAAGCAGCGCCTGAAGATCGAGCGCCTGGCCAACGATGGCCGGGGCATCGCCTTCAGCGACGGGCGCACCTGGTTCGTCAGCGGCGCGCTGCCGGGGGAGGAGGTCGAAGCCCGGGTACTGGATGCCCGTAGCAAGGTGATCGACGCACGCACCGAGCGGGTGCTCCAGGCCAGCCCCGAGCGGCGCGCCGAGCCCTGTGTGCATGCGCGCATCTGCGGCGGTTGCAGCGTTCAGCATATCCCCCATGCCGAGCAGCTGGCGCTCAAGCAGCGCATGCTCGCCGAACAGCTGCAGCGCCTTGGCGGCGTGCAGCCCGAAAGCTGGGTCGAGCCACTGACCAGCCCGGAATTCGCCTACCGTCGCCGTGCCCGTATCGCGGTGCGCTGGGATGCGCGCAACAAGCGCCTGGACGTCGGCTTTCGCGCCGCGGCCAGCCAGGACATCGTCGCCATCAGTGAGTGCCCGGTGCTGGTCGAGCCGCTGCAGCCGATTCTGCGTGCACTGCCCGCACTGCTGGGCGGTTTGCAGGCGCCGCGTGCCATTGGTCATGTGGAACTGTTCCAGGGCACCGCCAGTGCCATTCTGGTGCGCCACACCGAGCCCTTGAGCGAAGTGGACCTGGCCCGCCTGCAGGCGTTCTGCTCGGTGCATGATGCCCAGTTGTGGCTGCAGGGCGAGGGCGCGCCGCAACCGCTGGATGCCACGCAACCGCTGGGTTACCGGCTGGAGGAATGGGATCTGCAGTTGGCCTATCGGCCTGGCGATTTCGTGCAGGTCAACGCGGCCGTCAACGAAACGATGGTGGCCCAGGCCTTGCAGTGGCTGGCGCCGCGTGAAGACGAGCGGGTGCTGGACCTGTTCTGTGGCCTGGGCAACTTCGCCCTGCCGCTGGCCCAGCGGGCACGTGAGGTGATTGCCGTGGAAGGCGTGCAGGCGATGGTCGAGCGGGCCACGGGCAATGCCCGCAGCAATGGCCTGGCCAATGCGCACTTTTATCAGGCCGACCTGTCCAACCCGCTGGCCGAGGCCGGCTGGGCAGCCGGCGGTTTCGACGCCATCGTGCTCGACCCGCCGCGCGATGGCGCGCTACAGGTGGTTCGGCAGGTCGGCAGCCTGGGTGCCAAGCGGTTGGTTTACGTTTCCTGTAACCCGACGACGCTGGCACGCGACAGTGGCGAATTGTTGCAACAGGGCTATCGCTTGAAGAAAGCCGGTATTCTGGACATGTTTCCGCAAACGGCGCATGTCGAGGCGATGGCGCTGTTCGAGCTCTAAGCTGTCAGTAATGCAGTGGCGCACAGGAATTGCGCCGTTTGGTCAAACCGACCGGCTCGCAGAAGCCCGGCGACATTCAACGGGGCGTGCCCCGTGATAGGGAAGGTAATAGATGGTTCAGGTTAGAGTGCACCAGCCGATCAACGACGATGGCAGTATCAATCTCGAGGCCTGGCTGGAGCACGTCACGAGTGTCGATCCGGCCCTCGACCGCGATGCGTTGCGCGCCGCCTGTGAATTCGCCCGGGCGGCCGAGCAACAGGCCAATGCCGCGCAGAACCTGTGGACCGAAGGCACGTCCAGTTTCAGCGCCGGTCTGGAAATCGCCGAAATTCTCGCCGACCTCAAGCTCGACCAGGATTCCCTGGTGGCCGCCGTCATCTACCGCGGTGTGCGTGAAGGCAAGATTCCCCTGGCTGACGTGCGCCAGCGCTTCGGCCCGGTGGTGGCCAAGCTGATCGAAGGCGTGCTGCGCATGGCGGCCATCAGCGCCAGCCTCAACCCGCGTGGCGAGTCCATGGTGCTGGGCTCCCAGGCCCAGGTCGACAACCTGCGCAAGATGCTGGTGGCCATGGTCGACGACGTGCGCGTGGCGCTGATCAAGCTGGCCGAACGTACCTGCGCGATTCGCGCCGTCAAGGACACCGACGAGGAGCGCCGCCAGCGCGTGGCCCGCGAGGTGTTCGACATCTACGCGCCGCTGGCCCACCGCCTGGGCATCGGCCATATCAAGTGGGAGCTGGAAGACCTGTCCTTCCGCTACCTGGAACCCGAGCAGTACAAGCAGATCGCCAACCTGCTGCACGAGCGGCGCCTGGATCGCGAGCACTACATCAACGAAGTGATGGAGCAGCTGCGCGAGGAGCTCGAAGCCACCGGCATCAAGGCCGACATCAGTGGCCGGGCGAAACATATCTATTCGATCTGGCGCAAGATGCAGCGCAAGGGCCTGCAGTTCAGCCAGATCTACGACGTGCGCGCGGTGCGCGTGCTGGTGCCGGCGGTGCGCGACTGCTACACCGCCCTGGGTATCGTGCACACCCTGTGGCGGCACATTCCCAAGGAGTTCGACGACTACATCGCCAACCCCAAGGAGAACGGCTACCGCTCGCTGCACACCGCGGTGCTCGGCCCGGAAGGCAAGGTGCTGGAGGTGCAGATTCGCACCTCCAACATGCACGAAGAGGCCGAGCTCGGCGTTTGCGCCCACTGGCGCTACAAGGGCACCGACGTCAAATCGGGCGCCAGCAGTCATTACGAAGAAAAGATCTCCTGGCTGCGCCAGGTGCTCGAGTGGCACGAGGAACTCGGCGATATCGGCGGCCTGGCCGAACAGCTGCGCGTCGATATCGAACCGGATCGGGTTTACGTGTTCACCCCGGACGGCCACGCCATCGACCTGCCCAAGGGCGCCACGCCGCTGGACTTCGCCTACCGGGTGCACACCGAAATCGGCCATAACTGCCGCGGCGCCAAGATCAACGGCCGTATCGTGCCGCTCAACTACAGCCTGCAGACCGGCGAGCAGGTAGAGATCATCACCAGCAAGCAGGGCACGCCGAGCCGTGACTGGCTGAACTCCAACCTCGGCTACGTCACCACCTCGCGAGCGCGGGCGAAGATCGTCCACTGGTTCAAGCTGCAGGATCGCGACCAGAACGTCGCCGCCGGCAAGGTCATGCTCGAACGCGAGCTGGCGCGGGTTGCGCTGCCGCCGGTGGACTTCGAGAAGCTCGCCGAGAAGGCCAACCTCAGAACCGCCGAAGACATGTTCGCGTCCCTGGGCGCCGGTGATCTGCGCCTGGCGCAGCTGGTCAACCTGGCCCAGCAGTTGGTCGAGCCGGAGCGTGGCAACGAGCAGCTCGAGCTGATCCCGCGCAAGGCCCAGGGTTTCAAGCCGGGCAAGCGTGGCGACATCCAGATCCAGGGCGTGGGCAACCTGCTGACCCAGATGGCCGGTTGCTGCCAGCCGCTGCCGGGCGACCCCATCGTTGGCTACATCACCCTGGGGCGCGGGGTCAGCATCCACCGCCAGGATTGCGCGGCGGTGCTGCAGCTGGGCGGGCGTGAGCCGGAGCGGATCATCCAGGTCAGCTGGGGGCCGGTGCCGGTACAGACCTACCCGGTGGACATCATCATCCGCGCCTACGACCGTTCCGGCCTGCTGCGCGACGTGACGCAGATGCTGCTCAACGAGAAACTCAACGTGCTGGCGGTCAACACCCGCTCGAACAAGGAGGACAACACGGCGTCGATGTCGCTGACCGTGGAGATTCCCGGGCTCGATGCGCTGGGTCGCCTGCTGGGGCGCATCTCGCAGCTGCCCAACATCATCGAGGCGCGTCGCCACCGCGCGCCCTGAGCCGTTACCCGGGCATGGGGCGTCAAGGCGCCGCGTGCCCGCATCGACTGGATCTTGTCATGTATCAACTCACCGATCTGCTCAACCTGATGGCTCGCCTGCGCGACCCGCAGCACGGCTGCCCATGGGATTTGCAGCAGTCCTACGCGAGCATCGTGCCGCACACCCTCGAAGAGGCCTACGAGGTGGCCGACGCCATCGAGCGTGAGGCATTCGACGAACTGCCCGGCGAGCTCGGCGACCTGCTGTTCCAGGTGGTCTATTACAGCCAGTTGGCCAGGGAAGAGGGGCGCTTCGATTTCGCCGCGGTGGTCGATGGCATCACCCGCAAACTGGTGCGTCGCCACCCCCATGTATTTCCCGATGGCGACCTGTATGGGCCGCTCGATCAGCCGCGCCTGAGCGAGACTGAAGTCAAGCAGCGCTGGGAGGCGATCAAGGCCGAGGAACGGGCCGAACGGGCGGCGGCACCCGAGCAGCTTTCGCTGCTCGACGATGTGCCGAACGTGCTGCCGGCGCTGAGCCGCGCCAAGAAACTGCAAGGCCGCGCCGCCCGGGTCGGTTTCGACTGGCCGGATGCCTTGCCGGTGCTCGACAAGGTGCGCGAAGAGCTCGATGAAGTGCTCGAAGCGATCAGTGAAAACGACCCGGAGGCCATTGCCGAGGAAATCGGCGATCTGCTGTTCAGCGCCACCAACCTGGCCCGGCACCTGAAGGTCGACCCGGAAACGGCATTGCGCGCCGCCAACGCTAAATTCGAGCGGCGTTTCCGATTTATCGAGCAGGCATTGCGCGAAGCCGGGCGGCCCATCGAGAATTGCACCCTGGATGAGCTCGATGCCCTGTGGGGCGAGGCCAAGAAGATCGACAAGCAGCGCGGCTGCTGAGCCGGATGGCGCAGCAGCCTCGACGAGAATCCGATGGGCATGCCCATCTCATTAAATTGTCTGCGGATAGGTAGGTTATGGCGATTTCACTACGTGACCAGTTGCTCAAAGCCGGGTTGGTCAACGAGAAGCAGGTCAAGCAGGCCAGCAAGCAACAGCACAAACAGCAGCGCATGGTGAAGAAAGGCCAGGCTGAAGAGGACAACAGCAGCCAGCTCGCGGCCCAGCAGGCCAAGGCCGAGAAGGCGGCGCGCGACCAGGAACTCAATCGCCAGCAGCAGGAAAAGGCCGAGCAGAAGGCCCGTGCCGCGCAGATCAAGCAGCTGATCGAGGCGTCGCGCCTGCCCAAGCTGACCACCGAGGACTACTACAACTTCGTCGACGACAAGAAGGTCAAGCGCCTGCCGGTCAATGCGCTGATGCGCGACAAGCTCAGCCGCGGTTCGCTGGCCATCGTGCGTCATGGCGGTGGCTACGAAGTGATCCCGCGTGAGGCCGCCTTGAAGATTCAGGAGCGTGATCCGCAGCGCGTGCTGCTGCTCAATACGCCGACCGAGGCGCCGGACGCGGATGATCCGTACGCGGCCTACCAGGTGCCCGACGACCTGATGTGGTAAGCCGTCAGCCATGAAAAAGCCCGCGTGATGCGGGCTTTTTCATGGGATTCCGATTTATTGCGAATGAGCCGCCTCTGGGTCGTGGGCTTCCAGCTCCGCCTGATACGCGACCGCTTCCTCTTCGGACGGGAAGATGCCGACCAACTGGTCGTTCTGGTACACGTCCCAGACCCGCAGGCCCTCGGCCTGGGCTTCGTGGGACATATGGTGTTCGTCACGCTCGGTCACTACTAGTACGCTCATCTTATTTCTCCAGTATTGCCGGACAAATGCTGCGCAAGGCGGTTGCGCTCGTGCTTAGCCTGCTAAGCAACGACATATTTTGTGACTGTATTAATTAGTTACAAGTTCCCAGGCGCTTCGCTTGTGCATGGTTTTTTCAGCCTCGGGGCTGAATCGCGGGCATAAAAAAACCGGGGCAGGCCCCGGTTTCTCTGGTATGCGGCAGGCTGATCAGTCGCGACGGCCTTCGACATTCTTGCCGTCGACCGTGCCCGACTTGAGCATGATCTGGTATTCCTTGCCGTCCTTCTCGACCTGGTGCAGGCGCACCAGCAGGTAATCCCAGTCCTTGGCGAACCAGAGGATGGTCTTGCGGCTGCTTTGCGTCGGGTCGCGCACGCGCTCGACCTTGATCGCATCGATCAGGCCAGCGGCGGTGCGCACCACCTCTTCGCCGAGCACGCGGAAGTCGTAGGTCTCGATCTCGTCGCCATCGACCACCTGGTAGCTCATGCTTTTCTGGCCGGCGGCCACGTCATGCTGCAGGGCCAGCTGGTAGGTCGACTTGTCCTGCATGCCGCGGTTGAGCGGGAAGCGCACGGGATCGCCACGGTCGCTGCCGATCACCTGCTTCTGCGACCAGTCGAAGTCGAACTCGACATCCTTGCTCTTGCCCAGGCCGCTGCGCTCGAACTTGTAGCTCTGCGGCAGGAAGGCGTCGTTCTCGACGGTGAAGGTGCTCTGCTCGGTCAGGCCGGCGACCAGCATGGAGGCCTTGAACACCAGCTGCCAGCGGCCGTCATCAAGCTTTTGCAGGCTGCGTTCGGCGGAGCCGCTGACCGGCACCTGCTTCCAGTCGGCGGTGTAGCTGGCGGAGAAGGGCTTCGGCTCTGCGGCGAGGGCAGGCAGGCTGAACAACGCCAGGGCAAGCATTAGGGCGCGGCGCATGGAATCTCCTTGCAGTTGATGGGGTAACCGGTGGGCGGCAATGCAACACCGTCGAACCGGGGGCCTGCTTGTGTGAGCTGCAAACGGCCCTCGGCGAACCAGCGCACGGCCAGCGGATAGATCCGGTGCTCCTGGGCGTGAACCCGTTGCGCCAGGCTGGCGGCCGTGTCCTGCGAATGTACCGGGATTACTGCCTGTACGACCAGAGGGCCACCATCGAGTTCCTCGGTCACGAAGTGCACGCTGCAGCCATGCTCGGTGTCGCCAGCTTCCAGGGCGCGCTGATGGGTATGCAGGCCCTTGTGGCGCGGCAGCAGCGAGGGATGGATGTTCAGCAGGCGGCCGTGGTAGTGGCGCACGAAGGCGGGGGTGAGAATGCGCATGAAGCCGGCGAGTACCACCAGCTGTGGGGCGAAGTCGTCGATGGCCTGCATCAGCGCGGCATCGAAGGCGTCGCGGCCCTGGTAATCACCGTGCTCGAGCACGCGGGTGGCGATGCCCGCGTCCCGCGCACGTTGCAGGCCATAGGCATCGCTGCGGTTGGCGATCACCGCGGCGATGCGCACCGGGTTTTCGCCATCAGCGGTGCTGTCGATCAGCGCCTGAAGGTTGCTGCCGGTGCCCGACAGCAGCACCACTACATTGCAGGATCGCGGCATTAGGTGCCTATCAGTGGGTTTTCAGGTTGTTCAGCACCACGCGCTCGGCGCCTGCTGCGGCTTCGGCGATCTGGCCGATCACCCACGGCTGCTCGCCAGCGGCACGCAGGGTTTGCAGAGCCACCTCGACCTGATCCTGGGCGACGCAGATGACCATGCCCACGCCGCAGTTCAGCACGCGGTGCATTTCATGCTCGTCGACGTTGCCTTTCTCCTGCAGGAAGTCGAACACCGCCGGGCGCTGCCAGCTGGCTACGTCGACGACCGCCTGGGCATTGTCGGGCAGCACGCGTGGGATGTTGTCGAGCAGACCGCCACCGGTGATATGGGCCATGGCCTTGACTGCGCCGGTGTCCTTGATCAGCTTGAGCAGCGGCTTGACGTAGATGCGCGTCGGCGCCATCAGCAGGTCGGCCAGGGGCTTGCCGTCGAGCTGGGTGTTTTCGATATCGGTGCCGGAGACTTCGAGGATCTTGCGGATCAGCGAATAGCCGTTGGAGTGCGGGCCTGAGGAGGGCAGGGCGATCAGCGCATCGCCAGTGGCGACCTTGGAGCCGTCGATGATCTCGGCCTTCTCGACCACGCCCACGCAGAAGCCGGCCAGGTCGTAGTCTTCGCCTTCGTACATGCCCGGCATCTCGGCGGTTTCACCACCGACCAGCGAGCAGCCAGCCAGTTCGCAGCCAGCGCCGATGCCGGTGACCACGGTCGCGGCAACGTCGACGTTGAGCTTGCCGGTGGCGTAGTAGTCGAGGAAGAACAGCGGCTCGGCGCCACACACCACCAGGTCGTTGACGCACATGGCGACCAGATCCTGGCCGATGCTGTCGTGCTTGTTGAGGTTCAGCGCCAGGCGCAGCTTGGTGCCCACGCCGTCGGTGCCGCTGACCAGCACCGGCTGCTTGTAGCCGGCCGGGATCTCGCACAGGGCGCCGAAGCCGCCCAGGCCACCCATGACTTCAGGACGGGCGGTGCGCTTGGCTACGCCCTTGATGCGCTCGACCAGGGCTTCGCCCGCGTCGATGTCCACACCTGCGTCCTTGTAGCTGATGGAGGGTTGCTTGCTCATAGATCCAGGCCTTTGGAAGGGGAAAGTCGGAATAGCGTCGGCCCCTCGGGGCCGTTCTGCGAAGGCGCGCGATTTTATCAGGCTTGCCCGGCAGCGGCCAGTCACCGCGCCGAGTGCGGGTCGCGGTGCCGGGGCGGTTGGCGGTGAAACCTGGCCCCGCCTGGTCGGTCACACGCAGGCCAGCTTGCGCGGTATTGGCCGCGTGGCTTGCGATGCCATGGCAACAGCCCCTAAGGTATAGCGCCACGGTTCGATTGCCGTGCGCCGTCTTTTCCCAGCCGAGAGCCCTTCATGCGCCCGACCTTCCGCCCCCTGCTTCTGTGTCTGTCACTGCTGAGCCTGCCGACTCTGGCAGCGACGGTCAGCGACCTTTATCAGGTGCGCGAGACGGTTGCCAGCCAGCAGCCCGAGGAGCGCGATGCCGCCCTGCAGCGCGCGGTCGATACGCTGGTGCTGCGCCTGACTGGCAAGCCTGAGGCAATCAAAGGCAGCGCGTTGGCCGAGCTGCGCAAGGATCCTCAGCAGATCATCAGCCAGTACGGTTACGAAGGCGATCACCTGGTGGTCGACTTCGATGCCGTGTCCACCGACCGCTCCCTGCGCCAGGCCGGCTTGCCGCTGTGGGGCGTCAACCGTCCGGCCATTCTGGCCTGGTGGCTGAACGAGACGGTCGATGGCGCCAATATGGTCGGTGATGGCCAGGCCGCCGCCGAACCGCTGCGCGAGGCGGCCCAGCACCGCGGCCTGCCATTGCGGTTGCCGCTGGCCGATCTCAGCGAGCAGCTGGTGGCCACCAAGGAGGCGCTTGGCGCCAAGGAGCCGGGTGAGCTGCGCGCGGCATCCGAGCGCTACGGCGCCGACGCCTTGCTGGCGGTGCGGGCCAGCGAAGCGGACGGCAAGTGGCAGGCCAGCTGGCAGCTGTGGCTGGGCGAGGAGCGCGAGCAGGGCAAGGCCGAAGGCGCCGATCAGGCCGCGCTGGCCGATGCCGTGTTGCTGGCGGTGAGCGAGCGCCTGGCGCCGCGTTTCGTGGTCGCACCGGGCGCCAGCTCGACGCAGACGGTGGAAATCATTGGCGCCGATCTGTCGCGTTACGCGGAGCTGCAGCGGGTGCTCGAGCCTTTCGGCGCGCAGCTGCAATCGGTAGCGGCCGATCGGCTGATCTACCAGGTCAGCGCCAGCGCCGAGCAGTTGCGCACCCAGTTGGGCCTGCTGCAGCTGCACGAGGTCTCGGCTGCCGAACTGGCCGCCGAGGCGCCGGCCCCTGCTGAACCGCCGGCCTCCGCCGAGCCCCAGCAACCTGTCGACGCCAGCCAGCCGCCCGTGCAGCCCCAGCCAGCGCCGCCGGCAGCCGATGCCAAGCCCCGTGGCGATGTCCTGTACTTTCGCTGGTAGACTGCCGCTCATCTGAACCGCTTCGCTTGCGACGACCTCGGCCATGGCCGAGGTCGTTTTGCGAGTGCGCACCGACCTGTCATTTGCTTCTGAGGATCGAGCATGCCCGTTTCGTCTCGCTGGCTGTGGATCGCCGCCGTGCTGGTGCTGTGCGTTTTCCTGTACGTGCTGCATCCGATTCTTTCGCCGTTTCTGGTCGGCATCCTGATCGCCTACCTCGGCGATCCGCTGGTCGACCGCCTGGAGCGCCTGAGGCTGTCACGCACCTGGGGGGTGATCGTGGTGTTCAGCCTGTTCACCCTGTTGATGGCCCTGGCCCTGCTGGTGCTGATCCCGATGCTGGGCAAGCAGCTGGCACGTCTTTACGAGATGCTGCCGCAGATGCTCGACTGGGCGCAGAACCAGGCCTTGCCGTGGATCCAGGTCAGGCTCGGCCTGAACGAGGGCTTCTGGCGCTTCGATCAACTCAAGCAATCGCTGTCCGGGCACCTGGGGCAGACCACCGGCATCGCCGGGCTGGTGCTTTCCCAGGTCACGGCGTCGAGCCTGGCGCTGATGGCCTGGGCGGCCAACCTGCTATTGATTCCGGTGGTCAGCTTCTACCTGATGCGCGATTGGGATGTGCTGGTCGGCAAGCTGCGCAGCCTGGTGCCGCGCGACAACGAAGGCGTGGTGGTGAAGCTGGTTGGCGAATGCCATGAGGTGCTCGGCGCCTTCCTGCGCGGCCAACTGCTGGTGATGCTGGCACTCGGTGCGATGTACGCGGTCGGCCTGATGGCCATCGGCCTGGAGCTGGGGCTGTTGATCGGCGTGCTGGCTGGCCTCGCGAGCATCGTGCCGTACCTCGGCGTGGTGGTGGGCATTGGCAGTGCGCTGCTCGCCGGGGTGTTCCAGTTCGGCGGCGACCCCTATCCGTTGCTGGCGATTGCCGGCGTGTTCGTGGTCGGCCAACTGCTCGAAGGCATGCTGCTCACGCCACTGCTGGTCGGCGACCGCATCGGCCTGCACCCGGTGGCGGTGATCTTCGCGATCATGGCCGGCGGCCAGTTGTTCGGGTTCACGGGGATCCTGCTGGCATTGCCGGTGGCGGCGGTGATCATGGTGCTGCTGCGCCACGTGCACCAACTGTACACCCACTCCAACGCCTACGCGGGGCAGGCCCCGGTGCAGCCAGCGCCTGGCCGCAAGCCGCGCTAGGGCTGGCTAAACCTTTGTATTGCCTTGGAAAGTGCGGCAATGACAGCGGGCCGCCAAGGGTATAAACTGCGCCACCTTCTATTCAGGGCGCCAATCGGGCTCCGACGAGCCGTTCTCTCCAGCATGAAGCCGATTCAACTGCCTCTGGGTGTGCGTCTGCGTGACGACGCCACCTTCGCCAATTACTACCCGGGCGCCAATGCCGCTGCCCTCGGGTACGTGGAGCGTCTGTGCGAAGCCGAGGCGGGCTGGACGGAGAGCCTGATCTACCTGTGGGGTGGCGAGGGCGTCGGGCGCAGCCACCTGCTGCAGGCGGCCTGCCTGCGCTTCGAACAGCTCGGCGAGCGTGCCGCCTACCTGCCACTGGCCGAGGTGGTGCAATACGGCCCGGCGATTCTGGACAACCTGGAGCAGTTCGAACTGGTCTGCCTGGATGACCTGGACGCGGCTGCCGGGCAGCGGGCCTGGGAAGAAGCGCTGTTCCACCTGTTCAATCGCCTGCGCGACAGCGGTCGACGCCTGTTGCTGGCCGCCGATGCATCGCCTCGCGAATTGTCGATCAAGCTGCCCGACCTCAAGTCCCGCCTGACCCTGGCCCTGGTGTTCCAGCTGCAGTCGCTGTCCGACGAGGACAAGCTGCGTGCCCTGCAGTTGCGGGCCTCGCGTCGCGGCCTGCACATGAGTGACGAGGTGGGGCGCTTCATCCTCACCCGGGGCGAGCGCAGCATGAATGCGCTGTTCGAGCTGCTCGAGCGTCTCGATCAGGCCTCGCTGCAGGAAAAGCGCAAGCTGACCATCCCGTTCCTCAAGGAAACCCTGGACTGGTAACCAGCCCGGTTCCGGACAGCTGCTACTCCTCGCGGCGTTCGCCGATGCTCCCGCTACGCTGGTACTGCGCGCACCAGCGCGTGTAGAGCAGCGCGCTGGTGAACAGGGTCAGGCTCAGGAGGATTTCCAGCCAGCCGAACAGGCGCTTGGAGGGATCGAACGCGGCCAGCACGCCCTGGATGAAATACAGGTTGACCACGAAGCAGGCCCACGAGTGGGTGCGCGGGTGGCCGCCGATGATTCCGGGGGCGAGCAACAGCAGGGGCAGCAGCTGCAAGGCCAGCACCGCCCACAGCAGCGACCTGGGCACGGCCGCATAACCCAGGTTCCAGACCAGCAGCAGTAGCCCCAGCGCACAAAAGCTGGCCAGGCTCAGGTAGCGGCAGATCCGCAGGCGCGGGAGCAGCCAGTCCACGCTGGGTGGCGCGCCGGCCGCCCTAGTCACGCTTGGCTTCCAGTTTGAGCGCGATGCTCGCCAGGCGCTGACCCAGGGCGCGGCACAAGGCCACCTCATGCTCGTCCAGCGCACGCTTGCCATCGGCGCCTGCATGGTGGCTGGCGCCGTAGGGCGTGCCGCCGCCGCGGGTCTCGACCAGGGCGGACTCGCTGTAGGGCAGCCCGGCGATCAGCATGCCGTGGTGCAGCAGTGGCAGCAGCATGGACAGCAGCGTGCTCTCCTGGCCGCCATGCAGGCTGGCGGTGGAGGTGAACACGCCGGCTGGCTTGCCGACCAGGCTACCGGTCAGCCACAGGTTGCTGGTGCCGTCGAGAAAGTACTTCATGGGCGCGGCCATGTTGCCAAAGCGGGTTGGGCTGCCCAGGGCCAGGCCGGCGCAGTTCTTCAGGTCATCGAGGCTGGCATAGGGCGCGCCCTCTGCCGGAATGCTGTCGCTGACCGCCTCGCATTCGGCGGATACCGCCGGCACGCTGCGCAGGCGCGCCTCGACACCCTGCGTCTCGATGCCGCGGGCGATATGGCGGGCCATCTCGGCAGTGGCACCGTGGCGGCTGTAGTACAGCACCAGAATGTAAGGTGTGCTCATGGCAGCAACTCCAGGATGTTTTCCGGCGGCCGACCGATCACGGCGCGGTCCGCGGTGATCAGGATCGGCCGCTCGATCAGGCGTGGATGAGCGACCATGGCTTCGATCAACGCGTCGTCACCGAGCGCCTGGTCGGCCAGCTTGAGTTGGCGGTATTCGTCCTCGCCACTGCGCAACAGCTGGCGGGGCGGCAGGCCGAGTTTGTCCAGCACCTCGCGCAGCTGCGCGGCGCTGGGTGGGTTGTCGAGGTAGTGCACCACGGTGGGCTGCAGGCCGCGTTCTTCGAGCAGTTGCAGGGCCGCGCGGGATTTGGAACAGCGCGGGTTGTGATAAAGAGTCAGATCGGTCATGGCGGTCGTCGCTTCTGGCGGCAGATGGCGGCTATTCTAACCGCGTCGGCGCCTTGCGCTGAACGGGGTGCGGCAATCGAGGCGAACCTAAGTGGCGAGCCAGCGTCTGTAATGCGTCGGTCACAATGGCTTGTGGCCAGCTTTTCCCGCTCGTCTGCATTGCCCGCGCCGCCAATGGTGCCGGCCTGGCGATGATGCGCACGTTTCCGACTGCCCTTGTGAGGTGGGTATGCAGCAGCGTCTGCACGATTGGTTTGAGTTCTGGCGATTCCTCTGGCAACGCTTCTTCGACAATCGCGGCGCCGATAACGCGGCTGCGCTGACCTATACCACGCTGTTCGCCGTGGTGCCGATGATGACCGTCAGCTTCGCCGTGCTCTCTGCCGTGCCAGCGTTTCAGGGAACCGGCGAGCAGATCCAGGCGTTCATCTTTCACAACTTCGTGCCGTCTGCGGGTGAGGCCTTGCAGGAGTACCTGCGTAATTTCACCTCCCAGGCGCGACAGTTGACCTGGATCGGCGTGGGGGTGCTGGCGATCACCGCCTTCTGGATGCTGGTGACCATCGAGCGCACCTTCAATACCATCTGGCGGGTGCGACAACCGCGCCGCGGCGTTGCCACCTTTCTGCTCTATTGGGCGATTCTCAGCCTCGGGCCCATGCTGCTGGGCGCCGGTTTTGCCGTCAGCACCTATATCGCCTCGCTGTCGCTGCTCAGCGGGCCGGATGCGGTGGTCGGCGCCCAGACGCTGCTGCGCTTCACGCCGCTGCTGTTCAGCGTGGCGGCGTTCACCCTGCTGTATGCGGCCGTGCCCAATGCCCGGGTACCGCTGCGCCATGCCCTGTGGGGGGGATTGTTCACCGCGGTACTGCTGGAGCTGGCCAAGGCGATTTTTGGTTTCTACGTGCGCTTCTTTCCGGGCTATCAGCTGATTTACGGCGCCTTCGCCACGGTGCCGCTGTTTCTGTTGTGGGTGTTCCTGTCCTGGCTGATCGTCCTGCTGGGGGCTGAGCTGGTGTGCAACCTGGGGGTTTCCCCGCTGTGGCGCAAGCGCGCGATGCCCCGGGCGCTGGTGCTGCTGGGCATTCTGCGGGTGTTTCATGGGCGTCAGCGCACCGGGCTCAAGGTGCGCCATCGCGATATTCAGCGTCAGGGCTGGCTGCTGCCCGAGCATGAATGGGAAGAGGTACTGAGTTTCCTGGAAAGCCAGCGCCTGGTCGCCAGCACCGGTGGCGATAGCTGGATGCTCAGCCGCGACCTGTCCCATTACACCTTGCAGCAGTTGTTCGAGCGCAGCCCCTGGCCGTTGCCCCATTTGAACCAGTTGCCCGATGAGCTGGACGAGCCCTGGTATCCGGCGCTGCGTGAAGCGCTGCGCCGGCTGCACGATGAGCAGACGGTGCTGTTCGGCGAAAGCCTGGC
>Ga0207790_1000404_pt1 | contig 15706 bp, 11 predicted proteins | sample HigsolmetaGSP14D_FD_184842 | JGI IMG/M metagenome (GOLD analysis project Ga0207790, IMG submission 184842) | High solid enriched microbial communities from the Joint BioEnergy Institute, USA - SP1-4-D (SPAdes) | ecosystem: Engineered > Bioreactor > SSF (Solid state fermentation) > Aerobic >...
GGGGCCGGATGTAGGGGTGTGTTTCTTTGCTTACTTTCTTTGCACAAGCAAAGAAAGTGAGTCGCCCGTAAGGGGCGAAACCCACCCGGCCAGGCGGCGTGCTAATGGAGAGTGCCAAGCCATCGGCAACGAACACAAACTTGCCAGTCCGGTATCAACCAGGCGTCACCCTACCAAACAAAGAACCCTGGTCTGGCACGCTGGAAAAGGCGATGCCGCCGATGCGGCATCGCCCTTGTCCGTTTAACGCCCTGCCGCTACCGCAACCGGCTTCTCGCTGCGCACGCTGCGGCCCTGCTCGATCAGTGCGAACACTTCGTTCCACATCGCCTGGGTACGGCCCTTGAGCTCGGCAGAATGGGCGTTCAGGCGAGCAGACAGCGCCTGCATCTGCACCGGGTCAGTGAGGTTGTCGAGCGCGCGGTTCAGCTCTTCGTCGCTCAGGTTGATGTCCAGCACGCCTTCGGAGAAACCGTAGTCGGCGAACAGCATCTGGTACTTGTGGCTCCAGCCAGTGGCCAGCGACGGCACGCCCTGGGACAGCGCACTGACCAGGCCGTGGAAACGGCTGCCCAGGGTGCCGCGGCAGGCGCCGAGGATGCCCTTGATGGCCAGCGGATCGGTTTCACGCAGGATCGGCAGGCCGCCTACCGCCTTGGAAACCTGCTCGGCCAGGCGCGCATCGCCCTCACCCTCGTGGATCAGCAGGAACGGCTTGGCGCCACGCTCTACCAGTGCCTTGGCGGCACGCTCCAGGAACGGTGCATAGCCCTTGGCGATGCTGTCGTTGGTCTTGTCGAGCATGCGGCAGTTGGGCACCAGGCAGATCTGGTGAACCTCGGGGTCGAAATAGTCCGGCACCGGCCCGGAAATCAGATTGGTGAAATCCGGGGCGATCTTGATGTTGTCGCGCTCGCCGACGATCTCGGTCAGGTAGTCGTAGGAAATCTGTTCGCGGGCGAAGATCAGGTCGCAGTTGTCGACGAAGGCCTTCACCGCTTCACGGCTGCGCGGGTCGCGGAACGGCCCGAACGCCTGGGGCAGCAGGATCACCTTGGAGCCCTGCTGCTTCCAGCGCTTGCTGGAGCGCGCCAGCTCTTCGGAGAGGTCCGGGCCCCACTGGTCGCTGTAGGCGAAACCGGCGGCGTCCAGCACCACGTTGATTTCCTTGTCCAGCACGATGCCGTACTGCTCGCGAATACCGGCCGGCACCAGCGCCGCCAGGTCGCCGAACGCAATACCTTTGCGCCACAGCCAGGCCTTCTGGTACAGCCCCAGGGACGCACGATTGACATAAGGATAGGGGCTCTTGGCCCGGCCGGGCTCCATCACCACCTTGGCAGCCGGCAGGTTGTGCCGCACTTGCTGCAGGGCGGCATGCAGCATCAGTGCTGCCCCCTTGTTGACGAAACCGGCCTTGCGAATCTCGACGTACATATCACCTTCTCCTGAATTCACGAATCAACTGGGGCACGCTAATGAACACGTGCAGGCAAATACTCTTGGTCATCATGATGAACAGCGGTCGTGTCTTGCGTGACAGCAGCAGGCTCACGTAACCGGCCACGCCGTAGGAAATCAGCGTTGCCCAGGCCGAGCCGACCACGCCGTGGCTTCTGATGAGGAAGTAGTTGAGGACGATGTTGCTCAACGCCCCGAGGCCCTGGGTAACCAGGGAAAAGATGAACGCCTCCTCGATGATGATCCACTTGCTGAACAGCGCACGCATGAACACGAAGGTCGCGGCGAAGATATGGATCGCCAGCACCGGCCCGGCGTCCGCATACTGGGCGCCGTAGAGCAGGTGCACGATCCAGTCGGAGAGCAGGAACACCACCACGGCCAGGGCGAACGCCACGAAGAACAGCACGTCCAGCGCCACCTGCATGAAGCGGTTGTAGCCGGCGGTGTCGCTCTTGTGCAGGTCGATCATCTTCGGGAAAACCGACGCCATCAGAATGGTCGGGATCAGGTACCAGGCCTCGGACAGGCGCGATGCCGCCGAATACACACCGACGGCGTACTCGCCGAGCATGTACTGCAGCATGATCTGGTCGACCTTGAGGTAGATCACCGCCGACAGCGAACCGAGGAAGATGAGGAAGCTCTTCTTGAGCAGCGTCTTGCCCAGCGGCCAGGAAAAGTCGAAGCGGAAATCGCGCTTGAGCATCACCGCGTAGCTGACCAGGATCACCGAGGTGACCATCACCACCACCACGTGGGCCAGGGCGATGTACACCAGACCGGCACCGGCGATGGCCAGGATCATCTTCAGGCCGTTGCCGCCCAGCTGGCCGACGAAGCCGGCCACCGCGGCGTACTTGGCCTGCACCCGGGCCTGGAACCAGTCGATGAGCATCTCGAACGGGGTGAAGAACAGCGCCAGGGCGGTGAACAGCAGCACCAGGAAATTGCGGTCGTTGCCGAACAGGTAGGTGCTCATCATGATCGCGAAGGCGATCACCGAGCAGCCCACCTTGATCATGAATACCGTGGAAAGGATCTGGTCTTCATTGTCCGGGTTGCTGCGCAGCTCCTTGACCACCAGGCCGGTTAGCCCCAGGTGCACGACGATGCTGAGCAACCCCAGCAGCGCCAGCGCGTAGTTCAGGTAACCGAAATCCTCGGGCCCCAGGTAGCGCGCCAGCACCACGGTGGTGGCCAGGCCGATGGCCAGCATCAGGAACTTCTCGGCCAGCATCCAGCCGGAATTGAGGAGGTACTTCATGCCCTCCTGGACACGCGAGGCACTCATCGAGCGGGCGACTCCAGGCGCATATAGCTGCGGGCTTCCTCCAGCGAGAGCTTCTGCGAGTAAGGCACCAGGCCGGTGTCGGCGGCGTAACCCAGGGAGATGAACATGACGATGCGCTCGTCCGGGTCGAGCTTGAGCAACTTGGCCGCAGCCTCTTCACGCTCGGGAATGTCCGGCCAGTTGATCGAGCAGGACGACACGCCCTGGGTCTCCAGGGCGAACATGAAGGACATCGCCGCCAGGGCGCCGTCGATGTAGATCACATGGCGATCACGCACATGCGGGTAGGCGCGCAGGCGCCCGACCACGGCGACGATCGCCGGGAAGTTGTGATCGAAACCGGCCACGCCCATCGGCAGGCGCGACGCCTGGGCCACCGAGGCCGGGTCGTCGAACACCACGAAACGATAGGGCTGGCGGTTACAGGCGCTGGGCGACTGCACGGCAACTTCCACCGCCTTGTCGATCACTTCGCGCGGCACCGGGCGATCCTGCTGGTACCAGCGCACCGAACGGCGCTTCATGGCCAGCTGGCGCATGGCCGTGAAGTCGACGCTCGGGGTGCTGACGTCGGCCGCGAACGGCACGCGCTCGGCATCCGGGTGGCGCAGGGTATGGGGCGAACCGCTGGGGCGCTCGAAGCGGGCGAATTTTTCGCGGGCGCGGTTGAGCACCGGATGATCGCCGGTCACGGAGAAATACTCGGCGAGCACGTCATGGGCCCAGCTGACCTCGTCGCGATCGACGTTGCCGTTGAGCGAGGCGATGTAGCTGTCGACCGTATCGTTGATGTAGTCGAGGGCGAACACCTGACGCCGCGGCTGCATGATCAGGCCCTTCTCGATGCGGTGCACGGCACGGCGCAGGAAGTAGTTCACCGGCTCGGCACCGGACAGGTTCTGCTCATGCTGCAGGTGGCCGACCACCACGGCGTAGGCTTCCCGGTCGAAGGCCGAGGAGAAGAACGAGTAATGGAAACGGCGCAGCATGGCCGAGCGCGACAACGCCCGGATCCAGCCAATGGCGAGTCTCTTCTGCAAGGTCTTGAGGTTATCGATACTGTCCCGCGGCAAGACCTTCTTGAGGGATTCCTTCAACATTTTCATAGGCTGTGATTACCGTTCAATGGTTAATATCTCCCCCACAATCGCCGTAACGGTACGGCGACACTCGATTGATGGACGCTGGCAGTTCTAAAGCCGAACCACAGGCATCTGCACGCCAGCCAATGCTTGTCGAGGCAGTGCAGGCTGCAGCATCCCTTCCCTTGGCAACCACCCGTCCGGCCTCTGCCTACTCGGGTAGAGGGCAGCGCGAAAACGGCGTCTGGTGCTGCAACGGTTCGACATCCAACCCGGTGTTTCGAGGGTGTTGGAGGCGGCGCTCTGGGGTGCCGCTATTCGTTGTCAGGGTTTAGGACTACGGAGCAACGCTTTGATTCCGCATCCACGTGCTTTGCGTGAAAAAAGTTGCCGAAAGGCCGTTGTAGCGCGGTGCGCAGCGCTCTGCCCGGTAGCTGAAAAAGGCTTGAACGCGGCAAATGGCTGACCAGCCTCGTGCTCAGCAGCGCGCCGGCAGCAGGTCGCCAAGGGCCTTGCGCAGCTCGCGTATCGAGAACGGCCTGGCGATGCTGCGCAGCGCCGCAGCCGAGGCCGGTTGCCCTGCATCGGCCGCAGCGACAACCAGCAGCACGGACAGCCCGGGACGCTGCGCCTGCGCCGCCTCGGCCAGCTGAACACCGCTGATCCCGGGCAGGCTGACATCGACGATCAGCAGGTCGAAGGCCTCGCGCCCGAGCAGCTCGAGCGCCGCTTGCGGGTCGGCGGCATTGATCAGCTGATGGCCGCGCTCGGCAGCCACTTCACCGACCAGCAGGCACACCGACGAATCGCTCTCGACCAGCAGGATGCGCGACTGCGCAGGCGCCGGCGCACCAGCCAGCGGCCCAACCGCCCGGCCTGGGGCATCGACCACAGGCAGATAGAGACGCACCGTGGTACCGACCGCAGGCTCGCTGTGAATGGTCACCTGGCCGCCGCTCTGGCGCGCGAAGCCATGCACCATGGAGAGCCCCAGGCCACTGCTCTGGCCGACCGATTTGGTGGTGAAGAACGGGTCGAAAACCCGCTCCAGGGTGGCGTTGCTCATGCCGTTGCCGGTATCCGACAGGGCGATCAGCAGATAACGCCCAGGCACCAGGTCCGGCAAGGCCGCACGGTTCTCCTGGGCCAGCTCGACAAGCGATGTATGCAGGCCGATCTGCCCGCCCTCGGGCATGGCATCGCGGGCATTGAGGGCCAGGTTGAGCACCGCGCTTTCCAGCTGCCGGGCATCGGCCAGCACGCACACGGCGGCATGCTGGTAATCGCCCCGCAGGCAGATGCGCTCACCGATGGAGCGCCTGATCAGCGCCTCGAGGGAGGCGAGCAGCGGCTCCACTTCGATAGGCTGCGCTTCCAGCGGCTGGCGATGGGAAAGCGTCAGCAAGCGCTGGGTCAGCGCACTGGCGCGGTCGGCGGAAATGCTCGCGGCGTCGATGAAGCGCGGCAGGTCATCGAAACGGCCGGCCGCCACATGGCGCTTCATGATGTCGAGTGCACCAATGACGCCGGTGAGCATGTTGTTGAAGTCGTGGGCGACGCCATCGATCACCGACTCGACGGCATCCATCCGCTGGCTCTGCTGCAGGGCCAGCTCCTCGTCAGGCGAGCGCGCGCGGTCACCGCTCAGGGCCCGCACGGCGCTGCACAAGCCACGCGAAGTGAAAGGCGGCTCCACTATCAGGGCTATACCCTGGGCAAGCTGCGCGGAGCTGGGCGCGGCGTTCGTGGCGCCCAGCAGCAAAACCGGAACGGTCGACTCGGCGAGCCTGACGAGCAGGGTTTGCTCCTGCGGGTCGAGCAATTGCTCGGCGAGGAGCAGGACATCACCGCGCTCGCCCATCGCAGCGAGGGTTGCAGCAAGACTCTGGAATGTCAGGCAGGTCGCGCCAAGGGGCTCGAGCAGCGGCACCAGCCGGCTGGCTTCGCCGCTACAGATCAGGATGCGCATGCACGCTCTCCTCGCGCGCCGGCGCCGGGGCGCCGATGCAGCCAGTGGGCGGCCTCCGCGCGGCCCTGCCCATAGGCACTCAGAGAATCGCGAGCGCCGCTTTGCGCTAGCGAAATCGCGACGAACGACCGGGCATCGACCGCTATTCGCCCTACAGCTTCATCCATGGGTCTCGCACTCTCGCCATACACCTCATTCCGGGCGCATGGAAATGCGCCTGGGCTTGCGCAGCGTTCGACCGCCGCGGCCTAGAGGCGTTCAGCTTGTATGACAGGGGAGCGAAGCGTGATCGGTCGGCACCTGTACCGGCCGCCGCAGATGATCAGCTGGGGCCGATCAGTTCCTTGACCTTGGCGGTAACCAGATTGATGTCGAAGGGCTTGTCGAACACCGCAGCGAACAGCTCGGGGCTGGCGCGCCCGACACTGCCCTGGGCGCCACTCATCAGAATGATCGGCAAATCGGCAAGACCTGCCTTGGCCCGAATTGCACGGGCGAATTCCAGACCATCCATCACCGGCATCATGAAATCGGTGATGACCAGCTCCGGGCGCTCGCGGTCGAGCACCTCGAGGCCGCGCCGGCCATTGCTGGCCTTCACCACCATGTAGCCTTCATCCTCCATGGCATAGCCGAGAATATCCGCTATCAGGTATTCGTCGTCGACTATCAGGATGGTTGTCATAGATTATCGGCTCGGTCAGGCACACATGGCTCAGGCGTCCTGCGCAGGGACGGCATTGCCCGACAGCGCACCAGCCGCATGTCTGAAGGCCTTGCTGAGTTCAATACCATGATCACTGATGACCACTTCCAGGAGCGAGGGATCGTAACGGCTGTCCCTCATCTTAAGTATGGAAAGAAGGCGTTTTAGTTCAGCATCTTTTTCCACGAAACGCATGAGGATCAGGTTGTCGACGATGCTCGACAACTCCGGAGCCGGGGCGTTGATCTCGGCGGCGAACAGATCGCGCATCTCCCAGGTGGCGAACACGGTAACGCCCATGGCGCGCAACTGGCTCATCAGCGCGCTGAAGAACTCGATCAATCGCGCACTGCCAGTGGCAACCCGGGCCATGCCGCCCAGGCTGTCGATATGCAGGCGCTTGATACCCTTCTCGCGCACGGCGTTGATGACCCGCGCGCCCAGGCCATCGAGCAGGCCCTCGGTGGTGGGCTGCCACATGATGTGTAACGCGCCACTTGCTTCGAGGGCTTCCAGATCCATGCCCAGCGCCTTGGCCTTGAGACGCAGGCGCTGTGGCGTTTCGTAGAAGCCGAAATGCAGGCCGGGCTCTTCCACGGTCGACTGGGCGAGGAAGTTCAGCCCCAGGGTGGTCTTGCCAACCCCGGACGGCCCCATGACCAGGGTCACCGAGGATGCCGACAAGCCGCCGCCGATCAGCCTGTCCAGGCTTGGCATGCCGCTGGAAACATGCACCAGGACGTCGCTGTCAGGCTGGCTCGGTTGGCTGTACAGGCTCTCCAGACGCGGGTGGATCACCAGCCCGTCATCGGTGATCTCGCATTCGTGCAGGCCGGACAAGGCGCCGCTGCCGCGGGTCTTGCGCAGGTGGATACGGCGCACCGAACGGGCACCGAACAACTCCTCACCCAGCTCGATCACGCCGTCGACCATGGTGTGTTCGGGGCTGCCGTCGTCCAGCCGCGAGCTGGTCAGGAACAACACCGTGCACCCGGCGAAGGCCGCATGGCCCTGCAGTTCGGAGATGAATTTCTTGGTGTCGATCTGGTTCTCTGCCTTGGAACGGGCATTGAGCAGGCCATCGACGATCAGCAGCGTGGCCTTCTGGCGGCTGATCTCGCGCCGCAGCAGCTTGACGACCTCATCGAGCCCCTCACTTTCAAGGGTGTCGAAAGCGCTGACGAACTGGATCTCCGCGCCGACCTTGCTCGGGTCGAAGAAGCTCATTGTGGAAAGGAACTGAAAGAGCCTTTCATGGGATTCGGCAAGTAGCGTGGCGACCAGCACCCGGCCTCCGTCGCGCACATGATTGAACGCGACCTGGTTGGCGAGAATCGTCTTGCCAGAGCCCGGGCGCCCCTGAACGATATAGGATGCCCCGGCCACCAGACCACCCTTCAAGAGAGCGTCAAGACCCTCGATCCCACTTTGCAGGCGTTGTAGCTGTTCCAAGATCTGGCTTGCCTCAGTCGAAATTACGCAAATATGCCTGGGCTGGAAAACTCACTGCCCAAACTCCGTAGCGCTGGCTGAAAAAATGAATGGCGATACTACCATGTTATTCCCGCGCATCTGCCGCCTGAACGGCGCATGCCGGCAGGTAGAGTTGCATGGTGGTTCCCTGCCCCGCTGCGCTTTCGATCCGCACGTCACCACCGGCCTGCCGGGCAAAACCATAGACCTGGCTAAGGCCCAGGCCAGTTCCCTTGCCAATCTCCTTGGTGGTGAAGAACGGCTCGAACAGGCGCGCACGAATGGCCGGGTCGATTCCGCAGCCCTGGTCGGCTACCGCAATCACCACGAAATCGCCGTGCAGCCCGCCGCCATCGGCGGCCAGCCGCTGGTTGCGCGCCTCCAGCCGCACCACGCCGCTACCGCTCATCGCATCGCGCGCATTGAGAATCAGGTTGAGCAGCGCCATTTCCAGTTCGCTCGGGTCCAGCTGCACACAGTGCAACCCATCATCCACCTGCATCTGCAGGGTCATGGTCTTGGGCAGCGCCTGGCTGATGAAGGTCGATGCCGCATCCAGCAATTGGTTGAGGTCTACCAGGCGACTGGACTTGGGCTCGCAGCGGGCGAAGGTCAGCAGGTTGCGGGTCATCTGCGCGCCGCGCTCGCCAGCGGTCTGGATATTGTCGAGCAGGCTGGCCAGGCGCCCGGGATCATCGGTGCGGCTGGCCAGCTTGGCGGCACTGAGGATGATGGTCAGCAGGTTGTTGAAGTCGTGGGCCATGCCACCAGTCAGCTGGCCGAGGGCTTCCAGCTTCTGGGCCTGGAACAGCTGGGCGCGCAAGGCGTCGTAGCGGTCCTCGGCTTCGCGGCGGTCGGTGATATCGCGGGTGATCTTGGCCAGGCCGATGATATCGCCCTGCTCGTTGCGAATCGCATCGATGACCACCAGGGCCCAGAAACGCGTGCCGTCCTTGCGCACTCGCCAGCCTTCATCCTGGGCGCGGCCTGCACGCAATGCGCGGTCGAGCAGGAGGTCGGGCTTGCCTTCGCGGCGGTCTTCATTGGTGTAGAAGATCGACAGATGCTGACCGATCGCCTCGGCTGCGTCATAGCCCTTGATGCGCGCCGCGCCGGCGTTCCAGGACACCACATGACCGGCGGGGTCGAGCATGAGGATGGCGTAATCGATCACCGCCTGGACCAGCATCTCGTAATGTCGCTCGGTCAGGTTGCCGGGTGAGAGAGGCGCAAACTGGCTGTTCATGGGGGCCCGTTCCAGGCGGCGATGGAGGTGCAGTGTAGTCCGCGATCCATGCCGAGTGACAGTAAGTTGTAGCATCCGCCCATCCCGTGGCGATTGCCAGATGACGACCGGCCTGATATCTGTATAAAAAAACAGTACCCTGCCAGCCCCATGTCTTCAAGTATCGATCCACGCTTCTATTACCTGCACAACTTTCGCAAGGCCCTGGCCTGGATCGGCGACCGCCACGCCGACCTGCTCGACGCCCGCGAGGAGGCCTTCCTGCGGGCCTTCGATGAGCTCGACTGGTCGGCCCAGGCCCTGCTGGTGCGCATGATCATGCGCAAGGGCGTGCACTTTCGCGCCAGCAAGCTGAACTACGAGGAAATCGGTTGCTGCCGCCAGGCCGCCGCGGCGCTGATCGCCAATGGCTGGGTGCTCGACGATGCGCCGCTGTCGCTCGATACGTTGCTGGCGCTGCTGCGCAAGGACGAGATCGTTGCCAGCTTCGCCGGCCAGCTCAGCGACCGCCGCGCCCGCAAGGACGAGCTGCTGGCCCAGCTCGCCGTGCACTTCGAGGACAGCCAGCCGTTCGCCAGCTGGTGCCCGACGCTCGACGACGTGCTTTACAGCCTGACCATCGACGACCTGAGCGAGCGCCTGCGCCTGATGTTCTTCGGCAACCTGCGCCAGGAATGGTCGGAGTTCGTGCTCGCCGACCTGGGTATCTTCCGCTACGAGCGGGTCGACTTCCCGGCGGACTCACGGGCCCTGCGCTGCCGCGAGGACGTCGACGACTACCTGCACCTGCAGCGCTGCCGCGAGGCCTTCGAAGCCGGCGAGGTCAGCGCTGAGCTGCTCGCCGGTATCGACGCGCGCCGCTACGACAATCCCTATATCGCCGAGCGCCGCGCCAAGCTGCTGTTTCGCATCGGCCAGCATCTGGAACGCTGCGCAGACTTCGACCTGGCGCTGCAGGTGTACGCCAGCAGCGGTTATGGCGCCGCGCGACAACGGCGTATCCGCGTGCTGGAGCGCACCTTGCGCTACCAGGAAGCCCTCGAACTGGCCAACCAGGCGATCAGCGAACCGAGCAGCGACGGCGAGTTGCAACTGGCCGAACGCGCACTGCTGCGGCTGTCCCGACAGCTGGGTCTGCCTGTGCCAAAACGCAGCAAAGCAGCGGCACCCGCGCGCCTGGATCTGCAGCTGCGCAAAGCCCCCATGCTGGCGGTCGAACAGCTGGTGCAACAGCACCTGCAGTGCCTTGAGGCGCCGGTGCATTACGTCGAGAACACGCTGATCTGCAGCCTGTTCGGCCTGCTCTGCTGGCGGGCGATATTCGCCGCCGTGCCTGGCGCGTTCTTCCACCCGTTCCAGCATGGCCCGGCAGACCTGCTTACCGCCGAGTTCTATGGGCGGCGCCGCGCGCTGTTCGCCGAGTGCCTCGCACAACTCGAGGATGAGCGCTACCGCGACAGCATTCGCCAGACCTACCGCGACAAGTTCGGCATCCAGTCGCCGTTCGTGCATTGGGGCGTGCTCAGCGAAACCCTGCTCGAACAGGCGCTGGACTGCCTGCCGGCGGCGCACCTGCAAGCCTGGTTTCGCCGCCTGCTCGGTGATATCCAGGCCAATCGCTCGGGCATGCCGGACCTGATCCAGTTCTGGCCCGAGGAAAAGCGCTACCGGATGATCGAAGTGAAAGGCCCTGGCGATCGCCTGCAGGACAACCAGCGCCGCTGGCTGGCGTTCTGCGCCGAGCATGGCATGCCGGTAGACGTCTGCTACGTGCAATGGGCCGAGGCGTGAGCTATCGCGTGGCGGTGCGCGCCCTGTGCGAGTTCACCGCCAAGTGCGGCGACCTCGACCTGCGCTTCACGCCCTCGCCCACCGCCCAGGAGGGCATGGCCGGGCATGCCACGGTGGTCGCCCGGCGCGGCGAGGGTTACCAAGCCGAGGTGCCGCTGGCGGGTGAATTCGCCTCGTTGCAGGTGCGCGGCCGGGCCGACGGCTTCGATCCGCTGAGCAACCTGCTCGAGGAGATAAAGACCCACCGCGGCGACATCAGCCGCATCCCGGAAAACCACCGGCAGCTGCACTGGGCCCAGGCGCGAGTCTACGGCTGGCTGCTCTGCCAGAGCCGCGATCTGCAGCAGATCGACCTCGCCGTGGTGTACTTCAACGTGCTCACCCAGAAGGAAAGCGTGTTCCGCGAAACCCGCACGGCTGCCGAGCTGCAGGCATTCTTCGAGGAACTGTGCCGGCGCTTCATCACCTGGGCCGAGCAGGAGCAGGCGCACCGCCTGCGCCGCGATGCCGCGCTGGCCGAGCTGCGCTTTCCCCACGCCGAATTTCGCCTGGGTCAGCGGCAACTGGCCGAAGCCGTTTACCGTGCCGCGCGCGATGGCCATTGCCTGATGGCCCAGGCCACCACCGGCATCGGCAAGACCCTGGGCACCCTGTTTCCGCAGCTCAAGGCATTCGCGGAGAACCAGCTGGATCGGCTGTTCTTTCTGACCGCCAAGACCCCGGGCCGGCAACTGGCGCTGCATGCGCTGGCTATTCTGCGCGGCGAAACCCTGCCGCTGCGCGTGCTGGAGCATGTGGCGCGGGACAAGGCCTGCGAGCACCCGGACAAGGCCTGCCATGGCGAGTCCTGCCCGCTCGCTCGGGGCTTCTACGACCGCCTGCCCGCCGCGCGCCAGGCCGCGGTCGAGCGCATCTGGCTGGACCAGGCCGCGGTACGCGAGATCGCCCTGCAGCACGAGGTCTGCCCCTACTACCTGAGCCAGGAGCTGACCCGCTGGGCCGATGTGGTGGTGTGCGATTACAACTATTACTTCGACCTCAGCGCCCTGCTCTACAGCCTCACGCTGATCAACGAGTGGCGGGTGACGCTGTTGGTCGACGAAGCCCACAACCTGATCGAACGGGCCCGGCGCATGTACAGCGCCGAGCTCGACCAGGCGCGCTTCGAGGCCATGCGCAGCAACGCGCCCAAGGGCCTGAATGCGGTGCTGACGCGCATCAGCCGCCACTGGAAGCAATTGCACAAAGAGCAGAGCAAGGAGTACCAGACCTACCCGCAGCCGCCGGATCTGCTACTCCTGTCGTTGCAGAAGGCGGTCAGCGCGCTCACCGATCACCTGACCGACCAACCCACCGGCAACGATGGCGAGCTGCTGCAGTTCTACCTCGATGCCATGGCTTTCTGTCGCCTGGCCGAAGCCTTCGGGCCCCATTCGCTGTTCGATATCAGCCGCAAGCAAGACCTGCGCGGGCGCAGCCATTCGGTACTGTGCCTGCGCAATATCGTGCCGGCGCCGTTTCTCGCGCCGCGCTTCGAAGACAGCCACAGCACCACGCTGTTTTCCGCCACCCTGAGCCCGGCGCGCTATTACGCCGACCTGCTCGGCTTGCCCGAGGCGACGCCCTGGGTGGATGTCGAATCCCCCTTCCAGGCCGCGCAACTGCAGGTGCAGGCAGTCAGCAACCTGTCGACCCGCTACCAGCACCGCGAACGCTCCCTGGCGCCCATCGTCGCGCTGATGGCGCGGCAATTCAGCGAGCGCCCGGGCAACTACCTGGCGTTCTTCAGCAGCTACGCCTACCTGCAACAGGTGCTGGAGCTGTTTGACCGGGAGCACCCGCAGCTCGAACGCTGGGTACAGGCGCGGCAGATGGACGAGGCCGAGCGCCAGCAGTTTCTCGAGCGTTTCAAGCCCGGCGGCAGGGGCATCGGCTTCGCGGTGCTCGGCGGCGTGTTCGGCGAAGGCATCGACCTGCCGGGCGATCGACTGATCGGCGCCTTCATCGCCACCCTGGGGCTGCCGCAGATCAACCCGATCAACGAGCAGATCAAGCTGCGCATGGCCGAGATGTTCGGCAGCGGCTACGACTACACCTACCTGTACCCCGGCCTGCAAAAGGTCGTGCAGGCCGCCGGCCGGGTGATTCGCACCCCCCAGGACAGCGGCGTGGTGCACCTGATGGACGACCGCTTCACGCTGCCCGAAGTACGCGCCCTGCTACCGGGCTGGTGGCAGGTGGAGCGCAGTCGGGTGCCGGAAACGCCCATGCTGGCGCCCCTGGTGCGCAGGCCGCCAGCGGTGCAACAGCCAACGCCCGCCGAACCCCTGCCCGCCCTTACCCAGCGCGGTCTTTTCGACCCGCCAGGCTGAAAGACCACCGGCAGCCCATTGCCGCCGGTGGCAAGGCGCTGCCTGCCACGCTTCAGCACTCTAAAAAATACACTTATATATCAAACAGTTGTATTAACAGGACGCAGTGGCACAAGCCTTGCTGAGCTACAAGCTCACGACAAGGAGGCCCGTCATGAGCATCATCGGTTCGTTCAATCCCTACACGATGGCCACGGCCCTGCAGCGCAGCCGCGCCGAGGACCTGGACTTCAAGAAAAGCAGCGACGCCGCGCTGCTGGTCGAGCCCGGCAAGCCGCGGGAAAATCAGCAGGTCGCGCCGACGTTCAAAAGCGATGAGTCGAACGCCCACCAGCAGGCCTACGACGAAGCCTTCGCGCGGATGCTGGTCAACCTCAACAGCTCGGCCAGCCAGGCAAGCGAGAACAGCTCGCCGGGCGCGGACGAGATCGCCGCCGGTAACGAAGGCCAGGCCGCACCCAAGCCGAGCGCCGTCGATGAGTTCATGGCCTACATGGCCATGACGCCGGCTGAAAAGATGCGCGACAAGATCCTCAAGGAAGTCGGCATGACCGAGGAACAACTGGAGAACCTGCCGCCTGAGCAGCGCGCCGCCGCCGAGCGGGAAATCGCCGAGAAGATGCAGACCTTGCAGGAGCTCAAGGCCGCGCAGGATGAACCAGGCACCCTGCACGAACACGCCTGATCAGCGCAGACGATCGACCATCTGGCCAATCACGCCGAGCATGTCGGCAGCCAGCTTCTTCGAGCGCTGGCCGTTCCAGCCGGTCTGCGGGTTGGGGGTATCGTCATGGTCCTTGAACGGCATCTCCAAGGTGAATGACAGGCAGTCGAACGCCTCGCCAACCGCGTTGCAGGCCAGGTTGAGGTTGGCCTTGCCCGGTGCGCTGCGCGGGTAGCCGAAGCGGGTCTGGAACTCGGCGCCGCTGTCCACCAGGCGCTGGCGAAACTCGCTCTCCAGTGCATCCAGGCGCGGGGTGAAGCCGGGGTTGCCCTCGCAACCGGCGGTGAACACGTGGGGAATTTCCTCGTCGCCGTGGATATCCAGAAACAGGTCCACGCCAATCTCGCGCATCGCCTGCTGCACGAACAACACCTCCGGGCTGCGCTCGGCGCTCGCCGACTGCCAGGCGCGGTTGAGATCCTGCCCCGCCGCATTGGTGCGCAAGTGGCCGCGGAAGGCGCCATCGGGGTTCATGTTCGCCACCAGGTACAGATCGGCCTGCTGCAGCAGCCCATCCAGCTCGCTATCGGCCGCATTGCCCAGACGCTCGATGATGCCCTCCATGAACCACTCGGCCATGTGCTCGCCCGGATGTTGCTGGGCGATGATCCACACCTTGCGCGTCGCACTGGCATGGCGATGCACGCGCAGCAGTTCGATATCGCGGCCCTCGATGCTGCGCCCGCAGGCCTGCAGCTCGACACCCGGCAAGGCCAGCGCCCTGGCGATCAGTGCGGCGTGGCGCTCACGGCTGTAGGGCTCGAAGTAGGCGAACCAGATCTGCTCGTGCTCAGGCGCCAGGCCAAAGTTCAGCGCGCCATTCTCGAAGCGACTCGGCACCCGGAACCAGGTCTGCTGATCGTAAGAGGCGGCCGCGTGGTAACCGGTCCAGGCGTGGCTGTAGGCGGACTGCCCGGCGTTGGTGATGCTGAAGTCGTGGCGCGCGCCCGGCGTCAGGCCGTCGACATGGAAATGAAACCACTGGAAGTGATCGCTGTTGAGATCCTTGCGCATGGCCAGCAGCACCTTGTGCGGGTCGCTGGCGTCCTGCACGAGGATGTTGCCGCTGTCGAAATCCGAGCTGATCTTCATGGCTGTTCTCGTTGCTGTGTTCACGGTGGCGGCAGCATCGCAGTTTCCCGACGCCGAGGAAATGCACAGGCGACGATTGCAGCGCGCGGTGCTGCAGCTCACACTGGCGCCTCACTTTTTCGCTGATAGCCGGAGCCGCCGTGTCCCTAGTCGATGATCAACAACGCCAGCGCGTGCTGGACGCCACCGAGTCGCTGGACTGCACGGTGTACCGCCCCGATGAAGACGATCTGGATGCCGAAGAACAGGACATGGGCGACGCCAAGGTGCTGTTCACCGGCCCATTCGAGGCCCCGCAAGACTGGGACGCCGCCGAGCGCGATGACTACTTCGACGGCATCGATCCGGCGCTGTTCTTCACCGCGCTGATCGCCTGCGAAGCCAAGCCCGGCTCCAAGGCCTTCTTCACGCCCCAGCCCGGCGACCTGCTGGCCGCCATGAACGCCGGCAAGGTGGAGATGTACTTTGTCTGCGAGCGCCTGGATGACGAAAACGG
>Ga0207790_1000409_pt1 | contig 15610 bp, 14 predicted proteins | sample HigsolmetaGSP14D_FD_184842 | JGI IMG/M metagenome (GOLD analysis project Ga0207790, IMG submission 184842) | High solid enriched microbial communities from the Joint BioEnergy Institute, USA - SP1-4-D (SPAdes) | ecosystem: Engineered > Bioreactor > SSF (Solid state fermentation) > Aerobic >...
GAGTTCGAGTCAGTAGGCATGCAGAAGTAATGGTTCCGTGTAGCGAGGACACGCCCCCAGGGAGCGTGCGTGACCGTTCGGGCGGGCACGAGTCGCCCACTCTGGTGCACGAACCTGAGCGTTACCCGAACGTTATCTGCGCATCGACGATCCGCGCCCCGCCGGGAAAAGACCTGATCACGAACCCTGGCAAGTTCCTGAGGTCGGGTCGTGACAGTTTTGAACGATATATCGTTGGGTATCGGTCACCACCTGAAGGAGACATCATGAACAGCTCATTCGGTTCGCAGGGCTTCGGCTCGGGCGGCTTCGGCGGCACCGGCCGCGGGTTCGGATCGGGGCCGCAGGGCTTCGATCTCGGCAACCTCGGCGCCGGTCTCATGGAGGCCTTCGAGCAGTTCCGAACGTCTTTCGATCAGCGCCCCACGCCCTCACGCATGAGCCGGGGTGACGTGCGCACCGCTGTCCTCGCACTCCTGGTCGAGAAGCCCATGCACGGATACCAGATCATCCAGGAGATCGACTCCCGTAGCGGCGGATCGTGGAAGCCCAGCGCCGGCTCGGTCTACCCCACGCTGCAGTTGCTCGCCGATGAGGGCCTCATCGTCGCCGAGGAGGCGGGCGGTCGGAAGACGTACTCCCTCACCGACGCGGGCCGCATGGTCGCCGAAGAGGCGACGGGGTCGGCCCCATGGGAGACGGCGGCGCCCGCCAGGGAGCACCACCACCGTGCGACTGCGCTGCCCAAGGCAGGCGTCGAGCTGGCTCAGGCAGCGGCACAGGTCGCCCGCACCGGGTCGCCCGAGCAGGTGGCGGAGGCCGTGGAGATCCTCGACGAGGCTCGCCGCCGGCTCTACGCCCTGCTCGCGCAGGGCTGATCCGCGTGGCAGCACGGCGTCGGGAAGGCGAGAACCTTCCCGACGACCGCCACGCGCGGGCGCGCTACCGACGCATCCTCCGCTTCGCGGCGAGAGCACTCGTCGTCACGTGGTGGTTCGAGCTCTTCCTGCCGCGCATCGGCCTCGGCTGGATCGGCGTGCGAGGGCGTTCGGCACGCATGCAGCGCATCGCGCGCCGCTTCCACGGGCTCGCGATCGACCTCGGCGGCCTGATGATCAAGGTCGGCCAGTTCATGTCGTCGCGCCTGGACGTCCTGCCGCCCGAGATCACGAAAGAACTGGAGGGACTGCAGGACGAGGTTCCGGCGGTCCCGTTCCCCGAGATCCGCGCCGAGGCCGAAGGACAGCTGGGCGTTCCGCTCGACCGCGCTTTCGCCGGCGTCGAGACGGTACCGGTGGCGGCGGCATCCCTCGGTCAGGCCCATCGGGCTCGGCTGGCGGAGGAAGATGCCGCCCTCACGGGACTCGACGCGGTCGTCGTGAAGGTGCAGCGCCCCGGCATCCAGCGCATCGTCGACACGGATCTCGCCGCACTCCGCCGCGTCGGTCGCTGGCTCAGTCACGTCCGCATCGTCTCGGACCGCGTCGATGCGCCGCAGCTCGTCGAAGAGTTCGCCGAGACGAGCCTGGAGGAGATCGACTACCTGCACGAGGCGGCCAACGGCGAACGCTTCGCGGCGGACTTCGCCGGTGACCCCCGCGTCGGGGTCCCCGCGGTCGTCTGGGAGCGGACCTCGCGACGCACCCTGACGCTCGAGGACGTCACGGCGATCAAGATCACCGATCACGAGGCGCTCCTCGCGGCGGGGATCGACCCGGCGGAGGTCGCCCAGGTGTTCGCCTCGGTCATGTTCGATCAGGTCTTCACCCACGGCTTCTTCCACGCCGATCCGCACCCGGGCAACATCTTCGTGACGCCGCTGACGGGGACGGATGCCGCCGGTGCCGGCGCTCCGCCGTGGCGCCTCACCTTCATCGACTTCGGCATGATGGGCGAGGTTCCGCCGAGCCTGCGCAACGGACTTCGCCGCCTCATGATCGCCGTCGCCGCCCGTGACGGCGTCGCGCTCGTCCAGAGCATCCGCGACGTGGGCGTCCTCCTGCCCAGCGCCGACACGACCGAGCTCGAGCGCGCCATGACGCAGCTGTTCGCCCGCTTCGGCGGCATGGGCTTCGCCGAGCTCCGCGAGGTGGACCCGCGGGAGTTCCGCGCGTTCGCGATCGAGTTCCAGGACGTCGTGCGGTCGCTGCCGTTCCAGCTGCCCGAGAACTTCCTGCTCATCGTGCGCGCGATGTCGCTCACGTCGGGCGTCTGCAGTGCGCTGGATCCGGCCTTCAACCTCTGGGACGCCGTCGAGCCCTACGCCTCGCGGCTCGTCCGCGAGGAAGGTCGCAACGCCGTCGCCGACGTCCTGCGCCGCGCCGTGACCGGCATCACCACGGCGTCACGGCTGCCGGGGCGGGTGGACGGGTTCCTCACGCGGATCGAGGACCGTCGGGTCTCGTTCCCCGATCCGGCGCTGGAGCGGCGGGTCGCCCGGCTGGAGCAGCTGGGCAGGCGCACCCTCTCGGGCCTCGTGTTCGCCGCGCTGCTCATCGGCGGTGCGACGCTGCGTCCGGAGGACCCGGTCCTGGGCGGGGTGCTGATGACGGGCTCTCTGCTCCCGCTCGGGCATGCGCTCCTGGCAGGGGTGTTCGGCCGGCGCTGGTGACGAGAAGGCGGGGCCGGCCCGCCGCCTAGGATGAGTCGGGCGCGCCGGCACAGCTCCGGAGCGCGCGGAGGAGGCGGCATGGCCGGCAATCGGAGGACCTGGATTCTCGTCGACGGTGAGAACATCGACGCGACCCTCGGCGGATCGATCCTGGGGCGACGTCCTCAGCCCGACGAGCGGCCCCGGTGGGACCGCATCCTCTCCTTCGTCGCCGACCAGTGGAATCAGGACGCGCGCGGCCTGTTCTTCCTCAACGCCTCGACGAATCTGCCGATGTCGTTCGTGCAGGCGCTGCTCGCGCTCGGCTACCAGCCCGTCCCGCTGTCGGGCGACGCGGACGAGAAGGTCGTCGACCTCGCCATCCAGCGGACGCTCCAGGCGCTTCAGAGCCACGGTGACGACGTCGTCCTCGTCAGCCACGACGGCGACTTCGTCGACGATCTCGGCGTCCTGGCGGACGGCTCGCGTCGCGTCGGCGTGCTGGCCTTCGAGGAGTTCCGCAACGCCGGGTTCGCTCAGATCCCCGGCATCCGCTTCTTCGATCTCGAGTACGACGCGAGCGCGTTCGATGCGCAGCTTCCCCGCGTGCGGATCATCCCGATCGACGAGTTCGACCCCGAGCAGTTCCTGCGCTGAGCGGGTTGTCCCGCTGAGCGGGGTCAGGCGAAGCGCACCCAGTTCGCGCCGCGGCCTGTCTCGTACCGTCCCTGCAGATGCAGGTCGGTTCCGTCGACGCGGTAGAGCGACACGGTCGTCGACCCTTCACCGGCGGCGACGAGGAGTCGGCGGTCGGGGCTGACGGCGAACCCGCGCGGTTGCGTCTCGGTCGCGACGAACCCGGTGGGTTCCGACAGCGACCCATCGTCGTGGATGCGCAGAGCCGCGAGAGTGCTCGCGGTGCGCTCCGACGCCCACACGACGCCGTCCGTGAGGTGGATGTCCGCGCCCCAGACGTAATGGTTCTCGCGCGGGTCCTCGTCGATGACGCTGTGGCGGAGTTTCTCGGACGGGTCGTGGGCCGGCGTGGCATCGACCAGGTCGAGCGCTCCCGTCGACGGGTCGCGACGGTATCGCAGCACCTCGCCGGTGAACTCGGTGAGGACGTAGACGGTTCTCTCGTCGTCGCTGAACGCGAGGTGCCGCGGGCCGCTGCCGTCCGGGGCGGCCGCGGTCGGCGGGTCGAGCGGGGTCAGGGCGAGGTCCGCCTCCAGCGTGCACTGGGCGACGAGGTCGGTCTCGAGCGAGACGAAGTAGACGTGGCGGCCGTCGCCGCTCGCGAGCACGGAGTGCAGCCGGGGGAGGTGCACCTCCGCGACAGGCGGGGAGACGACGCCGGCGTCGTCGACGCCGCACACGATGCCGTACCCGCCCGAGTACGCAGCGCCGAGGAGCGCCGATCCGCCGCGGGTGAGAGAGAGGTAGTTCATGGCCCCGCCCGGCAACGCAACCCGAGAGAGACTGGTCAATTCGCCGGTCTCCCGATTCAGGGAGAGGGTGAGGATGCCGGCATCCCCGTCGTCGTCGTCGGCCTTCACGGACGCGTACACGAGGCCCCGCTCCGCATCGACGGCGAAGTTCGAGCAGCCGGTGGTCCCGGAGGTGACGGCGAGCCGTTGGAGTCCGTCATCGGTCACGCGGAAGGTGCTGATCGACGAGTCACCGGCGTTGGCCACGAGGACGAGTGAAGACGACATGGATCGATCGTATGCCGCTCCCCGCGAGCGGCGCCGTGTCCGCCCGGGAGTAGGGTCGACGCATGCGTTTCGAGTCGGATCTGCTCCCGTGACCGCGCCCGCAACGACCGACCGCAACGCCCGCTACTACCTCGGCGCGCTCGCGATCGGCCTGCTCGCCGGGCTCATGTCGGGCATGTTCGGCGTGGGCGGCGGCACCGTCATCGTCCCGCTCCTGCTGACGCTCCTCGTCTTCGATCAGCGCCGCGCGGCAGGCACGTCGCTCGCGGCGATCGTGCCGACGGCGGCCGTCGGCGTCATCTCCTACGCGGTCGTCGATGCTGTGGCGTGGATCCCCGCGATCATCCTCGCCGCGGGCGCGGTCGTCGGGGCGCAGATCGGCACGTGGCTGCTCGCGCGGTTGTCTCAGAACGTCATCCGCTGGGGGTTCATCGCGTTCCTCGTCGTGGTGATCGTGATGCTCTTCATCGTCGTCCCGTCGCGCGAGGCGGAGCTGCCGCTGACCTGGGGAATCGGGGCCGGCTTGGCGGTTCTCGGAGTCTTCACCGGGATCATGGCGGGCCTGCTCGGCGTCGGCGGCGGCGTCATCGTCGTGCCGGCGCTCATGTTCCTCTTCGGGACGAGCGATCTCGTCGCCAAGGGCACGTCGCTCCTCATGATGATCCCGACCGCCATCTCGGGCACGGTCGGCAACCTCCGACGCCACAACGTCGACCTCGTCGCGGCCGCCGTCATCGGTGTGGCGGCCTGCACGACGACCGCGCTCGGCGCGTGGCTCGCGACGCTCGTCGATCCGTTCACGGCGAACGTCCTGTTCGCGATCTATCTCACCTTCATCGCAGTCCAGCTCGGGATCAAGGCGGTCCGCGCACACCGCGCGCGCTGAGCCCGCTCGGGACCCGGACGGTAGGATCGTCCGGTGCCTGTGAATCCCGAGTTGCTCGGTCGCGCGTTCCCGCCGACCGCCCCGTACCTCGTCGGTCGCGAGAAGGTGCGCGAGTTCGCCCGCGCCGTGTTCGCCACCGACCCGCAGCACGACGACCCCGCCGCTGCCCGGGATCTCGGCTACGCCGACGTCGTCGCGCCGCCCACCTTCGCGATGGTGATCCAGGACCTCACGCTGCAGCAGCTGCTGAGCGAACCGGGCTCCGGCATCGTGCTCGAGCGCGTCGTCCACGCCGAGCAGCGGTTCCGCTACACGCGGCCCATCGTCGCCGGCGACGAGCTGACCGGGCGTCTCACGGTCACCGGCATCCGCGCCTTCGGCAAGGGCGCGATGGTGACGAGCGAGGCCGAGATCACGGATGCCGGTGGCGATCACGTCGTCACCGCGACCTCCGTCCTGCTGGTCGGAGGAGACGAATGACCACTCTCGAGATCGGCACCGTCGTCGCCGAGCGCACCGTCCACCTGACGAGGACCTCCCTCGTCCGCTATGCGGGCGCGTCGGGCGACTTCAACCCCATCCACTACAACGACGCCGTCGCCGCGCGCGTCGGCCTGCCCGGCGTCCTCGCCCACGGCATGCTCACGATGGGCCTCGCCGTCGAGACGATCGTCGAATGGCTGGGGGACTCCGGCCGCATCCTCGAGTACGGCGTCCGCTTCACGCGCCCCGTCGTCGTCGACACCGAGACCGGCGCCGACGTCACCGTCGTCGCGAAGGTCGGCGCGGTCGACGATGACGCCGTGCGCATCGATCTGACCGTCAGCCACGACGGCACGACGGTCCTCGGCAAAGCGCAGGTGCGCGTCCGCGCGGCATCCTGATGCCCGAGATCACGCCCGTCCCCCTCTCGCAGCTCACAACGCTGCGCGTCGGTGGAACGCCTCATCGCATGGTCGAGGCGCGCTCGACCGACGAGGTCGCCGACGCGCTCCGCGACGTCTGGGCCTCGGGGGAGCGGTGGCTGGTGCTCGGCGGCGGCTCGAATCTGCTCTTCGCCGACGACGAGTTCGACGGCACCGTGATCCTCGTCCGGACGACCGGCATCGAGCGGTTGCCGTCGCCGAACCCCGGTCATGTGCGACTCAAGGTGCAGGCGGGCCACTCCTGGGACGACCTCGTCGCGCAGACGGTCGCGGCGGGACTCAGCGGCATCGAGGCGATGGCGGGCATCCCCGGCACCACGGGCGCGGCACCCATCCAGAACATCGGCGCCTACGGCCAGGAGATCGTCGAGACCCTCGTCGAGGTGGAGCTCATCGACGAGTCCACCGGTGAGGTGTCGGTGGTCCCGGCATCCGATCTGGGTCTGGGGCTTCGCACCTCGGTCCTGAAGAAGCATTACGGCTCGGTACCCGAGCGTTCCGCCGTCATCCTGTCGGTCACCTTGGAGCTCGCGCAGGTCGGCCACGGCGCCGTTCCCGTGCGCGGAGCGCAGCTGCGGTCGGCGCTGGGACTCGACGCGGATGCCGCGGTCTCGCTCGCGTGGATCCGCGAGACGGTCCTCGACATCCGATCCCGCAAGGGAATGGTCCTCGACGAGGACGACAACGACACGTGGAGCGCCGGTTCGTTCTTCCAGAACCCGGTGGTGTCGGCGCAGTTCGCCGCGACCCTCCCCGCCGAGGCTCCCCGGTGGTCGATGGCGCCCGCCCTCGAGGCCGACCGCGTGATCCCGCTCGACCGGTTCGACGGGTTCATCCCGCCGCGGGCCGGGGGACCCGCGCCCGTCAAGATCAGTGCCGCGTGGCTCATAGAGCACGCCGGCATGCGCAAGGGCTTCCGCCTGCCCGGGTCGCAGGCATCGCTCTCGACCAAGCACGCGCTCGCGCTCACGAACCGCGGCCGCGCGACGGCCGAGGAGGTCGCCGCTCTCGCGCGTCTCATCCAGCAGCGCGTGCAGTCCGAGTTCGGTGTGCTCCTGCAACCCGAGCCGGTGCTCTTCGACGTCGAGCTCTGACTCGGGGTCTCGGCGCCGAGGTCCCACTCCGGCCGGAAACTGCGTGCGCATTCCCGGCCGGAGTGGGACGTCGACGATCGTCGACGGAGGTCGACGTCAGGCGAACAGGCGCTGCAGACGCTGGACGCCTTCGAGCAGCTGGTCCTCGCCGAGCGCGTACGACAGGCGCAGGTAGCCCGACGGGCCGAACGCCTCGCCCGGGACGACCGCGACTTCGGCGCGCTCGAGGATGAAGTCCGCGAGCTCGAGCGACGTGTCGATGCGGACGCCGTCCCATTCACGCCCGAGCAGGCCGGTCACGTCGGGGTAGACGTAGAACGCCCCGAGCGGGTTCGGGACGGTGACGCCCGTGATCTTCGCGAGTTCCGAGACGATGAGCCCGCGGCGGCGGTCGAAGGCCTGTCGCATCTTCTCGGCCTCGTCCTGCGGTCCGGTCAGGGCGGCGAGGGCGGCGCGCTGGGCGACGTTGTTGACGTTGGAGGACAGATGCGACTGGAGGTTGCCGGCGACCTTGATGGCGTCGGCGGGGCCGACCATCCAGCCCACGCGCCAGCCGGTCATGGCGTAGGTCTTCGCCACGCCGTTGACCAGGATCGTCTGGCCGGCGAGCTCCGGCACGGCCTCGACGATCGACTGCGCGCGGGCGCCCTCGTAGACGAGGTTCTGGTAGATCTCGTCGCTGATCACCCAGATGCCGTGGGCGAGGGCCCACTCGCCGATGGCCGTGACCTCGTCAGGGGTGTAGACGGCGCCGGTCGGGTTCGACGGCGAGACGAAGACGAGCACCGTCGTCTTGTCGGTGCGGGCCGCCTCGAGCTGGTCGACGGTGACCTTGTACTCCTGGTCGGCTCCGGCGAACACCTCGACGGGCACGCCGTCGGCGAGGGCGATCGCCTCGGGGTACGTGGTCCAGTAGGGGGCGGGAAGGAGGATTTCGTCGCCCGGGTTCACGACGGCCTGGAAGGCCTGGTAGACGGACTGCTTGCCGCCGTTGGTGACGATGACCTGCGAGGGCGCGACCTCGAGACCCGAGTCGCGGAGCGTCTTCGCGGCGATCGCCTCGCGCAGGACCGGCAGGCCGGCGGCGGGCGTGTAGCGGAAATTAGCGGGGTCGCGCAGGGCCTCGGCTGCGGCATCCACGACGAACTGCGGCGTCGCGAAGTCGGGCTCTCCGGCCGCGTACGAGATCACCGGGCGACCGGCGGCCTGCAGGGCCTTGGCCTTGGCATCGACCTTGAGGGTCGCGGACTCGGCGATGGCGGTCAATTTGCGGGAGAGCGGGGCGCGTTCGGTCACCCTCCGAGCGTAGCGTCGCGGGGTGGGCACGCACAGCGCGTCGGCCCCTGTTACAGCGTCGTCGGGAGCCACACGCGCATCGTCGACGGTCCCCGGTCTCCCCAGTCGCGATATGGCACGAGCCTGACCTCGCGCGCCGCTGCGGCGGAGAGGTCAGCCGGGCCGTACGGCCACGTACGGGCGTCGTCGTCACGAATCCCGATGGGCAGCCAGACCTCGCCGTCGCGTTCGACCGGACGCGCCCCTCGATCGACGACGGCCCGGTCGACGGAAGCGCCGAGGTCGGTCGATTCGAGCGCGTAGACGACCGGACCGCGCTCTATCGCGACACTCCCGCGCACCGCGTCGATGAGCGGATGCGGATGCGTCACCCTGGCCTCCAAGGGCAGACGCAGCTCGATCACATCACCGGCACGGAAGACACGATGCACCGTCGCCATGCCCGGGGCGAGCGTCTGCACGTCTCGTCCGTCGGTCAGGGTCGCAGAGTCGGCCCAAGACGGCACCCGGAGACTCAAGGTCCACGGGTCCTCCGGCGACTCGGTGATGCGCACCCGGATGAGTCCGTCGTCCGGGTACGCCGTCTCGACGTGGAAGGCGATGACGTCTCCGAACGGCGCGGTGGTGCGGATCTCGGCATCGGCGTATTGGTGGACCTGGATGCCGCGATCGTCCGCCGTGGCGACGTAGGCGCCCAGCGCGGCGATCGTGCGTGCCAGATTCGGCGGACAGCACGAGACCTCGAACCACGGCGCACGCACCGACGACGAGGCGCGCGGCGACGTCGTCTCGGGATCGACGGGTTCGCCGGGGGTGCGCTGGTGGAGCGTGTTGGCATAGAAGAACGAGCGGCCGTCCGACCCGACGGCGGTGGCGACGACGTTGAAGAGCGTGCGCTCGATGAGGTCGGCGTGCGCAGGGTCGCCGTCGGCGAGCAGCAGCCGCCACGACAGCATCACGGAGGAGACTCCCGCGCACGTTTCGGAGTACGCGCGGTCTGGCGGCAGTTCCCAGTCCTCGCCGAAAGCTTCGTCCTGATGATGCGAGCCCTGGCCACCGGTCAGGTAGGTGCGCCGCGCGACGGCGTGCAAGGTCTGGCGGCGGACGGCATCCAGCAGCTCGTCGTCGCCCTGCTCGACGGCGACGTCAACGGCACCCGCGGCGAGGTAGTTCGCCCGAACGGCATGGCCGCGCAGAGAGTGCGCCTCCCGGACGGGCACATCGTCTTGGAAATAGGCGCGGCCCCACTCGATGTCGGCCAGCGTGCCGCGGCCGCGTCGCTCGATGAACAGTGCCGCTTGCGCGAGGTAGCCCGGCTCGCCGAGGGCGCGACCGAGTTCGGCGAGCCCGGTCTCGATCTCGGCGTGGCCGCAGACCCGCTCGATCCCGCCGGGTCCGAACACCCGGCAGACGAGGTCGGCTGCCCGCCGCGCGACCGCCACCAGGCCGTCGTCGGCGTCCGGTCGCGTGCGGTGCCGGGCGACGGCGGCCTGGAAGAGGTGACCCAGGCAGTACAGCTCGTGTCCCCACTCGAGTTCCGACCACCGGGGTGCCTGTCCCGTCCGTCCGAACATCGTGTTCAGGTATCCGTCCGACTCCTGCGCAGCCGAGACTCTTGCGACGACACGATGGAACGTCTCCTCCGCGGCCGCGTCGGGCCGGCGTCCCACCTCCCACGCGAGGGCCTCGAGGTACTTGTAGACCTCGGAGTCCGAGAACTCCCGCCCACGACGCCCCTCGGGGAGCCCGCCGCGCGCGGCGAGATCGAAGTTGCCGAGCCAGCCCTCGGACTCCAGCCGTGCATGGATGTGGGGGAGGGTCTCGGTGGCGTTGAGCCGCTGACGCTCGGCCCACAGCCCCCCCGTCACGGTGACCTCGGACAGGCCCAGCGGGCGCACACGCCCACGACTGGGGCTGGCAGGCGCGACGGGCGGAGTGATCGCAGTGTGCGGGAACAGAGGAGTCATGGTCATCCCTTGAAGGCGCCGGACATGAAGCCGCGGACGTAGTGGCGTTGCAGGATCAGGAAGAGCAGGATGCAGGGCAGTGCCAGCACGACGACCCCGGCCTCGGTGGCGCCGTAGTCGACGACTCCCTGGGCCTGACCGCGGAGGTTCGCGACGGCCAGGGGGAGGGTCATCCGGGCGGAGTCGTTGATGAGGATGAGCGGGGCGAAGAAGTCGTTCCACGCCGTCAGGAACGCGAACAGGCCGACCGTGATGAGACCCGGCTTGACCGCGGGGATGAGGACCCGCCACAGGGCACTCAGCGGTGTGCATCCGTCGACCATGGCGGCCTCGTCGAACTCGCGGGGGACCGACTCGAAGGAGACCCGCATCATGAACATCGAGAACGGCAACTGGAACATGGTGATGACCAGCGCCACGCCGACGAGCGAGTTCTGCAGCCCGACGGCGTTCAGCAGAACGTAGAGCGGGATCAGGAGGGTCGCGTAGGGCACCATCAGGATCGCCAGGACGAGCAGGAACAGGACGTTCTTCCCGGGGAAGTCGAAACGCGCGAACGCGTAGCCGCCCGTCAGCGAGAGCAGCAGTGTCAGGGTCACGGTCAGCAGTGAGACGAAGAGCGAGTTGCCGAGGTACACCCAGACGCCGGCTTGATAGTCGGCGAGAGCGAGGTAGTTGCCGAAGCCCCATCCGTCGGTCTGGCTGGTGCCGGCCCGCGGGCCGACGGACGAGATCGCCGTCCAGATGAGCGGGTACAGGAAGATGATCGCGAGGGCCGTCGTGAAGACGGCGGACGGGATGCCGAGCACCGCCCGTCGCGCACGGGACCGGCGGCGTCGAGGCGGCGTCGGGGCGGAGCCGGGGGCGATCAGGGTGCGGGTGGCGGTCATGGCCATCGCTTCAGCTTTCGTCGGGGCGGCGGAACGCGCGCAACTGGAAGATGTTGATGACGACGAGGGTGAGCAGCACGATCACCGAGAGGGCTCCGGCGACACCGAGGCTGTTCTGCCCTTGGAACGCGACGCTGTAGATGAGCTGCACGATGGTGACGGTGCTGTTGTCCGGGCCACCCTTGGTGAGGATGTAGAACTGCTCGAACGCCAGCAACGAGCCGGTGACGCACATCACGGTGGTGAGTGCGAAGGTGGGGCGCAGCAGCGGAACGGTGACGTCGCGGAACGTCTGCCATCGTGACGCGCCGTCGATGCGCGCCGCCTCGTACACCTCGTCCGGGATGCCCTGCAGCCCCACGAGCATCAGCAGCATGTAGAAGCCGGCGTAGCGCCACACGATGAGGAACACCGTCGACCACAGTGCGCCCTCGGGGGTGCCGAGGAAGGTGATGCCCCAGGCATCCATCAGGTCGGCGAAGGGGCCCGCGATCGGCGAGTAGAGCACGTAGAAGAGCAGCGACGCGGAGGCGAGACCGAGGGCGCTCGGTACCAGGAACGCCGTCCGCAGGAACCCTTTCCAGCGTGTGCTCTCTTGCACGATGAGGGCGAGTCCGAGGCCGAGGCCGAGGAGGAGGACCGTCGTGATCACGGTGTAGATCAGGGTGAACCGGATCGAGTCCCAGAACAAGCGGTGATCGACCGCATCGATGTAGTTCTCGGGGAAGTTCACTCCCCGGTTTCCCCCGAGCAGGGGCCAGTCGGAGACCGACATCTGGAGCACGAGCAGCAGGGGGATGACGAACAGGAAGATGACGAACAGCGCCGTCGGGGCGGCGAAGCCCCAGCCCTGAGCGGGTCCGCCGAGGGGGCGGGACCGCCGTCGGGTGCGCGGAAGGGGAGCGGTGACGACCATGTCGACCTTTCGTGCCGGGGTGGAAGCGGGGGTCGCATCGGTCGAGGCGACCCCCGCTCGGATCACTGCTGGAGGATCGCGGTGATCTCGTCGTTGTCGGCGTCGACCGAGTCGCCGTCGCCGAGAACAGCGTTTCGGACGAGGGTCAGCCACGGGCTTCCGGGTGCGTTGAACGCCTGCTGGAAGTTGAGCGCGACCGGGGTGTCGCCCTTGCCGGCGACCTCGTTGATGGTGACGAGTCGGGGGTCGGCGTCGGAGAACGTGTTCGACGCGAGGTCAGCCCTCGAGACGACGTCCTTGTTCTTCGCGAGGACACCCACCTGCGCGTCCTCGGACATCAGCCAGTTGAGGAAGTTCCATGCCTGCGGGGACTTCTTGGAATCCTTCGAGATGCCGATACCGTCACCGCCGACGAAGGTCGAGGCGCCGCCGTTCGGTCCCGCGATGCCAGCGACTCCGGCGTCGAAGGGCGTCGAGGACAGCAGGGTGGCCGGGTAGTACATGAGCCCGACCTTGCCTTCGGTGAATCCGGCCGTCCAGGTGGGACCCGTCTCGTCCTGCGAACTCGGAAGGACCGCGCCCGAGTCCCAGAGGTCTTTCCACGTGGAGTAGATCTCCTTCGCGGTGTCGCCGGCGAGCAGCGATTCGGTACCGTCCTCGCTGAGCACCTTCTCGCCGTCGGCCCAGATCGCGGGGAACCAGGTGAAGAGCAGGCAGCCGCCGCAGTTCAGGCCGGTCGCGGTTCCGTAGACACCGGGCTTGTCGAGGGCCTGGATCGCCTTGGCCGCCGCGGCGAACTCCTCGAGGTCGGCGGGGGCCTTGTCAGGGTCGAGGCCCGCCTCGGTGAAGAGCTCCTTGTTCCAGAAGAGCATCGACAGGTCGAGCACGAACGGGAGCACGTGCTCCTTGCCGTCGGAGGTTCCGGCGCTCAGGTGGCCCTGGTTGATCTGGTCCTTGAAGTCGAGCCCGTCGATCTGCGCGGAGATGTCCTGGAAGAGACCCTGCTCCACCCAGTTCGGGACATAGACGATGTCGGCGGCGAACAGGTCGGGAAGGCCGTTCGAGCCGGCGGCCGCGCCCACTTTGGCGACGTAGTCGTCGTTCGGGACGACCGTCAATTCGACCTGGTTCTCGTGCGAGTCGTTGTACGCCTCAACGAGGAGCTTGGCCTGCTTCTCGAGCGGTGCGCGGGTCCACAGGGTCAGGGTCGATCCATCGTCGACGCCCTCCGCGGGGATGTCTGCGGGAGGTGTGGTGCCGGGCGAGCCGCCGGCGCAGGCCGCGAGCGAGCCGATGAGTGCTCCGGCTGCGAGCAAGGCCGTGAGTGTCCGCCGTCGGGAGCGGCGGGGGAAGGTGTTCATCGCGATGTCCTCTTACTCTCCGTCGAGTGAGTGTCGCGGCGGTCGCCGCAGGCACCAGGTGCTTCGGTCGGGTCCCGAAAATATCGAAACCCATTTCGGGACGATACTGCCGGTAGGGAGTAGGGTCAAGAGCGTCCACCGAAATGATTTCGAAAAGGGATCGCATGGCCAGTAACGACACGGGCGTCCGCACCACGACGCTCAGCGACGTCGCCCGACTCGCCGGGGTGTCGCTCGCGACCGCGTCGAAGGCGATGAACGGTCGCACCGACGTCGCGCCCGCGACTCGTCGGCGCGTGCTGGAGGCCGCCGAGGACCTCGCCTTCACCCCGAACGCCATGGCCAGAGGGCTGCTCGCCGGTCGGACGGGGACCGTCGGCCTGCTCACGAGCGACCTCGACGGTCGTTTCATGCTGCCGATCCTCATGGGCGCCGAAGACGCTTTCGGGGCCGGTCAGGTCAACGTCTTCCTCTGCGATGCGCGCGGCGACGCGATCCGCGAGCAGCACCACCTGCGCGCGCTGCTGAGTCGCCGGGTCGACGGCATCATCGTCGTCGGGCGCCAGACCGACCCGCGCCCGTCACTCGGGCAGGACATCCCGGTGCCCGTCGTCTACGCGTACGCTCCGTCGGACGACGACCGGGACCTCTCCCTCACCCCGGACAATCGCGCAGGCGGTCGCCTCGCCGTCGAGCACCTCCTCGCGTGCGGGCGGACCCGTATCGCCCACATCTCGGGCGACCCGACCTACGCCGCCGCACGCGAACGGCTCGACGGCGCCCGCTCAGCGCTCGCCGACGCCGGGCTCGACTTCGTCGGCGAGCCGCTCTCGGGCGATTGGTCCGAGCACTGGGGACGGGATGCCGCGGCCACCCTCCTCGGGCGCCACCCTGAGATCGACGCGGTGTTCGCGGCATCCGATCAGATCGCGCGGGGCGTCATCGATACGGCGCGCGATCTCGGGCGCTCCGTTCCCGACGACCTCGCCGTGATCGGATACGACAACTGGGAGCTCCTCGCGACGAACTCGCGCCCCGAGCTCACGAGTATCGACGCCAACCTGCAGCAACTCGGTCGTCGCGCGGCCCAGCGCGTGTTCGAGGCGATCGATGGAGCGGAGATGGGTGAGGGTGTCCGGCATCTGCCGGTCCGCCTGGTCATCCGCGGGTCGACGGTTCCCCGTCGCTGAGGCTCAGCGCGTGGGGCGCGTGAGGATCTCGTTGCCCGATTCGAGGATCGCGACCGTGTGCTCGGTGTGCGCGGTGCGGCATCCCGTCGCGCTCCGGAGCGTCCAGCCGTCGTCGTCGACCTTCAGCTCGTCGGTGTCGACCATGACCCACGGCTCGATCGCGAGCATGAGGCCGGGGCGCAGGCGGTAGCCACGGCCCGCGCGGCCGATGTTCGACACGTGCGGATCCTGGTGCATCGTCGTACCGATGCCGTGCCCGCCGAACTCGGTGTTGACGGGGTAGCCCGCGGCGGTGAGGACGTCGCCGATCGCGGCCGAGATGTCGCCGATCCGGGCGCCGGGCTGCGCCGCCTCGATGCCGGCGGCCAGGGCCTCCTGGGTCGCCGTGATGAGCGGGTCGTTCTCGGCGTGGGCGCCGCCCCCGACGGTGAAGCTGATCGCGGCGTCCGCGGCCACGCCGCTCGTCTTGATCGCGAGGTCGAGGGTCAACAGGTCGCCCGCGACGACGCGCTGATCGCGCGGCCGACCGTGGAGGACGGCGTCGTTCACGGCCGTGCAGATGTAGTGGCCGAACGGGCCGCGACCGAACGACGGCGCGTAGTCGACGTAGCAGGATTCGGCACCCGCGCCGAGGATCATGTCCTTCGCCCACGCGTCGATCTCGAGGAGGTTCGTCCCCGGCTTCACGCGCTCCTTGATCCCGTGCAGGATGTCGCCGACGAGTCCACCCGTCGTGCGGGCGCGGTCGATCTGGTCGGGGGTGAGGATTTCGATCACGA
>Ga0207790_1000412_pt1 | contig 15597 bp, 15 predicted proteins | sample HigsolmetaGSP14D_FD_184842 | JGI IMG/M metagenome (GOLD analysis project Ga0207790, IMG submission 184842) | High solid enriched microbial communities from the Joint BioEnergy Institute, USA - SP1-4-D (SPAdes) | ecosystem: Engineered > Bioreactor > SSF (Solid state fermentation) > Aerobic >...
GTCTCATCGAGGCTGAAGGCATCGCCGAGTACGAACAGCGGCACTTCGCGCTCTTCGGCCAGCAGGCCGTTGTGCGAGCGGTCGTCGTTCATGCCGTGGTCGGCGGTCACCAGCACCTGGTAGCCGGCGTCGAGCCAGGCCTGTAGGTAATTGGCGAGCAGGATGTCAGCGACCCGCGCCGCGTTGCGGTACTGGCTGCTGTCCAGGCCGTGCTTGTGGCCGGCGTCGTCGATGTTCATCGGGTGCACCAGCAGAAAATCCGGCGCGTGTGCCAGGCGCAGGCTCTCGGCATCGTCGAACAGGTGCGAGTCCGGGTAGTGGTCGACGTAGTAGAAGTGTCCGTGCTGGATCGGCAATTCGGCATCGCTGGTATGCCGGTCGCGGGCGGCCACGAAGGGCGCGCGGTTATACAGCTCGCTGATCCAGTGGTAGGCCGCCGCTGCGGTGCTCAGCCCGGCGGCGCGGGCGTAATGGAACACGCTGCGTTCGCTGCTCAGGCGTACCACGTGGTTGTGCACCACGCCGCTGTCGATGGGCGTCACGCCGGTAAGAATGCACTCGTAGAGCGGCCGCGACAGTGACGGCAGTTCGCACTCGAGCTTGTACAGGGCGGCACGCCCGGCGGCGCGATAGGCCTGCAGGTGGCCGAGTGCATGCCGAGCGACCTCGTAATTGAGGCCGTCGAGAATGACGAGGATGACCTTGGACGGCATGGGTGATCCTGGAGGAGTAGGGTGGATGACGCTCTTCTCATCCACCACTGGGATATCAAAATGGTGGACGGATAAAGCGTCGTCCACCCTACAAGGCTACGTGCCACGTAGCGGATGGATGCGGTGTCGCGAATCACTCCATATTGATGATCACGTTTTCCTGCCACTGCTGCGGCAGGGCCTTGGAGGTCGCTTCCCAGGCGGCGGCGTCCTTGATCGGCTTGACCTTGGCGTACTGCTCGTTGGGCAGCAGCTTGGCCTGCACTTCGGCCGGCAGGGTCAGGTGCTCGGCGCGGATCGGCCGGGCGTTGCCCTTGGCCAGGTTGATCTGCCCGGCGTCGCTGAAGATGTACTCGCGGGCCAGCTTGGCGGCGTTGGGGTGCTTGGCGTACTTGTTGATGATGGTGGTGTAGCCGGAGATCACCGAGCCATCGGAGGGGATCAGCACCTCGAAGCGGTTCGGGTCGATCTGGTCACGGTAGGAGAGGCCGTTGAAGTCCCAGACGATGCCCACTTCCACTTCGCCCTTTTCCAGGGTCTGGATGGTCGGGTTGGCCAGCGACAGGCGACCCTGCTCGGCGATCTCGGCGAAGAAGTCCAGGCCCGGCTGGATGTTCTTCTCGTCACCGCCATTGGCGATGGCCGCTGCCAGTACGCCGTTGACCGCCTGGGCGGCAGCGCTGACGTCGCCGATGGCCACGCGGTACTTGCCGGTCTTCAGGTCGGCCCAGCTCTTTGGCACATCCTTGACCAGTTGCTTGTTGACGATAAAGGCGATGGAGCCGGTGTAGGCGAGCGCCCAGTGGCCGTCCTTGTCCTTGGCCCACTCGGGAATCTGCTCCCAGGTGCTCGGTTTGTAGGGCTGGGTCACGCCCTGCTGCACGGCGATGGGGCCGAAGGCCGCACCGACGTCACCGATGTCGGCGCTGGCGTTGTCCTTCTCGGCGGCGAACTTGGCGATTTCCTGGGCCGAGCTCATGTCGGTGTCCATGTGCTTGAGGCCGTACTTGTCGCTCAGGTCCTGCCAGGTGTCCTTCCAGTTGGCCCAACTGTCCGGCATGCCGACGCTGTTCACGGCGCCTTCTTTGCGTGCGGCCTGTTCCAGTGCAGTCAAATCCGTGTCGGCGGCCATGGCGTGGGAAGCCAGAGCGATGGCGCTGCCCATCAGCGATGCCAGTAGCAGTTGTTTCATTGGAAACTCCTTTGCGATGCGAGGTTGGTCTAGATCAGCAAGAGCCAAGCCAATGTAGGCGCTGCCAATGACAGTTTTGTGTCGGCAGGGCCGCTGGCCACTCATCGGCGTTGCGCTCAGCAGGCCATTGAAAAACGTAGGCGAGGCAGCCAGTGCAAGGCAAAAACAGCGAAAAAGCGCAATTTACGTGCTGTAAATGAGCATTTTGAGGCTGTTTTTAACGCAGCAATGGCAACGTAGGTAGTTTTTCAACGGCCTGGTTAGAGAGCGTAGACCAGCCCAAGGCATTGAATTGCCTGGCATGGGCCATGCTTGCAGCCTGGCTGTCATCTACCGGTCATGGCGCTTGCCTAGGCTGCACGATAGAAAAGCAGCCGCGCAGATGGCTGCAGCATGCCCCGTGATGGGGCTGGTCTAGTCCAAAAGGAATCAGGGTGATGCGCGATGACACGCCGCGTGCCGTTACCACCATCTGCCGCGCGTTGCAGGAGCAGATCGAGCACGGCCTGCTGCCCGCCGGCTGCAAGCTGCCGGCCGAGCGGCGCCTGAGCGATCTGTTCGACACCACCCGGATCACCCTGCGTGAGGCGCTGGGGCAGCTGGAGGCCGAGGGGCTGGTGTACCGCGAGGAGCGCCGCGGCTGGTTCGTGTCGCCCGCGCGGGTGGCCTACAACCCGTCGGTGCGCACCCACTTTCACGCCATGGTCGCCGAGCAGGGGCGGGTGCCGGCTACCGAGGTGCTGAGCGCGCGGCTGATGCCTGCCAACGCGAACATCTGCCAGCTACTGGGCCTGTCGGGGCTGTCGAGCGTCTACCAGATCCGCCGGGCGCGGCGCATCGACGGGCGGCTGGTGCTGTATGTCGAGCATTACCTGAACCCCGACTATTTTCCCGACATTCTCGACTTCGACCTGACCCGCTCGCTGACCGAGCTGTACGCCAGCGAATACGACGTACGCTACGGCCGCGTGCGCTTCGACATGGTGCCCACCGCGCTGCACGCCGAGGCTGCCGCCGCGCTCAGGGTGGCGCCCGGCAGCCCGGCGCTGCGCATCACCCGGGTCAATCGCGACCAGCGCGGCCGGCTGATCGACTGCGACCTCGAGTACTGGCGCCATGACGCGATCCACATCAGCGTGGAAGTGCCGGATTGAGCGCAGCGAGCAATGATCAGCGGGTTTTCGAACGCCCGGCGAACTTCTGGATCAGGTGAGTCGCCCCGGACACGATCAGCAGATCACCCGCCAGTATTTGCGTACCCGGCGTGGCGTGCTGGAAGTCCTGATTGGCGCGTTTCAGGCCCACCACCGTCACGCCATGGACTTCGCGAATGCCGGATTCGGCCAGGGTCCGGTTGTGCGTCGCTTGCGGGGCGTGGATCTTGGCGATGGCGAACCCGTCATCGAACTCGATGAAGTCGATCATCCTGCCGCTGATCAGGTGAGCAACCCGTTCGCCCATGTCCGATTCGGGATACACCACGTGATGGGCGCCGATGCGCTGGGCGATGCGCCCGTGCTCCTCGGTCAGCGCCTTGACCCAGATGTCCTTTATACCCAGTTCGGTCAGCGCCATGATGGTCATCAGGCTGGCCGCCAGGTCCGTGCCGATGCCCACGATGGCGTGGGAAAAATCCGCCACGCCGAGCTGGCGCAGCACCATCACGTTGGTGGTGTCGGCCTGCACGGCGTGGGTGATCAGGTCTGCCCAGTGATGGACCGGCTCGGATTCGCGGTCGATGCCCATCACGTCATGGCCCAGGCGCATCAGCGACTGCGCCACGGAACTGCCGAAGCGACCGAGGCCGGCCACCACCACGCTGTCACCCTTGGAAAAGGCGAATTGCTCGGTAAACAGGAATTTAGCCGACAATGGGATGCTCCTCTGGGTAGCGATAAGGCATGCGGCGCTCACCCATGGCCAGGGAAACCGCAAGGGTTACGATGCCGACACGGCCAACATACATCAGCAGGGTCAGCATCAATTGACTCGATTCCGGCAGGTCCGCGGTGATGCCCGTGGACAGGCCGACCGTACCGAAGGCTGAGACCACCTCGAAGATCACCTTGTCGGTGGCGATATCGGTGGTGCGCAGGATGAACAGCGTGCCGATCACCACCATCGCGCTGCCCAGCACCAGGACGGTAATGGCCTGGCGCTGAGCCGCCGGGCAGATGCGTCGGCCGAAGGCTTCGGTATCGCCACGGCCACGGATTTCGGCGACCACCATCAGCAGCAGAATGGCCACCGTGCCCACTTTGACGCCGCCCGCCGTGCCGGCGCTGCCGCCGCCGACGAACATCAGCAAATAGTGCAGCGCCCAGCTTTCATGGGTAAGGGCGCCAATATCGATGGAGTTGAAGCCTGCAGTGCGCGCCGACACCGAGGCAAAGGCCGCTGACAGCAGCTTGTCGCCGACGCTCATCGGCCCGAGCGTTGCCGCGTTGGACCACTCGGAAAACAGCAGGCCAACGAAGCCGCAGAGCAGCAGCAGCGCGGTGCCGCTGAGGGTCAGCTTGGTGTGCAACGACCAGTGCCGAGGATCACGGAAGCGGTTGCGCAGGTCGTGCAGCACCGGGAAACCGATGCCGCCGATGACGATTGCGGTCATCACCGGCAGCAGGATCAGCGCGTCGCTGGCGTAACGCATCAAGCTGTCCGGGTGGATGGAAAAACCGGCGTTGTTGAAGGCGGATATCGCGTGGAAAAGCCCGCTCCAGGCGGCGTCGCCCAGGGGCAGGTCGTAGGCCAGGTGCAACCTCAAGGTCAGCAGCAGGGTGATCAGCAGTTCCATGCCGAGCGTGACCACCAGCACCAGCTTGGCCACGCTGCCTACATCGCCGATGGCCAGCGTGCGTGATTCCTGTTGCGCGACCATCTTGGTGCGTAACCGAAACGAGCGGTTGACCATCAGGCCGAGCAGCGTCGCCAGGGTCATCATCCCGAAGCCGCCGAGCTGGAACAGCACCAGGATCACCACCTGGCCGAACCCCGACCAGTAAGTGCCGGTGTCGACCACCACCAGACCGGTGACACACACCGCCGAGACGGCGGTAAAGAAGGCAGTGACCCAGGGCGCACTGATGCCTTCGGCTTGGGCAATCGGCAGCATCAGCAGGGCGGTGCCCAGCAGAATCACCAGCAGAAATACCAGGGCGACGATCCTGGCGGGATGCAGAAGAGCCTTCATGGACGGGAGACCAGGCAGGGCAGGAAATGGAAAGCAGGGCTTGCCGTCATCGGATGGCGCTTCGAGCAGTGGAGGTGGGGGATGCTACCTTCGCACAGTCAGGGCGCGCAGCGCGTGGCGGTAAAAATTACGCTTTTTTTACGATGCACGAGCGCCGCACGGAGGGCCGCTGGCGCCGTGTTCAACCGGCTGTCGGGCGCCTGCCAGAAGGTCTTCGGGGCCTGTTGTCGAGGTGCCGGGCCGCGCGTAGAATCGCCGCCGCAGGCCATCCTCATACTTATAATTTCCCGCTCTCCGCATCGCCACTCCCCGCTTTCCATAGCGTTGGAGCGCGAGCTGCCGTGTGCGTGTTCGTCGTGTATGGGGCTATTTTTTCCGTTCGCTGCTACAGCCGCTCGCTGCCATTCAGGCCACGGGCGCAAAGGCCGTTGTAGGCAGCGTTCCCCCATGCGTGGACTTACCCGAATGAACACACCCGAGCAAACGCACAGCGGCAGCTGGCTGAGCGTGATCGCCCTGGCGCTGGGCGCCTTCATCTTCAACACCACCGAATTCGTGCCGGTGGGCTTGCTGAGCCAGATCGGCCACAGCTTCGAGATGAGCACCGCCAGCGTCGGCCTGATGCTGACCATCTACGCCTGGGTGGTGGCGCTGGCCTCGTTGCCGCTGATGCTGCTGACCCGCAATATCGAGCGGCGCAAGCTGCTGGCCTGCGTGTTCATGTTGTTCATCGCCAGCCACATCCTGTCGGGCATCGCCTGGAGTTTCAGCGTGCTGATGGTCAGCCGTATCGGCATCGCCCTGGCCCATGCGCTGTTCTGGGCGATCACCGCCTCACTGGCTGTGCGCGTGGCGCCCGCAGGCAAGCAGGCACAGGCCCTCGGCCTGCTGGCCACCGGCAGTGCGCTGGCCATGGTGCTGGGTATTCCCCTGGGCCGGGTGATCGGCGAGGTGCTGGGCTGGCGCACCACCTTCACCACCATTGCCGTGGTGGCAGGCGTGGTGGTGCTGTGCCTGATGAAGAACCTGCCGCTGCTGCCGAGCCAGAACTCCGGCTCGCTGCGCAGCCTGCCGGTGCTGTTCAAGCGCCCGGCGCTGGTTACCGTGTACGTGCTCACTGCGCTGGTGATCACCGCCCACTTCACCGCCTATACCTATATCGAGCCGTTCGCCCTGGAGGTCGCCGGCATCGCCGCCGACATGGTCACCGTTCTGCTGCTGCTGTTCGGTTGCGCCGGGATCATCGGCTCCATCCTGTTCAGCCGCTACAGCGGTCGCTTCCCCCGCGGTTTCGTGATCGCGGCGATCAGCGTGCTGAGCCTGTGCATGCTGCTTCTGCTGCCCGTGGCCCGCGAACACACCTACCTGGCGACCCTGAGCGTGGTCTGGGGCATCGCCATGATGTGCTTCGGTTTGGCGCTGCAAGCCAAGGTGCTGAACCTCGCCTCGGACGCCACCGACGTGGCCATGGCGCTGTTCTCCGGCATCTTCAATATCGGTATTGGCGGTGGCGCCTTGCTCGGCAGCGTAGTGAGCAGCCAGCTGGGCGTGGCCAATGTCGGCATCGTCGGTGGCCTGCTGGGTATCGGTGGCCTGCTGCTGTGCTGTGTGACTACCTACCGCTTTTCCCGCCCGCTCAAAGTGCAGGCGCTGTAAGGCACCTCTAAAAACTACCTGCGTTGTCAGCACTGCGTTTAAAACAAGCTCAAAATGCTCATTTACAACTCGTAAAGTCGAGCGCGACCTCGGTCGCTTTTTCGCTTGTTTTTGCCTTGTGCTGACTGCCTCGCCTACGTTTTTAGAGGCGCCCCGTAAGGGTTTCAGGCCTGCTGGCTCAGCCATTCCTCTCGGCTGAGCTCCCAGATTTGCGACGGTAGCCGGCCGCAGACGTAATCGCTCTCGCCGGTTTCCACCAGGCGCATGCCCTCACGCTCGGAGATGCGCTGCGACGCGACATTGGCCACGGCCTTGGGTACGCGCATCAGCGGGCGTTTCAATACCTCGAACCAATAGCGATTGACCGCCACGCAGGCTTCGCCCATCAGGCCCTGGCGTTGCCAGGCCGGGGCGAGCCAGAAGCCGCGGTTGTTGCCCGGCGTATCCATCAGGCTGACCACGCCGATTATCCGTTCGCGGTCATCGGCAGGGCGTAGCGTCCAGTGCCATTCGCTGCCCGCAGCCATGGCGGGCAGGGCGACATCGCGCAGGTAGCTCAGCGCGCCATCGGCCGGGTAGGGCCAGGGCACCTGGCTGTTGAGGTAGCGCACCACCTCCCAGTGGGCGAACAGTGGCTGGATCTGTTCGGCGTCCGCCAGTTGCAGGGGAACAAGTTTCAGGCGCGCTGTGCTGAGCGTGGGGAGGGGCATGCAGGCAATCCGTCGCGATCGATGAACTGCCGATAGTGCTGTTCATCGCCGCGCTTGTCACCCCTTCAGGCGTCCGCTTGAAAGGTGCGCGCCAGGTGCTCGCGGTAGCGTTGCAGGTCACGTTCGACATCCGGGCGCTTCATCACGTCCACGCACAGAAAGGTCGGCAGGGCGCTCATGCCGAGGAACTGCTGGGACTTGTGGAAGGGGAAGTAGACCGCGTCCACACCCTTGCCTTCGAAGAAGTCGCTGGGGTCGTCGAAGGCCTGCTGGGGGGCGTTCCAGGTCAGCGACAGCATGTACTGCTTGCCGTGGATCAAGCCGCCGCTGCCGTACTTCTGTGACGCATCGGAGCGGGTGCGGCCATCACTGGCGTACAGGCTGCCATGACCTTCGGTGAACACTTCATCGATGTACTTCTTGACGATCCACGGCGCGCCCATCCACCAGCCCGGCATCTGGTAGATCACCACGTCGGCCCAGAGAAATTTCTGCACCTCTTCGGCGACCTCGTAACCGGCGTCGATCTCGGTGGTCTTGAACTCGATACCGGCGCCGTCGAAGTATGCGGCAGCGGTTTCATGCAGGGTGCGATTGAGGCGGCCATCGGAATGGGCGAATCGTTTGCCGCCATTGAGGAGCAGGATTTTCTTCATGCTGGGCTTCCCGTAACTGATTGAATGACGTCAGGTTACGGGTTCGCGCCTGGGCGAAAAATGCCTGTATGCGCAAATCATTAGTGACTCGAATGCATGAATGCAAGGCGATTGTTTGCGCTAGGGTGTGCAGCACCGCCACCACCGAGCACCTTTCATGTACGGATTCATCCTCCACGCCCACACCCGCCCGGAACGCGCCGACGACTTCGAGCAGTTGTTCCGCGCCTACGTCGAGCCCAGTCGCGCCGAGCCCGGCTGCATCGAGTACCACATGCTGCGCGATGCCAGCGACCCTGCGCTGTTCATCTTCTTCGAGGTCTGGCAGTCCCGCGAGCACCTGGCGGTGCACACCGCCTTGGCGCATATGCGCGACTTCCACGAGCGGCGCATGGACTACCTGAGCCGGGATTTCGAGATCCGCGAAATCCACATGCTCAGCCCGTCGTCGGCCTTCTTGTCGCCTGGCAAGTAAGCCCTTCGTTCAGCCAGCGTGATCCGCCGGGGCTGGACAACCGCAGCGGCTGCCGCCATGGTCGCGTCTTTGTTCGATCGAGAGCGGTACATGACCCAACGCGTTCTGCTGTATGTATTGCTGACGATCGTTCCGGTGCCTGCCGCATTGGCCTGCGCGCCGGGTGAAACCCGGGTGTGCCTGGGCGGCTGCATCTGCGTGCCGGACCCCAACGGCGTGCTCGGCCCGATGCAGGAGCGCGCCGGCACCATCACCGCCACCGCGCTGGAAGGCTGGATCCTGCGCTCGCGCGAATCGGCGGCGCGCCAGGGCACCCTGCCGATTCCGCCAGCGATCCGCCAACAGCTGCTGCCGTTCTACGCCGCCGAACTGCTCGACTCGGTGCGTTACAAGGTCGGCGACCTCGACGAGCTGAGCGCGGCCCGCAACGTGATGCAGAACCCGGATATCCGCGCGGTCACCCTGGTCGACATCATCGTGTTTCGTGACGCGCACATGGCCGAACAGGATGCCGCCCTGTGGGCCCATGAACTGCTGCACGTGCAGCAGTACCGGGAATGGGGTACGGCAGGTTTCGCGGCGCGCTACAGCCGCGACTTCAACGCCGTCGAGGCGCCGGCCTATCGGCGCCAGGCCGAAATCGCGCGGCTGTTGCGCGAGCAGGCGGGCAACTGAGGCGAAATCAGCGGGCGGTTCTGCCCCGTAGCGCGATGATGCACAGGACGATAGTGGCCAGGTTCAGGCTCAGCGGGTTGAACGCCTGGGTCAGCAACGCAGGCGCGATGAGTGCCACATCCACCAGCAGCAGCGTCAGCGCCGCCACTGCTGCCCACAGCGGCCAACGCTGCCGGCGCAGCAGCACAATAAGCAGCCCCAGCAGCACTTCGCCGCCACCGGCCACTGGCAGGAGATGGTGAGGCAAGCCATGGGCGTCGAGCAGCTGCAGTTCGCTGGCATCGCTGAACAGCAGCTTGGGTACCAGCCCGTGGTAGATGAAGATCGCCGCCACTGTCAGGCGTGCCAGCCAGGCGTCAGTCATGCAGGAAACGCTCGCGGTCTTCGGGGCGCGGCACCTGACAGTATGGGTAGCGGCCAAACAGGCGGTAGCGATTGCGGGCGATGGGGTCATAGACCCAGTCACGCAGGCGGCGTGGTAGCACCCGCGCCACCGTCGCCCAGCGCCACGGGGCTGGCAGCTGATGCAGGATGGCCAGAATGGCGTCGCTGCGCTGCAGGGCCCTGTCGCCCTCGACATAAAGGAGCGTGTCGAAGTGATCCAGCGGCATGCCGAACCAGGCCAGAATCGCCTGGCCCTGGGGCGACTGCACGCTGCACAGCTTGAGCTTGGCGGCGCGGTCATGGCGTATCAGAAAGCGGCTCCAGCCGTTGCACAGCTTGCATACGCCATCGAACAGCACGACGCGATCACCCGCCTGCAGGTGGGGTGGGTAAGCCATGAATGTTCTCCACGCTGATGACCTGGCCAGCGTAACGCAACCGAGCGCTGAGAACGATATTTCGCCGGCCTGCCTGCGCGAGATTCAGGTCGAGGCAGGCTAGGTGATCATCGCCAGCGTGGCCAAAAAGCCTGCATTTTTCCTTGGCACCACTGTCAGTTTGTCTGCGGATTCGCCCACCCTTGCGCGCGGCATGTTTTTGCTTCGCAAAACCCCGATGACCCCCGTACCTACCTTCTATGCTGGATGGCAGAGCAGCCTGCAATTTCTGGCTGAGCGGTCCTCAATAATTCGGCAGGGCAGCCGATGAATTTCAACGTGATTGCCTTTTGGAGTAAGAGCATGTTCGGTAACCAGTGGAAAAAACAATTGCAGGCCAAGGATGCCGAACTGTCGCTACTCCGACAGCTGTACCACGGCATCGAGACCGAGATGATCATGCTGACCATCGATCCCGATTTCCGGATCATCGATTCCAATGCCAACTTCTCACGCTTCATTGGCCACGGGCCCGAGCAGTTGGCCAATCGGCCGATGAGCGACATCGTGCCGGCGTACGTGAAGAACCTGCCGTGTTTCAAGAACTTGAGCGAGGCCATACGCACCGGGCGCTCGGTCAGTGATCGCTACCGGTTCCTACGCGCCGATGGTTCACTGGTGTGGCTTCAGGCCTGCTGGCAGCCGGTGGTCGATGAGCGCGGTGCGGTGCGCCGCGTTCAGTGCTTTGGCAGCGAGATCACCGAAACCATGAACCGCGCCCGTGAAAACGAGGATTTCATCAACGCCTTGCTGCGCTCCACGGCGGTGATCGAGTTCGACCTCAGTGGCCATGTGCTGACCGCCAACGACCAGTTCCTGCACGGTATGGGCTATAGCCTGGAACGCATCAAGGGCAAGCACCACAGCATGTTCTGCGAGTCGCAGGAAACCCACTCTGCCGACTACAAGCAGTTCTGGGAGCGCCTCAACCGCGGCGAGTTCATGGCCGGACGTTTCAAGCGTATCGACAGCCACGGCCGCGTGGTATGGCTGGAGGCGACCTACAACCCGGTGCACGACACCCAGGACAAACTCTACAAGGTGGTGAAGTTCGCCACCGTGATCACCGATCAGGTCAACCGTGAAGAAGAGGTCAACGACGCGGCGGGAATCGCCTACGGCATTTCCCAGCAGACCGACACCGCCGCCCAGCGCGGCGCCCAGGTGGTCACCGACACGGTGCAGACCATGCAGCGCATCTCCGAACAGATGGGCTCGGCCTCCGAAGGCATCGAGGCGCTGGGCAAGCAGTCGGTATTGATCAGTACCATGGTGCAGACCATCGGCAGTATCGCCCAGCAGACCAACCTGCTGGCGCTCAACGCGGCCATCGAGGCCGCGCGTGCCGGTGAGCAGGGGCGGGGTTTCGCGGTGGTCGCCGACGAGGTTCGGCAATTGGCCAGCCGCACCAGCAAGGCCACCGAGGAGATCGTCGGCGTGGTGCAGGAAAACCAGAAGCTGGTCGACGCCGCCGTGAGCGACATGGCCAGCAGCCGCCAGCAGGCCGAAGCGGGGCTGGAATTGGCCAACCAGGCGGGCGACGTGATCGTCGAGATTCGTCAGGGCGCCAAGCAGGTGCTCGGCGCGGTGGAGCGCTTTGCCAGCCAGTTGAAATAAGCGCGGGGCCTGATGACGAGCCGCGCGTCTCGTCGTCAGGCCATCGGCGGCAACCGTCGCTTCACGGTGCTCTTCTTGACGATGGCGGTGTTGGTCAGCGCATAGACGTTGATGTGGTCGAGGATCTCGTCGAGCTGCTCCATCGAGCGTACGTGAAGCCGGGCGATAAAGCAGTCTTCGCCAGTGACCTTGTCGCACTCGGTGAACTGCGGCGTGGCCTGGATCTGCCGCTCCACTTCATGCAGCTGGCCGGGCAGCGGGCGAATGCGCACGATGGCCTGCAGCTGATAGCCGAAGGCGCGTGGGTCGACGTCCACGCCATAGCCTTGCAACACGCCTTTCTCTTCGAGCTTGCGCAACCGTTCCGCCACGCTGGGCGAGGACAGGCCGCTGATCTGCGCCAGCGCCTTGAGCGAGCGGCGAGAGTCTTCCATCAGCGCGTTGATCAGTTGCTGGTCTTTTTCATCGGTCATCATCGCTCCGAAGGCATTTTGCAAAATATGCCTTGATACTAAAGCCTGCCTGCGGTTTTTGCCTCCGTTTTGCCATGGAGCGGCTGCACGTCGCTCGCCATACTTTGCGCACCACCTGAAGGAGCGTATCGATGGACAAGCAAACCCACAGAGGCACGCTGGAAATGGTCGCCGCCATGCTGATTTCCGGCACCATCGGCTGGTTCGTTCTGTTGTCCGGCTTGCCGGTTCTGGACGTGGTGTTCTGGCGCTGCGTATTCGGCGCGCTTACCTTGTTGCTGGTCTGCGCGCTGCTTGGCCACCTGCGGCCTGGCCTGCTGAACCGCGTTACCCTGATGTTGGCCGTGGTCAGCGGGGTGGCCATCGTCGGCAACTGGCTGCTGCTGTTCGCCTCCTATTCCCGCGCGTCGATTTCCATCGGCACGGCGGTCTACAACGTGCAGCCGTTCATGCTGGTGATCCTGGCGGCGATGTTGCTCGGCGAAAAACTCACCCTGCAAAAGCTCGCCTGGCTGTCGGTGTCTTTCTTGGGGATGCTGGCCATCGTCAGCGCCCACGGCAACGTCGAGCTGGGGGGTGACGACTACCTGGTGGGCATCGCCTTCGCCCTCGGCGCTGCCTTTCTATACGCGGTGGCGGCACTGATCATCAAGAAGCTCAAGGGCGTGCCGCCGCACCTGATCGCGCTGATCCAGGTCAGCGTGGGCGTGCTGATGCTGGCGCCAGTGGCCGACCTCGCCACGCTGCCCAAGGGCGAGCAAACCTGGTCGATCCTGCTTACCTTGGGTGTGGTGCACACGGGCGGCATGTACGTGCTGCTGTACGGCGCCATCCAGAAACTGCCGACCGCGCTGACCGGCGCGCTGTCATTCATCTATCCGGTTGCGGCGATTGCGGTTGACTGGCTCGCTTTCGACCATCAACTGACCGCGCTGCAGTGGCTGGGCGTTGCCGCGATTTTGCTGGCGGCTGCGGGGATGCAGCAGGGGTGGCGCTGGTATCCGCGCCAAGGCGCTGGGCTCAGTCCGAAGCCCTGATCACCATCTTGATAAAACGCGATGGCACCTGAATCAGTTCTTTGTCCTCGGCAGTGCGTTTGAAGAGCAAGCTGTCGCCCATCAGCCACACCACGTGGACGTCCTTCAGTGAGCACTGGTTATCGAACGCCAGGGCCATTTGCGCATCGTTGTCGCAGTAGCTGCTATCCAGAACGATGCGCTCGGCCTGGTAGTTGCCCAGGCCGATGGCGCGTACGGTTTTGTCTGGCAGGGTGGTGAGCAGGCCGCTGTAGAAAGCGATCAACAGGGCGAAGAAGGTGGCGAAGTGCAGGGTGAAGCTCCAGCCTGCTACGAAGCTAATTGCACAAATTCCTGCTATTACGCTGATCAATACGGGTGTTCCATAAACTACAAAAGCGCGCAGCAGATCGTTGTCTATTCGATCGATGCCGGTGGCAGCGTCACGAATGATCAAGAAGGTGAATAACGCGACGATGATGTTTGGGACATAGGCCGACCAGATGTAGCGCAAAAAACTGTAGGCCCTCAGCTCCAGCAATTTCTGCAACAGCAGCCCTGCGATCAGGGTGATCAGCGCAGGAGCCAGAAACATCGCATGTTGAAAAAGCGATGTGTACGCGAATGTCATATACATCACGCATAGCGTGCTGGCAGCGAAGGGTGCGACGTAAACCAGGCCAATCAGAATGCCGACGAATCGGTAAGTCTGTGTGTCATTGGCCGGCCTTATATAGCGCAGTTCTTCCTTGATGGGCGGCGAGTTGACGAATCCATAGTGCAGCCAGGCGCCGGGCACCACCAGCAGAAGTACGTAAGTTCCGACCAGGACGAAGCCGAGCACGGCTGCAGCCAGCAGCAGCGAGGAAAACTGGAAGAGGTCGAAGGTCGGGTAGAAACCGTGCCGGTTGAAATACAGCAGAAAGATCGCGAAGCCGAATAATGGCGGGCAGAACTTGGCGACGGGGGAGGCGTACCGGCTGAAAAAGCGCTGCGAACGTTCGATGACCAGATCGATCAGTTCGTCGCTGTCCATCGAGGGCTTATCCAGCCAGCGCGTCATACGGCTACTTCCTTGTTGGCACTGTGAGCGGGCCCATCAGTGGGCCCGCCATATGGGTTTTCGGCTGCAACGCCGAGCATCGCGCGGCGTCGTCATGGTGCAACTGCGCGGTCGATCCAGTCAGGCAGATCGGAACCGCCCAGCCTTCACAGCACTCAGTGCGGCGCTTGCCGCCGTGCCGTTTTCAGCAGGTCTTCCGGGCTGATATGGCCGACCACCTGGGTGGCGGCGCTGCCCGGTTGTGGCAGGTCGAGGATATGGCCTTTCATCTTGCCGATCACGTGCATCTCGCAGGGCTTGCAGTCGAACTTCAGGGTCAGTACTTCATCGCCGTGCACCAGTTGCATGGGCGCGACCTTGGTCTTCACGCCGGTCACGCCCTTGGCCTGTTTCGGGCACAGGTTGAAGGAGAAGCGCAGGCAGTGCTTGGTGATCATCACCGGCACTTCGCCTTCTTCTTCGTGGGCCTCGTAGGCCGCGTCGATCAGTTGCACGCCATGGCGATGGTAGAACTCGCGGGCCTTGTGGTTGTACACGTTGGCCAGGAACGACAGGTGCGACTCCGGGTACACCGGCGGCGGGTTGCTCTCGGCCTTGCGGCTGCCGCGTGGGTGGGCGGCCACGCGGGCTGCGGTCAGCGCTTCGATGGCCTCGCGGCGCAGGCTTTTCAGCTGCGAGTTGGGCACGAAGAACGCCTGGGGGGCGTCCAGCTGCACGCCCTGGGCGTGGTAGATGGTGGTGCCCAGCTGGGTGAGCAGGTCGCGCAGGCCTTCGAGGGCCTGTTCCGGCTTGTTGGCGACACCGAACGGGCCGGGCAGGGCGACCTCGACGCTGATGCCTTCTTCGCTGGTGGCGGTGAGCGTGAGTGCAGCTTCGCGCAACTCGGCCTTCCAACTGACGCCGATACGGCGTTCGGCGCTGGTGCGTTGCAGCGCCTGCTGCCAGTTGTGGTCGAGGTTGCGCGAGAGCGGATGATTGGGGCGCAGGCGGAACATGCCCTCAGGCATTTCGTTGGGCTCGACGCGGTAGCGGTAGCGCTTCTCGCCGTCTTCCTCGAACTCCGCCTTCAGCTCGGCGATGTTGGCGCGGAAACCGACCACCTCGCGCTTGACCAGCACGTTGAGGCCGTCGCCGTTGGACAGCGGCTCATGGGTGACGGCGATCAGGTCGCGCTTGTTGACCTTTTCGACCTGGCCTACCAGCAATCCGGTGAAGGTTGGCGAGTCGAAGGCGCCGATATCCACCTTGCGCTCGGTGACGAAGTAATCGGTGCTGCCGCGATGGAAGGTCTTGTCCGGGTCGGGTACGAAGAAGTGTGCGGTACGGCCGCTGGAGGCACG
>Ga0207790_1000413_pt1 | contig 15572 bp, 17 predicted proteins | sample HigsolmetaGSP14D_FD_184842 | JGI IMG/M metagenome (GOLD analysis project Ga0207790, IMG submission 184842) | High solid enriched microbial communities from the Joint BioEnergy Institute, USA - SP1-4-D (SPAdes) | ecosystem: Engineered > Bioreactor > SSF (Solid state fermentation) > Aerobic >...
TCCACTTTGGCGAAGGACTTGCACATATTGAGCAAGGCTTATGACGTAGCGTACATGCAGCCTGTGGATATGTTCCCGCAAACGGCGCATGTGGAGTGTGTTGCATTGATGTCAAGGGTGGAGAAATAGGACTGTTCAAAACATCGATAAATAGAGGGTTTCCAGACATTGAGCTTTTCTCTCGGCTACTTTACCGGAGGTGACAATGTCAGGAAACCCTTATTTTTATTGTTCGCGGGAACATATCAACTGCCCTAAAGAAGATGAGGTTGAGTTGATAGATTAGATAACGCTTAATTTTTTAGGGGTTGAGGAGACAGGATAGATGTATAATTTAGTCTTCTCGAACAGAGTCAGTATCGAAAATTCTATCAAGTTCCTCGTTTGATGTAATGCCACGAACCTTATTCCTGACTGTCGTTTTTCCCATATCCAATCGATAGAAATGTTCACGACCATCTACACCTTTTTTTAGACGGATGAGTTGAATTCTTCCAAATTTATCCCAGTGTTTCTCTGCAAATTTTGCTAAGCCCACTGCTTTGGGGTAATTGTCCTTACGGCTGGGGTCATGAGGCTCCAGTATATCGAAAACGTAACCCTGTGCATCGGCGCGGACAATCACTAAATCCGGGAACATGGAAGTGGTTACACCACTGACTTCATACGGGATTTCAAGTGACCACTTTTTACGGTCGAGGTTTCGTAACCAGCAGACAGCACCGTTTTTAAGTTCTTCTGCAATAACTCCACTTTCCCATGCGTTCAGTGATGTTTGGAATGTTCCGTCTTCAGAACAGTAAAGGTGCTGTTCATACTTTATACTATCATCTGGCACAGAAAAATCGATTGAATCCGGCAATACCCATGGTACAGATATTGGTTGCGTTGAAGCATTGATTAATCTTTCATAGACATTCTTTCGTGCCTCGTTTAGTCTAGCAATGGAACGCTTGTTGTTCTCGTAGAGCGTAATGAATTCCTTCTCTGCATAGGCATTAATCCTCTCTATTGCGTCCGTATCACTTGTGAGAACGATGATTTCTTTTTTCACATCGATATGATCACGGGTACTGTGGTGAATCCAATATTCCTTGTGTAAACCCTCTCCCAACAACTTTCCGGCTTGCTCAAAATGTCGAGAAATATCAAATTCGGACACGGTCATGGTCTGTGTTGCTTCATCAAAGGAATAGGCATTGTCTCCATACTCAAATATCAGTGTGCCAAGGGCAAAACCGGTGATTGACGCCCCGCGGATGTCAAAGTCTCCACTTTCTTTTATCCGTGCAATCTCCTCATCCATTTTTGATAAAACTGCATTTTTAACGGCCTTCTGTGCTTCCAAATCAATGCCGTCCATCGTCAGCGCGCGGGAAAGCTGTATTAATAACTTGAGCGGTGCCTGCTTACGGGATGAATCTACCCGATAGGTGATGAGGTTATCCATTGCCTCAAACACATCAGAATAGGCAAGATTGCGCCCAAGCGTAACAAGCTCTTTGCTGGTACCTGTTTCGGTGGGCATAACCGCTTCACTGTCACGTAGAGCGTTAACTACATTCTTCACTGTTTCTTCATCAAAGTACGGAAGAAACAGACTGACACTGTTAAGCTCAGCATCGGAGGAAATCCTTCTTGCCAAAGGAGTGCGAATCATACGTCCCAAAAGCTGTGCAATATAAGTGTAGTCTTGCGCACTGCGAAATGACATCATCGTTTCAGCGCGTGGGCAGTCCCAGCCTGTGGAAAGGTTCATTTTGAAGAACACGACCATCACATTTTCCTCGTTCTCAATTCGGGAGGCCTCAATTTGCTGAATTTCAACGTCACGCACTTTAATCGTGCCGCGATCATTGAATGTATGTACCACTTCGCCGGGCAGTAATTTGCGTCCCAGTGATTCCTCCAGTAAATCGATGCAAGTCCCCAAATCAGTATGGGTTACTTCACGCTCGTTGCCGTCCTCAACCTGAACAACAAGAATAGGATTTACCATTTTTTCGTCTTCGCGCTCACAGTAGGATTTCCAGTGAGCACACTTTTTAAGCCAATTATCTACTGCGCCCTTGAACATGGTCATATCGGCACTTAGTTGAATATCTGGATAATGAATGATGATTCTGTCTTTCAAAAGCCCTGACTCACGCACTTGCTCAGGTGGAACAATGACTTTTTGGACTGTCGATGTAGTCCCAGCTATTAAGTTGTCAAATCTTTGGGGTGTCGCGGTCACACCGATAACCAAGGGCATGATGCAAAGCCCATCTTCTTCGCTGCCCTTGATGAATTTTTGCATGATGGATTGGGCTTTGTTTTCTGCTTGAACAGATGTATATGTGCCTCTATGCGCTTCATCAATTACCACATAAAACTGCTTTGGATTACGCTTGGCAGTATTTGTGAGTGTTTCCCAAATTGTATACTGCCTTATATCAGACTTAGCCGTCAATAACTTGTCAGAACCGAGTTTTTGTGTGTTCAGGAAATAGATGCGGCCGCCTTCAAAATATTCGGCGCTAAAGTTTGAATCGATAGTCACTAAGTCCCGCACACGGATTTTGTCAGACTTGCTTTCGATTTTTAGCCGTGTTTGCTCATTGAGTTCCGGTGAATCGGAAAGCCAAACAAACACCGAATCCGGCTCACCGATGTTATCTGCGCTTCCATATAGAATTTCCTCAAAAAGTGTGGTCATGATGATAGTTTTTCCCGAACCTGTAGGCGCGGAAAAGGAAATTACTTGCGGGTCACGTTCGCTCCACATTAAGTGTGCCTTATTGATTTTTTCATGCAATTCGGCAAGAGCCGTTTCCTGAAACGGAAATAGTGTATCTCTCATTTATGAATCCCTCCTGCTCCCCAACACAAAGTTATCGATGTAATCGCGGTATAGTTGGTATGTGTTATTTACTTTTAACCCAGCGGTCATTTCACGGAAAGCTTCCTCGGAGTTGGTTACAAAATAAGCCACTCCGATATTGTCTTCTTCCGAGAGCTTTTCGGCAAACTCGGCGTACTTTGTTTCATCAACCAGAACAGCGAAGCCGTTCTGTGGAAGTATCAGCATCTCCGGTTCCTCATCACTGCTTACCTCCGGCCGCTGGCCAATTGCTCCGGATTTGAGCCACAGCAGCGGCAGTATCTCACGAAACTGTCGGCCAAGTGAAACACTGTTTTTATCCAAGAAGCCCAGCTTAAAGTATTCGACGTTGGCAGGAAAGCCTTCGCTCATGGGACGTTTAACTTGCGAGGTTACATTGATGGGGCCAAGCAAATTGGAAACCCGTGTTTTAATTTCCCTAAATACCGCCGCTTCCTTTACTACTATGTAAAAGTCTGTGATGTGATCTTGATCTTCCAGCGCATCCAACCATTCATCAACAGCATTTACATCAAAAAGAATCGACGCTGTATGTTTATCCGAAACAATGAATTTGCTATCCGTTTTTACCAACGTTTGCGGTAGTTGTGTTTTCCCTTCTTTATCGCGAAGTAAAGAAACAAGCTGTTTTTTTGCACTGCTCGTTAGTCCTTGGGGGTTTTCCATAAAGCCAAGCTGATAGAACGAGCGGCTTTCTTCTTTTGTTACTGTTTGATTGGTAAAGTATTCTCCGATGAGCGGAGAGCCATCCGCACGTTTGCCCATTATGCTATATTTTGTCCTCGGCCAAGTTACCGCGCGGCAAATCCCACGTTCTTCCCATTCAGGGTCGCCAGGCTGATAGCCGTTCCTCTGTAAGTCCCGTGCCTCTTCAACTGAAACTTCGTTGTTGGTAACCAGTATGCACCGTCTTTGACCGCCATCCTCGGCGTTCAATAGATTCACAGCATGGAGAGTTGTACCACTTCCAGCGAAGAAATCAACTATGAGAGCATTTTTATTATTTCTAACCACTGCTGAAATTGAATCTTTAGTAGAGTAAAGTGATTTAGGAAAAGAAAATGCTCGCGACTGACCAATAATACTTGAAACCAAATCGGATCCATAAGCTCCTGCGTCATGCAAACTCCTGTGCCATACAGTTTTAATTGCCCTATTATTACTGTCAGTATATTCAATAGATACAACCCCAGTTTTGGGATCCCTATCTACTATTCTAATACGTCCATCGTCAATCATCTTCTGATTAGGAAGGCTAATATATGAAATTCCCCATGTTTTACGTTTTGAATCATACTTTCCAAGGGAAACGTATCCTTTATTAATTAATGTTCGAAGAGTCTCATATCCAACTCCCCAATTACCTAACGAACCATCTGTTCTTATAGGCCACGCAACATCATAGCCATCAATTTTCAAGTCGAAATTTGGATATTCATCAAAAGGTAAAGCTTCACCAGCACCAACAACTTTCCCTATTTTAGTATCAATTAAAACTGGGTAGAACATATTTTTTCTATCTTCACGCCGTGCATTTGTTCCAGAACGTAGAAGTCCTTTCCAACGTGGTTTTCTGTTTGAAACAGGTGGGTTCAGTAGATTATCATCACTGGGATCAACAAATGCATTAGGAGCAAAGCAATACACTATATATTCCTCTACCCGCGAAAAACGGCCTTGAGTTACTCCTTTTGGGTTTATTACAGCAGTCACCATTTGAATATAAAACTCAGGAAATAAATCTTCTAGTAATACTCTTAGGTGATGCACTTCGTGTTCGTCTATGGTGACGATTAATACACCTGTATCGGGATTCAGAATCCGCTTAGCTAGCCGTAGTCGTTTTTGCATCATGGAAAGCCACTTGCTGTGCCGCCAGCTATCAGATGAATCCACATAATCGTTGTTATATTTCCAATCTTTTGCTCCTGTATTGTATGGAGGGTCGATGTATATGCAATCTACCTGCTTTGGGTATAGGTATTCAAGCAACTGGAGAGCGTGGTAGTTGTCTGCTTCAATAAGGGTATGCCACAGATTACTATCAGGCGCATTTTCCACAGAAGCAATAGGCTGTAGCATGGGGAAAATTGGTTCGCCAAACTGAGCAACCGAAACTAACTCTGCAAGCGGTATGTTCATGGCATCTCCTGTTGCTTTGTTACGGCAAAGGGCAGTATCACCATCTAGTTTTAACACTGTATATACATCATTAATGTGGCCCGTTTTTAGTGCAACAGTCGAGCCACGTTTGACAGGAACATCGTAAAGAGGAGTGCATTCAGGGATGTGCTCTTCAAATACTAGTCCAAATTTCTTATTTTTAGATATGCGAGCAAATTCCTGCTCCAATCGACTACGCAGAGTCGTGTCAGGGATTTGTCGCAGTAAATCATTGATTGCAGCCATATTTTAGATCCTCCTAAGCTTAATCATTCAATTCGTACTTACTCCACGAACGACCAAAAAGTTCATTTCCGTCCGACAAGCGTAAAATTGCCGTGTCCTCTAAAATCTCATACGCCTTCTCAGTTGTAGAGTCAGCTTTATCAAATGCAATGAAAATCTGTCGTCCACTATCCCGATAACGTTCCAATATGTGTTCAAGGTGTGTATCCTCAATACGCTTAAGAATATTGGAATCGTGAATGAGCGCAGGAATTGGTCGTAATTCAAGTATACTCAAATCGTACACCACAAGGCTCTTAAACGCAGTACCTTCACTGGTGTTACCGGGCGTTTCAAAGATAATATCCTTTTGGGGTGTGATTTGCAAAAGAGGCGCTGTTTCCTGTCGTTCAGTCACCACGCCGTTTATTGTTGCCATTCGCAGATTGATGTCGTCTTGTATCTCTTCCAGTTTTTCGGTTTGCTGTTGTAATAGTTTTGCCAGCCTGCGCTCTGCTTCGGCGCGGGCTTCCTGCAATTCTTTCTGGTGAATCAACTCAGCTGTTTCTTCCTCAAGTCTATCAATGCTTTTTGACACGTTGACGCACTGAGAGAGCACTCGTTCCGACATCTCCTTTGCCAAACCGGACTCTTCGATTTTTTGATGCAGCCGTTTGATTTCTTTGTCGCAATGATCAATAAGGGGTTGTAAACGTTCGATTTCCTGGGCCATCTCTTCACCTAGAATTTCCCTGATTTTCTTATGAAAATGTTCAATCTCCTCGAAGGTTTTTATATTAGTATTTGGGAAGAAACGCACCAAGGAGTTAAATTCACTGGCGGTTTCGGGATTACTGTCAGCGATATTACTCTTAATCGCATTTAGCTGCGACTGCAGACGATTGCGTTTGCGGATGAAACTATTCAACTCTTTTTGAGCTGCTGTTACTCGTTCAAATGTCTGTGTGTCAAAACCAAACATTGCTAACTGGGCTTCTTCACTGTTTTTCATCAGCCTTTGGAGCCTTTTCTTCAGCGACTCTATAGTTTTCTGATTCGTTTCGATTTTCCCGGTGTCCACCTGCTGACGCTGGCGCGATTTGAGCTGCGAGGATTTGATACCGAGTTCTTCCTCCATGCTTTTGATGGCAGCGAGAATTTGGTAGTGGCCGAACAGCTTCATCAGAAAATCAACGGCTTTTTCATCCTGTTCGCGGGGCTTTACGAGCAGAGGATACTTTTCCAGTGTGTTTTCACGCCCATAAATACGGAAATAACGCTCTGTGATTTCTGAAAATGGGAGGGCTGGCAATCCAATCTTATATTCCTGAAAGAGAAAGCTTCTAAATTCATCCAGCGTCAATTTCGTAATGAAATGGTGATCCTTATCACAGCGGCACACATTCTTTGGATCATCAGTATTTCTGTAGAAGTAGTGTGGCTGTCCTTCAAACTGGAAAGTGAAATAGATGGTATGGGGACCGATTTCCTTTTTAATGTCATCCGACATGGAGTAGTAGCTTTCGCCGCCGAATGCATAGTCGATAATCCACAGAAACGTTGATTTGCCGATGGCATTGCTTCCTTCTGCGCTGCCTAAAACAGTGTTAAGTCCTGGATTGAATCGAACTGTTTGATGCTCTGCTGCGAATTTATCACATCGAATTTCTGTCAACATAGCGTAGTACCCTCCCTTCCTCGATTAGTTCAATTTTCCCCAATGCAAACAGGCAGTCTAAAGCGCTCAAAAAATCGCCCATATCCTTTTTGCCTGATGTGGTTAATTCAAACAGCTCTTTGGGGGACATATCTCGCTGCGTCAATGCCTCTAAGATATCCGGGAAACGGGCAATGACGCTGTTTGAATAGGGTGTAACTTTACTCGGCAATCTCATCGAACACTTCACACCTTTGCACGAAGTAGGAGATTATAATCTCGCAGGCTTCTCTGTATTTGCGGCCGGTCTTTTCAAATAACGTCTCAACAAGCATATAGTAAATATCGCTTTGGGATGTAAGCGATTCACTCGCATCTTCATACATCCGCTTAATATTCTTAGCAAACTTATCAACGTTCAGTTTATTTTCTCCAGCCAATCGATCTAATGCATTATTGACGCCTTCATACAACTGCCTGACATCAAAAAGCACTCTCTCTTTCAATCGCTTTTCAGTAACTTTTTTTTCAACCTTGACAGGTTCAATTTTAAGTCGTGTATCATCAGTCACATCCATCAAGTGGACTTCACGAAGCACCTCTTCAATTTGCTTTTCTAACATATATCGTGATGTTACATCTCTTGCTACCATAAGATTTTCCAAGTAATGTTTGTCCAAAAGCAAAGCCAATTTATCCTCTTCGGAAGCACTTTGTATTTCGCGTTCACAGTCAACACAAAGAACAACGTCATCGGTTTCGGAAAGGTGAACGACCTTAGCGTAGTTAACGTCGTTGCCTTCTTTTTTTATGCCCAACAATCTACCGCATTTTTGACACTTGCCGCCAGTCTCTGTTAGTAGCACCAAGGAGTGAGTGTCAATTGCAATTTCATCAGCGGTATCCTTAGAGAATTTACTGTATGTAGTAAGGAAGCTTATGTCTGTTTTTTTAGAGTCAAAAGACTTTATGTACTCGTCAGTTATCTCTTTTACACTTTCTTCACAATTTCGGTTTTCAACATTGACCGCCGTATAAAGAAAAATTCCAGCGAGAAAGTCTTCCAAAACAAAAGCATCACGTACTGTAATAGTTGCCTTTGTCATGTCGTTCACTTTTTCAACGATTGTGTCAGGCTTTATTGTGCCATCAGAGGCGATGATATCCTTCAACGCAAGAACGATGAGGCTCCTTTTATTGCCATCCAACAGTGGAAGGATGTTCTGCTTAAAGTAATTTGAGGTAGCACGAGCATCTGCTGTCGGTGCAACATCGGTCACATTGGGGGACAGATTTTTTTTGCCAAGTATCAAATCTGAAACGGTGCCATCATCGTTACGAATGTCATAAGTAGGCGCAATAGAAAGCAGTATGGTACCACACAGTCCCTTTTGTGTAACGCTTTTTGCCTTGCAAAGCTTCAATATCGTTGCAAAAGTACCAAAACACAGCTTTTTCAAAGATTGCGCCCCCTTTCAATCAATGAGTATCGTTGTCAACGTAGTCAACAATATCGCCAATGTTGACGTCAAGTGCTTTACAGATTCTGGCTAACACATCCATGCTTACCGGCAAGTCTTTGCTCAGCTTCGCCATCGTTGTCGATGTCAAATTCGTCTTCGCCATTAAATCTTTTTTCATCATCTTTTTATCAATCAAAAGCTTCCAAAGTTTGTTATAACTGAATGCCATTCTATCGCCTCCAAGCATTACTGGACGGTATTCAAAAGACGTGTTTTTACTATTATATCAAATTACTAAGCAAATCACAATTAAAAATATGAATTTGCTGATTTAACCTTTGCAAATGCTTAGTTTTTTGAAGATGAAAACGATTGGAATTTGCTGAGTCACAGCGGAGTGACAGCGGAGTTGTGGCTGAGGACTTATTGTGTTCGTATAAATAAAATTTACTTAAACGGTTAGACAAGCCATATTTTTTGCAAAAGGAGGACAATCCATGGAAGAGATTCGTGATTGTAAGGGTCGCATAGCCTGCAAAGGTAACGCAACCACAGGTCTCGTAGAAGTTTTATACAAACGATGCAAAACCAGTACACAAATTCCTATTGGGGGAACGTTGAGGATTGAACGTGAAGGGGTTGTGACGATAGTCACTCGATTAAATGATTCGGCTTTCCATGTAGAAAGCCATGTTTATGCAGCGTAAGACGTTATTCAACTGAATAGAAAATCCGCAGAGCTGCACGACGGCTAGGATTAGTTCTCATACCAGAGGACTATCCCGGCCGTCGTTTTTTTGTTCTACGGATTGTTTCGGCTCCTGCGGATTTCAAAGCCAAATTTTGAAAACCAAAGGAGTAAAAACATGTCAAGAGAGTACAAAACAAGTAAAAAGAACAGAACAAATTATATTTATTACACCGCTGAAGGAACAAAGATTGTTATTACCCCTGGTGAAGATGGAGTCACCGTAGCCGACATCGAGCTTTTACATTCTATGGATGATAACGAAGTGGACGAGCAGCGCCGCTACAACTACCGCGTTACATCTCATTTGGATGCTTATCACGATGGTGAGAGTGAAGCGGCAACAGATCGCAATAAGTATCTGGCAGATGAAAGTGTAAACCCAGAACAGATTTACATAGAAGCCGAAGATAAAGCTAAACATCTGGATGCGCTGGACAAGCTTGCCAAGGCTATGGGTTGTCTCTTGCCTCAGCAAAAAGAGCTTTTCAAAAAGGTTTATTTGGACAAACGTTCCAACACAGATATAGCTGCTGAAGAAGGAGTGACGGAAGCGGCTATCCGTAACCGCCTGAAAAAAATGCACGAAAAATTAAGAAAAATACTTTCTTGAGATTGGATTCAAAAGAACCCTTTCTCAAAAATCTTTTCTGAAGAGGGGGGGTTCGAATGAACCCTCTTTTTCGCTTATCGGTGAGGGGCAGGAAAATCGCCCCGGAAAGGAGACGGAATATGAGCCTAAAACACAAAGTCACAATCAATGTGGCTAAACATGGTGGTGGACGAAGCCCTGTAATTCAAAGCAGCAGAAGAACAATCCGAAGTAGAATGCTCGATTTATTAATCGAAAAGAAAGTAAGTCTGCTTGTAATTACGCCCGGCGACTCAGTCGAGACGTTAGAATCAAGGAAATCAAGAAAGGAGGTGTGGGCTATGAGCAAAATCAAGCTTCTTCTCGATGTGGTCTCAGATCTTAGATCACTGGCAGACAGCGTTCAGGCTGTTGCAGACGCAATAGCAAGTAACGCGCCAGATGCAATGCCAAAACCGAAGCCATCTGGGCCGGAAAAACAGCCAGAAGAAAACAGATTACCTTGGAAGAGGTAAGGACTGTGCTTGCGGAAAAGAGTCATGACGGATTTACAGCTGAAGTTAGGGCTCTGCTACAAAAGTATGGAGCATCTAAACTTAGCGAGATTGATCCAAGTAAGTACATCGCTTTTCTTGAAGATGCGGAGGGGTTGAAATGAGCAAACATGCAATTCTCTCTGCATCCGGAGCTCATCGCTGGATGAATTGTACACCGTCAGCAAGACTGGAACTTGAGTTTGATGATAGTAGTGGTGAAGCTGCAGCGGAAGGAACTGCTGCTCATGCATTAAGCGAACACAAGCTTCGCAAGGCGTTGGAGATGCGGTCAAAAAAGCCGGTTTCGCCTTATGACAGAAGGATTCAAGTTTATCGTGGCTGATTTCAGTGCCATTGAAGCGAGGGTTATTGTCTGGCTTGCAGGTGAAGCATGGCGAAATGAAGTATTTGCTACCTATGGAAAGATATATGAAGTGTCAGCCGCTCAAATGTTTCGAGTACCTATTGAAGAAGTGACAAAAGGAAGTCCGTTAAGGTAAAAAGGCAAGATTACGGAACTGGCCTTAGGTTACGGTGGCTTTGTTGGCGCACTGAAAGCAATGGGTGCTCTGAATATGGGTCTTTCCGAGGAAGAACTAAAACCGCTGGTAGCTGCATGGCGAATTGCTAATCCCAATATTGTACGGCTGTGGTGGGATGTTGATAGCTCCGTGAAAGAAGCGGTAAAAGAGAGAACCAAAACTGAGACTCATAGAATCCGGTTTGAATATCGAAGTGGAATGCTTCTGATATGGCTTCCATCAGGAAGACAACTGACCTATGTAAAGCCCCGAATGGGAATAAACAGTTTTGGAAGTGAGTCGGTGACATATGAAGGCATAGGTACGACGAAGAAATGGGAGCGGATCGAAAGCTATGGACCAAAGTTCGTGGAAAACATCGTGCAGGCAATCTCAAGAGATATTCTATGCTTTGCTATGCAAAATCTAGATAAAGCAGGGTACAAAATAGTGATGCACATCCACGACGAAGCTGTGTTGGAAGTTCCATTAGAAGTATCCTTACAGGACATTTGTACCCTTATGGGTAAAACTCCGCCTTGGGCAGAGGGTCTTTTACTTCGTGCTGACGGTTATGAATGTAACTTTTATAAAAAAGATTAATTTGAGGGGGTTCGAAACCTCCTCTTTTTTTGCTTATAGCTGAGGGCAGTTCATGCCGCCCTACAACTATAAGCTGGAGGTTCTATATGAACGAATTAACTATTTTTAACTACGAGGGTAGCACAGTCAGAACGGTTCTAAAAAATGGGAATCCATGGTGGGTACTGAAAGATGTATGTGCTGTATTAGAAATCGGGAATAGCCGCGATGTTATGGCCCGTTTGGACAGTGATGAAAAGGGAGTCGATATTATCGACACCCCTGGTGGCAAACAGGAAGTATCTATCATCAACGAAAGCGGCCTGTATAGCGTGATATTGGTTTCTCGAAAGCCGGAAGCCAAAAAATTCAAACGGTGGGTAACCCACGAGGTTCTTCCTTCTATTCGTAAGCATGGGTTATATGCCGCAGACGAACTGCTTGCCAATCCCGATCTTTGGATCAAGGCGTTACAGGAGCTTAAAGCAGAGCGTGCAAAAAATGCTAAGCTATCTGCCACCATCAGCATTCAGGAACAGCAGATCTCTGAAATGAAGCCTAAAGCCAGTTATTACGATGTAGTGCTTAACTGCAAGGATGCGGTAGCCATTACGACAATTGCCAAAGATTATGGAAAATCCGGTCGCTGGCTTAATGAATACCTTCATGATCTGGGTGTTCAATTCCGTCAGGGGAAAATATGGCTCCTGTATCAAAAACACGCCCAGCATGGCTATACCGTAACCAAAACCCATAGCTACCCCGGAAATGATGGGACGATGCATTCGAAAGTCCATACTTATTGGACTCAGAAAGGCCGCTTATTTATCTATGAATTGCTGAAAGCGCAGGGCATTCTTCCGCTAATAGAGCAAGGGCAGGAATTTGAGGTGGTATAACGATGGACAAATATAATTCTGAAGGATATCCCGACCCAACAGCAGCAGAAGCATTGGAGAATGTAATGCGCGAAAAAATATAAGCCTTGTGTTTTTATCTGCTCGCCTTTCGCTAGAGATACAGCTAGAAACCTGGAGAATGCCAGAAGATACTTAAAATTTGCAGTGGAGCAAGGAGCCATTCCCTTCGCTCCTCATCTGCTATATCCACAGGTGATGGATGACTGCAATCCTGACCAGAGAAAGCTAGGTTTGTTTTTTGGTATGGTCTGGCTCAAAAAATGTGATGAGCTATGGGTATTCGGCAGCTATATCTCAGATGGAATGCAAGCAGAAATCAACAAAGCTTCAAAGTACCGCATCCCTATCAGATATTTTACTGAAAAATGCGAGGAGGTGCAGTAGATATGAAAATAGCGGTTGGCAACAGCCGTATGGATAGAAAGTGGAAGAACAAGGACATATCTTGGAACGACTTTATCGCCCGAGTGAGCACAACCATCCGCACTATTGAAACGGTTTCTGAGTTCCGCAAGATGAGCAGGGCTCAGAAAGATACCATCAAAGACGTTGGCGGCTTTGTAGGCGGAGCACTACGTGAAGGAAAACGCAGAAACGGTTATGTTCTTAGCCGTTCCCTTCTGACCCTCGACATGGACTATGCAAAGCCTGACATATGGGAGTAGATTGAGACGCTGCACGATTTCAAATGCTGCATTTACTCCATCCATAAACACACGCCGGATGCTCCAAGGTTAAGGCTTTTGATTCTGTTGAAACGAGTAGTTACGGAAGATGAATACCCGGCGCTTGGTCGTATGGTAGCAAAGGAAATTGGAATTGACTTCTTTGATGACACAACCTATGAACCATCAAGGCTAATACCTTTTCTATCTTGAGACGCAACGGAAATATAGCTTTTTATAAGATTTCTGTAGCCCGCAGATTCACCGCCACAGATACCTTTGGCGGCATCTTTTTTTGCCTGTTCAATAATAGCCTCTCTGACTTCTTCTTCACTCATGGCAGGGGCTGTTTTCGTGCAGAAATCGAACCTGGTAAAGTCAGGGGACGGAAAGCCATTCATCCGCATCCTATTGTCAATTTTTGTTCCAAGTAATATATTGATTAAGTTGACATCTAATGGTTTTATACGACTTATTTTCCATTCACTCCTTTGCATCGCAAAAGCATCCCAAAGTTTTGCCGGCAAAGGCAGAATATCCTTTGTGGAGTTCAAAGATGCAGGTAATAATGTCATTGCCCATTATTCACAAAATAATGGTTGGACAATGGTGATGACAAAAGCAGAAATGGCACGTACTAGTGAGTTTAGCGCAATATACGTTGAAGCATGGCGCGAGGCACATTATGGGAAAGGCAATACTATCGATGGTGCTGCCATCTCATCGGGAAGTACACTCAGCGTATCTGTTTAATCTCACCAGTTTCTATTCAATTTTCGGGCGGGGTGTCCGATAAATCCTAAAATGAAATAGACCCCTGGAGGGGTCTATCAGACTGTCGACAAATCCGAAAAAACCGGATTTGCCGACAGTCTTTTTTTGTATAATTAAGATACCGTAATGAATTGAGGTGGATGAAGTGCTAACAAAAAATACACAGATGAATCGTGATCAAATAGAAATGATAGCTTTAGACCAACTTGTACCTGCAGATCATTTGGTTCGTAAAATCGACGCTGCTATTGATTTTTCATTTATCTATTCGCTTGTTCAAGACATGTATTCATCGGAAAGAGGTCGACCAAGTATTGATCCAGTTGTATTGATTAAAATGGCTTTCATCCAATATACCTTCGGTATTCGTTCCATGCGAAAAACTATAGAGGAAATCGAAACGAATCTGGCTTACCGTTGGTTTCTTGGATTTGGTTTTTATGATAAGGTACCTCACTTTTCAACGTTTGGGAAAAACTACGAGCGACGCTTTAAGGATACAGACTTATTTGAACAGATATTCTATCGCATTTTGAAAGAAGCTGCAGATAAGAAGCTGATAAGCAGTGAGCATGTCTTTATTGATTCTACTCATGTCAAAGCGAGTGCGAATAAGCATAAATTTGAGAAGAAAGTGGTTCGAAAAGAAACGAAAGTCTATCAAGCACGTCTACAAGATGAGATAAATGCTGATCGAGAAGCACATGGAAAAAAGCCATTTCCTCCAGATAAATTTGGGAAAGAAGAATATAAAGAAATAAAAGAAAGTACCACTGACTGATCCGGAAAGTGGTTACTACGTAAAAGACGAGCGAACAAAACAGTTTGCTTACTCATTCCATGCTGCTGCGGATCGAAATGGCTTTGTTTTGGGGGCTATTGTAACGCCAGGGAATATTCATGACAGTTCCGTATTGGAGCCACTTCTTGAAAAAGTCATCGAAAAACATGGAAAACCGGCTGTGGTCTGCTGACGCTGGATATAAAACTCCCGCCGTTGCCCAATACATATTTGAAAATGATATGACCCCTGCTTTACCTTATACTCGCCCTCGTACAAAGGATGGTTATTTCAAAAACATGAGTATGTTTACGATGAATACTACGATTGTTATCTTTGTCCGCTAGGACAAGTGTTAAAATATGCAACTACGACGAAAGAAGGCTATCGTCAATATTTTTCTGATCCAGCCCAGTGTAAAGATTGTCCATTCCTCTCGAAGTGCACACAAAGTAAGGAGCATAAAAACTGATTCAGCGACATGTATGGGAATTTTATTTAGAGGAAGCTGATCATCTTCGGCATACACAAGAGAATAAGAGCATTTATGCAAGACGGAAAGAAACCATTGAACGTGTTTTTGCTGATGCAAAGGAAAAGCATGGCATGCGTTGGACAACTTTAAGAGGTTTAAAAAAAATTGTCCATGCAGGCGATGCTAACTTTTGCTGCAATGAATTTGAAAAAGATGGCTTGCTGGACATGGAAAAGTCCAGCAATAACATAAAATAGACCCCTCTAGGGGTCTATTCCAAACATTTGAAAGCATAAAAGTGACAAAAGGCATCCGATGCACATTCGGATGCCTTTTGTCTACAGCTCAGAGTAGCTGGCGGATGCCGGCTACTTTCAGGAAGTTGTGGGATAATGCCACAATCCTGTCCTCTTTTACATCAATTCGATTAATGAATTGATGCAGCATTTCTGGTGTTCATTCATTAGGTATATAATAACAAAGACAACTAAGGTGGACCCCATCGTCAAGACACAAATTTAAAATTTTTAAGGTGGGTCAGAATCTGAAAAACAGATACTGACTAATAGAGCGTGAGGATGCTCAT
>Ga0207790_1000416_pt1 | contig 15524 bp, 11 predicted proteins | sample HigsolmetaGSP14D_FD_184842 | JGI IMG/M metagenome (GOLD analysis project Ga0207790, IMG submission 184842) | High solid enriched microbial communities from the Joint BioEnergy Institute, USA - SP1-4-D (SPAdes) | ecosystem: Engineered > Bioreactor > SSF (Solid state fermentation) > Aerobic >...
GTCTTCCACGACGCGTACGCCTACGGGATGGCGGCGGTCGGGCTCTTCCTGGCGATCGCGACCCTCATCTCGGTCGTCGACCTGATCAACCTGCGTCGTCGAGGAGCGGTGTCACCCGCCTCCGAGTGACGCCTGCGCGGCACGCCTCGGCGGCGATGTCGGAGCCTCGACCTAGCGTGTGAGCATGCGCATCCTGCACACCTCCGACTGGCACATCGGGCGGACCTTCCACGGTCACTCCACGCTCGATGCGCTCCGCGGTGTGCTGAGCGAATTGACCGCCCAGGTCCGTGAGCACGGCGTCGACGTCGTCATCGTTGCGGGTGACGTGTTCGACTCCGCCACCCCGGCCGCCGCGTCGTACACGCTCCTGTCCGACGTCCTCCGCGGTATCGCCGACGCGGGCGCGCGCGTCGTGGTGACGAGCGGCAACCACGACTCCGCGGCGCGGCTCGGGTTCCAGGCAGGGCTGCTGCGCGACGGCATCCACGTCCTGACCGATCCGGATGCCGTGGGTACGCCCCTCACGATCGACGACGCTGACGGGCCCGTCCACTTCTACGGCATCCCGTACCTCGAGCCTGCACTGCTGCGCCACCGGTGGGAGGGGGTGCGGACCCAGGCCGCCGTCCTCAGCCGAGCGATGGACCTCGTCCGCACCGACCTCGCCGAGCGGGGCGGGCGGTCGGTGGCGATCGCGCACTGCTTCGCCGCGGGCGTAGAGCCGACGCCGCAGCTCGAGCGCGACATCCAGCAGGGCGGTCTCGACGTCGTGCCGCTGTCGACCTTCGACGGTGTCGACTACATGGCCCTCGGGCACATCCACGGGCGGCAGCGTCTCTCCGAGAGTGTCCGCTACGCCGGCGCGCCCTTGCACTACAGCTTCGGCGAGGGCGACAAGCCCCGCGGTTCCTGGCTCATCGACCTGGATGCCGACGGCATCGCTGCCGTCGAATGGCTTGCTCTGCCGGTGCCCCGCCGCCTCGTGACCCTCCGCGGTCCGTTCGCCGAGATCCTGTCCGACGAGGTCCACGCCGTTGACGAGGATGCGTGGGTCTGCGTCGAGTACACCGACGATCTGCCCGAGGCCGACCCGCTCCGTCGGCTGCAGCAGCGGTTCCCCTTCTGCGCGAAGGTCGTGCACGCACCGTCGAGGGTCCGCACCGGCGACACGGCCACCTACGTCGAGCGCGTCCGCGCAGCCCGCTCCGACCGCGAGCTGGTCGAGGCCTTCCTCGAGCATGTGCGCGAGGGGCAGGGGGCGACCGAGCGCGAAGCCGGCCTCATCGACGAGGTGCTCGACGAACGAGTGCGCCAGGAGGCGATGGCGTGAAGCTGCACCGCCTCGAACTCACCGGGTTCGGGCCGTTCCGCGAGCGTCAGATCGTCGACTTCGACGCGTTCGACGACGACGGTCTCTTCCTGATCTCGGGGCGCACGGGCGCCGGCAAGTCCAGCATCCTCGACGGCGTCAGTTTCGCGCTCTACGGGTCGGTGCCGCGGTACGAGGGGGGCGACCGGCGGCTGCGCAGCGACCACAGCTTCCTCACCGACCCGACCGAGGTGCGTCTCGAGTTCACCGTCGGCGGCACCCGGTGGCGGGTGACCCGTGCGCCCGAGTACGAGCGGCCTGCCAAGCGCGGGGGAGGCCTGACTCTCGAGCCGGCACGTGCCGAGCTCGAAGAGTGGGTGGACGACCGGTGGGTCGGGCGTGCCGCCAAGCAGCGCGAGGTCGGGATCGCCCTGGACGAGGTGCTCGGGCTCAGTGCGCAGCAGTTCCAGCAGGTCATCCTGCTCGCGCAGAACAAGTTCTCGCGATTCCTGCTGGCCGCGAACGCCGAGCGCCAGCAGCTGCTCCGGACGCTCTTCGGGACCAAGCGCTTCGAGGCGTACAAAGACGCGCTCGACGAGCGCCGCCGAGAGGCGCAGAAGCGGCTCGACGAGAACGGCGCCCGTGTGCGCACGCTGCTGGAGGTCGCCGAGCGCGAGATCTCGGCGAACGACCTCCACGGCACGGACACCGGCGCCGCGCCCCTCGACGCGGACGTCCTCGGTCGGAAAGAGGCCGTCGAACGAGCTCTCGCTCGGGCCGAGTACCGCGTCGATGCACGAGGCAACGAGCGAGCCGTCGCGACCACCCGGGCGGAGCAGGCGGCGGCCGAACATCAGCGACTCCGCCAGATCGCGCAGCGTCTGGCCGAGCTGCAGAGCGCTCGAGCCGACCTCGCGGCGCGCGAGGCGGAGACCCGAGAGATCGACGGGCTGCGAGAACGCCTCGCGCGGGCGCGCGCGGCGGAGGTCTTGCGGGCGTCCGTCGAGAACGCCATCCGTGCAGGCGCGGAGTGGTCGGCGGCGCAGGCGAACCGTCACGCTGCGGAGGGTGCCTGGGTCGACGCCGGCGGGTCGGCCGACGACGACCTTCCCGCCGTGATCGACGAGCTGACGGGACGCGTCGCGCGCGCCGAGGCCGCCGCAGAAGCGGAACGGGATGCTGCGGCTCTGGGCGACGCGCAGCGGGTGCGCCGCGAAGAGCTGGACGGCCTCGGTGAGGCTCTCCGCGACCTCGAGACCGTCCTCGCGGCCGTTCCCGAGCGGCGCCAGGACGCGGCCCGCCGGCTCACCGAAGCCCGCGCCGTCGCCGGGCGGCACGACGACCTCGCCGCCTCGCGCACCGACCTCGTCGCCCGGCTCGATGCCGCCCGTTCTCTCGACCGGCTGGCTCCTCTCGCGGCCGAGGCCGACGCGGCGTACGCCGATGCCAACGCGCGTTCCGCCGCGGCATCCGCGCACGTCGGAGAGCTGCTCCGCCGGCGCCTGCGCGGCTACGCGGGCGAACTCGCGGCATCCCTCATCGAGGGTGAACCGTGCGCGGTGTGCGGATCCACGGCCCACCCCCGCCCGGCGACGCATGACGGCGAGCCCGTGACCGACGACGATCTCGCCGCCGCGGAGAAGGCGCGCGACGACGCCGCTCTCGCCGAGAGGGCCGCTGCGCAGGCAGCCGCAGCGGCGCGGGAGGACGTCACCGCTGCGGCGGCGACGTCGGGCGGTCGCGAGGCCGACGAGCTGGCCGCGGCCGTCGCCGACCTCGACGAACGGCTGGCGGCTGCCGTCGCGGCGCGCTCCCGCGTCGACGACCTGACGCGCGATGCCGAGCAGATCGACGCCCTCGAGGCTGAAGCGGTGCGCGAGACCACCGCCCTGCGTGAGCGTGCGAGCATCCTCCGTGAGGAGCTCGCCACGACCGAGGGAGCCCTGGAGACGGCGCGGAAGGCGGTGGATGCGGCGCGCGGAGAGTACGAGAGCGTCGCCGCCCGCATCGCTGCGGACACCGAGCTCCGTGGGTTCGCCACGCGACTGCTCGACGCTCGCCGCATCGAACAGACCCGTCGCGAGGCGGCGGGTGCCGCGGAGGCCGATCGCGACGCCCGCATCGCGGACACGGCATTCGAGACTCCCGGCGACGTCCTCGACGCGCTCCTGCCGCCCGCTGAGGCGAGCCGGCTCGCGGGGCGCGTCGACGAGCATGCGGCCGCGCTCGCCGCCGCACGAGCGCGCGCCCTCAAGCTCGAACTCGAGACCGTCGACCAGACGGTCGAACCCGATGCCGTATCGGCCGCTGCCCGCGTCGCGGCCGAGGCGGACGCCGCCCGGTCCGCCGCGATCACGGCGGAGGCCGATGCCACCGGCCTCGCGAAGAGCCTGCGCGACCTGGTCGAGCGCATCGACGACGCCGCCGGCGCCGTCGCGACGCAGGCCGAGGATGCCGCAGCGATCACGCGTCTCGCCGACACCGTCGCGGGCAGGGCGCCCAACACGATGAAGATGGACCTCGAGACGTTCGTCCTCGCAGCCGAGCTCGAAGAGATCGTGGCTGCGGCGAACCTGCGGCTGGCCGAGATGTCGTCGGGCCGCTACACCCTGCGACACTCCGATGCGAAGCAGGCCAGGGGCGCGGCATCCGGTCTGTCCATCGAGGTCCTCGATGCGCACACCGGCAGGCTCCGCTCGCCGCAGTCGCTGTCGGGCGGTGAGACCTTCCTGGCCTCGCTCGCTCTCGCCCTGGGACTCGCCGAGGTGGTCACGTCCCGGGCCGGCGGCATCCGCCTAGACACCCTGTTCATCGACGAAGGCTTCGGCTCCCTCGACCCCGAGACGCTCGAGCTCGCCATGCGCACCCTCGACGAGCTGCGCGCCGGCGGCCGGATCGTCGGCGTCATCAGCCACGTCGAGGCGATGAAGGAGCAGATCCCCGCCCAGCTCGTCGTCGAGGCGACCCCCGAGGGGCCGAGCATCGTCCGGCAGGACGTCGTGACCCAGCCCTTAGGCTGAGAGCATGAGAAAAGGCACGATCTGGACCATCCTCGGCGTCGTCGTCGCCGTGATCATCGCGTGGATCGTCGTGGACATCGCGCTCAAGGTGGTCTTCTTCTTCGGGAAGATCCTCATCGTCGCCGTCGTCGCGCTGATCGTCTTCTTCATCCTGCGCTCGCTGTTCAGCCGCCGCGACGCCTGACGCCGGGGCCGCTGAGCCGGCGTCAGACGCCGTAGAGCTCGGTGATCCGCTCGCGCAACTGCCCGCTGCAGATCGCGACGGCGTCACGCCAGTCGGTGATCGCGTCGTCCTGTGCGCTGTCCGAGACCGCCTTCAGGATGCGGATCGGCACACCGAACTGCTGCGCCACCCAGATGTAGGCGTACGCCTCCATGTCGACGAGCGTGCCGCCGAGCGTGCGGATCAGCTCCACGGTGTCGGCATCGTCGACGAAATGGTCTCCCGTTGCGATCGTCGTGCCTTCGCGGCCGGCGATCGACACGGTCGCGGGCAGCGAGACGTGCTGGCCGGCGACGCCGTCGACGTTCGCGACGTCGTGCTGCAGCGCGGTGGTCACCTCGTGAACGCCCACCGTCTCGGCATCCACCGACCCGGCCGTACCTACGACGACGATCTCGTCGTAAGCCGCCCGATCGAGGGCACGCGTCAGCGCGTACGTCGCCTGCATCTTGCCGGGGCCGGTGACGAGCCGGTCGAAGCCCGGGAGCTCCTCAGGGAAGGCGACGAGTTCGGAATCAAGAGCGGCGACGAGGAGCTTCACCGAACCATCATCCCATCCGTGCGTCAGTGCACCTCGTCCGGGAAAGCCGCATCGAGCTCGGCGAGCCACGCTGTCGCGTTGCCGTCGGACGGTGCGCGCCAGTCGCCGCGCGGCGAGAGCGAGCCCGCAGGCGAGACCTTCGGTGCGTTCGGGACGGCGCTGCGCTTGAACTGCGCGAACCCGAAGTAGCGCTTCAGGAAGACCCGCATCCACTTCACGATGATCGCGCGGTCGTAGGCGAACCGCTCGTCGGTGGGGAAGCCGGGAGGCCAGGCCCCGGCATCCGCGTCCGACCAGGCCTGCTCGGCGAGGAAGACGATCTTCGACGGACGGAAGCCGTAGCGCAGGACGTGGAAGAGCGTGAAATCGTGCAGGGCGTAGGGGCCGATGGTGCTCTCGGTGGACTGCACCTTGCCGTCTTGGCCGGCCGGAACGAGTTCCGGGCTGATCTCGGTGTCGAGGACGGCCTGCAGCACCTCCTTGGCACGGTCAGTGAGGGTCGCTCCCGACTCGTCGCTGTGCGCGACGACCCAGCGGATGAGGTGCTGGATGAGCGTCTTCGGCACGCCCGCGTTGACGCCGTAGTGCGCCATGTGGTCACCGACGCCGTAGGTCGCCCAGCCGAGCGCGAGCTCGGACAGGTCGGACGTCCCGATGACGATGCCCCCGCGCTGATTCGCCAGGCGGAAGAGGAAATCGGTCCGGGCGCCGGCCTGCACGTTCTCGAAGGTCACGTCGTAGACGGGCTCGCCCTGCGCGAACGGATGCCCGAGCCCCGTCAGCAGCTCCGTCGCCATCGGACGGATGTCGATCGTCTCGATCGTTGCTCCGATCGCCTCGGCCAGAGCGATCGCGTTCGACTTCGTGTGCTCGCCGGTCGCGAAGCCGGGCATCGTGAAGGCGAGGATGTCGCTGCGCGGCCGTCCCATCCGGTCCATGGCTCGCGCGACGACCAGCAGAGCGTGCGTGGAGTCGAGGCCCCCCGAGACGCCGATGACGGGTTTGGGCTGTCCGATCGCGCGGAGCCGCTGCTCGAGACCGGAGACCTGGATGTTGAACGCTTCGTAGCAGTCGAGGTCGAGGCGGGCCGGGTCGTCCGGCACGAACGGGAACCGGTCCAGCGGGCGACGGAGGCCGTGGACGGATGCCGCGGGTTCCACCGTGAACGGGATGCGGGTCGGCCACGAGGATTCGCTGCGGGCGTTGTCCTCGAACGTGCCCTGCCGCAGACGGTCCTGGCGGAGCCGGTCGAGGTCGATGTCGGCGATCGCGTGCCGGGGCCCGTCGGGGAAGCGCTCGGTCTCGGCGAGGAGCGTGCCGTTCTCGTAGATGATCGTCTGCCCGTCCCACGACACGTCGTTGGTGGACTCGCCCTGACCTGCGGCGGCGTACACGTAGGCCGCGAGACAGCGGAAGGACTGCGACTGGACCAGGATGCGTCGGTCCTCGGCGCGCGCGATCGTGATGGGGCTGCCCGAGAGATTCAGCAGAACCGTCGCGCCGGCGAGGGCGGCGTGGGAGGACGGCGGCACCGGCACCCAGAAGTCCTCGCAGATCTCGGCGTGGACGGCGAGCCCGGGCACGTCGGTCGCCTCGAACAGCAGGTCGGTGCCGACCGGCACCTCGTCGCCCGCGAGGATCACCGTGTCCGGGGCGCCGTCGCCTCGCGCGTACCAGCGGGACTCGTAGAACTCGCGATACGTGGGCAGGTGGGATTTGGGTGCGACGCCGAGCACGCGCCCGCGGTGGATCACGACCGCGCAGTTGTAGAGCCGGTTCTGCATCCGCAGCGGCGCGCCGACGACGAGGAGCGGAGAGAGGTCGGCGGATGCCGCGACCATCCGCTCGATGGCGGCGAGGACGGCATCGAGGACGACGTCCTGCATCACGAGATCCTCGATCGCGTAGCCCGAGAGGCAGAGCTCCGGGAAGACGGCGACGGCGACTCCCTCGTCGTGACAGGCGCGCGCACTCTTGAGGACCGCCTCGGCGTTGGTCGCCGGATCGGCGATCGCGACCGGCACCGTGCACGCGGCGACGCGCGCGAAACCGTGCCGATAAGGGTTCTCGAACGGAAGGTCCTGGGTCACGACCCCAGTCTGTCAGGTGACCGTCGGCGTGCGGCAGCCTGTGCTTTCATCGTCTGGTGCCCACCCGTGCCGCCGGATACCCGCCGCTCCCGCCGCCGTATCCGCTGCCGGAGGACTGGCGGGTCGGCATCCCCGCTCGCATTCGTCCCTGGACCGTCGTCGCCTACTCGGTCGTGGTGATCGTCAGCGCGACGGCGTCGGTCGTCGCGGTGCTGGCGGACGACATCGGCGCGGCGACCTGGCGGGCGTTCGTGTTCCTGGCGGCGACGGCCGGTTTCGGTGTGCATTTCGAGCGTGCGGGCGGGGAGCGGGATCTGCCCGAACTCCTCAACGCCGTAGCGCTGACCCGCGCGAAGGAACGGCCGCGCGATTCGTGGGTGCACTTCTTCCGCGAGCGGGGGGCCGGCGCGTGGCTCAGCGGGTGCTTCACGGCGGCGGGTGCGGTCGGAGCCGTCATCTTCGGGTGGGCGATCGTCCGTTCCGTCATCACGGATGCCGCATTCGCGCTCATCTGGCTGATCCCGCTCCTCCTGCTGGCCCTCGTGCTGCTGCTGGCCGGCGCCCTCGCGATCGTCTCGACCTGGCGGGCGGCATCCTTCGGGCGGCTGCCGATCGGTGTCGGGATCGGACCATCGGGCGTGACCCGCTACTACCTCGACGACACCGACGACATCGAGTGGTCCCGGATCGCCCGCGTTGTTCCGACGGTGTCCGCCGTCGACGAGAAGACGGGGGACTTCACCCCCTCCGTGGAAGTCCGGGCCGCCGACGACGAGATCCTCCTCGATCTGAACATCAGCGGGTTCCGGGCACACGCGTGGCTCATCTACGCGTCCATCCGGTTCTGGGCCGAGCATCCCGAGATGCGCAACGAGCTCGGAACGACGTTCGCTCAGCAACGGATGGACTCCTGGCGCCGGGGCATGCTCGGCGAGAGTGTCGGAGACCGCGGATAGTGTCGATTCCCGGAAGGGGATCATGCGATACATCGAAGACGACGGCCGGATCGTCTGGAGCGCGAGCGACCTGAAGGCCGCGGCCGAGTGCGAATTCGCCTGGCTGCGGGCGATCGACGCGAAGCTCGGCCGGATCGCGGCGGTCGAGGACCCCGCAGACCTCACCCTCGAGCGGGCGGGCCGCCTCGGGACGCAGCACGAGCGGCGGGTCTACGAGGCCTACCGGGACGCGCATCCGGGTGCGGTCGTCGAGATCCCCGAGACCAGGTCGTCCGATGCCGTGGGCATGGCTGCCGCGGTCGCCGCGACCGATGCGGCGCTCGCCGACCCCGCTGTCCACGTCGTCTACCAGGCGGCGTTCTCCACCGAGGAATTCGTCGGTTTCGCGGACTTCCTCGTCCGGGACGACGACGGGCGGTGGATCGTGCAGGACACCAAGCTCGCTCGGCACGCGCGCGTCACGGCCCTCATGCAGCTCGCGGCATACGTGGATCAGCTCGACCGGCTCGGGGTGCCGCGCGCCGACGAGGTGCAGCTCCTCCTCGGTGACGGCACGACCTCGACCCACGCGGTCCGCGACCTGATGCCGGTCTTCTCGCTGCGGCGCGAGCGTCTCCGTGCCCTCATCGCCGACCGGGACCTCGCCGCCGGGGCCGCAGGCGAGCCCATCCCCTGGGGAGACGACCGCGGTGATCTCCGCGTCGTCGCGTGCGGGCGGTGCGCGACCTGCGACCTCGAGGTCGTCGCCCAGCGGGATCTGCTCCTGGTCGCCGGGATGCGTCCCGTGCAGCGAGACCGTCTCCGCGCTGCGGGAGTCGCCACGATCGACGACCTCGCGGCGTCCCGCGAGGCACCGCCGCGGATGTCGTGGGACACCTTCTCGGGGCTCCGCACGCAGGCGCGGCTGCAGCTCGAGAGCCCGGCCGGCGGCGTGGACGACGCCTTCCCGGGCACGGAACCGGCGATCCCGACGTTCGACGTCGTCTTCCCCAAGGCCCTGGGCGCTCTCCCGCGACCGGACCACGGCGATCTGTTCTTCGACTTCGAGGGCGATCCGCTCTACACCGAGGGTGCTGCCGTGCAGTGGGGGATCGACTACCTCTTCGGCTGGGTCGACGAGACGGAGCAGTACTCGTCGCTCTGGGCTCACTCGTTCGCCGAGGAGAAGCGCGCTCTCGAGGACTTCCTCGAGTTCATCGCGGTCCGGCGCCGCGCACATCCCGGCATGCACATCTATCACTACGCGCCGTACGAGCCGACGCACCTGCTCGCGATGGCCGCACGGCACGGCGTGGGCGAGGCCGCCGTCGACCGCCTCCTGCGCGACGGCGTCTTCGTCGATCTCTACCCGATCGTCCGACGGGCTCTCCGGGTCGGATCGCGGTCGTACTCGATCAAGAAGCTCGAACCGCTCTACATGGGCGACGAGGTCCGCACGAGCGACGTCCAGCGCGGCGACGATTCCATCGTCCGCTACGTCGAGGCACGGTCTCTGCAGGATGCCGACGACGACGCGGCCGCGAGGGTGATCCTCGACGACCTCGCCGACTACAACCGCTACGACTGCGTGTCGACGCGGCGCCTGCGGGACTGGCTCGTCGACCGTGCTCGCGAGGCGAAGCTCGTGCCCTCCCAGGAGCCCGACGCCGGCGAAGCCGTCTACGAGCCATCGCCGCGCGCCGACGCACTCGCCCGGTTCGCCGCCGATGCCGATGACGAATCCGTCGCTCAGGCCCTCCGGCTCGGAGCCGCCGCGATCGACTACTACCCGCGCGAGGCGAAGACGTTCTGGGCGACGCACTTCCTCCGCCTGCGTGAGCCGGTGTCGGTGTGGGAGGACACCCGGGACGTCGTTGTCGTCGACCGCGACCGCTGCCGCGTGCTCACCGACTGGCACCGCCCGGAAGGGCTCACCGCCGTCCGCCGCGTCGTCGAGATCCGCGGCGAGTTCGCCCCGGGCACCCGGATCACCGTCGGTCAGAATCCGTACGCCGTGTACGAGCTGCCGGCGCCGTTCCCCATCGAGACGAGCCCGCGGTGGATCCACGCGGCGCGGTCCATCTCGGTCGTCGACGTCCTCGAGGACGGCGTCGTGATCGAGGAGAACGCGTACCAAGGGTTCACCTGGCAGGAACTCCCCGTCGCCCTCACCCCGCCGGCGCCGCCGCGAGCGGGAAGCCAGCAGGCCGCCATCGACGACTGGGCCGATGCGGTCCTGGCATCCGCTCCCGCGATGCCGACCGATCCGGCGACCGACCTGCTGCTGCGCCGTCCGCCGCGTCGCGAGTCCCCGCTGCCGCGCACAGGTGACGACGTCGCCGACATCGCCGCGGCGCTCGCCGAGGCCACCGACGGCTACCTGGCCGTGCAGGGCCCCCCGGGGACGGGCAAGACGTACGTCGGGTCGCACGTCGTGGCGCGCCTCGTGCGCGAGCGCGGCTTCCGCGTCGGCGTCGTCGCGCAGTCGCACAACGTCGTCGAGCACATGCTCGATCGGATCGTCGAGGCGGGGGTGGATGCCGCGCAGGTCGCCAAGGCTCCGAAGGGACCCGCCACGGGCCGGGAGCGTTTCACCGTCATCGCGAAGAACCAGCTCGCCGCCTACATCGATGCGCAGCCTGCCGGGTTCGTGATCGGCGGCACAGCGTGGGATCTCACCCATTCCGGGCGCGTCGCCCGTCGCTCGCTGGACCTTCTCGTGATCGACGAGGCGGGCCAGTTCTCGCTCGCCTCGACCATCGCGGTCTCGGCCGCCGCGAAGCGCCTGCTGCTGCTCGGCGACCCGCAGCAGCTACCGCAGGTGAGCCAGGGAACCCATCCCGAGCCGGTCGACACATCCGCTCTCGGATGGGTCATGGACGGCCACGCCGTGATCCCCGCCGATCGCGGCTACTTCCTCGCCCGCACGCGGAGGATGCGCCCCGAGGTGGCCGAACCCGTCTCACAGCTCGCCTACGAGGGCCGGCTCGAGGCGCACCCCGACACCGCTCTGCGGCGCCTCGAGGGCGTGCCGGCGGGGGTGATCCCCGTGCCGATCGCCCACACCCGCAACGCGACGCAGTCTCCCGAAGAAGCAGATGAGGTCGTGCGGATCGTCCGGGACCTGAGCGGCACTTCGTGGTCCGACGGCGGCACCGCCCGCCCGCTCGCACCCGAGGACGTCATCGTCGTGACGCCCTACAACGCGCAACAGGTGCTCGTCGAGGAGGCGCTCGTCGCCGCCGGGTTCCCCGGCGTGCGCGTCGGGACGGTCGACCGATTCCAGGGGCAGGAAGCGGCCGTCGTCATCGTGTCGCTCGCGGCGTCATCCGGGCGCGACGCGCCCCGCGGACTCGAGTTCCTCCTGCTGCAGAACCGCATCAACGTCGCCGTCTCGCGTGCCATGCACACGGCGTACGTCATCTACGGCACGGGCCTGCTCGACGACCTGCCGCGCACGCCCGACGGGGTGGCCCGCCTCAGCGCGTTCGCACGGCTGGTCGGGACGGCGCCATCCGAGGGGACGGTGCCGCCGCAGATCGTCTCGCCTCAGACGGTGCCGTACAGGCGGTCGCCCGCGTCGCCGAGGCCGGGCACGATGTAGCCCTTCTCGTTGAGGCGCTCGTCCATCGCCCCCAGAACGAGGGTGACGTCACGGTCGCCGACCTGCTTCTCGATGGCCGCCACGCCCTCGGGCGCAGCGAGGATGCAGACCGCGGTGACGTCCTGCGCGCCGCGCGCGAAGAGGAAGTCGATCGCGGCGCCGAGCGATCCGCCCGTGGCGAGCATCGGGTCGAGGACGAAGCATTGCCGGTCGCTCAGGTCGTCCGGAAGCCGCTCGGCGTAGGTGTACGGCTCGAAGGTCTCCTCGTTGCGAGCCATGCCGAGGAAGCCGACCTCGGCCGTCGGCAGCAGCGTCGTCATGCCCTCGAGCATGCCGAGGCCGGCGCGGAGGATCGGGACGACCAGCGGGCGGGGCTCGCTGATCTTGAGGCCGGTCGTCCGGGTGACCGGGGTGTCGATCTCGATCTCCTCGACGCGGACGCCGCGGGTCGCCTCGTAGGCGAGGAGCGTGATGAGCTCCTCCGTCAACTGGCGGAAGACCGGTGAGGTGGTGCGCTTGTCGCGCAGCACCGTGAGCTTGTGGGTGATGAGGGGGTGGTCGGCGACGTGCACACGCATGAGCCCAAGGGTACCGGGGCTACGCTGACCTCGTGAGTCTGCCCGTTCCCGCCGCCGATGATGCGGCGATGACGAGGGCATTGGAACTGGCGGCATCCGCTCCCTGTCACGGCGACGTGCCCGTCGGGGCGGTCGTCACGCGGGCGGGCGAGGTCATCGGCGAAGGCCGCAATCTGCGCGAGCGCGACGGCGACCCCCTTGCTCATGCGGAGGTCGTCGCGTTGCGGGCCGCGGCATCCGCTGTGAGGTCCTGGAACCTCGAGGACTGCACCCTCGTCGTCACCCTCGAGCCGTGCGTCATGTGCGCGGGTGCGATCCTGCAGACGCGCGTCGGTCGGGTCGTCTTCGGCGCATGGGACGAGAAAGCAGGTGCCGCCGGCTCGGTCCATGATCTGCTGCGCGATCGACGGATGCCGCACCGCGCCGAAGTCCTCGGCGGGGTGCGCGCGGGGGAGTCGACTGCCTTGCTGCGCGCGTTCTTCGACCGCAAGCGCTGAGCGGCTCCGTCAGTCCGATGAGCTGAGGATGATCGCCTCGGTCGGCGGAGCGGGGGATGCCGGAGAGCCGATGTACCCCGTCAGCTCGAGGAGCGCGCGACGGAAGACGGCGGGGCGCTCGAGGTGGGGCGTGTGGCCGACGCCGGGCAGGCCGAGCTCGGTCGCGGTGCCCCCGGCATCCGTGTACCGGCGGAGCACTTCGCGGGTCTGCGAGACCATCGGCTGGGCGGGGGCGACGTCGGAGCCGGGCCAGTCGGGGAGGATCCCGAGCGCGCCGAGGTGATTCGGGTCGGAGAAGGACGTGTCCGAGACGACCGGGTCGAGGACGCCGCGCACCCACAGGATCGGGGGTTTCACCGGCAGGTCGACGATCGCGGACACGTCGAAGTTCGACGGCGCGAGCGCATTCAGCACGCCGAATCGGCCGGGCGCGTAGCCGGGCCAGTGCGGGCTCGTGACGGACTCGCCGGGGTAGTTGCCGGTGGCTGTGGAGGTGGACAGCATCGCCTCGACCCAGAGGTCCTCGTGCTCTGCGGTGAAGTCCTCCGCCACGAACGAGGCGCGGAACACACTGCGCGGGGAGGTGGGGGCCTCATCGCCGGACTCCCGGGCGTTGAGTCGACGCACGAAGTCCGCATTGGCCATGCCCGCGCCGCAGCCGGCGTCGTCGTCGGTCAGTCGCGTGCCGTCCAGGCGCGTGCCGCCGAGACCGTAGGGGGAGACGGGCGATTCGAGCAGGATCGTCCGCACCGGGTGGTCGAGTGCGTACTGCAGCGCGACCGCTCCACCGAGGTCCCAGCCGACCAGATGCGGCGCGTCGATGCCGAGCTCGACCAGCGCGACAGCGACATCGTCACTGAGGTCGCGCACGCCGCGGCTCGCATCGACGGGCATGTGCTCGGTTCCGCCGAAGCCCCGCAGATCGATCGCGACGACGCGGAACTCCGCCGGCAGATCCTGCATGAGCTCTTGCCAGACGAGGGCGGAAGAGAGCGCACCGTGCAGGAGGACGACGGTGCGGTCGGGTGCGGTGCCGGGGTCGTCGCCGGTGCGCTCGAGGATGTTGACGCCCAGGCGGTCCGTGTCGATGATGCGGGACGAGATTCCGTCGAGGAGGGTCATGACCCGATGATAGGCCGGGGCCCTTATCCGTGCCGAGAGGGTCGATGACAGGATGGGGGCATGACGCACCACCTCCCTCCCGTCGCCATTCTCGGAGCAGGTTCGATGGGAGGTGCGATCGCCCAGGGCATCGCACGCTCCGGAGAGGCGACATCGGTCGTCGTGACCAACCGGACCGCCGCCAAGGCTCGCGAGCTCGACGGGCTCGACGCGGTGACGAGCCTCGCGCTGGCGGACGAACCGACCGCGAACACGGATGCCGCGGCATCCGCCGACATCGTCCTCATCGGCGTGAAGCCGGCCATGGTCCCCGACATGCTGCGCGAGATCGCGGGCGCGCTGCGTCCCGGGACGATCGTGGTGAGTCTCGCAGCGGGTGTCACGATCGAGACGTTCGAAGCGATCGTCGGGCCGGGGATCCCCGTCGTCCGTTCGATGCCGAACACGCCGGCCGTGGTCGGCAAGGCAGTCACGGGTCTCGCTGCCGGATCGACGGCGACTCCGGAACACATCGACCTCGTGCGGCGGCTGTTCGAGACGTGCGGTGTCGTCATCGAGGTTCCCGAGGCGCAGATCGACGCGCTCTCGACGATCTCGGGATCGGGGCCGGCCTACGTGTTCCTCTTGGTCGAGGCCCTCACCGAGGCCGCGCGCGGCAAGGGATTCGACGAGGCCGACGCGCGTCTCATGACCGAGCAGACCTTCATCGGCGCGACCGCGTTGCTCGCGGCATCCGGTGAGGATCCCGCCGAGCTCCGCCGCCGGGTCACGAGCCCGAAGGGCACGACCGAACGGGCGATCGGCGTCCTGCAGACGGCGAACCTCGACGGTCTCTTCTCGCAGGCGACGGATGCCGCACTCGCCCGCGCGCGCGAGCTCGCGACCGGGGTCTGACGCCCGCGCTCAGGCGTCGCCGAGGGTGAGGTCCTCGGCCGTCGTGCGCTCGCTGAGCACCGCCGTGTGGTCGGCCCGGCCCACGACGCGGCGCACGGCGAAGAGGATCGCTGCGCCGACCGCGGCAGAGACCGCAGCGGCCGCATAGGGGGCGCCGACGCCGTAGACCGCGAGGGCGGTCCCCACGGGTGCGCCGATCGCGCCGCCGAAGAAACGGAATCCGGAGTAGGCCGAGCTCGCGACAGCACGCGGCAGGGTCGTCGCCTCCATCGCCGCTTCGGTGAGGATCGTGTTGACCGCGCCGATCTCGACACCGAGGAGGACGACACAGGCGACGAGCAGGGGACGCGAGCCGGCGCTGAGCGAGGCCGCGACGTGGGTCGCCGCGAAGGCCACGAGGAACCAGAACAGCACCTGGACGACCGAGTACCGCTTCGTCAGTCGCGGGGCGATGAATACGCCGGCGATGGCGAGGCCGATGCCGAAGCCCATCATGACGAGGCCGATGCCGACCGCCGGCAGCTCGAGGGCGTAGGGCGTGTACGACAGGGTGACGAAGAAGCCGGCGTTGTAGAGGAAGGCGACGACGCTGATCGCGAGCAGCCCCCGGTCGGCGAAGGCGCGGAAGGGCGCGCCGATCGAGCTGCGCTGCGCGGCGTGCCCGGGGTCGCGGACGAGGGTGAGGAGGGCGACGACGCCGACGGCGAG
>Ga0207790_1000417_pt1 | contig 15499 bp, 17 predicted proteins | sample HigsolmetaGSP14D_FD_184842 | JGI IMG/M metagenome (GOLD analysis project Ga0207790, IMG submission 184842) | High solid enriched microbial communities from the Joint BioEnergy Institute, USA - SP1-4-D (SPAdes) | ecosystem: Engineered > Bioreactor > SSF (Solid state fermentation) > Aerobic >...
CAGCATCAAAGTTTCCCGATGATGGTGTTGATTGAAGTCATAGTATTAGTGCCAGTAACGCAACTGATTTCTTTCCCACTGGCAGGTTGGCTCATTACACAGCTAAAAAATTTTAAAAATTTGTTTTAACAAGAAATTGTGCTGGCAACAGCAATCCTAAGCCCTTATTTTGCCAACCACAAAGGTTGGCAAAATAACTCACTTAGTCGAGATTAATCTGCGTAAGCTGGATAATCAATATAGCCTTTTTCCGTCCCACCATACATAGTGCTTGCATCTACTGCATTCAATGGCCAACCATTAGCGATGCGATCGGGTAAATCTGGATTCGCAATAAATGGGCGTCCAAATGCAATTAAATCGGCCAGTCCTGCCTCTAAAATTCGAGTCCCTCTTTTTGCCGTATATCGACCTGCATAAATAATCCGACCACTGAAAGTGTCTCTGACATCTCTACGAAAATCATGAGGAAGTTCTGGTGCATTATCCCAATCAGCTTCTGCAATCGATAAATAGGCAATCCCAACTTCTTCAAGTATTTTTATGGCTTCAATATAAGTCACATGTGGATCATCTTCAACCAACCCTATGTAAACACGATCTTCCTCTGTACTTTCAAATAGCGGGGCAAAACGCACTCCTAAACGATCTGCACCAACCACCTCAGCAACTGCCTCTACTACTTCACGTAAAAAACGCAAACGATTGTTTAGTGATCCACCATATTCATCTTCACGGTGGTTACTATGTGCAGAGATAAATTGATTTACCAAATAACCATTTGCACAATGAATTTCAACCCCATCAAAACCAGCAGCCAAGGCATTGCGTGCTGCTTGAGCATAGAGCTGCACTAATTCTTTAACCTCTGCATTGCTTAAAGCACGTGGCATGGAAGGATCAGCCAAGGTCCCTGCATTGGGCCCAGTCTCAATAAAGACTTTAACATTACTATCAGCCCTAATAGCCGAGGGCGCAACCGGTAATGCATGATCGGGTTGCAAAGATGTATGTGAAACACGCCCAACATGTCAAAGCTGTGCAAAAATAATGCCTCCTTTAGCATGCACTGCTTCCGTCACTTTACGCCATCCAGCAATCTGTTCAGGGCTATAAATACCGGGAGTCCAAGCATAGCCTTGACCACGTGGCTCGATTTGCGTACCTTCGGTGACCATAAATCCTGCCCCGGCACGCTGTTGATAATAGGTTGCCATTAATTCATTTGGAATATTCCCTGGCTGAGTACTGCGCGACCGCGTTAATGGTGGCAATACAATACGGTTTTGCAAAACATAAGGGCCTAAGCTTAAGTTTTGAAAAAGTTTGCTGGTCTTCATGTCATTGTATCCAAGTAATCATGACTAAATTGATCTAAATTAAAAAATTACCCTTCCTTCCTGTATATAGAAAAATAAAGGAAGGAAAGCTATTCACTCAGGCCCTTTACCATTAAATGAGGGTTATTTTGCTTATTGCGCCAGTTGCTCAGAGTCAGAAGTTTTATTCACTGCTAAGCACCACAACACACACTAGCTACTCTTTATTTCAACAATTGAAGTAATGCTGTAGCGGTTGCAGCAGAAGAGGCTGGATTTTGTCCAGTAACCAGCAAGCCATCTACTTGAACATATACTTGCCAATCATCCACTTTAGAATAATGACCACCGTTTTGTTTAAGCATGTCTTCGACTAAAAATGGTACAATTTCAGTCAAACCTACAGCGGCCTCCTCAGTATTGGTGAAACCAGTCACTAATTTACCGCTAACTAAAGGCGCTCCATTACTCGCTTTCACATGACGAAGAACACCCGGGGCATGACACACTGCTGCAACAGGTTTGCCAGACTGAATCGCCTGTTCAATAAGAGAAATTGAAATCGGATCTTCTGCTAAATCCCACAATGGGCCATGCCCGCCTGGATAAAACACTGCATCATAATCAGCTACAGAAATTTCGCTAAGTTTATGCGTCTGTGCCAATGCTTGCATTGCAGTTGGATCAGCTTCAAAACGATGAGTGGTTTCAGTTTGTGCATCTGCTAAATTACTTTTCGGATCTAGTGGTGGCTGCCCACCTTGAGGCGACGCCAACGTAACTTCAGCACCAGAGTCAATAAAGGTGTAATACGGTGCAGCAAGTTCCTCTAGCCAGAAACCTGTTTTCTTACCAGTATTGCCAAGTTGATCATGTGAGGTTAAAACGATTAAAATTTTCATGTTATTTCTCCGATAATTTTCATGATTGAGGAGCATTGTTACAGGGTCAGAGCATGCTAGATACGCGCATTTAGCTTAGATGCTCATCTCGAGAATTTGGCGACTGATCTCTAATGAAACATTTTTATGTTCGCCTAGCTGTGTAAGATTATGTGATTTAAGTTGCGTAATGATGATCTCAATATCTGTCTCCCCCAGTCCATAATCGCTAAGACGAGTCGGCAATCCAAGTTGCTCAAAGAAGGCTCGAGTACGAGCAATAGCAGTATCAATACGTTGTTCTTCATCACCTTCGACAATCTGCCAGACACGAGCTGCATACTGTAGTAATTTTTCTCGCTTCTCTTGACTACGCACTTGTAGATTGGCGGGCAACACAATGGCCAAGGTACGAGCATGATCAATACCATATAAAGCCGTGAGCTCATGTCCAATCAAATGGGTTGACCAATCTTGTGGTACCCCAGCTCCAATTAGCCCATTCAGTGCCATGCTAGCAGCCCACATCAAATTCGCACGCGTGTCATAATCTGCTGAATCTTCCAAGATTTTCGGTCCAATCTCAATCAGAGTTTGCAATAGACCTTCGGCAAAACGATCTTGTACTTGTGCATTCACAGGGTAAGTTAAGTACTGTTCCATGACATGAATAAATGCATCAACCACGCCATTTGCTAACTGGCGCGTCGGCAAGCTAAAAGTTTTATTCGGATCCAGTACGGAAAATTGCGGAAAAACATAGGGGCTGCTAAATGACAATTTGGCTTGGGTCGATTTTCTGGTGACTACCCCACCGCTATTCATTTCTGAACCAGTTGCCGGAAGGGTGAGTACACTCGCAAAAGGCAAAGCTTGAGTAATTTTAGTACCATGGGTTTCTAAAATCTCCCATGTATCCCCTGTATAATTGACTGCTGCTGCAATAAATTTAGTACCATCAATTACCGATCCACCACCGACAGCCATCAAGAAATCTATCTTTTGTTCTCGAATCAGCTCTACAGCTTTCATGAGGGTTTCATAACTCGGATTCGGCTCAATTCCGCCAAATTCATGAATTTCTCTTGGACCTAATGCTTCACGCACCTCAGCTAAAGTACCATTCTTACGTGCACTTTCACCACCAAACAACATTAATACTTTTGCTTCTGTAGGCACATAGTCATTGATTTTAGCTATTGTATCGCCACCAAAAATAATGCGGGTCGGATTATAAAAGTTAAAATTCAGCATATTTTTATCCTAGGATGATCAACTAATTGATTTGAAAAACCACCGTTATTCATCAAATAAACTTTAAAAAAATTGGACAACACTGCGGCTTTTGACTGCACCATGTGCTAACTATACATAAAAATAGACCAGTCGTCTATTTTTATAAAAATTATTTCAGCTTGGCGACTTTAGTGATGGTTAAACACATTCAGGCTTGTTCTATACCACTTTTATTATTGATGTATTTTCACGAGCGATTGTTGGATGGAAGGTATCAACATGTATAACTATTGACATGATCGTGAACGCATTGGCTGAAACAGTGAATGGCTCATACAAAATAGCAATGATTAAATATTTTAAAAGCAGATTGGCACGGTTTAGCAGATGTACAAATGCGACAGTAAATTAGATAGATTGGTTCAATATAAAGCATGTAAATAGTTGCATTCGTTTATTTACCTTGCCCTGTTCTGGATATTGACCCATTTAAATGATGAGATTAAGCCAATAAATAAAGTAGCCCAACTTGAATAAAAAGCCTCTGACAAACCTCACAGGGTTGAAGTGCTGCCTTTCATTCAAAATTTCAGGTAGCACACTCATACATTTAAGCGTCGGTTTAAGCTGGTAGTTTACTCGCCAAAACATCTACTTTTTCAATAGACGGTGGCTCTGAAAATAGCTCTTCGGCCTGAGCCATCAACGCAGCTGCAACCTTGCCAGATAAATGCGCTTGGCGACCCGCCTCATCAGGAAATGCATCAAATATACCAAATGTTGTAGGTCCAAGACGTAAGCCAAACCACGCAACTGTCGCAGGTTCTTCCATTACAATAGGTAAACCGGCTTTAAGGAAAGCTTCCACTTCGTCTTCTTTACCCGGTTTAGCTTCAAGACGGACATATAAAGCTGTTTTAAGCATGACTAAAACTCCACAATTGATTAGAATTCAGACTGATTCTGACATTGCTAATGTATGCATGTCAGAAAGTTTTGTTGTATAAAAGTTAAAAAAAATTCCCATAGCTGAGTCAAAATCTGGTTTTTTTATTTCGGCATAATGCTATGAATTTATTCAAGTTAATACCATTAACATTTGAATCAGAAAATTAAGATATGAGATGATTAAATTCAATCTTAGTTATATAAGGATCAATTGATTCGCCCTTAGATTTATAAGCTGAACTCTTCATCTGGAAATAATATTGCTCAAGAGGCATTCAAGAACAACATGTACATCCTCATATCTATGAAAGTTATTTAGCTAGGAATTTGCTGTGAAACTCTATATGTTTCTCTATAAAGCTCGCAATAAAGTAATAGCTATGGTCATACCCTTCTCTTAGGTTGAGTGTCAGAGGATATTCTTGTTCTAAACAAATATCACTAAGAAGCTTAGGCCTTAACTGTTCTTCAAGAAAATCATCAGCTGTTCCCTGATCGACTAAAATAGGTAAATGAACTTCAGCGTTTTTGATTAATTCAATCGCATCATAGCTTTTCCATAAAGTTTCGGTTTCACCTAGGTAGTGTGTGAAAGCCTTTTTCCCCCAAGGTACTTGGCTAGGTGCAACAATTGGTGCAAAAGCAGAAATACTTTTATACAGCTCAGGGTTTTTTAAACCAATTACTAATGCACCATGACCACCCATGCTATGCCCCATAATGCTTTGGACTTGGTTGGTCGGAAAATTCAGGTCAATCAGATTTCTGAGCTCTTCCACAATATAATCATACATTTTGAAATGCTGTGACCAGGGTGCTTGTGTTGCATTCACATAGAATCCTGCGCCTTGGCCTAAATCATAATCTGCATGATCTGGTACATCCTCTCCACGTGGGCTGGTATCTGGTGCAACAATAATGACTTTATGTTCAGCCGCATACTTTTGTGCTCCGGCTTTAGTAATAAAGTTCTGTTCGTTGCAAGTCAGTCCTGATAACCAATATAAAACTGGCAACCGCTCATCTTTATCATGAGGTGGCAGATATATTGAGAATTTCATTGAACAGTTTAATGCTGTTGACTGATGGCGATACACTTCTTGCGATCCACCAAAAGAAGCATGTTTCTCAATTATTTCCATAATCAATTACCTATGTTGAGCAAGACTTCATGAGAAATCGAGTAAACAAAGAGTCTGACATTCTCCACAGAGAATACTGATAAAGATTTAAAATGTAGGCAGGTTTGTTGAACCTATACATGATGGATACATAGATAGATCTGTTTTACAGATGATGTGCCGTTTTAGAGGATTCCATGCATGTCAATCATGATTCACATGCATGGAAAAGTATAAGGTCTGACGGAATTATTCGTAATGAATTACAGTACGAATTGACTTACCTTCATGCATTAGATCAAAGGCTTCATTGATCTGATCCAAGCCCATGGTGTGTGTCACAAATGGTTCTAATTGAATTTTACCTTTCATGGCATCTTCAACCATTCCTGGAAGTTGCGTACGACCTTTTACCCCACCAAAGGCAGAACCTAACCATCTACGACCAGTAACCAGTTGGAATGGACGGGTAGAGATTTCTTGACCTGCGCCAGCTACACCAATAATTACGGATTGTCCCCAGCCACGGTGTGCACTTTCAAGGGCTGCACGCATCACATTCACGTTACCAATACACTCAAATGAATGATCTACACCCCAGCCAGTCATTTCGACAATTACTTGCTGGATTGGTTTATCGTAGTCATTAGGGTTCAAGAAGTCCGTTGCACCAAACTCTTTTGCCAGCGCAAATTTATCTGGATTCATGTCAACCACAATAATACGCCCTGCTTTAGCTTGACGTGCGGCTTGTACGACTGCCAAACCAATACCACCTAAACCAAAGACCGCAACACTATCACCTTCTTGTACTTTAGCCGTGTTGTGTACTGCACCGATACCCGTTGTTACACCACAACCCAGCAAGCAGACATGTTCGTGATTGGCTTCAGGATTGATTTTAGCCAATGATACTTCTGCCACTACCGTGTATTCACTGAACGTTGAGCAGCCCATATAGTGGTAAATCGGTTGACCATTGTAGGAAAAACGAGTGGTACCATCTGGCATTACGCCTCTACCTTGAGTTTCGCGAACGGAAATACACAAGTTCGATTTTCCAGATTTACAGAATACGCACTCGCCACATTCAGCAGTGTAAAGTGGAATAACATGATCACCTGGTTTGACGCTAGTCACGCCTTCACCAACCTCAACTACGACACCAGCACCTTCATGCCCGAGAATAGCCGGAAAAACACCTTCAGGATCATCGCCAGATAAAGTAAATGCATCTGTATGACACACACCGGTATGGGAGATCTTGATTAATACTTCACCTTTCTTCGGTGGTGCAACATCAACTTCAACAATTTGAAGAGGTTGACCAGGACCAAACGCAACGGCAGCACGTGACTTCATGGAATAATTCCTTATACAGATCTATTTTAAATATGATTTTAGAATCTTGGCGATTTCAGCCAATTCTTCTTTTCGTTGTTGTTCTGTGGTTTCACCTGATACTAAAGTGTCCTTTAAATGAACCTCCAACATTTCATTCATCAAACCATTAATAGCACCACGCACAGAGCATATTTGTTGCAGAATTGCACCACATTCCACATTGTCTTCTAACGCTTTTTCAATCGCTTGCGTCTGACCTTTGATCTTTCTGACGCGTAGAAGAATCTTTTTTTTGTCTTCAACCTGATTAGGCATCAGACCTCCTTATTTGCTAGCCTTAATACTATAGTACCCCATAGTATAAAAAAGGCAATATTTTTTATAAATCGAAAATCAAAAAGCTCTTTAGCGAAAATTTTCTATCCCTGTTTTTTAGTTTTTTTTAAATTAACATCGTAGAGCTTATGCGAAAGTCACAAAAAAAATGGGGCTTTTAGCTCCCATTTTTATTTTGGCTCATGTTCTTTGTAATGCTGAGACCTTTTAGAATTATGTTTCCAACTTTTAGCCACTTTGTAGATATTTTGAACATTTCAAGCCTTGAAAATACTACCGACAGTTTAGATTAAACTGCCTTTACAGACTGTACTAGAATATTTTTAGTGAGCGGATGATATTTATTATTCATTATTTAGGAATTATTAAATCCTATAAATATCATTTATTGGATTAATTTACTTTGGTACTGTGCATATCATCCCCCAGTTAAGAATAAGGAACAACTATGAATAAGATGATGAATGCTCTTATCCTAGAAAATTTTGGTGATCATGAATTTAAACGTGTAGAACTCCCTATACCTCAACCAGAGGCTGGGCAAGTTCTAGTACGTATTCATGCTAGTGGTGTAAACCCTATTGATTATAAAATTCGTCTTGGTGAAGCACCATATGCTATGCCAGAGCTTCCTGCCGTGTTGGGAACAGATATGGCTGGGGTTGTAACTGCTGTTGGTGAAGGTGTCACCGACTTCAACGTCGGGGATGAAGTTTACGGTCTGATTGGTGGCGTTCGTGGTCTTCAAGGATCTTTAGCAGAATATGTTGTAGCAGATGCTGATCTGATCGCATTAAAGCCACGGAATATCTCTATGCGCGAGGCAGCAGTACTACCATTGACGTTCCTCACCGCTTGGGAAGGTTTAGTGGATAATGCGAAAGTCCAACCAGGGCAAACTGTACTGGTTCAGGGTGGTGCTGGTGGCGTTGGTTATATGGTGGTTCAGCTTGCAAAAGCACTTGATGCAAATGTTTGGGCGACTGGTCGTACAGCTGATCAATCACTGATTTCAGAACTCGGTGCAACACCTCTCGATTACACAACAGCATCTTCCGATGACATTATTGCTGCAAGCCCTGAGGGTCAAGGTTTTAACATTGTTTACGACACTGTGGGTGGTCCAGTACTCGAAGCTTCACTTTCCATGACAACTCACTATGGCCACATTACCAGCTGTGCTGCATTTGGTAATCATAATTTAGCGAGTTCATCTCTACGGTGTGCCACAGTGTCTGGGGTATTCGTCCTAATGCCGATGTTAACAGGCAATCGCCGTGCTCATCATGGTGATATCCTTAAGATCGCGACTCGTCTCGTTGAGGAAGGTAAACTGCGTCCTATTGTTGATCCTCGTCATTTTACTCTAGACCAAGCGATTGAGGCTCATGATGCTGTTCAAGATCGCTCTGCCAATATTAAGGTCGTGATTGATGTCATTTAACGCACTTCAGGCCAAGACTTGGCGCTTCAATTCTATTGGAGATACAGATGTTCTGACATTAGAAACACTTCCTGTGGCTTTACCAGCCGCAGGAGAAGTTCTAATCCAGATGAAAACGATCGGACTCAACCGGGCTGATGTAATGTTTCGGCGTGGTACTTATATTCAAAAGGCAGTATTCCCTTCTCGTCTGGGATATGAGGGAGCAGGCATAGTTCTGGCAATAGGTGAAGGTGTACGCCAATTTTCTCCAGGAGATGCAGTATCGATTCTTCCGACTGACAATCTAGCCAAATATGGGACATATGCGGACAAGCTTCTGATTCCAGAAACTTTTTTAGTTCATAAACCCGATAGTTTAAGCTGGGAAGAAGCTTCTTCAATCTGGATGCAGTATTTGACGGCTTGGGGTGGTGTAATCCATGCTGGTGGCGTTTCGAAAGGAAAAACGATCTTGATCACAGCAGCTTCAAGCAGTGTAGGACTAGCTGCGATACAGATCGCTGAAGCAGCGGGTGCTAAGGTCATTGCAAGTACACAGACGATAGAGAAAAAGCAACGTTTACTGGATCTCGGTGTTAAAAATGTTATAGCCACTGAAGATGAACCAGATTTGTATGAGGCGCTTGTTTCACGTTTGGGTGGAGAATATCTTGATGTCGCCTTCGATGCTGTAGGAGGGCCTCATATTGAACAGATTGCAAAAGCGATGTCTGTGGGAGGAACTATGGTTATGCATGGTGCACTTAGCCCGGAGATCACACCATTTCCCCTTAAAGTTGCATTACGCAAGAGCTTAACCATGCGAGGTTTTTTGTTCCTTGAGGTTCTCCATGACCCTGTTCTAAGGGAGCAAGCCAGACGATTTATTCTTAGCAGTATAGGTGCAGGATATCTTCGTCCAGTGATCGACTGTTGCTTTAACTTTGAGGACATGCATGACGCTCAGCGCTATCTTGAATCAAATCAGCAAATAGGAAAAATTGTAGTTACTCTAAATACATGATGGTCTTATCTGATTTCTACTTTCTAGAAAAAAGGTTAGTTCCATCTGATTCAGTTTTCTATATGGCCCAACACTTCCGCTAAGTAATCAAACAATGTTCGGATTCGCAAAGGTGTCGGGCCCCGCTGTGGACGATATAAATACAGGCGCCAAACGGGAGAGGTTTCCTCATGAAGTATCTGAATGAGCTTACCACTCCTAAGCCACGGCAAAACTAGAAATCCAGGCATGTGTCCGAATCCAACTCCAGCGAGAATCGCTTGAAATTCAGCTTCTAGATCATCTGTAATAAAACGAGGCTTTGATGGCGTGAAGCTTCGACTTTCGGTGAATGTCCATGGCCAGTAACGCCCTGTTTTATGATCGAATAGTGCTGTTAGAGGGTATTTATCAAGGTCAATAATTTTTTTAGGCATTCCGACCTTATCAATTAACTCTGGCGTACCCACAGAATAAAAGTTCACTTTAGCCAATTCCCTTGCCACATATCGATTGTCCGGCAAAAATCCAAATCTGATCCCGATATCTATCCGCTCATCGATCACATCCGAGTGTGAATCTGTTAGCACACAATCCACGACAATATCTGGATAACGTGTGGCAAATTCTGCTAGTGCAGGTACTACCAATTTACGCCCTAACACAGACGACACAGTAAGACGGACAGTCCCACGCATTTCATCTCGTTTTTCCTTGGTGTCTTTTACAAGCAAAGCATCGATCGATCCCACCGCAAAACGTGCTTGCTTTGCCAAACGCTCACCATCAGCAGTAATTTTAATTTGTCGAGTACTCCTGTAGAACAGAATCTCTCCGCGCTGCTCTTCTAGCTCTTTTATTGCCCGTGTCACTAGCTGCGGGGAAATACCGAGCTGAGTGGCTGCCTCTTTAAAATTTCGAGACTCTGCTGCGACACAAAAGATACGCATCATTTCCAATTTGTTCTGCATGTCCAATCCTGTGGTCTGGTAATTATTCCGTAAATAGGAATTCTGAAAGATAATATTATTCATTTATTATACCTAACAAGGCTGTAATACTTAATCCATCAAATATGATTGACAGATAGGTTGAAGGGCACTTGTATGAATAATATAGAAAATAAAGTTATTGTTATCACTGGTGCAAGTAGTGGTTTAGGTGAAGCTACTGCTCGCTTACTTGCTAAAAAAGGTGCAAAGGTTGTACTTGGTGCTAGACGTACTGAAAAATTAGAGGCTATTGTTCACGACATTCGTGCTGAAGGTGGTCAAGCTGAATTTATTGGTATGGATATAACCAAACCACATGAAGTACAAGCACTTATTGAAAAGGCATTAAGCGCATTTGGTCAAATCGATGTATTGGTAAACAATGCTGGATTAATGTCTATTGCACCATTAAGTGAGCTAAAAGTTGATGAATGGGATCGTATGATCGACATTAATATTAAAGGTGTTCTTTATGGTATAGCAGCTACCCTACCTGTTTTCCAAAAACAAAACTTTGGACACTTTATTAATCTCGCATCTGTTGCAGGGATAAAAGTATTTAGTCCAGGAGGTACTGTTTATAGCGGTACTAAGTTTGCTGTAAGAGCCATCTCTGAAGGACTTCGTCATGAAGTTGGGGGAACAATTAGAACGACTACTATTGAGCCTGGTGCAGTTGAGTCAGAACTAAAATTTGGTTCTTCTCATAAAGAAAGTTCAGAGTTTGTTACTGATTTCTACAAACAAGCCATACCAGCTGACTCAGTCGCTCGAGCAATTGCTTATGCAATTGAACAGCCTGCGGATGTAGATATTAATGAAATTGTTTTACGCCCAACGAGCCAAGAGTTTTAATAATTGAATAACAAAAAATGGGAGCACCTCGCTCCCATTTTTACTATATTTTTAAAGTTAAGGACAAATCTATGAAAGCCGTATCGTATGTTATAAATAACCATGATGATTTTAAAAATTCATTGGTAGATATTGAAAAAGCGAAGCCTACGCTTAAGGAGCGTGATGTACTGGTAAAAGTTCAGGCAATCTCTGTGAATCCAGTTGATACCAAAGTGAGAAAAAATTCGTCTGAAGCAAATAATCGTATTTTAGGTTGGGATGCCGTTGGGGAAATTATTGAAGTTGGCTCAAAAGTTACCTCGTTTAAAGTAGGAGATTCTGTTTGGTATGCTGGCGATTTAACCCGAGATGGTAGTAATGCTGAGTTTCAAGCAGTCGATGAACGAATTATCAGTCTTAAACCCATTACAGTATCTAATGCAGAAGCAGCAGCATTGCCATTAACTGCAATAACGGCATGGGAAATGCTGTTTGATCGGTTTCAAATTTCAGAAACAGAAGTTGGCAGTATTTTAATTATTGGTGGTGCAGGCGGTGTAGGATCAATTGCTATCCAACTCCTAAAAGCAAAAACAAATCTGACCGTTATAGCAACAGCTTCACGTGAAGAAACGAAATCTTGGGTGGAATCACTTGGTGCCGACCATGTCATTGATCATAGCAAAGATTTAAATGCACAAATCGAGACACTAGGCATTGAAAAACCAAAATATGTATTCTCTACAAATCATACAGAAACGTATATCAAGCAAATAGTTTCTCTGATTGCACCACAAGGCAAGCTTGGATTGATCGATGATCCACAAACATTTGATATTATGCCGTTTAAGACTAAATCTATTTCTATCCATTGGGAGTTGATGTTCACCCGTTCAATGTATGAAACCGATGATATTGAAAAGCAAGGTGATCTATTGCAACAGGTTGCCCAATTAGTTGACCAGCAAAAAATTAGAAGTACCCTCAACCAAAATCTAGGCAAAATTAACGCTGCAAACTTGGAGAAGGCGCATAAGTTGCTTGAATCAGGTAAGTCAAAAGGCAAAATTGTACTAGAAAACTTCTAAAACAAATTAAAGGTGAAATAATGACTATTTCAGTAATTGCGAACTTTAAGGCAAAGTCAGATCAAAAAGAGACGTTAGAAGCGCTTTTAAAAAGTGTAATAGAGCCTACGCTTCACGAAGAAGGATGCTTGAAATATGAGCTTTATATTAGCGAAAATGACTCGAGTAGATATTTCTTCTTAGAAGAATGGCGTAGCAGGGAGGATTTAGATATCCATATAGCGTCTGATTATATTCAAAGTTTATTTGGTAATATCCAATCGCTCATTGAATCAAGTGATATTGTAGAAATCAAAAAAATATAGCTGTATTCGGACATTATGATGAAGTATCCTTCAAATTAACATAGGGACTTAGAAAGCTAATAAAAAATGGGAGCTCTAAGCTCCTATTTTGTACGATTTTTTAATTTTTTAGTAGTAAACCTAGGCTTCAACAAATTATGCCCCTAAGGGGAGCCACCAATACCCTGCATTTTGACAACAATGTCATCGTTTAGAGGCAGCAAATTTACGAGCATCAGTCGGTACGACTGGTGATTCATATGATATTGCTTTGGCTGAGACTGTGAATGACTTATACAAAACAGAGGTGATTGAATACTTAAAAGCAGATTGGCGAGGTTTAGCAGATGTACAACTTGCGACACTAAACTGAGTAGATTGGTTCAATAAAGAACGTTTACATAGTGCGCTAGATTATGTGCCACCTTTTGAGTTTGTGGCCTAACTTAAATAAAAAGTCTCCGACAAACCCGGTACGGTTCAATCACATGAATAGTGCTATTTTGTAGTACCAGTATTTCAATATGATGAATCAAGGTGATATTAAAAGGCTCTCCCTTTGTATATAGAAATCAGTCCTTAAAGCTGCTTAATCAACCGTCTAACTTTCGAGGATCATATCAGGTTCGGCGGACACTTACCTGTCTACACATAGAAATTGCACCAATACCAAGTCCATCAGCGACATCTGCAAACTGTTTTTATATCAGGCATTAATTGGCTACAACCTACAGACAATTGGCGTATAAAACGATGTAGGGTTTTAATTTGAGTAAAGACTGGAATCTGGGTGGGTTGACCAGATAAATATTTTCCGTAGCCTTACCCAACGTAATCTGTACATCCAATCTTTTTAATGCCTCGAAGATCACTGCATCAGCGCCTTCTAGACAGGCTGGTATTATTTTTCCGGTCATTTGGTTTTTTCTTACTTTGGTATAAATACCATAACCCACTTTAATTAGCTCACCTTCTTGAACTAAGTTTCGCAGAGTTCTTTCAATTTGGTCATAATTTGCAATGTCATTAAAATCATAATGTCATTAAAATCATTTCGCACAAATAAGTCAGTAAAACTGCTTAACTGGCCGGCATTGTGGCCGGTGTCGGGTTTTCATCATCCAATTTAGGAAGCGAGCAAATTGCGTAAAACATAGTGCAAGATCCCACCTGCCTTAAAGTATTCCACCTCATTCAAGGTATCAATACGACACAACACCTGAAAATGGCTATATGTACCATCGGTATGTTGCACTTCTACATTCAGCATTTGATGCGGATGAATATCATCCGACAATCCTAGAATTGATAGGGTTTCATGCCCGGTCAGGTTCAAGATCTACCGGTTCTGACCCTCCACAAACTGTAAAGGTAACACCTCCATGCCGACCAGATTAGAACGGTGAATCCGCTCAAAACTTTCAGCAATCACTGCTTTCACCCCCAATAGGTTGGTGCCTTTGGCCGCCCAGTCACGTGAAGAACCGGTGCCATATTCTTTCCCGGCAATAATCACGAGTGGGGTTTGTTCTGCCTGATAGCGCATTGCCGCATCATAAATCGAGAGTTTTTCTGCACTTGGAATATGCAGAGTATTGCCACCTTCCTCCCCACCCAGCATTTCGTTTTTGATGCGGATATTGGCAAAGGTGCCTCGCATCATCACCTCATGGTTGCCACGGCGGGATCCATAAGAGTTAAAGTCTTTTGCATCAACCCTCTGTTGCTGTAAATATCGTCCGGCAGGACTATCTTTTTTGATGTTGCCTGCAGGGGAAATATGGTCCGTCGTGACTGAATCTCCCAATACAGCCAAAATCCGTGCCTGTTTGATCTGCTGAATTGGTCGCACCGGCTGATCAATTTCTGCAAAAAAGGGTGGATGTCGGATATAGGTCGATTGTTCATCCCAAGTATAGGTTTGACTTTGAGGAATCTGGATCGCTTTCCACTTGGCATCACCTTCAAACACTTCCGCATATTCTTTATGGAACATCTCAGTATTCAAGTTCTGCAGTGCGGCATCAATTTCCATCTGTGTCGGCCAAATATCTTTTAAATAAACTGCTTGCCCATCAAAGCCTTCACCTATCGGCTCAGCAGTGAGATCAGTTCGAATATTCCCGACCAAACCATAGGCAACAACCAAGGGGGGAGATGCTAACCAATTGGTTTTCACCAAAGAATGCACTCGTCCTTCAAAGTTACGGTTTCCGGAAAGCACTGAGGCTACATTCAAATCGAAACATTGCACAGCTTCTTCAATCGCTTCAGGTAAAGGTCCCGAATTACCAATACAGGTGGTACAACCATAACCTACCAGGTTATAACCCAGTTGATTCAAATAAGGCGTCAACCCTGCTGCATTGAGATAATCGGTAACCACTTTGGAACCTGGAGCCAGTGAACTTTTCACCCAGGGTTTCCGCTGCAAACCTTTTTTCGATTGCCTTTTTGGCCAATAGCCCTGCTGCCAACATGACACTGGGATTCGAAGTGTTAGTACAGGAGGTAATCGCTGAAATCACCACGTCACCATGCTGCAACGGATATTTTTTACCCTCAATCATACAAAAAACATTTTCATGGGGCAGGTTGGCCTGTCTCGCTTCAACAGCCGTACCTCCCCCTCCTTCATTTTCCAGACGCTCTTTTTCTTCTTTGACCGGTTTCAAGGTCAGATC
>Ga0207790_1000419_pt1 | contig 15465 bp, 14 predicted proteins | sample HigsolmetaGSP14D_FD_184842 | JGI IMG/M metagenome (GOLD analysis project Ga0207790, IMG submission 184842) | High solid enriched microbial communities from the Joint BioEnergy Institute, USA - SP1-4-D (SPAdes) | ecosystem: Engineered > Bioreactor > SSF (Solid state fermentation) > Aerobic >...
GCCAGCACCGAATTCGCACCGCACGGCGAAGGCAAGGTCGGCTCCCTGGATCTGCATAGCAGCGGGCAGTGGTATCTGGGTGCCAACTACAAGTTCTAAGTCTGTTGTAGAGGGTTCGGGTCGCCCCCTGGGTGGCCCGGCTTCACTCCTGATGAAGAGGGCATGCAACGATGAAATTGCTGGTCGTGGAAGATGAGGCGTTGTTGCGTCACCATCTGTATACCCGACTCGGCGAACAGGGCCACGTGGTGGACGCGGTCGCCAACGCCGAAGAGGCGCTGTATCGCGTCGATGAATATCACCATGACCTGGCAGTGATCGATCTCGGTCTGCCAGGTATCAGCGGGCTGGATCTGATCCGTCAGCTGCGCAGCCGCGACAAGACCTTCCCCATATTGATTCTCACCGCCCGCGGCAACTGGCAGGACAAGGTCGAAGGCCTCGCCTCCGGCGCTGACGACTATGTCGTCAAACCCTTCCAGTTCGAAGAGCTGGAAGCCCGTCTCAACGCCCTGTTGCGCCGCTCCTCAGGTTTTATCCAGTCGACCATCGAAGCGGGCCCCTTGCTGCTCGACATGAACCGCAAGCAGGCACTCATCGATGGCACGAGCATGGGCCTGACCGCCTACGAATACCGCATCCTCGAGTACCTGATGCGCCACCATCAGCAGGTGGTGCCCAAGGAGCGTCTGATCGAGCAGCTGTACCCCGATGACGAGGAGCGCGATCCCAACGTGATCGAAGTGCTGGTCGGTCGCCTGCGTCGCAAACTGGAAAGCTGTAACGGCTTCAAGCCGATCGAAACGGTACGCGGCCAGGGCTATCTGTTCACCGAGCGCTGCCGGTGATTGCAGCCCTGCGGCAATTGAAACGGCGCTGGGTTTCGTCCCTGCGTCTGCGCCTGATGTTCGGCTACACGGTTATCGCCGTGTTGTTCATGCTGGCGCTGTTGCCGGCCTTGCGCGGCGCATTTCTGATCGCCCTGGAAAAATCCGTCGAGAAGCGCCTGGCCGCCGATACCGGTGCGCTGATCTCTGCCGCCCGTACCGACGATGGCAAGCTGCGCATGCCCAGCAAGTTGCCCGATGAGGAGTTCGACCTGCCCGATGCCCAACTGCTGGGCTTCATCTATGACCGCGACGGCCAGCTGGTGTGGCAATCGCCGTCGACCCGGGATATGTCCGTGTCCTACCTGCCGCGCTATGACGGGCGCGGCGACGAGCTGCTGCGCACCACCGACCGCCAGGGCCGCGAATTCTACATCTATGACGTGGAGATCAAGCTGCTGCGTGGCCAGGACGCGGCGTTCAGCATCGTCACCATGCAGCCGGCCAGCGAAACCCAGGCCCTGTACGACGATTTCATGAAGCAGCTGTATCTCTGGCTCGGCTGCGCGCTGGTGCTGCTGTTGGGGCTGTTGTGGTTCGGGCTGACCTGGGGCTTTCGCAGCCTGCGCGGTTTGCGCGAGGAACTGGACGACGTGGAGAGCGGTGCCCGTGAGCGGCTGAGCGACGAGCACCCGCGCGAGTTGCTGCGCCTTACCGGCTCGCTGAACCGCCTGCTCGACAGCGAACGTCAGCAGCGCGAACGTTACCGGCATTCCCTGGATGACCTGGCGCATAGCCTGAAGACACCGCTGTCGGTGCTGCAGGGCGCCACCGAAGTGATTGCTGCCAAGCCGGAAAACCGCGAGCAGGTGCACATCCTGCAGGCGCAGATCGAGCGCATGAGCCAGCAGATCGGCTATCAGCTGCAGCGCGCCAGCTTGCGCAAAAGCGGCCTGGTCCGTCACCGGGTGCCGCTGGCGAAGGTGGTGGACAATCTCTGCGAGGCGCTCGACAAGGTGTACCGCGACAAGCAGGTCGATGTTCAGCGGCAGTTCGACGCCTGGCTGGAAATCCCCATGGAGCGCGCCGCGCTCCTCGAATTGCTCGGCAATCTGCTGGAGAACGCCTACCGCCTGTGCCTGGGCCAGGTGCGGATCAGCGCCACCATCGCCGATGGCGCCTGCCATCTCTGCGTCGAAGACGACGGCCCGGGCGTGCCGGTGGATCAGCGCGAACGCATTCTTCGTCGTGGCGAGCGTCTCGACGCCCAGCATCCGGGCCAGGGGATCGGCACTGCCGTGGTCAAGGACATCATCGAGAGCTACGACGGCGAGCTGTTTCTCGAAGACTCCGAGCTGGGTGGGGCGGCGTTCCACGTGCGGATCTGAGCGGCACATCGGCGATCTTGGTGGGATTCCGCCACGCGCTTGGTGGGCCCCGTGCGGAAAACCGCCATTGGCCCGCAAAGGCAGCCGGTTTTCATCCTTAAAAACACCTTGAATCAAAGGTTTATCCTCTTTTTCCTTGTATGGCATGACGCTTGCTCTTTCAGTCGCAAGCTCGCTTGACGCGCGCCGATAACAAATCCCTCCAGGTCAGGAGGGTTTGCGCCTAAACAAGAAAAGTGGTGCGGACGTTGCTGGATGTCATTGCCGCGCCCAAGAGGATTCACCATGACTGCCACAACGAATGACGTTGTCCGTCAACCGTTCTACAAGATGCTCTATGTCCAGGTGCTGGCTGCCATCACCCTCGGCATCATTCTCGGTCACTTCTATCCCGAAACCGGCGTTGCCCTCAAACCGCTTGGCGATGGTTTCGTCAAGCTGATCAAGATGGTCATCGCGCCCATCATCTTTTGCACCGTAGTCAGCGGCATCGCCGGCATGCAGGACATGAAGGCCGTCGGCAAGACCGGCGGCTACGCGCTCATGTACTTCGAGATCGTTTCCACCATCGCCCTGATCATCGGCCTGGTGGTCGTCAACGTGGTGCAGCCGGGCGTCGGCATGCACGTCGATCCGAGCACCCTGGATGCCAGCAAGATCGCTGCCTATGCCCAGGCGGGCGAGGCGCAGACCACCATCGGCTTCCTGCTCAACGTGATTCCGTCCACCGTGGTCGGTGCCTTTGCCAACGGCGACATCCTGCAGGTGCTGTTCTTCTCGGTGATCTTCGCCTTCGCCCTGCAGCGCATGGGTGAGTTCGGTCGCCCGGTGCTCGAGTTCATCGATCGCATCGCTCACGTCATGTTCGGCATCATCAACATGATCATGAAGCTCGCGCCCATCGGTGCCTTCGGTGCCATGGCCTTCACCATCGGTCAGTACGGTGTCGGTTCGCTGGTCCAGCTGGGCCAGCTGATGCTGTGCTTCTACATCACCTGCTTCTTCTTCGTGCTCGTCGTGCTCGGCGGCATCTGCCGTGCCCACGGCTTCAGCGTGCTGCGCCTGATCCGCTATATCCGTGAAGAGCTGATGATCGTGCTGGGTACCTCGTCGTCGGAGTCGGCGCTGCCGCGCATGCTGACCAAGATGGAGAAACTCGGTGCCAACAAGTCGGTCGTCGGCCTGGTGATTCCCACCGGCTACTCCTTCAACCTCGACGGCACCTCGATCTACCTGACCATGGCCGCGGTGTTCATCGCCCAGGCCACCGATACGCCGATGGACATCACCCACCAGATCACCCTGTTGCTGGTGCTGCTGGTGGCCTCCAAAGGTGCTGCTGGGGTGACCGGTAGTGGCTTCATCGTGCTGGCTGCCACCCTGTCCGCCGTTGGCCACCTGCCGGTTGCCGGCCTGGCGCTGATCCTGGGTATCGACCGCTTCATGTCCGAAGCCCGCGCCCTGACCAACCTGGTGGGTAACGGCGTGGCCACCATTGTGGTCGCCAAGTGGTGCAAGGAGCTGGACGAAGACACCCTGCAGCGCGAGCTGGCTTCCGGCGGTCGTCCGGAGGTGCTGGCCGTGCCTGCCGATAGCGCTGGCAAGGTTTCCTGATACCGATGTCGTCGACCTTCCCGCTCAGGGAAGGTCATCTGCCCGCCCTCGTGGCGGGCTTTTTTATGGGCGATTGAACTGCAGCAAGGCTGGCACTTGGCCGTTAGGTAACCTGTGCTATTGAGCCAGGCTGCGTTCGGTATGAGGATTTCTCTGCAGTCAGCGTTTCGCGAGGCCGATGGTGTTTTGCTGCGTAGCGCTGCTCATTACTCCAACGAACGGTGAGGTTTCCATGAAATACGGCATGAAGAAAACCCGCTCACGCAGCGTGAAGCTGGCCGCAGTTCTGCTCGCGGGTATCGCATTCAGCGGCACCGCCAGTGCCTGGACGTTCGAGCATGGCTGGAGCTGCCAGAACAAGTGGTACCAGATGGGCCTGATCGAGCTTATCGCCTGCGGTGGCGGTGGCGAGGGCTGAACCGCACACGATCGGCCCGCGATGTTCCGGCTGCCGAGGTTTCCCCAGTGGCCCGCCCGCGAGCGGGCTTTTTCATGCCGTACAGGAATCAGCCATATGGCTGGCGAACGCGCTGTCAGCTGCAAGGCTCGAGGTGCGGATGGTTTCGGGCGAGATGGGGAGGGGCCAAACGAAAAAACCGGCCACGAGGGCCGGTTTTTCTGGGATTTGGTCGGAGAGACAGGATTCGAACCTGCGACCTTCTCGTCCCGAACGAGACGCGCTACCAAGCTGCGCTACACTCCGAATTCGCCAAATTCTACTCAAAAACTTTTGCAACACAAGGGGTTAGCAAAAATTTTTAATCGGGGCGCCGCGCTTGGCGTGCGCCCCCCAGAACAGCGGGGCGCTTACAGCTCCTTGACGGTACGAACCTGATCCTTGTTGACCTTGGTGCGCTTGCCGTCCAGCTGCTCGAACTCGTAGAAGCCGGTGTCATCGTCAAAGTCAGGACGATCTACAGTCTGGATTTCACGGCCATCGTTGAGGGTGATCACCGATGGCGTGGAGCAGCCAGCCAGGGTAACCAGGCCGAGGGCGAGTAGAAACGCAGCGGTAGTCCGTTGCTTCATGGCATGTCTCCTTAAAGTCGAAGCTGAGTGATTACCTTGGCTCAGACGGGTACACCGCGACCAAGTTCCACCCTATTTATCCACCCGGGGCGGCCTTACCGCAAGCGTTCAGCCGAGCAGGTCGGCTGAGTTGAGGTTGCTCAGGCGCGGATCGTCGGCCTCGCAAGGCAGCGCAGCGGGATCGTGCGCCCGTAGCCAGCGCTGGGTGCTGCGCTCGCCGGCCTGCCACGCTTGCTCCAGCGACGGCAGCAGGCGGCGAGGGATGACGGCGAACAGCGGCTCCCAGTAGCCGGCGCGTTGCGCCATCACCGGGCGATCCCCAGCCAGGGTCAGCAGGTCCTCGATCAGCACACGGTCGACCCGCGGGGCGTCGCAGGGCAGCACCAGCAGCAGCGGATGACGGGCGACCTGCAGGGCTGCGCGGATACCGGCGAGCGGGCCGGGAAAGTCGGCACTGTCGTCACCGACCAGGCGGTCGGCGTAGGCCCCATAGGCCTGCTGGTTGCGGTTGCAGGAAATGATCAGGTCGTCGGTGAGCGGCCGCACCACCTCGTGCAGCCAGGCGATCATCGGTCGCGCCTGCCAGTGCACCAGGCCCTTGTCCAGGCCGCCCATGCGTTGCCCTCGGCCACCGGCGAGGAGGACCACGGAAAGGCTTTGCGGTGGGGCTGCAATGGGCATGGCAAGGGGCTCCGAGGGTGGCGCTGTGGTATAACACCGGCCATTGTTGACGACAACTGGAAGCCTGCCATGAGCCACAAGGCCGATGCGCCATTCGTGCCCCTGAATATCGCCGTACTGACGGTCAGCGATACCCGTACGCTGGAAACCGATACCTCCGGGCAACTCTTCGTCGATCGCCTGAAAGCCGCAGGCCATAACCTCGCCGAGCGGGTGCTGCTCAAGGACGACCTGTACAGGATCCGCGCCCAGGTCGCCACCTGGATCGCCGAGGACGTGGTGCAGGTGGTGTTGATCACCGGCGGTACCGGCTTCACCGGCCGTGACAGCACCCCGGAAGCGGTGGCCTGCCTGCTCGACAAGCAGGTCGACGGCTTCGGCGAGCTGTTCCGGCAGATCTCCACCGCCGATATCGGCACCTCGACCATTCAGTCCCGGGCGCTGGCCGGCCTGGCCAACGGCACCCTGGTGTGCTGCCTGCCGGGCTCGACCAATGCCTGCCGCACCGGCTGGGACGGCATCCTCGCCGAACAGCTCGATGCGCGCCACCGTCCCTGCAACTTCGTGCCGCACCTGAAACGCGCGGCGCCCTGCGAGAGCCGCGGATGAGCGAGCAGCATGCGCCGCTGATGCCGGTGGAGCAGGCACTGGCTCGGCTGCTGGAGCTGGCCGAGGCCACGCCGATAACCGAGCAGGAGATGGTCGACCTGGCCGCAGCCGATGGCCGGGTGCTGGCCGAGCCGATGGTCGCCGGCCTTGACCTGCCGCCCTGGCCGAACAGCGCCATGGACGGCTACGCGCTGCGCCTGGCCGACTGGCAGGGCGAGGCGCTGCCGGTCAGCCAGCGCATCCTCGCCGGCATGGCGCCCGACCCGCTGCAGCCCGGCACCTGCGCGCGCATCTTCACCGGTGCCCCGGTTCCGCAAGGCGCCGATACGGTCGAGATGCAGGAGAACGTCAGTGTCGGCGACGACGGCCGCGTGCATTTCAAGCAGGCGCTGCAGCTGGCGCAGAACATCCGTCCCCAGGGCCAGGAAAACCGCAAGGGCGAGACCCTGCTGGCTGCCGGTACGCGTCTGGGCCCAATCGAACTGGGGCTGGCGGCATCCATTGGCCTCGCCAGGCTGCCGGTGCGGCGTCGACCGCGGGTGGCGGTGCTGTCCACCGGCGACGAGCTGGTCGAACCTGGTCACGGCCTGGGCCCGGGGCAGATCTACAACAGCAACCGCTATCTGCTGGTCGCCTGGCTGCAGCGCCTGGGCTGCGAGGTCATCGACGCCGGCATCCTGCCCGATGATCTCGAGCGCACGCGCCAGGCCCTCGGAGAACTGGATGATGTCGACCTGATCCTGTCCACTGGCGGGGTGTCGGTGGGCGAGGCGGATTTTCTCGGCATCGCCCTGCGTGAGGCCGGCGAGCTGGCGCTGTGGAAGCTCGCCATCAAGCCGGGCAAGCCGCTGACCGTCGGCGAGTTCCGCGCTCGCCCGGTCATCGGTTTGCCGGGTAACCCGGCCTCGACGCTGGTGACCTTCGGCCTGCTGGCGCGCCCCTATCTGCTGCGTCGCCTGGGTGTGCACAAGGTCGAGCCCCTGGGCTTCCCGGTGCCGGCGGGTTTTACCTGGGGCAAACCGGGCAAGCGCCGCGAGTTCCTGCGCGCGCGCCTCGAGAACGGCCGCGTGGTGCCATACTCGAACCAGAGCTCCGGCGTGCTGCGCAGCGCTGCCTGGGCCGAGGGGCTGGCACAGGTGCTGGAAGGCACCACCCTCGCCGAGGGCGACCTGGTGCAGTTCATTCCGATGAGCGAACTGCTCGGCTGAGGTGTAGGGGCGGCAGGCTGCGAACCAATGACGGCGAGCGTGATTATTTCGCTCGCGCGTTGTCTGGATAAGCAGCCCTGTCTTCAATCCCGTTTCCGGAGCCGTTATGCAAGAGCGTAAAGCGCTGTTGATCCTTCATGGTAAGCAGTCCCTCAACGATGAGGTGCGCACTGCGGTGGCCAGCCAGCGTGAGCGCGGCTGGGATCTCGCCGTGCGGCTCACCTGGGAGGCGGGCGATGCCCAGCGCCTGGTCGGCGAGGCTCTGCAGGCGGGCTACCCGACCCTGATCGCCGGCGGCGGCGACGGCACCCTGCGTGACGTCGCCGAAGCCATGGCCAAGGCCGAAACCGATGCCAGCCTGGTGTTGCTGCCGCTGGGAACCGCCAATGATTTTGCCCATGCGGCAGGCATACCGCTGACGCCCGCCGATGCGCTGGCGCTGCTCGATACGCCCGCGCAGCCGATCGACCTCGGCGAGGTCGATGGCGAGCTGTTCCTGAATATGGCTACGGGGGGCTTCGGCTCCAACATCACGGCCAATACCTCCGAGGATCTCAAGCGATTCCTGGGCGGTGCGGCCTACATGCTCACCGGCCTGACCCGCTTTGCCGAAGTACGCTCGGCCTTTGGTCGCTTCAAGGGCCCGGATTTCCAGTGGGAGGGCGATTTCCTCGCCCTGGGCATCGGCAATGGCCGGCAGGCCGGCGGCGGGCACGTGCTGTGCCCCCACGCGCGGGTGAACGACGGTTTGCTGGACGTGTGCATCGTGCCGGCCGCCCACGACGTGGTCGGCACCCTGGGCACGCTGCTGTCCGGCGGCCTGAAGGGCATCGAAGGCGTGGCGATCAGCGCGCGCGTGCCCTGGCTGGAAATCGATGCCCCGGAGGGCCTGGACCTGAACCTCGATGGCGAGCCGCGTGGTGGGAATCGTCTACGCTTTGCTGCAAGGCCCCAGGCGCTGCGCCTGCATTTGCCGGAGCACTCACCTTTGCTGCGCGACTGATCGGCTGGTGCTGGTGTAGCGCCGCGCGCTGGTGCAAGATGGCGTTGCGCCATGCCGCCTACAGTAATTGCACGACTGGCCGATAGCTTCATACGAACACTACGCCTCACAGGAGCGAATAATGGCCGGTATTCTCGACACCGTTGATCAACGGACGCAGCTGGTAGGCGAGAACCGCCTGGAAATTCTGATGTTCCGTCTGGCGGGCCGGCAGCTGTTTGCCATCAACGTGTTCAAGGTGCAGGAAGTGCTGCACATGCCCAAGCTGACCTTGATGCCGCATCGCCATCGTTTCGTCTGCGGGGTGATTCACCTGCGTGGCCAGACCCTGCCGGTCATCGATCTGTCCCAGGCCATCGGCATGCGGCCGATCGTGCCGGATGAGCGCAGCACCATCATCGTCACCGAGTACAACCGCTCGATCCAGGCGTTCCTGGTCGGCGGCGTCGACCGCATCATGAACCTCAACTGGGAATCCATCCTGCCACCGCCGGGTGGAGCAGGGCGTCAGCATTACCTGACGGCGATCACCAAGGTCGATGACCAGTTGGTGGAAATCATCGACGTGGAAAAGGTGCTGGCCGAGATCGTGCCCTACGACACGCGCATTTCCGGTGACCGTCTGGCCGATCCGCTGCTGGAAAAAGCCCGTGGCCGTGAAGTGCTACTGGTCGATGACTCCAGCGTGGCCCTGGCGCAGTTGCGCGATACCCTGTCCCAGCTCGGCATGAAAATGCACGTCGCCACCGACGGGCTCAAAGGCCTGCACATGCTCAAGGCCTGGGCAGACGCCGGCGAGGTCATCACCGACAAGCTGCTGATGATGTTCACCGACGCCGAAATGCCGGAAATGGACGGCTACCGGCTGACCACCGAGGTGCGTCAGGACCCGCGCCTGCGTGACCTGTACGTGGTGCTGCACACCTCGTTGTCCGGCAGTTTCAACGACGCCATGGTCAAGAAGGTGGGCTGCGACAACTTCCTGTCCAAGTTCCAGCCCGACAAGCTGGTGGATGTTATTCGTCAGCGTCTTGCCCTGGACGAAAAGTAACGCGCTGGCGGCTTGAGCCATCACGGCGGTTTGCGTATAACCGCCGTTTCGCTCACCTCAGGACGCCGCGCCATGCACCTCTCCGCGCTGTACCGCTTCCCCCTCAAGTCCGCCATGGGTGAATCCCTGCCCAGCCTGCAGCTCGACGGCCTGGGCGTGGCCGGCGATCGCCGCTGGATGTTCGCGGACGCGGAAACCGGGCGGTTCATGACGCAACGCACCTTCCCTCGGATGAGCCAGCTGCAGGCGCGCTGGAATGCCGCTGGCGGCCTGACTCTCGAGGCGCCCGGCATGCCGGCGTTGCAGGTGGCGTTGCCGGAGCCGGACCAGGCGCTGCGCGGTGTGATCATCTGGCGCGATACCCTGCGGGTGCCGGATGCCGGCGACGAAGCCGCTGCCTGGGGCAGCGAATTGCTGGGCAAGGCCTGCCGCCTGGTGCACGTGCCGGCGGAGCGGGCGCGTTTTATCGAAGGCAACGTCAATGGCGACGAGAAGGTCGGTTTCGCCGATGGCTTCCCGCTGCTGTTGATCGGCCAGGCCTCCTTGGACGACCTGGTGGCCAGGGTCGGCCGTCCGCTGGAGATGCTGCGCTTTCGCCCCAACCTGGTGGTGCAGGGCAGCGAGCCCTATGCCGAGGACAACTGGAAGCGCATCCGCATCGGCGATGTCGAGTTCACCCTCGCCAAGCGCTGCTCGCGTTGTGTGATCACCACCATCGACCCGCAGACCGGTGAGCGCAGTGCCGACCGCGAGCCGTTGACCACCCTGCGCAGCTATCGCCAGGGCGAAGACGGCATCCTGTTCGGGCAGAACCTGATCAACCACGGCAGCGGCGAGCTGCAGGTCGGCATGGCGGTCGAGGTAGTGGCTTAGGTCACTATGCTGGGTAGCCCGGGTCGAGCGCAGCGACACCCGGGGCGATTGCCTCGGATGCCGATAGGAAGACGCGATGCAGCGCCTCTACTGATCGAAGTAACGCTCGTGCCAGCCCACCAGCGGCTGTGGCGCGTTGAGCTTGTCGCCGTAGATCACCGCATAGGACAGCACGTTCTGCACGTACTGGCGGGTTTCGTTGAACGGAATGTTCTCCACCCACACGTCATAGGACAGGTGATCGGCGCCGCGCAGCCACTGCCGCACGCGCCCAGGCCCGGCGTTGTAGGCGGCCGACGCGAGCACCCGGTTGCCGTTGAACTGGCCATAGATCTGGCTCAGGTAGGCGGCACCCAGCTGGATGTTGACGCTGGGCAGCAGGGCATTGTTGGGGTTGCTCAAGGGGATGCCGAACTTGCGCGCGGTTTCCTTGGCGGTGGCGGGCATCACCTGCATCAGGCCCATGGCGCCGACGGGGGATTTGGCGTCGGCCATGAAGCCGCTTTCCTGGCGGGTGATGGCGAACACCCAGCTCGAGTGCAGGCCGCGTTTCTTGGCCTCCGCGGTCAGTGGCTCGCGATGGGCCATGGGGAAGCGGATATCCAGGTCATCCCAGTACTTGGCCTGGCTGATGGTGCGGATCGCCGGGAAATACCACTGCATGTCGTAGGCCAGGCGCGCCTGGGCAACCAGCTCGTCGCGGTCGAAATGGCGGCTGGCGTGATACCACTCGCGGCGACCTTCGACGATCTGACCGCGGTCGTGGAATTCCATGGCGCGGCGGATGCCCGGCGCATTGCGTACCTTCTTGATCACCGCGGGGCTCAGTTGCAGCGGTGCGTTCTTCAGGAAATAGGGCTCCTTGACCTGATCGGCGGCCATGAACCCGTAGAAGTCGCGCTCCTTGGCCAGCTCGTGGAACAGCGGCTGGGCGGCCTTGCTGTTCGGTTGCGCCAGTTGCAGGCTGCGCGCCTGCCAGTAGCGCCAGCGGTTGGTGCTGGCCAGGGACTCGGGCATGCGGCTGATCAGCTTGTGGGCTTCGTCCCAGCGGCCCAGGCGCAGCAGCAGGCGAGCACGCCATTCGCTGACGGTGTCGTCGCGCAGGTTGGGATCGTATTTGGCCATCACCTCGAGCGCGCGCGGGTCGAAGCGGCGCGCCAGGGTCAGGCCGATCTGGTTGGCGATGGCGACCTTTTCCTGCTCGGAAAAGTGCATGCGCTGCGAGTAGCCCTCGAGCAGGCTCAGGGCCTGTTCCGGATCCTGGCGGGCGAGGCGGCGCAGGCCGAGGCTGACCACATCGCCCATGGCGTCGTCGGCCGGCGTGAAGCGTGCGGTCTGGGTGAGCATCTGCGGTTTCTGGGCGACGTCGACGAGCAACTTGCCGTGGTTGCTCAGGGTTGGCAGATCCTTGCTCAGAAAGGTCGCCAGGCTGTAGTTGCGCGCTTCAGCGGCCAGCTTGGTGCGCTGCCAGCGGCGTTGTTCGGTCAGTTGGCCTTCGGCGGCCCAGCGGTCGAACAGGCGGTCACAGGCTTCGGGCTGGGATTTGCCGACCAGCCAGAGTTTCTCGGCCGTGGCATAACCCTCGGCGGTCTGGCCCTGGGCCAGCTGGCGCTGGCCATTCAGGCAATCGAGTTCGGTGAAGTTCAGCCCCGGGTCGTAGTAGTTGGCGAAGGTCTGCCATTCGCCACGCTCGGCCAGCCAGCGCAGCCAGCGCAATTTCATCCAGCTGGCCTGGGGCAGGTCGCCGTGGGCGGCGAGGAAGCCTTCGATTTCCTGGTTGCTGGCCGACTTCAGGCGGGCGGTCAGCTCGTCGTAGGCCAGGTAGGGGGTCAGCGGATAGTCGCGCAACGCGCTGGCGTAGCGCTGGTAAGGCCCCTTGTCGCCCTTGGCGAGCGCCGCCTTGGCTTCGTCGTAGTACTGGCGCTGCTGCTGCAGGCTGGCGGCCTGGCTGAGCGTGGAGGTGGCGGCGCAAAGGATCAGGCAGGACAGCAGACTGGGCAAACGACAGCGCATGGCTCTTCCGGGGTCATCTCGTGAGCGGGCGCGACCTGGCTGATGCCGGTCGCCTGATGTGCCCTTGGGGCGGTTACCGGTGTGCGCCGCGGCGATACGGGCATCGTCCGGCGCGGCGGCGGCAATGGTCGCTAGCTTAGCCTTTTGCCGGCGTGCCGCGAAAGGGCCGCTGGTGCCTGGCGCATGTCTGTTTATGTCACATCGATGGCCGGTGCCGAGGCTGACAGACGCCGACGGTCTTCTCGGTTAGAATACGCGCCCGTTTTTGGCTGGCGCACGCGTCGGCCAGATCAGTTTTCGTGGTCGGCAGCAGCGAGCCCCAGGTCGCGCCCCAGGCTTTCGCCCACCACTCCCGTGTATTGTCGAGGCAACCCTGATGACCCTGCTCAAGTTCACCGATGTTTCCCTGGCCTTTGGCGCCATGCCGCTGCTGGACAAGGTGTCTTGGCAGATCGCCCGCGGCGAGCGGGTGTGCATCATCGGCCGTAACGGCACCGGCAAGTCGAGCATGCTCAAGCTGGTCAATGACCAGCAGAAGCCCGACGATGGCGCGATCTGGCGTGCGCCGGGGCTGAAGATCGGCGAGTTGCCCCAGGAGTTGCCGGTGGCCGATGGCCGCACGGTATTCGACGTGGTTGCCCAGGGCCTCGATGGCGTTGGCGAGCTGCTTGCCCAGTACCATCACCTGGCGCAGAACTGCGTGACCGAGGACGACCTCAACAAGCTCATGCACGTGCAGCAGGAGCTGGAGGCAAAGGACGGCTGGCGCCTGCAGCAACTGGTCGACAGCACCCTGAGCCGCCTGCAGTTGCCGGCCGACAAGACCCTGGCCGAGCTTTCCGGCGGCTGGCGCCGGCGCGTGCTGCTGGCCCAGGCGCTGGTCAGCGAACCCGATCTGCTGCTGCTCGACGAGCCGACCAACCACCTGGACATCGGCGCCATTGCCTGGCTCGAAGAAGCCATCAAGGAATTCCAGGGCGCGGTGCTGTTCATCACCCACGACCGGGCCTTCCTGCAGAGCCTGGCCACGCGCATTCTCGAGCTTGATCGCGGCGGGCTGATCGACTGGAACGGCGATTACGCCAGCTTCCTGGTGCACAAGGAGGCCGCCCTGGCCGCCGAAGAAACCGCCAATGCGCTGTTCGACAAGAAGCTGGCCCAGGAAGAAGTGTGGATCCGCCAGGGCATCAAGGCCCGTCGCACCCGTAACGAAGGCCGCGTGCGTGCCCTGAAGGCCTTGCGTGTGGAGCGCAGCGAGCGTCGCGAGCGCACCGGCAAGGCCAATATCCAGCTGGACGTGGCGGACAAGTCCGGCAAGCAGGTGATGGTGCTGGAGAATGTCAGCTTCGCCCATCCGGGCGGCCCGCTGCTGATCAAGGATTTCTCCATGGTGCTGCAGCGCGGTGATCGTATCGGCCTGCTCGGCGCCAACGGTACCGGCAAGACCACGCTGCTCAAGTTGATGCTCGACGGCTTGCAGCCGACCGCCGGCAAGGTGGAGCAGGGCACCAAGATCGAAGTGGCCTACTTCGATCAGCTGCGGCACCAGCTCGATGTGGAAAAGACCGTCATCGACAATATTTCCGAAGGCCGCGATTTCATCGAGATCGATGGCCAGAACCGCCACGTGCTGAGCTACCTGGGCGATTTCCTGTTCAGCCCGCAACGCGCGCGCACGCCGGTCAAGGCGTTGTCCGGCGGTGAGCGTGCCCGCCTGCTGCTGGCCAAGCTGTTCAGCAAGCCGGCCAACCTGCTGGTGCTCGACGAGCCGACCAACGACCTCGACGTGGAAACCCTGGAGCTGCTCGAGGAAGTGCTGGCGAACTTCAAGGGCACCGTGCTGATGGTCAGCCACGACCGGGCCTTCCTCGACAACGTGGTGACCAGCACCCTGGTTTTCCAAGGCGAGGGCAAGGTGCGCGAATACGTCGGCGGTTATCAGGACTGGCTGCGCCAGGGCGGCTCACCGCGCCTGCTCGGCGTCGGCGAAAGCAAGTCGGGCAAGGCCGAGCTGAACTCGGCGATCGTCGAAACGGCCGTGGCCGAAGCGCCGCCCGCCGAGGCTGCAGCGGCTGCGCCAGCGGCGAAGAAGAAGCTCAGCTACAAGCACCAGCGTGAACTGGACGCCATGCCGGAGCAGATCGATGCCGCCGAGCAGGCGATTGCCGCCCTGGAAGCACAGATCGCCGATCCGGCCTTCTATCAGCAGTCGGGCGAGCAGACGGCGGTGGTGCTGGCGCAATTGCAGGCCAGGCAGGAAGAACTGGATCGTTTGGTCGAGCGCTGGGCTGAGCTGGAAGGCTGATACCCATCCGCTGAGCTGAAAACGCCGGGCGTTTGCCCGGCGTTGGTCGCCTTGCCGCAGGGGATCAGGCCGAGGGTTTCTTGAGGCTCACTGCCAGTACGTCGCACGGCGCGCCATGCAGCACGTCGTTGGCGGTGGAGCCGAGCAGCAGGGCCAGGCCATGGCGGCCGTGGCTGCCGACGATGATCAGGTCGCAGTGCTGTTCGGCGGCCAGGCGGTGAATTTCCTGGCGCGGCTGGCCGTAGGCCAGGTGGCGGCTTTCTGCGCTGAGCTGCGGGTATTTGACGGCAAACGCGTCGAGGCGCTCCTTGGCTTGTTCGAACTGCTGCTGTTGCAGCATCGACAGGTCCATCGGCACGTCGCCACCGAAGGCCATGGCCATGGGTTCGACGATGTGTACCACGGAGAGTTTGGCCTGGGTGCTGCCGGCCAGAGCCTGGGCGCGCTTCATTACCGGGTCGCACTCCTCGGTCAGATCGACGGCGACCAGAATGTGCTGGTAGGACATGGGGTGTCTCCTTACAAGGGTGACCAGTGATTTCAAGTATGGCTGGTTTGAGCATTTACCACAGGTTGCGCAGTCGAGATAGAAATTATGACGGGATGGATCGTTCTGGCCCTACTGGTCCTGGCCCTCAGCCCGCTGGTCTGGCTGGTGCCCTCGCGGCGCCAGCGCGGCCAGATGGACGTGCGCATGCAGGCGCGGCGCCTGGGCCTGGCGATGCAGCTGGCCCGCGAGGAGTGGCCGTACTGGCTGGGCAAGACGCCGCCCAACCCCTGCCCGCAATACCACCATCCACGGCCCCGCGGGCGCCAGGACAGCTGGTGCTACTGGCAGCGCGAGCCGGGCCAGTGGCTGAACAA
>Ga0207790_1000423_pt1 | contig 15329 bp, 12 predicted proteins | sample HigsolmetaGSP14D_FD_184842 | JGI IMG/M metagenome (GOLD analysis project Ga0207790, IMG submission 184842) | High solid enriched microbial communities from the Joint BioEnergy Institute, USA - SP1-4-D (SPAdes) | ecosystem: Engineered > Bioreactor > SSF (Solid state fermentation) > Aerobic >...
CCCCAGCTTGTTATTGTTGGCCTGGATTGGCACCGGTCTCGGTGGTCAGGCGTACACCGCCCTGCCCGACCAGCACCAATTTGCCGTCTGCACCCGCGGTGACGCCCGCCAGGGATACTCGATCCGGGCGGTTGAACACGCTGAAGCTGTTGCCGTGATCGGTACTGCGCAACACGCTGCCACCATGGCCGACCACCACGATGCTGCCGTCGCCCAGCGTGGCCGCACTGGCCAGGCCGAACTCCAGGTCGGCGCCGCTGGCGGTGCTCAGTGCCACCTGCTGCCAGGTCTCGCCCGCGTCCGTGGAATGGAACAGATGCCCGCGCAGGCCGAACACCAGCAGGCCACCGGGCTCGCCGCTGGCGATCACGCCGAACAGCGAGCCCTGGTAGGGACCTTCCAGGGTTTCCCAGGTTGCGCCGCCATCGGTGGAGCGAAACAGGCTACCCATCTCGCCGACGATAAACAGGCCGGCGCCCGGCACATCGGCGATGGCGTTGAGGTGATAGGTGTCTTGGTTGTCGAGGCGATCGCTGACGTCATCCCAGGTGCTGCCGCCATCACGGGTTGCCAGTAGCGCACCGTAGGCGCCGATGGCGAAGCCGTGCTGGGCATCCTTGAACCAGACGTCGAGCAATGGGGCCTCACGCTCGAGGTCTTCGAACTGCTTGCTCCAGGTCGCGCCGCCGTCGCTGCTCGCCAGGATCAGCGCGTCGTGGCCCACCGCCCAGCCATGCTGGTCATCGACGAAGAACACCGCGGTGAGCATCTGCCGGGTCGGCACCTTGGCCTGGGTCCAGTTGGCGCCGTCATCGTCGGAGTACAGCACGTGGCCACGCTCGCCGACCGTCACCAGGCGCTTGCCGGCATGGGCGACATCGAGCAGCAGGCTCGAAACGGCGCGGGCCGAGGGCACCGAGAAGCTTGCCGCGTCGGCGGCAGCGGCCTGGACGAGCGGCGCGGCGCCCAGCAGCAGCGAACACAGCGCCAATGCCTGCAGCACGGGCCGGGCGATCTTACCGCTTCGGGTGCGCCGCACGATGGGCTCACTCATACACAACTCCCCTTTGTTCTTGTTATTTAGCGCCTGCTCGGCGCCGCCTATGCTATCGGCGTTTGCGGAACATGGTAGCCACCACGATCTGCTGTTTTGTAAGAAAAAGCCCGTGTTATCGACCGCGCGAATGCCTGCCGCACGGCCCGCGCCACCTCGGCCTCAGCGGGTGCCACGGCGGCGCAGCTGGGCCGGCGTGAAGTAGCCATCATCGGCAGTCGGTTGGCTGAAGTCGATGGTGTTGGCCTCCTCGTTGTCCAGGTTCTGCACGTGGTAGCGGCGCGCCTGCAGGTCATGGAACACGTCCAGTGCAGACCAGGTAGTCGGCAGCTCGTAATAGTTCTTCAGGTAGGCCATCGATACGCGCCACAGCTCGCCACGGCCATCGTACTGATCGACCACGGCGGCCTGCCAGCTGTCTTCGTCCAGGTACAGGGTACGCTTGGAATAGATATGCCGGGCGCCAGCCTTGAGCGTGCCCTCCACCACCCACACACGGTGCAGCTCGTAGCGCGTGTAGGCCGGGTTGAGATGGCCGACCTGCAGCAGGTCCTTGTACTTCACCTGCGCGCTGGTGAGCCTGTAGCTGTTGTAGGGAATGTAGATTTCCCGCTTGCCGAGCAGCTTCCAGTCGTAGCGGTCCGGGGCGCCGTTGAACATGTCGGTGTCATCGGCGGTACGCAGGCCGTCGGCAGCGGAGATCGGCGTGTCATAGGCCAGGTTCGGCGCGCGGCGCACACGGCGCTGGCCGGCGTTGTAGCCCCAGGCCTGACGCGGCTGCTTGACCTGATCCAGGGTCTCGTGCACCAGCACCGCGCCACCGGCCAGCCGCGCCGGGCTGCGGGTTGCCGACAGGTAGTAGAACAGGATGTTGTTGAGGCTGGCGTAGCTGCCTTTCGGGTCGTAGAACTTGAACAAGGCTTCCTGCTGCGAGGTGACCAGCGAATAGGAGCCGTTGCGCTGCACCGCCACTTCCGAAGCGCGGCGCACCACGTAGGTGCCACGGTAGCGGGCGATGTGATTCCACAGGGCCTCGACGCCATTCTGTGGAATCGGGAACGGGATGCCGCCGAAGGCATCGGCAAAGCCGTTACCGCCGTCGAGCAGTTTGGCGCTGACCGCGTTCTTCGCGGTGTTGTCGTACACCCACTGCGGCGCCGAGCCGGAGCGGCGGCTGGGGTAGACCGGCATCTGGAAGCTATCCGGATAGGTCTCGAACAACGCCACCTGCCCCGGCGTCAGCTGATCGCGGTACTGGGCCAGGTTGGCGCGGGTGATGGTGAACAGCGGCTTGTCAGCGGCGAACGGGTCGATATGGTGGGTGCCCGAGCCCTTGTAGCCGGCCGGCGCCTGGGTGATGCCGCCGCTCCACGGGGGAATGCTGCCGGCGGCGTTGCCAGCTTTTTCAGCGCCCAGCGGCGTCAGGCTGCTGCCGAGCTTGGCAGCCTCCTGCGGCGACACGGCCGCCATGCTGTTGCCGGCCAGCAGCACCAGCGCGACGGCGACACCCTTGATGTTCAGCATGCTGTTTCCCCGTGGTCAGAAAGAGTATTTGACGTTGAAGCCGACGTTGTCGCGGTCGCGCACGCCGTTGTTATTACCACCGCCGGAGAACTCGGTGTACTGCAGTTCGGCTTCCAGGCTGTTCATGTAGGCCGCCTTGACGCCGAGGGTGTAGGCCTTGCGGCCCTCGATGAAACGCCCGGTCTGGTAGGAGTTGCCCTCGAAATCATCACGATAGACGACGAAGGGCGACAGGTTCACCCCTGCAAACACGTCGTTCCAGGTGCCCGACAGCGCCAGGGTGTAGCCGTAGGCATTCTTGTTGACCTGGTAGCTGCGCCCGTAGCCGAACACGTAGGACGAATCGCCGCGCCCCGAGTAATAGCGGGTCGAGCCATCGAAAGCGGTGTATTTCAGGTCGCTGCCGCGCAGGTGTTCGGAGGCCAGTTCGGCCACTCCGGTCAGCGCATCGAAGCCCAGCGACGGGCCGAAGTTGTAGATGCTGCCCAGCGAGGCGTTGAAGGCCTCGACGCGCTCGTAGTTGTGGATTTCATCACCCAGCTGCAGGGCCTGGCCACCGATGTTGCCCTGTTGGCCCTGCACCAGTTGCGGCGCCTGGCGCAGCAGATCGCCGAGCAGGTCGTTGGTGGCAGCCACGCCGATTGGCAGGTTCGGCCGGTAGGCCAGCTCACCGAACACCGAGGCATCGCCCAGGGTGGTGTTGAAGCTGAAGCCATACATGCGGATGTTCTCCACATACTCGCGGCGGGCATTGACCTGGTTGGCGGCATCCACGGTGGCGGCGCCGTTGACCAACCCCAGCAGGTTCTGCGCCGGCACGCTGCCAGCGCCCGCGGCGGCGAGCAACGCCCCATAGCTGGGAAAGCCGCCGCCACTGGCGGCGCTGGTAATGGCATCCAGATTCAGACCGGAGAAGCCATCCAGGTCGGCATGCAGCGTTGGCTCCTTGGCGTGGTAGTTGACGAAGTAGAAACCGAATTCGGTGGAATTGAGTTGCTCGGCGATATAGCGAAAGGCGACGCCGAACTGACCGTCATCCTTGGCCTCGATATCCGAGCCGATGCTGGCGACCTTGAAGTAGCCATTGCTGTCGAGGTACTCGCTGCCCTGCAGCCCGCCGACGCCAAGGGCACTCAGGCTGGCGTAGTTGCCTCGGAAGGCGGCGCTGCCCAGGGCGGCGTTGCGGGTGTAGGCGGTGCTGCCGCCTTCGGCGAACAGATCGGTCTCGGCAAAATAGCTGCCCACCGGATCGATGGCGGTTTCCTTCCACTTGAACTGGTAGAAGGTTTCCATCGACAGGTTGTCGGTCAGGCCGATATTGAAGCTGACCGCCTCGACGGGGATCAGCACTTCCTTGAGTTCAGCGCCCGGCAGGCGGAAACGGGCGCCGTCCACCGGGTTGCTGGTGTTCACCCCACCGCGGTAGAACAGCCCTTCGCCCCAGTTGAACACCTGGCGGCCCAGGCGCGCGCTGACCGGGTGCTCGGCGAGGTCCCAGTTGCCGTAGAGGTAGGCATCGAGAATCTGCGCATCGCGACCGGCGGCGTGCCGCGTGTCGCGGGTAAAACGATCATTGTTGGGGCTGTTCTGGCTGGGCTGAGCGCTGCGGTTGCCGCTGTAGTAGTCGTTGCGCTTGTCCATGATCTGCGTGTCATAGAACGCCGTGCCGCGCACGAACAGCCCGTAGTTCTGGTAGTTCATCTCCAGATCCGAGGTGATCTTGAACACTTCCGAGGCCAGGCCGGTGTCGAAGTTGCGGTTGCCGTCGTTGACGTTGACGTCGTCGTTGCCCCGGCTCTGCCCCTGCACGCGCCACAGCTGCCCGTAGGACAACGTGGTGTCCAGCGAACCGCTGACCTCGTTATCGGCAAAGCTGAACTCCACCGCCTGCACGGGCGCGGCAGCCAGCAACGGCAGCATGCTGGCCAGGGCAAAACCGGCCTTTGCCCGCTGGGGCTGCTCAAGGGACTTGATACGCATTGAATCGCTACTCCGCAGACAGTCAGTCATTGTTCGTTGCGGCCCATTTTCCGATGGGCCTGGCGAGGTACCCGTTGATGACCTTGGACTGGCTGGCGTCACTGCCTTGTGCAGTGCAACCTTGGTGCCAATTCAAACGATCGTATTAGCTGAAAGTGCTTTTCTAGAGCAGCTCCGTAGCGTCGCTTTGTGACTGGTCGGCCACTGACCAGCTGCACCCCGATATCGGCCCAGAATCGCTCAAAAGACCTTTCAGCACGCTGTCGAAACGCCGCACAGGCGGTAAAAAAAACCGGCCATATGCCAGCATCAGGAAAGCGGGCGCGATATTAAGTGTGTGGCCGGGCGCAGGGATAGCTTTTCATTCCCTGAGGTAACAGAAAGTTGTTACCACGCAAGCCGCTGGTAACAACGCAAGGGGCATCAGGGTGAAGCTGACAGCGTCCAGAACGGACGCCGGAGGGGCAGGCTGCACCTGCTGCCCGAAGCGGCCGACGCCGCTTCGGGCGGTGCCTCAGGCGAGGCTCTTGCTGACCACTTCGTAAACGTCGGGCGACAGCTCACCGGAAGCGAGAATGCGCTCCAGCTCGGCCTTCATCAGCGCCTGGCGCGCAGGGCCGTATTTGCGCCAGCGGGTCAGTGGCGCCAGCAGGCGTGAGGCGATCTGCGGGTTCAGCGCATTGAGCACGATCACCTGGTCGGCCAGGAAGCGGTAGCCGCTGCCGTCGATGGCATGGAAGTTCACCAGGTTCTGCCCGGCGAAGGCGCTGATCAGCGCGCGCACCTTGTTGGGGTTCTTCAAGGTGAACGCCGGGTGCTCCATCAGCGCCTGCACGCGGGCCAGGCCACCCGGCAAGGTGCTGGCGGCCTGCACGCTGAACCACTGGTCCATGACCAGGGCGTTGTCCTTGAATTGCTCGGCGAAGGCTTCGAGCGCCTTGCTGCGCTCGGCCTCGAACGGCGAGTTGACCAGCACCGCCAGGGCGGTCAGGCGCTCGGTCATGTTGTCGCTGGTCTCGAACTGATCGAGGGCCGCGGCCAGCACCTGCGGCTGGTCACCGAGCATCAGGTAGGACAGCGCGATGTTCTGCAGCGCGCGGCGGGCGAAATGCTCGGCTTCGGCGACGTAAGGCGTGTTGCGCGAAATCTCGCGGTTGGCCTGGTAACGCTGCCACAGCGGCTCGAACAGTGCCTCGGCCAACTGCTGGCGGGCGAACTCGCGGGCGCCATGAATGGCGTCGACGTCGGCCACGTCGCTGATCTCGGTGAGGTAGGCCTCACCGGGCAGCGAGAGCATCTCGGCAACCATGGCCTGATCCAGCGAATCGTCCTGCAGCAAGGTGCGCAGTGCGCTGACCAGGCGCCCATCGAGCACCAGCGCTTCGCCGCGCTGGTATTGGCCGATCAGCTCCTGCAGCACCTGCACGCTGAGCTGCTGGCCGGCCTCCCAGCGGTTGAAGCCGTCGCTGTCGTGCTGCATGAGGAACATCAGCTGGTCACGGTCGTAGGCGAAGTGCAGCTTCACCGGTGCACTGAAGCCGCGCAGCAGCGACGGCAGCGGCTTCTCGGCCATGTCGACGAAGGTGAACGACTGCTGCGCCTCGGTGACCGACAGCACCCGATTGCTCCCCACGGCAGCGGCCTCGCCCTGCAGGCGCAGCGGCAGGTCATTGCCCTGCCCGTCCAGCAAGCCCAGCTCCACCGGGATCACGAACGGCAGCTTGCTGCTCGCGCTCTGCCCCGGCGTGGCCGGGCAGCTCTGGGTGAAGCTCAGGGTGTAGGTTTGCGCGGCAGCATCGTAGCGCTCGCTGACGGCCAGGCGCGGCGTGCCGGCCTGGGTGTACCAGCGCTTGAACTGGGTCAGGTCCTGGCCGCTGGCATCCTCCATGGCCTTGACGAAATCGTCGCAGGTCACGGCCTGGCCATCGTGGCGCTCGAAGTACAGGTCCGAGCCCTTGCGGAACGCCTCGGCGCCGAGCAGGGTGTGGATCATGCGCAGCACTTCGGCACCCTTCTCGTAGATGGTCAGGGTATAGAAGTTGGAAATTTCCATGTACGCATCCGGGCGCACCGGGTGGGCCATGGGGCCGGCGTCTTCGGCGAACTGGTGGGTGCGCAGGTAGGCGACATCCTGGATGCGCTTGACCGTGGCCGAGTTCATGTCCGCCGAGAAGGCGGCATCACGGAACACCGTGAAGCCTTCCTTGAGCGACAGCTGGAACCAGTCGCGGCAGGTCACCCGGTTGCCGGACCAGTTGTGGAAGTATTCGTGGGCGACGATCGCCTCGACGCGCTGGTGGGCGGCGTCGGTAGCGGTTTCGGCACGGGCCAGCACGGCGCTGGAGTTGAAGATGTTGAGGCCCTTGTTCTCCATGGCGCCCATGTTGAAGTCGTTGACCGCGACGATCATGAAGATGTCCAGGTCGTACTCGCGGCCATACACCTCTTCGTCCCACTTCATGGACTTCTTCAGGCTGTCCATGGCGTGCTGCACCTTGTCGATGTTCTCCGGCTCGACATAGATGCGCAGCGTCACTTCACGGGCGCTCATGGTGGTGAACTTGTCTTCCACGCACCACAGGTCACCGGCCACCAGGGCGAACAGGTAGGCCGGCTTCTTGAACGGGTCTTCCCAGGTCGCCCAGTGGCGACCATCGCCCTCCTCGCCGCTGGCAATCGGGTTGCCGTTGGAGAGCAGGATCGGGTACTTCTGCTTGTCGCCGCTGAGCGTGGTGGTGAAGCTGCTCATCACGTCCGGGCGGTCGAGGTAGTAGGTGATCTTGCGGAAACCCTCGGCCTCGCACTGGGTGCAGAACATGCCGCTGGACTTGTACAGCCCTTCCAGCGCGGTGTTGCTTTCCGGGTGGATGCGCACCGTGCTGTCGATCACGAAGCTGGCCTGGGTGGGCTGCACGCTGAGCGTGCTGTCGGTCAGCTGATAGTCGCCGGCAGCCAGTTCGCGGTCATCGAGCTTGAGGTGCAACAGCTCCAGCTGCTGACCGTCCAGCACCAGGGCCGGCAGTTCGGCCGACAACGCCGGGTTGCGGCGCATCACCAGCTGGGCGTGCACCAGGGTGTGATCCTCGAACAGCTCGAAGGTCAGGTGGGTTTCGTCGATCAGGTAATCCGGCGCCTGATAGTCCTTCAGGTAGATGGTCTTGGATTGTTCGGTGCGCATGGGAAACCTCTTCGATGCCGCGCCAGCTGGCGTGGCAGACAGGTGAATGGCGTCAGCCGCGCCTGCCGGTCAGGCGGCGCAGCTGGCAGCGATCTGGTAAGCGGTGTACTTGCGAATATTGATCACGCCGGTATCGAACATCAGGTACTGGCCCTTGATGCCCAGCAACGTGCCTTCGGCGACGGGATTCTTGTCCAGGTTGAAGCTGGTGATCTTGGCAGGATAGCCCTCGATCGGGTAACGGATCTCCACCACGCTCTGCGCGTTGAGCGGCTGCACGGCCTGCAGGCCGAAGCGCTCTTGCAGGGTGGTGATGCCGCCTGCGCAGGCGTCGAAAATCTGCTCGCGCACGTGCAGCAGGTCGACCGGCGCCGCATCGCCCTTGAGCAGCGCGCGCCAGTTGGTCTTGTCCGCCACCTGGCTGCGCAGCAGGTCTTCGACGAAGCCGGACTGCTGACGCGTGGCCACCCGCATGATCGGCAGCGCCTGGGTGGCGCCCTGGTCGATCCAGCGGGTGGGAATCTGCGTGGCGCGGGTGATACCGACCTTGATGCCCGACGAGTTGGCCAGGTACACCACGTGATCGGTCATGCAGAACTGCTCGCCCCAAGCGGGATCACGGCAGGTGCCGGCGTCATAGTGGCAGCGCTCGGGGCTCATGATGCACAGGTCGCACTGGGCGAGCTTCTGCATGCACGGGTAGCAGTAGCCCTGGCTGAAGCTGGTCTTGGTCTTGCGGCCGCAATGGCTGCAATGAATCGCGCCGAGAAACTCCAGGCGCACGGTCTTGCCGATCATCGGGTTGACGGCGATCTGCTCGTCACCGAGGCGAAATGCATACTGCACTGGCGCATCGAGCTGGGTGGCCATCTTGCTCAGGGCGCCGCGGGCTACTTCGAACATCAGTGCAGGGTTTCCGAGGACTTGAACAGGATGTTCGGGACGGGCTCGGACTTCGAGGCACATTCGGACGCGCCCATGTAACCGGTGCGCTGATCCTCGGGCAGGTTCTCGATTTCCCAGGCGATCATCGCCTGCAGGCTCAGTTCCTTCTGCTCCTGGGTCAGCTTGCGGCCATCGGGCCACTTGCCGATCTCCACGGCCAGCTTGAGGCTTTCATACACGTCCGGGGTGATGTTGCGGATCAATTCGACGAAGGAGGACATGGCTGACTCCAGGGCTGGAAAAGCCCCGATTCTACCCTATCTGGCCGGTCAAGCCGAGGCGCTCAGCGCCTCGCCAGCTGGCGGGCCAGGAAGCCTCCGACCAGCCCGGTCAAGCAACCGGCGACCAGCCCGCCGACGTGGGCGGCATTGGCGATGGCGCCGAACTGCAACAGCTCGAACACCCCGGTCATGCAGATCAACAGCCAGATCAGCATGCTCACCAGCACACCGCGCGGCAACCTGTACGCCGCGTTCGGCGCCAGCCATTGAAACAGCCAGCAGTGGCCGAGCAACCCGTAGAGCACGCCGGACAGGCCGCCGAACAGCGCCGGCCCGGCGTAGAGGTATTGCGCCACGTTGGCGGCCAGGCCGAACCACAGGGTGAGCAGCAACAGCATCAGCGCGCCCTGGCGCGTCTCGATGCGCCGCCCCAGCTCCCAGTACCACAGGCTGTTCATCGCCAGGTGGAGGATGCCGAAGTGCAGCAACATGGGGGTCAGCAGGCGCCACCATTGGCCGCTGTCGACGACCTGGGCAAAGGTGCCGAAGTAGATGTACTGCCCTTCGATCTGGAAGTCGACGAAGCTCAGCCAGCGCACCACGTCGTAGTCTTCGCCGCCCCAGGTCAGCAGCGCGACCAGCAGGGTCAGCGCCAGGACGATCAGGGTCAGCGGGCTGCGCCTGGCCTGGGCAGCGATGCCCGGCCGCGTGCTGGCAACCGGCGGGCGCAGTGGCTGCAGATTCGGATCGCCCTCGGGCGCCCGTGCATAGAGCTCGCGTACCTGGGCAGCGATCTCTTCGTCTGGCACCCAGAGCACCTGCTCGTTGCCCTGCTCGGCCACCCGGTGCGGCACACCCAGCCTGGCCAGCAGGCTGATGAACGCCGCCAGATCCTGCTCCAGCGGCGCGCGCAGGGCGATCACCGGGCTCATTGGCCAGCCTCCGGCTTTTCCACTTCGACCCAGACGAACTTGGCCGGGTCCAGACGGGTTTCCTGATCCAGCCGGTAGGCCACCAGCTTGCCGTACATCACCGCGCTGTAATCCAGGCAGGCGATATTCGGGCAGATCGGCGCCGGCGTGCCGCTGCGCCAGTAGTGGCCGACGAACAACGGCGGCTGCTCGGCGCCGTAGGTCAGCAGCCGGGCCTTGTCCTCTGCGCTGAGCGGCAGGCAGGCCACCTGCTCGGGCAACGGGTCGGGCTGGAACTGCACGTCGCCGTAGGTCAGCGGGTTGCCTTCCCAGAACTTGGTGCGGAAGAACGAGCGGGTGAAGCCGTCGCTGCTGGTCATGGTCAGCCCACCGGGCAGGCGCATGTCGGTGCCGCGCAGCAACCGGTCGAGCACCGTGCAGGCGTAGCTGCCGGGCACCGCCGAGGCCTGCAGGAAATGTTCGTCGATGCAGCCATCCGGGAACTGCTGGCGCAGCGAGGCGATCATGTCCTCGTCCCAGCAGGCGTGCACCACGCGGAAATGGCCGGCATCGAGAAACAGCGGCAGCTCAAAGAACCACGCCAGCATGTCGCGCCACTCGTGCGGGTAGGCCTCGAACTGCCGCAGGGTTTCGCCGATCAGCCGCTCGTGCCGCGCGGTGTGCTCGCGCACGAACGCGCGCCCGCAGCCCGGTGGCGCCGGGGTCATCCAGCCCAGGGCGTTGAACTCGTGATTGCCCATGATGCACAGCGCCTCGCCGGCGCGCACCATGTCGTGCACCAGGTGCACGGATTCGCGAATGCGCGGGCCGCGATCGATCAGGTCGCCGAGGAAGATCGCCATGCGCTGGGGGTGGCGCCAGACACCGTTCTGGCGGCGGTAACCCATGCGTTCGAGCAGGCGCACCAGGGTATTGGCGCAACCGTGCACATCACCGATCAGGTCATAACCGCGAGACGGATCGAGCTGCATCAGTCGCCTCCGCCGAGTCGGCTACCCCAGCCCAGCTTGGTACGGCAGACCTCGTAGTAGTTGTGATCCAGCGGATGGATCAGGCACAGCTTCTGGGACTTCTTGCGCACCGTGATGGTGTCGCCCGGTGCACAGGTGAAATGGTTCTGGCCGTCGCACGATACCTGCGGGTAGAGCTGCAGGTCCTTGGAAACGACGATCTTCAGCTCGCTGTTGCCATCCACCACGATCGGCCGGCTGGACAGCGTGTGCGGGTACATGGGTACCACGACGATGGCATCGAGCTTGGGATGCATGATCGGCCCGCCCGCCGACAGCGCATAGGCCGTGGAGCCGGTCGGCGTGGCGACGATCAGCCCGTCGGCCTTCTGGCTGCAGACGAACTGGCCATCGATATACAGCTCGAACTCGATCATCCGGTTCGACTTGCCCGGGTGCAGCACCACGTCGTTGAGCGCATCGCCCTGGCCGATCGCCTCGGAATGCCGGCGTACCTCGGTTTCCAGCAGAAAGCGGTTCTCGGTCAGGTAATTGCCTTCCAGCACCTCGGCGACCTTGGACTCCAGCTCATCGGGGCGGATGTCGGTGAGAAAGCCCAGGTTGCCGCGGTTGATACCCAGCACCGGCACCTTGTGGCGCGCCAGGGCGCGACCGGCGCCGAGCATGCTGCCGTCGCCGCCGACCACGATCACCAGGTCGCAAAACTCACCCAGATGCTTGCGCGCCGAGGTCTGCAGGCCATGGCCCGGCAGCACTTCGGCAATGGTGTCATCGAGAATCACGTGCAACTGACGCTCGAGCAGGAATTTTTTCAGGCGGCGAATGGTGTCGAGCACCTGGGTGCTGCCCAGGCGGCCGATGATGCCGATATTACGAAACTGCTCCATGGGGCTCCCGCAAGGCTCTGGCTCTAGTCAGTTGATTATGTGTGAAAGCCCACCTCAGGGCACCTCTAAAAACTACCTGCGTTGCCATCGCGGCGTTAAAAACAGGCTCAAAATGCTCATTTACAGCTCGTAAACTGCGCTTTTTCGCCTGTTTTCGCCTTGCGATAGCTGCCTCGCCGACGTTTTTAGAGATGCCCTGCGCCAGCAAACCCTGACGCCAACCCCAGCAAAAGCCTATGCTGCTGCGATGAATCCCTTCTACACGCTTGCCGACCTGCCCCGCCACCTCAGCGAACCTGCCGTGCGTGATCTGGCCTGGACGCTGTTGTCGCCACCGCTGCTCGCCCATACGCCCTGGCCGCAGCGCCACCCACTGGCCGACTCGGGCTGGGCTGCAGAACCGGGCCGGCTGGCCGACTGGCTGCAACGCCAGGATGGGGCGCCGCAGGCACTGCACGAATGGCTGTCGCGCAGTTCGGTGCGCCGTCTGGGCCTCTACTACGAGCGCCTGTGGCAGTTCGCCCTGCAGGCGGCGCCGGGCATCGAGGTGCTGGCCGCCAACCTGCCGATTCGCCAGGGCGGCCATACCCTCGGCGAGCTGGACCTGCTGCTGCGCGATGCCAGCGGCGTGCACCATGTGGAGCTGGCGATCAAACTCTATCTGGGCCAGCCGCCGCTGGCGCCGCACCACTGGATCGGCCCGGGCGGTCGCGACCGCCTGGACCTGAAGCTCGAACACCTCGCGAGCCATCAGCTGCCGCTGTCGGCCTCGGCAGAGGCGCAGCAGGCACTGCAGGCGTTGGCCAGCACGCCGGTCCAGGCCTCGATGTGGCTGGGCGGCTATCTGTTCTACCCCTATGAACGGCCTTGCGCACCGCCGGCAGAGGCTGAGCCGGCGCACCTGCGTGGCGCCTGGCTGCACCGCCAGCAATGGCCGGCGCTACGGGCCGAGTACCCGGATGCACGCTGGCAACCGCTGCCCCGGAGCGCCTGGCTGGCGCCCGCGAAACTGCCTGCAGCGCAAGGGTGGTCCGGCACGCAGCTGCAGGTGTGGCGGGACGGCCTGGCGGCAGATGCCGGCGCACAGCTATTGGTCGACCTGCAACCCGATGGCAGCGGCTCGCTTGCCGAGCGCCAGCGGATCTTTCTGGTAGCCGACGCCTGGCCTGCCAGCGGTACCGAGCCAGGTGCCGCGCCGCCCTCAACGAGCTGAAGCGGCAGCGGCCGCTGCGCGGCGCCCCTGCAAGCCGCCGGTATGCACGAAGATCAGCCGCCTGCCCGCCTCGACCTCGCCTCGTCCGATAGCCTCACGCAGGGCCAGCAGCGCCTTGGCGGTATACAGCGGCTCAAGCGGCAGACCCGTTTGCGCCTCGCTCTGCGCCATGAAGGCCAGCAGATCGGCATCCTGACGCGCGAAGCCGCCGCGGCTGGCCTCCAGCAACTGGTATCCGCCGGGGTCATGCCCCGCCTCAGCCAGTAGCGCGCGCACCTGCTCGGGCACGCCATGGTCCAGCGGCACCGCCAGGGCGCCGTGCACGGTACGCTGCCCGCCCTCGCCCATCACCAGCCCGGCCAGGGTGGTGCCGGTACCGGCGGCCAGCCACCAGCCGTGGTAATCGTCCCAGCCGAGTGCCGGCAATTGCGAGGCGACCATCGCCGGCAAGCCCGCACAGCCCAGGGCGCCCGGCAGCCCACCGCCACCCTCGGGCACTGCCAGAAAATCCGCATAACGCGCCAGCCAGGGTGTCCAGAACGCGGCGCGATGCCGCTGGCGATAGCCGCCGTAACCCAGCCAGTGCAGCTGCATGCCGAAACGCTGCAGATCGGCAACGGTAGGCGTGTCCTGCGGATCGCCGCGCAACAGGCCAACGGTGGCGAAGGAAAAGCGTTGCCCGGCAGCGGCCAGCGCATGCAGGTGATTGGAGTGGGCGCCGCCCAGGCTGATGATGCCGCGCGCACCCTGCTCAGCGGCGTGACGTAGATGGGGGGCGAGCTTGAACCACTTGTTGCCGCTGATCAGCGGGTCGACCAGATCCAGGCGCAGCACCGCCAGCTCGACCCCGGCCAGCCAGTCGAAATGCAGGCGCTGCAGCGGCGCCTGGGGATGCCAGGCATGGATGGCTGCACGTGGTATCGAGGTCATGAACGGACGGCCCGGAAAAAGGCCGTGAGTTTAACTTAGCCGACGGTACGCAGGCGGGCGGCCTTGTGCAGCATGCAGCAGTTGGATTCACCGGCCACGAAACGCCCGGGCGTCTCGACCCGTTCGAGGGCGACGTCGCAGCGCTGACCCTCCGCCTGCAAACCTTCGCAACGGGGCCGCTGATAGTGCTCGAGCCACTGACGATATTGGCTTTCCGCTACGAAGCACTTGCTCGCGGCATAGGCCAGGGGGCTGGCCAGGTAGCGGTCGACATCCTGCAGCGGCACGGTCAGGTGCCCGGCGCCCGGGTGGAACACCACGAACACCACGCCTTGCGCGGCCAGGCGTTCGAGCACCTGGCTGGCGCCGCGCTGGGCAGCTTCGCCCTCACGACGGCGCGCCTGCTCCTCGGCCGCCGCCTGGGTGGCGAGAAGGCGCGCGTGCAACTCTTCGTCGAACTGTTCGCGCAGGATCTCGCGCTCGGTGCGGGCGTGGCGCTCGGCAGCGCGCACCCGCACCGCCATCTCTTCACGTTCGCTCTGCTGGGCTGCCAGTTGCTCGGCCAGTTGGGCTTTCAGTTTCTGGTTGAACCCTTCCTGCTGACGCAGCGCCTGGCGCAGGGCCTGCATCTGGCCCTGCAGCTCGGCCAGCTGTGCATCGCTGCGGGCGGCAACGCGCGCCAGCTCGGTCTGGTGTTCAAGGGCCTGAGCGGATAACCGCTCGCGCTGCTGGCGAACCAGCTGCGCGGCCTTCTGCCGGTAATCGTGGGACAGCCGCTCGGCCAGCTTTTCGGCCATGTCGCGGGCTGGGTCGACGGCGTACCACTGATCCTCCGAGGCCACCTGCAGCCGCTCGGGCGCCACGGCCGGGGTTTCTTCTTCCTGCAGCAGGATGCCGAGACTGTTGACCCGCACCGTGTCGCGCAGGGTGGCCAGGTCGTTGTTGCCGGGCACCAGGCTGGGATCCCAGAGGTGCATCTGGTGCCAGGACACCGGGCACTGGCTGCGGCAGCCCAGGCGAATCGGCCCGGCGCCCAGGTCGGGACCGCGCCCGGCTCGCTCGGCCATCTGCTGCAGGGGAATGTTCCAGCCGGCGTCGGGCGCGCCGGTTTCATCGAAATCCAGGTAGAAGAACACCGCCGAACGAATCTGCAGGCGGCCGCTGATCACCACGTACACCGCACGCACCTGCTCGTCGGCAAAGGCCGGCATCTTCACCAGGCCATCGAGCAGGGTCTCGAATTCGGTGTAGAACATCTGCTTGCCAATGCTGCCGTCCGGGGCGAAGAACATCACGGCCTCGATCAGTTGCGGCTTGCTCATCGATGTTCTCCAGGCGAATAACGGTTCTCGGTCCATGTAAGCGGCCGCGGTGAGGCGGCAGCCAGGCAAGTCTAGGCGACAATCCGTTACAGCCGGTGTGACCCGGTTGGCAGTCATTCAGCCACGGGACGAACGGCACGACCGAACTGTGACCGGTTCGGTAGAAGCCGGC
>Ga0207790_1000424_pt1 | contig 15289 bp, 13 predicted proteins | sample HigsolmetaGSP14D_FD_184842 | JGI IMG/M metagenome (GOLD analysis project Ga0207790, IMG submission 184842) | High solid enriched microbial communities from the Joint BioEnergy Institute, USA - SP1-4-D (SPAdes) | ecosystem: Engineered > Bioreactor > SSF (Solid state fermentation) > Aerobic >...
GCGGTATTCGAACTTGTCCACCGCCTTCATCAGGCCGATGTTGCCTTCCTGGATCAGGTCGAGGAACTGCAGGCCGCGGTTGGTGTACTTCTTGGCGATGGAGATGACCAGGCGCAGGTTGGCCTCGACCATTTCCTTCTTGGCACGACGAGCCTTGGCTTCACCGATCGACATGCGACGGTTGATGTCCTTGATCTCGGCCAGGGTCAGGTCGCTTTCTTCCTGCAGGGCGATCAGCTTCTGCTGGCAGCGCTGGATATCGGCTTCCAGGTTGCCGATGGCTTCGGCGTACTTGGATTTGCCCTTGGCCAGGCTGGCAGCCCAGCCCAGATCCACTTCGTTGCCCGGGAACAGGCGCAGGAAGTCGGCACGCGGCATGCGGGCATCACGCACGCACAGTTGCATGATGGCGCGTTCCTGGCCACGCAGGCGGTCCAGGGCTTCACGTACCCGCACCACCAGTGCGTCGTACTGCTTGGGCACCAGCTTGATCGGCATGAACAGCTCGGCCAGCAGGCGCAGCTCTTCGATCGCCTGCTTGCTGTCGCGGCCATGCTTCTTCAGCGCTTTCTTGGCGATTTCCAGCTGATCGGAGACCGCGGTGAAGCGGCGCAGGGCCTCTTCAGGATCCGGGCCGCCATCGCCTTCTTCTTCCTCGTCGTCGCTGTCGCCGTCTTCCTCTTCATCGTCCTTGTCTTCGGCCTTGCCGTCGGTAGACGCAGGAACCGGAGCCGCGGCTTCGGCAGGCACGCTACCGTCATCCGGGTCGATGTAGCCACTGAGTACTTCGACCAGGCGGCCGCCCTCGGTGGTGACGCGGGTGTATTCGGCGAGAATGCTGTCGACGGTGCCCGGGAAGTGAGCGACAGCGCCCATGACTTCACGGATACCTTCTTCGATACGCTTGGCGATTTCGATCTCGCCTTCGCGGGTCAGCAGCTCCACGGTCCCCATTTCACGCATGTACATGCGCACCGGGTCGGTGGTGCGGCCGATATCGGTTTCAACGGCGGCGAGAGCAGCGGCTGCCTCTTCGGCGGCGGCTTCGTCGGTGTCGGCTTCGGCCAACAACAGGGCGTCCGCATCCGGAGCACTCTCGAATACGTTGATCCCCATGTCGTTGATCATGCGGATGATGTCTTCCACCTGTTCCGGATCTGAAATATCCTCGGGCAGGTGGTCATTGACCTCCGCGTAAGTCAGGTAACCCTGCTCACGACCACGGCTGATCAATTCTTTCAAACGAGATTGCTGTTGCGCTTTTCCGGACATAACACCCTATCCACTTAAGGTCTTGGCGGGCTGAAAACAAGCCGAGGATTATACCTCAGCTCGGCGCTCAGGCGCCAGTTGGGGTCTTGCTAGGCGAGTAGAGGCTGCTGTAATGCTCGCGCAATAGAGCCTTTTCCTCGTCGGTGAGTTCGCTCGGGCTTTTCTGCATGATGCTGCGCAGAGCGGTTTCGCGTCGCTTTAGCGACTGGTTATGGGCAAGTGTAGTAATGGTGTCGAAAAACTGCCGTTCAAGGTTGTCCTGATCGATCAACCATTCTTTTTCTGCCAATACTTTCAGCAGGCGGCCCTGTTCGGTGCCATGCCAGCGGGCGATCAGCTGCAGCGAGCGCAGGTTCGGCTGCTTCTGCAGGGTGCCTACCAGGGCCACCAGTAGCTGGGCATAAGTGTCGTCTTCGGCGGCGAAGTTGCTGACATCCTCGACCTTCTGCGCCAATTCGGGGTGGTGCAGCAGGCTGCGCAAGGCGCTCAGGTGTGGCGACTCGACGCTGACCGCGGTACGTGGCGGGTGGTAGTCGTCACGGCCTTTCTTGTGCCATTTGCCGCCGTCTTTCTTCCATTCGCTTTTACCCGGCTTTCTTGCCGGGCGCTCGAATGCCTGGGCGGGTATTGCCTGCTCTTCATAGCCTTGCGGGGCGTCGTAATAGGCGCTGTCCGGAATATTCTCGAGTGGCGGAGCATGGCTGTCGACGCTCTGCTGGCTGGTGCTGCTCGACTGGCGCGTGGGGGCTGCCTGTGCCTGGCCCATGGCATTGATGTCCAGCCCGGTGATCTGGGTCAGGCGCTGGCGCATCAGGGCGCGCAGCGTGTTGCCGGGGATCTTGTCGATCAGCGGCACTGCCAGGGTGACCAGATGCGCCTTGCCTTCCAGCGAGCGTGGGTCGGCTTCCTCGCTCAGTTGCTGGAAGAAGTAGTCGGCCAGCGGCTGGGCGTGCTGGTGTATGCGCGCCTGGAAGGCGTCGGTGCCTTCGCTGCGCACCAGGGTATCCGGGTCTTCGCCGTCGGGCAGGAACAGAAAGCGTGCGCGGCGGCCATCCTGCAGGTTGGGCAGGGCGGCTTCCAGTGCGCGCCAGGCGGCGTTGCGGCCGGCCTGGTCACCATCGAAGCAGAACAGCACGCTCGGCACCAGACGGAATATGCGCTTGAGGTGTTCTTCGCTGGTGGCGGTGCCGAGGGTCGCCACGGCATTGCGCAGGCCCTGCTGGGCCAGGGCGATGACGTCCATGTAGCCCTCGACCACCATGATCTCGTCGAGGTTGCGGTTGTTTTTACGCGCCTCATAGAGGCCGTAGAGTTCCTGGCCCTTGTGGAAGACCGGGGTTTCCGGGGAGTTCAGGTACTTGGGCTTGTCGTCGCCCAGCACCCGGCCGCCAAAGGCGATCACCCGGCCGCGGCTGTCATGAATGGGGAAGATCACCCGGTCACGAAAGCGGTCGTAGCGCTTGCCGCTGTCGGGGTTCTCCACCAGCAGGCCGGCGTCGATCATCGCCTTGTGCTGCAGGCTGTCACCGGCCAGGTGCTTGAGCAGGTTGTCCCAGCCCGGCGGGGCGAAGCCGAGGCCGAAGTCGCGGGCGATTTCGCCGGACAGGCCGCGACCTTTCAGGTACTCCACCGCGGCGCGGCGCTGCGGGTGGCTTTTCAGGGCCTGTCGGTAATAGTCGGCAGCTGCCTTGAGCAAGGCGTAGAGCGGCGAGTCGGTCGGCTGGCGGGGCTTGCCACCGCCGCGCCCGTTGTCCTCGCGCGGTACGTCCATGCCGGCGCGCTTGGCCAGCTCCTCGACCGCCTGGGGAAATTCCGTCTGGTCGTGATCCATCACGAAGCCCAGGGCGTTGCCGCCGGCACCGCAACCGAAGCAGTAATAGAACTGCTTGTCCGGGCTGACCGTGAAGGAGGGGGTCTTTTCCTTGTGGAACGGGCAGCAGGCGCTGTAGTTCTTGCCGGTCTTCTTCAGCTGGATGCGCGAACTCACCACATCGACGATGTCGGTGCGGTTGAGCAGGTCATCGATGAAGGATTGCGGGATCAGGCCGGCCATAGACGCTCAGGGGTGTCCAGAATGAGTAGCGGCACAAACGCAAAAACTCCGCCATTTCGCCAGCAGGCGATGCGGAGTCCTTGACGATGATGCCCGGCAAGCCGGGCATTCGGGCGTTGCGTGTACGTTATTAGTACAGGCGAACGCTGCGGCGCTGTTCGCGCTGCACTTTCTTGGCGTGACGCTTAACAGCGGCAGCGGCTTTACGCTTACGCTCGGCGGTCGGCTTTTCGTAGAATTCGCGGCTACGAACTTCGGCCAGAACACCGGCTTTTTCGCAGGAGCGCTTGAAACGACGCAGAGCTACGTCGAAGGGTTCGTTCTCTTTAACTTTGACGGCTGGCATCCAGAGCTACCTTCTTTATTACCGGAGGTTAGTGTCTCCCGGCAAAGGCACGGAAAGATCACAGGTTTTTAAGGGTTGCGGATGTTACCGCCTCGTCAACCGGAATGCAAAGCCTCTGATCGAAAAGCACTGGTCTGGGCCGCCGAGCGGCGATTATCATGCCGGCCTTTTACGCTGGGCAAGCTGCAGAGAAGGCGAAACCATGCTGGTTCTGGGATTGGAAACTTCGTGCGACGAGACGGGTGTCGCGCTCTATGACAGCGAGCGCGGGCTGCTCGCCGACGCGTTGTTCAGTCAGATCGACCTGCACCGCGCCTATGGCGGTGTGGTGCCGGAGCTGGCCTCGCGTGACCACGTCAAGCGCATGCTGCCGCTGATCCGCCAGGTGCTGGCCGAGGCGGGGTGCGTGGCCACCGACATCGACGCCATCGCCTACACCGCCGGCCCCGGCCTGGTTGGTGCGCTGCTGGTCGGCGCCTCGTGCGCCCAGGCCCTGGCATTCGCCTGGGACATTCCCGCCATCGGCGTGCACCACATGGAAGGCCACCTGCTGGCGCCCATGCTGGAGGCGACGCCGCCGGCATTTCCGTTCGTCGCCCTGCTGGTGTCGGGCGGCCATACCCAGCTGGTGCGGGTCGATGGCATCGGCCAGTACCAGTTGCTCGGCGAGTCGCTGGACGACGCTGCCGGCGAAGCCTTCGACAAGACCGCCAAGCTGATGGGCCTGCGCTATCCGGGGGGGCCGGAAATCGCCCGCCTTGCCGAGCGCGGTACCCCGGGGCGCTTCGTGTTTCCACGGCCGATGACCGATCGCCCGGGCCTGGATTTCAGCTTCAGTGGCCTGAAGACCTTCACCCTCAATACCTGGCAGCAGTGCCAGAACGGCGGTGATGACAGTGAGCAGTCGCGCTGTGACGTGGCCCTGGCATTCCAGCAGGCAGTGGTCGAGACGCTGACCATCAAGTGTCGCCGCGCGCTCAAGCAGACCGGCCTGAACAGCCTGGTGATCGCCGGTGGGGTCAGCGCCAACCGGGCCCTGCGCACGTCGCTCGAAGACATGACGGCAGCGCTCAAGGGCAACGTGTTTTATGCACGTCCGGCATTCTGTACCGACAATGGCGCGATGATCGCCTACGCCGGGTGCCAGCGCTTGTTGGCTGGCCAGCATGAGGGCCTGGCAATCACCGTGCAGGCCCGCTGGCCGATGGAGCAGTTGCCGGCGCTTCACTGAGCATATTTGCTCGGTAGAGTCTATGCACGGGCTAGTACGTAGGGTGGATGACGCTTTTTTCATCCACCATTGCGATCACGGAGCGGTGGACGGGTCGGGCCGCGTAGGCGAAGCGCAGCTACGCGCCCCGATCCACCCTACCGCATAGTCATCTAGTGGTTGAGCCCAGATCAGAAATGTCGTTCGCGGCCAGCCCACAGATCACGTAGATTGCGCCGGTGACGCCAGACGATCAGCCCGCTGAGCACGCACATCGGCAGCAGGGCAGCCGGTCGTTGCCAGGCCAGTAGCGGCAAGGTCATCGGTGCAGCGGTGAGCGCCGCCAGCGAGCTGGTGCGGGTCAGGGTGAAGGTCAGCAGCCAGGTGCACAGCGCCAGCAGCGCCGCCGGTGGGTAGAGCCCCAGCAGCATGCCGGCTGCAGTGGCGACACCCTTGCCACCGCGGAAGCGAAAGTAGATCGGGTAGAGATGGCCGATCACCGCCGCCAGGCCCAGCCAGGCCTGTTGTTGCAGGGTGAAGTCGAGGTGGGCGGCAATCAGTACCGGCAGCAAACCTTTGAACAGATCGCCAATCAGCGTGAGAATGGCCAGGCGTTTGCCTGCCACCCTGAGCATGTTGGTGGCGCCGGGGTTGCCCGAGCCGCTGGCGCGCGGGTCTGCCAGACCGGTCATGCGGCTGAGCAGGATAGCGAAGGACAGCGAGCCGAGCAGGTAGGCGAGGATCGCCAGCAGCCAAAACATGGTATCCATTCCGCGCCGGGGGATGGCCGATTCTAACGAGGTACGGCGAGCTTGTCGTGCCGTGGAGAGCATGCTTGGACACAGTGTTTATCGCAGGGCTGGAAGTCGACACCGTCATTGGTGCCTATGACTGGGAGCGCACCATTCGCCAATGCCTGCAGCTGGATCTGTGGCTGGGCTGGGACAACCGCCCGGCAGCCGAGGAGGACGACCTGAACCAGGCGCTGGATTACGCCTCGGTGTCGGCGCGTGTGCAGGCGTTTGCCAGCGAATCGCAGTTCATCCTGGTGGAAACCTTTGCCGAGCGCCTGGTGGCGCTGCTGATGAGCGAGTTTTCCATTCCCTGGGTGCGCCTGCGCCTGACCAAGCCAGGCGCCGTACCGGCCGCCCGCGGTGGTGTTGGTGTGGAGATCGAGCGCGGATGTCGCTAACGCCAATCCTGCTCGGCCTGGGCAGCAATATCGAGCGCGAGGCGCACCTGCGCGCCGGCCTCGATGCCCTGGCCGAGATCGTCACCGAGATGCGCTGTTCGCCGGTATTCGAGAGCCTTGCCGTGGGCATCAAGAGCGGCCCGTTCTTCAACCTGGTGATCGCGGGCCTTACCGAGCTGCCCTTGACCGAGCTGGATCGCCGGCTGAAATTCATCGAAGCGGACAATGGCCGCTACGCACCGGATCGCAAGGGCCTGCCACTGGATATCGACGTACTGACCTACGGCCAGCTGGTGGGCAACTTCAATGGCCTGGTGCTACCGCGGGCGGAAATTCTCAAGAACGCCTTCGTACTCAGGCCGCTGGCGCTGCTGGTGCCGGATGTCGAGCATCCCGGAGTCGGGCGCAGCTTCGCGCAGCTGTGGGGTGAGGCGCGGATCGAGCAGCAGCTGTGGCCGGTGGCCTTCCAGTGGCGGGGCGTCGAGCTGACGCCCGACGAATTGCTGCCGTCGCCCTAGGGCCTGTCAGCAGGCCCTAGCTGTTTTCTCTGCCTTGCTTGAAGGCCTTGAGCGCAGCGAGACGCTCGCGATTGAGTGCCTCGCCCAGCTCGGCGCCTTTGTAGCCGCGCGCCAACAGTGGCTGTACGGCCACCTCGCGTACCGCGGCCATCGCGGCCAGCAGATAGGCCGCTTGAGGATATTCACGCTGTTCCAGGCCATGACGACCACGGGCGTCCATTTCGCAGGCGGCGACAAAGGCCTCGAAGCGCTGCGGGCGGCGGAACACGTCGAAGCGCTGCATCAGCTCCAGCAGTGTCGAGGCGCGCAACTCCAGGGCGCGATGGGCGTGGGTATGAAACTCGCCCACCAGCTCGGCCAGCTCCTGGCACTCCCTGGGCACCTTGCACCGGCTGTTGACCGCCTGAATCAGCGGGATGCCGCGGTGTTCATGGGCGATGTGCCGTGGCCAGTGCGCAGGGTCGGTCTTGCCCTTGCCCACATCATGCAGCAGGCAGGCCCAGCGCACGGCCAGCGGCTGCTGGTGTTCGGCGCACTGGCGCAGCACGGCCTGCACGTGAACGCCGGTGTCGATCTCCGGGTGATGAGCGGCAGGCTGCGGCACGCCAAACAGCGCGTCGACTTCCGGCAGCATGGCCGCGAGGGCACCACAGTCGCGCAGCACGCCGATGAACACGTCGGGCCGCGGCTCCATCAGGGCGCGGGAAATCTCTTTCCAGCTGCGCTCCGGGGTCAGGGCATCGAGCTCGCCGGATTCGGCCAGTTGGCGCATCAGCTCGAGGGTCTCCGGCGCTACGCTAAAGCCCAGCGGTGCATAGCGCGCCGCGAAGCGGGCCACGCGCAGCACACGAAGCGGGTCCTCGGCAAAGGCCGGCGAGACATGGCGCAGCTGCCTGGCCGCAAGGTCACGCTGGCCGCCGTAGGGGTCGATCAGCTTGCCGTGCTGGTCTTCGGCGATGGCGTTGATGGTCAGGTCGCGGCGGATCAGGTCTTCTTCCAGCGTCACTTCGGGGCTGGCGTGAAAGGTGAAGCCGCCATAGCCGCGACCGCTCTTGCGTTCGGTGCGGGCCAGGGCGTACTCCTCGCCCGATTGCGGGTGCAGGAATACCGGGAAATCCGCGCCCACGGGGCGATAACCCTGTTCCAGCATGGTTTCGGCCGTGGCGCCGACCACCACCCAGTCGATCTCGGTCACCGGGCGGCCGAGCAGGCGATCGCGCACGGCGCCGCCAACTTTGTAGATCTGCATAAGAGTCTCCATCATGCGCAGAGGATACCCGCTGCACTGGAGCCTGTCGCCGCGCCTAGAGCGGTGGGATATGCAGATCCAGACGCGGAGGATCGCCATCCGCCGCGCCATCACTTCTGGGCGGCACGTGCTGGGTGGTGACGATGCGGTCGCCCTGCAGGGTCTGCAGATGGATGTCGAAACCCCACAGGCGATGCAGGTGCTTGAGCACTTCCTCGGTGGAGCTGCCCAGCGGTTTGCGGTCGTGCTGGAAGTGGCGCAGGGTCAGCGAGCGGTCGCCGCGGCGGTCGATGCTCCAGATCTGCACGTTGGGCTCGCGATTGCCCAGGTTGTACTGGGCCGCCAGGGTTTCGCGAATGCTCCGATAGCCCGGTTCGTCATGGATGGCCGGTACGCTGAGTTCGTCTTTCTGGTCGTCGTCGAGAATGCTGAACAGCTTCAGGTCGCGGATCACCTTGGGCGACAGGTACTGGAGGATGAAGCTCTCGTCCTTGAAGCTGGTCATGGCGAATTTCAGGGTGCTCAGCCAGTCGCTGCCGGCAATGTCCGGGAACCAGTGACGATCCTCCTCGGTGGGCTCTTCGCAGATGCGGCGGATGTCGCGGTACATGGCAAAGCCCAGGGCGTAGGGATTGATGCCGCTGTAATAGGGGCTGTCGAACGAGGGCTGGAACACCACGCTGGTGTGCGACTGCAGAAACTCCATCATGAAGCCGTCGGTCACCAGGCCCTCGTCGTAAAGGTCGTTCATCAGGGTGTAGTGCCAGAAGGTCGCCCAGCCTTCGTTCATCACCTGGGTCTGGCGCTGTGGGTAGAAGTACTGGGCGATCTTGCGCACGATGCGGATCACCTCGCGCTGCCAGGGCTCGAGCAGCGGCGCATGTTTTTCCAGGAAGTAGAGGATGTTTTCCTGCGGCTCGGCCGGGAAGCGCTTGTTGTCGCCATCACCGGCCTTGCTGGCGCTTTTCGGGATGGTGCGCCACAGGTCGTTGATCTGCCGCTGCAGGTGCTCTTCGCGATCCTTTTGGCGGCGACGCTCTTCCTCGGCAGAGATGGGGTAGGGGCGTTTGTAGCGGTCGACGCCGTAGTTCATCAGTGCGTGGCAGGAGTCGATCAGGTCTTCCACGGCATCGATGCCGTGGCGCTCCTCGCACTGGGTGATGTACTGCTTGGCAAACACCAGGTAGTCGATGATCGAACTGGCGTCGGTCCAGGTGCGGAACAGGTAGTTGCCCTTGAAGAAGCTGTTGTGCCCGTAGCAGGCGTGGGCGATCACCAGCGCCTGCATGGTGATGGTGTTTTCCTCCATCAGGTAGGCGATGCACGGGTCGGAGTTGATCACGATCTCGTAGGCCAGGCCCATCTGCCCACGGCTGTAGGATTTCTCGGTGCTGAGGAACTGCTTGCCATAGGACCAGTGGTGATAGCCCAGGGGCATGCCGACAGAGGCGTAGGCGTCCATCATCTGCTCGGCGGTGATCACCTCGATCTGATTGGGGTAGGTGTCGAGCGCATAACGCTCGGCCAGCCGGCTGATCTCCCGGTCGTAGTCGCGAATCAGCTCGAAGGTCCATTCCGAGCCCGTGGACAAGGGTTGGCGCTTTTTGCTGCTCATGTGGCGAGCCTCCGCTGGAACAGTTCGCGGAATACCGGGTAGATGTCTCCCGCCGACACCAGTTGCTGCTGGGCGAAGGTGTCGCCGAAGGCTTCGGCGACCCGTTCGTACTCGAACCACAGCGCCTGGTGCTCGCGTGGGGTGATCTCCACGTAGGTGAAGTACTGCACGAACGGCATGATCTGCTTGATCAGGATGTCGCGGCAAATTGGTGAATCGTCGTTCCAGTTGTCGCCGTCGGAAGCCTGGGCGCCGTAGATGTTCCATTCGTTGGCCGGGTAACGCTCGGCCATGATCTCCTGCATCATTTTCAGCGCGCTGGAGACGATGGTGCCGCCGGTTTCCCGGGAGTAGAAGAACTCTTCCTCGTCCACTTCCTTGGCGCTGGTGTGGTGGCGGATGAACACCACGTCGATCTTGTCGTAGTTACGCTTGAGGAACAGGTACAGGAGGATGAAGAAGCGCTTGGCAACGTCCTTGGTGGCCTGGGTCATGGAGCCGGACACGTCCATCAGGCAGAACATCACCGCCTTGGAGCTGGGGTTGGGGTGCTTGACCAGCAGGTTGTACTTGAGGTCGAAGGTATCCAGAAACGGGATACGGTGAATGCGCGCGCTGAGGCGTTCGATCTCGGCCTCGAGCAGTTGGATGTCGCTGAAGTTGTCCGGCTCCTCGCGGCGCAGGCGCTCCAGTTCGGCTTTTACCTCGCGCAGCTTGGCCCGGCTGCTGCCGGACAGTGCGATGCGCCGGGCATGGGCCGAACGCAAGGTACGCACGATGTTGATGCGCGACGGGTTGCCTTCGCTGCTGATGCCGGCGCGTACGGTCTTGAAGGTTTCCGCGCCGGTGAGGTGGCGCTTGACCAGGTTGGGCAGCTCCAGATCCTCGAACATGAAGTCGAGGAACTCTTCCTGGGTGATCTGGAACACGAACTCGTCCATGCCTTCGCCGGAGTTGCTGGCCTTGCCGGCACCCTGGCCGCCGCCACCGCCCTGCGGGCGAGGAATCCGTTCACCGGCGACGAACTCCTTGTTGCCCGGGTGCACGACGGTCTGCTTGCCGCCGCGGCCATGGTGCAGCACCGGCTCGTCGATATCCCGGCCGGGAATGCTGATCTGCTCGCCGTGCTCCATGTCGGTGATGGAGCGCCGGCTGACGGCGTCTTCCACGGCCTTCTTGATGTGGTCGCGGTAACGCCGGATGAACCGCTGGCGGTTCACCGTGCTCTTGTTCTTGCCATTCAGGCGACGGTCGATCACGTAGCTCATACCAGCCCTCCGGGCACTACCGATGCAGGCGACGGCGAGGTGGCCGTCGCCTGCATCAGAGGCCGCTTACTGCGATTTACGTACGCGCAGATACCATTCGGACAGCAGGCGCACCTGCTTCTCGGTATAGCCGCGCTCGACCATGCGTTTGACGAAGTCGTTGTGTTTCTGTTGATCCTCCTTGCTGGCCTTGGCGTTGAAGCTGATGACCGGCAGCAGGTCTTCGGTGTTGGAGAACATCTTCTTCTCGATCACCACCCGCAGCTTCTCGTAGCTGAGCCAGGTCGGGTTCTTGCCGTTGTTGTTGGCGCGGGCGCGCAGCACGAAGTTGACGATCTCGTTGCGGAAATCCTTCGGGTTGCTGATGCCGGCCGGCTTCTCGATTTTCTCCAGTTCCTCGTTGAGGGCCACACGGTTGAGGATCTCGCCGGTTTCCGGGTCGCGGTATTCCTGATCCTGAATCCAGAAGTCCGCGTACAGCACATAGCGGTCGAAGATGTTCTGCCCGTATTCGCTGTAGGACTCCAGGTACGCGGTCTGGATCTCCTTGCCGATGAATTCGATATAGCGCGGCGCCAGGTATTCCTTGATGAAACGCAGATAGCGCTCGCGGGTTTCACCGGGGAACTGTTCCTGTTCGATCTGCTGCTCCAGCACGTAGAGCAGGTGCACCGGGTTGGCGGCGATTTCATGGGGGTCGAAGTTGAAGACCTTGGAGAGAATCTTGAAGGCGAAGCGGGTCGACAGGCCGTTCATGCCTTCATCGACACCGGCCGAATCGCGGTACTCCTGAATCGATTTGGCCTTGGGGTCGGTGTCCTTGAGATTTTCGCCGTCGTAGACGCGCATCTTCGAGTAGATGTTGGAGTTTTCCGGCTCCTTGAGGCGCGACAGGGTGGAGAACTGCGCGAGCATCTTCAGGGTGTCCGGCGCACAGTGGGCATTGGCCAGGGAACTGCTGGTCAGCAGCTTGTCGTAGATCTTGATCTCGTCGCTGACGCGCAGGCAGTACGGCACCTTGACGATGTAGATACGGTCGATGAACGCTTCGTTGTTCTTGTTGTTGCGGAAGGTGTGCCATTCCGATTCGTTGGAGTGGGCCAGCAAGATGCCGTTATAGGGAATCGCGCCCAGGCCTTCGGTGCTGTTGTAGTTGCCTTCCTGGGTGGCGGTGAGCAAGGGGTGCAGCACCTTGATCGGCGCCTTGAACATCTCGACGAATTCCATCAGCCCCTGGTTGGCCCGGCACAGCGCGCCCGAATAGCTGTAGGCATCGGCATCGTTCTGCGGGTATTCCTCGAGCTTGCGGATATCCACCTTGCCGACCAGGGCGGAAATGTCCTGGTTGTTCTCGTCGCCAGGCTCGGTCTTGGCGATGGCGATCTGGTTGAGGATCGAGGGGTAGAGCTTGACCACCCGGAACTGGCTGATGTCGCCGCCGAACTCGGCCAGCCGCTTGCTCGCCCAGGGCGACATGATGCTGCCGAGATAACGGCGCGAGATACCGTAATCCTCTTCGAGAATGGCGGCATCTTCTGCAGCATTGAACAAGCCCAGTGGTGATTCGAAGACCGGTGAGCCCTTGATGGCGTAGAAGGGCACCTTCTCCATCAGTTGCTTGAGCTTTTCCGCCAGGGACGATTTACCGCCACCCACCGGGCCCAGCAAATAGAGGATCTGTTTCTTTTCTTCCAGGCCCTGGGCCGCATGGCGGAAGTAGGAGACGATCTGCTCGATGCATTCTTCCATGCCGTGAAAGTCGGCAAAGGCGGGGTAACGGCGGATCACCTTGTTGGAAAAGATCCGCGACAGCCGTGGATTATGGGAAGTATCGAGCAGCTCCGGCTCGCCGATGGCCATCAGCAGGCGTTCGGAAGCGCTCGCGTAGGCACTGCGATCCTGTTTGCACAGTTCGAGGTACTCCTGCAGCGAGTACTCCTCCTGGCGGGTCGCCTCGAATCGTTGCTGGAAGTGACTGAAAATACTCATGACTTCACCTCGCTCGATACTTGGAGCCGGCCGGGATCGGTCGAGCGGGTGCATGCAGACTCGGCGCTTGCGCTACCGAGGTGAATCCCCCAACACCCCGTAGTCAGTCAGAACCTCAAGGTCGGCCTGTCCGTGGCATGGCAGGTTCAAGGACAGCCGCCATGCTTACCCTGCATGGCGTATCGGCTGCCTTCTCCCGCCTGACCCTGTGTTGCGTGGTTCTGGCTGGCTGCTGAAGGTGAGTACCGATGGCCCGTTCGGCCGGTTGGCCGGCTACCTGAATTGGGATGGCCTAGAACAAGGATAGTTGGTAATCGGCAAGATCAAGGTGCAATTGCCGTGCTAAGCGTCATTGCAACCCTGCACTGGCTGCCAAAGCCAGTATTGGCGGGGGGCTGGCCTGGGAAAATATTTATGACCGACCATCGCGGCGAGTGGGGCGATGGCCGGCGTCGTTTCAGTCCGCCTGGCTGGACTCGGTGTCCTGCGGGTAGGTGCTGCGCCACAGCTCGAAGCCGCCGTCGAGGCTGTACACCTCGGAGAAGCCCTGGCCGACCAGATAGGCCGCGGCGCTCTGGCTGGAGTTGCCGTGGTAGCAGGCAACGATTACCGGGCCATCCATATCGGCCTTGGCGATGAAGTCCGGCAGGGAGTAGTTGTCCAGGTGCTGGGCGCCGCTGATGTGGCCGGCGGCAAAGCTTTGCGGATCGCGGATGTCGACGACCACGGCACCTTTCTCGCGCAGTGCCTGGGCCTGTTCAGGGGGGATGCGTTTGAACTCGCTCATGCTGTTTCCTCGCTACAGTCGCAGTGATGGTATTCGCCGCTGTCGATGTTCATCAGGGTCATGCTGCCGCCCCACACGCAGCCCGAATCCAGGGCGAACACCCCGGGCTCGTCGCAGTGACCTTCCAGGGCTGCCCAGTGGCCGAAGATGATCTTCTGGTTACGGGCCTTGCGCTGCGGGTGGCTGAACCAGGGGAGGTAGCCGGGTGGTGCGGTGTCCAGGCCTTCCTTGCTCTTCAGGTCCAGGGTGCCGTCTGCCGTGCAGAAACGCATGCGGGTGAAATAGTTGGTGATCACCCGCAGGCGGGCGATACCGTGCAGTTCCTTGTCCCAGCGTGCCGGCTCGTTGCCGTACATGCCGTCGAGAAACATCGGATAGAGCGCATCGTCGCGCAGCGCATGCTCGACTTCGGCGGCGCGGCGCAGTGCCTTGCCGATGTTCCATTGCGGCGGTATGCCGGCATGCACCAGGACGGTATCGCGCTGTTCGTCGTAATGCAGCAGCTTCTGCTGGCGCAGCCACTCGAGCAGCTCGGCGCGGTCCGGAGCCTCGAGGATCTCGCGCAGGGTGTCACCGCGCTTGAGGCGCTCGATATTGCGCGAGGCGGCGAGCAGGTGCAGGTCATGATTGCCCAGCACGCAGACCAGCGCCTCGCGCATGCCGTAGAGAAAGCGCAAGGTCTCCAGGGACGCTGGGCCGCGGTTGACCAGATCACCGACCAGCCATAGCCGGTCGTGGGCAGGATCGAAGGCCACGCGCTCGAGCAGGCATTGCAGCGGTTTCAGGCAGCCCTGCAGGTCGCCGACGGCATAGGTCGCCATCAGTGCAGGGCCCCCGGGACAGCAAGGCGGAAGGGCGCGATCGGTGCGTCGAAGCGCTGACCATCCTCAGCCAGCATCTGATAGCTGCCCTGCATGGTGCCGACCTGGGTGGCCATTAGCGTGCCGCTGCTGTAGCGATGGCTTTCACCGGGGGCGATCAGCGGCTGTTCACCGACTACGCCGGCGCCACGCACTTCCTGAACCTGGCCATTGCCATCGGTGATCACCCAGTGGCGCGCCAGCAGCTGGGCGGGCAGCTCACCGCTGTTGCGGATGGTCACGTCATAGGCAAAGGCAAAACGGCTGTGCTCGGGTTGCGACTGCTCCGGCAGGTAGCGGGTGACGATGGTGACGTCGATCTGGTAGCGAGGGTCGGACATGGGCACTCGATAAGTCAGGGGGACGTGGGTTCTGGTTGCAGCGCGAGCCGGTCGGCCAGGCGCACGAAGGCGGCCAGGTCCAGTTGCTCCGGGCGCAGGCTGCCATCGACATCGGCCGCCTCGATCTCGCTGGCCGGCAGCAGCGCCTTGAGGGTGTTGCGCAGCGTCTTGCGGCGCTGGTTGAAGGCTTCGCGTACCACCCGTTCGAGCAGGCGGTGATCCTTGGCCGGGTGCGGCAGCACCTGATGGGGCACCAGGCGCACGATCGCCGAATCGACCTTGGGCGGTGGGTTGAACGCGCCGGGGCCAACGTTGAACAGGTGCTCTACCTGGCAGTGGTACTGCACCATGATCGACAGCCGCCCCCAGTCGCCGCCCCCCGGGCCTGCAGCCAGGCGCTCGACCACTTCCTTCTGCAGCATGAAGTGCATGTCGCGGATCAGCTGGGCGTTGTTCAGCAGGTGGAAAATCAGCGGCGTGGAGATGTTGTAAGGCAGGTTGCCGACCACCCGCAGGCTGTTCGGCGCTGCTTGCAGGCTATTGAAGTCGAACTTCAAGGCATCGCCCTGGTTCAGGCGAAAGCGCGGCT